>OBEQ010724875.1_pt1 | contig 13249 bp, 12 predicted proteins | sample 1670901 | NCBI WGS metagenome assembly OBEQ01 (sample SAMEA104232315, study PRJEB22302) | groundwater metagenome | biome: forest; feature: aquifer; material: groundwater | place: USA | collected 2011-08-07 | depth 5.4 m
GAGGGCCCCCACCGCCTCGATCGGATTGAGCATGCCGGTCGAGGTTTCGTGATGAACCATCGCGATAGTGCCGATATGGGAATCCCTTTTGAGCGCGGCGGCGATCCGGTTCAGGTCCGGCCGTTCGGTCAACGTGGAACGAATCTCGGTCAGCGGGATCTGGTGGATGCGGGCCAGCTGGGCGATCCGGGAGCCGTACACGCCGTTGTTGATCACCAGCAGTTTCTTGCCCGGGTCAACCGACGAAACCACCGCCGACTCCAGCGCGGCAGTCCCGGAGCCGCTGAAAATCACGGCGGTATACCGGCCCTCCAGCCCGAGCGCATGGACCAGTTTTGCACGAATCATCTGCAGCAGTTCCGTAAACTCGCTTTCCCGGTGACAGATGTCCGGTCCCGCAAGCGCAGCCCGCACGTGCGTCGTGGTATTGACCGGACCGGGACAAAGCAGGATCTGCCGTCTTGCGCCGTTAAGACTCATTGACTGCCTCCATAAATCGTGATGTGATCGCCTCCGGGGCGAGGCGGACCCGTTCCATCGGTGAGCCAACATCCGGTTTGCACTTCACCAGCAGAAAAACCGGACCGGGCTGACAAGGAAGCGGCCACCCCCTCCTGGTACAGCTGACCGGCGATGACCCCCAGCGCTTCGCGGGTCGTCACCTCACCACCTCCTTTGGCGTCTTCGGCACCGATTCTCGAAGAGAGTTGCGAAACGGACGTTTCACTAAAGGAGGTGGTGAGGTCACTGCTTGCCCTCCGGCCGGGCAGAGCCGATTGTGATCAGCTGCTGGGGCGCTGGCTGATGCCCGTTGCCCGAGTGGATCCCGTTCGATGAGCCGGCCGGTCTGACCGCCCGCGCTGAAACCGCGGCTTTTTTCCCGTTCCGTCTAAGGCCGCCAGCCGCTCGCAGCATGTTGCGCAGCGAGCTGGTCGCGTCCATCACCGCGGTCGGCTCATACCCGCAGTGAACCATACAGTCGGCGCAGCGGGGATCCCGTCCGGTTCCGTACCGGTCCCACGGCGTCTCCTCTATCAGCTCCCGGAACGTCTTGACGTATCCATCGCTCATCAGATAGCAGGGCTTCTGCCATCCGAAAATGTTGCGCGTCGGGTTGCCCCAGGCCGTACACTGGTAATCCCGGTATCCCTGGAGAAATTCCAGGAAAAAGGAGGAGTGATTGAACTGCCAGCGGGGATCCGCATTATCCAGGATCTGGCGAAACAGCGCCTTGGTCTGCTCCCGCTGAAGGAAATGCTCCTGATCGGGCGCCTTCTCATACGGATAACCGGGGGAAATCATCATCCCGTCCACGCCCAGATCCGTGAGGAAATCGAACATCCGCCGAAACTCGTTCGGGTCGCCCCCAAGGAAGATCGTCGTGTTGGTTGAAACCTGGAAACCGGCCTTTTTGGCCTGCCGGATCCCCTCGATGGCCAGTTTGAAGACACCCTGACGGCAGACCGATTTGTCATGCGTTTCCTCCAGACCGTCCAGATGAATGCTGAACCGAAAATAAGGGGAGGGCTTGTAATCCTTCAGCTTCTTGTTCAGCAGGACCGCGTCCGTGCACAGATAGCCGAACTTTTTGGCTCGGCCGAGCCGCTCGGCAATCTCCGGCATCTCCGGATGAATCAACGGCTCGCCGCCCGCGATCGAAACGACCGGCGCCCCGCATTCCATCGCGGCATCCTCGCATTCCTGCGCGGAAAGCCGCTTTTTCAAGATATCCTCCGGGTACTGGATCTTCCCGCAGCCGGCGCATTCCAGATTGCAGCGGAATAACGGCTCCAGCATCAGAACCAGCGGGTACTTTTCGACCCCCTTGAGTTTCTGCCGAAAAACATAGCTGGCCACCGTCAACCCTTGTCTCCATGAGATCGCCATGTCCGTTCCTCTCTAATAAGTTTTCGCGGTCTTAAAAAACTCTTTAGCTTCCAAAAGCGCCAACAAGGGGAAATAAGTTCGGTAAAGGTGATACTTGAGATAAAAAACCCTCGGGAAACCGGTGCCGGTGAACCATTCTTCCGACCAATTCCCGTCCGGCTGCTGCGTGCGCAGCAAAAACTGGAGACCCTGCCGGAACGCCGGTTCCGCCACCATTCCCAGACTCATTAAAGCCATCAACGCCCACGCGGTCTGGGACGCAGTGGACGGGCCCTGCCCTTTCAGCGAAGGGTCGTCGTAGGAGCGGCAGCTCTCCCCCCAGCCACCATCGGAATTCTGCTTGCCGATCAGCCAGCGGCCGGCCCGCTGATACCGGAGACTCTCCATCGGCTCACCGATCGCCCTCAATCCCCGCAGCGCCAGCCATGTTCCGTAGATGTAATTGACGCCCCAGCGTCCAAACCAGGTTCCGTCCGGTTCCTGCACCGCGTGCAAAAACGCAATGGCTCGCCGGACCGCCGGATCGCTGCGGGACACGCGTACCGCAGCCAGCAACTCCAGGATCCGTCCCGTGATATCGGCAGCCGACGGGTCCAGCATCGCATTGTGGTCCGCAAACGGAAAGTGGGTCAACGGCTGGCAGTCGTTGTTCTTGTCAAACGAGCTCCAGCCGCCGTCCCGATTCTGCATGCTCAGAATCCAGTCTAGACTCCGACGGAAAGCTCCCTGCGTCGGACTGGTGTTAAACGCGTTGATGAATCCGAGCAGCACCTGGGCCGTGTCATCCACGTCCGGATAATAAGGATTCCTGAACTCGAACGCCCATCCGCCGGGACGGCCGTGCGGATTCTTCACGGTCCAGTCCCCCCAGATCCGAATCTCCTGCGAGAGCAGCCACTCGGCGGCCCGCTCCAACGACCGGGCAGACTCCTGAAGAACCGTAGACCCCGCCCTTTGGGCTTTCCCCAGCGCGTAAAGCGCCAGCCCGGTGTCCCATACCGAAGAAAAACAGGGCTGCACCTTCAACTCATCCCGATCCGACAGCTCCAGCCGTTCCATTTCGTGAACGGCTTGCTCAAATTTCGGGTCACCATCCTCGTAACCAAGCCCTTTTAACGCGAAAACCGCGTTCATCATCGCAGGGAAGATGGCCCCCAGACCATCGGTCTCCACAAGCCGCTTCGTGATCCAGCGGTCCGCCGCCTTCAATGCCCTTTTCCGCAACGGCTTCCAAGAAGAGGCTTCATACCGCTTCAAGAACCAGCCGACGACCAGGAAAAGCCGTCTCCACAGAAAACCCCCCTTCTGGAAATTGGTGACCTGGGCCTTCTTCCGCTTCGGGTTGACCCACAGTTCCTCCAGCGTCAGCGAGCTAGAATCGGGTGCCATTGGACGGGTCGCGTAGACCACGGCCAAAGGAACCAGGATGGTGCGAGACCAGTAGGAAATTTCATAGATGTTGAAGCGAAACCAGTTTGGAAGCAGGATCAGCTCTGGCGGAAGCGCCGGAACCTGATCCCAGGGATAGCAGCCGAACAACGCCAGATACGTTTTCTCAAAGCTGTTGACCCGCTCAAGGCCACCCAGCCGCAGGATCACGGCGCGGGCCTTCAGAAGCGCCGGATCCTCGGCCGATCGGCCGGAAAGACGCAACGCCACGTAGGCCTTCACGGTGGCATTCAGCTCGGCGGGGCCGCCGGCGTAAATGGGCCAGCCGCCGGCGGGCAGTTGCCGGTTCAAGAGCGTCTGGACAAGACGCTTTTCTTTAGCCCGGTCCACCCGGCCCAGCAGATGCCAGAGCTTGATCGAATCGGATTCAAGCGTGGTATCGGCTTCCAGCTCTCCGACCCAGTATCCCTGTTCGGCCTGGACCTGGAGCAGAAAGCGGCTGACCTTCTCAATAGCATCGCGGATCACTTCGGAAACCGGCGCAGAGGATTCCAACAGCACGGAGGAACCTCTTACGGACTGAGCCGTAAGATTAACGGACATAAAGGGAGCCCCGTTCAAGAAGCTCCAGTGCGGCGGAGGCCATTGCCTGCGGGGTCAGTCCGGCCTGCTCAAGAAGAATTTCCCGTTTGCCATGCTCGAAGAAACGGTCCGGGATCCCCATCACGCGGCAGCGCAGGCCGTTGCGCAGCCCTTCGAGCGCCTCCAAAAGCCCCATGCCGAACCCGCCCTGGAGGGCTCCCTCCTCGACAATCACCATCGCCCGATGCTCTTTCGCCAGCGTCGTAAACAGCTCGATGTCGAACGGCTTTGCGAAACGGGCGTTGACCACCGTCGTCGAAACCCCCTTGGCCTCCAGCAGACAGGCCGCCTCCAACGCCGGGTAAACCATGCTGCCCAGCGCAACGATCGTCAGATCGGAGCCTTGCACGAGCAACTCCGCCTTGCCCATCTGGATCGGAGCCGACTCCCTGGGTAGACGCAGCGTCAGCTCCGGATGGGAGCGCAACATGCTGCCGCGCGGGTAGCGCACGGCAATCGGCCCGTCTTGATCCAACGCAAACTCCAGCATCGAATCCAGCTCATCGAGATCCTTCGGAGCCATCAGCACCATGCGCGGTAGCGTCGACAGATAGGCGACGTCGAACACGCCGTGGTGCGTGATGCCGTCATCCCCGACCAGCCCGGCCCGGTCCATCGCGAAGACCACCGGCAGGTTCTGAATGCAAACGTCGTGTATCACCTGGTCAAAACCCCGCTGAAGAAACGTCGAGTAGATCGCCGCAACCGGCCCCATGCCGCCGGGGGCCAACCCGGCCGCGAAACCGACCGCGTGCTGTTCGCACATGCCGACGTCGTAGAAACGATCCGGCACCGTTTTCGAATACTCGACGAGCCCGGTCCCATCGGGCATCGCGGCGGTGATCGCCACCACCCGCGGGTCCTGCTGCGCCAACCGGATGATCGTCTTGCCGAACCGCTGCGTGAACGTTTCAGCGGCCGGTTTCTTGATGAACTCGCCGGTGGCCGGGTCAAACGGCGTGACGCCGTGATATTTCCATTGTTCCGCCTCGGCCGGCGGATACCCTTTCCCCTTGACCGTGGTCACATGCAACAGCTTCGGGCCCGGCAGCTTTTTCATCTCCCGCAGCATCTTGATCAACTGATCCAAATTGTGGCCGTCCACCGGGCCAAAATAGCGGAAACCCAACTCCTCAAAGATGATCCCCGGCACCAGCAGGTTTTTCAGCGATTCTTCGAGACGCTTGGCAGCCCGGATCATCCGGAATCCGTAGCGGGGCACGCGGCGCATCGCCTTCTCGGCTTCCCGACGGACCCGGTTGTATAGCGGATCGGTGATGATCCGGTTGAAACAGGCGGTCAGCGCCCCCACCGCCGGGGCGATCGCCATGTTGTTGTCGTTCAAGACCACCAGCAGCTCGCTCTTGAGATGACCCGCGTGGTTCAATCCTTCCAGCGCCATCCCTTCCGGCAGCGAACCGTCGCCGATGACCGCGACCACTTTGTTGGATTTTCCCTGATGGTCGCGGGCCCTGACGAGCCCGAGCGCGGTCGAAATCGAGGTGCCCCCGTGGCCGATCGTAAACAAATCATATTGGGGATTCTCTTCCCGGTGAGGGAACCCGCTCAATCCGCCCCACTGCCTCAGCGTGTCGAACCGGTCCCGGCGGCCAGTCAGAATTTTGTGGGCATAGGCCTGGTAGCCGACATCCCAAACCAGCTGATCCTCCGGGGTGTTGTAGACGTAATGAAGCGCGATCACCAGATCGACCGCGCCGAGCGGGCCCGCAAAATGCCCGCCGGTCTTGGAGACCTTGTCGATGATCATCTGCCGGATCTCCTGGGCCACCTGAGGCAAAGATTCCTGCGGCAGGACTCTCAGATCTTTCGGATCATTGATGTTTGCCAGCAGCGTCGCCATCTTCAGGAACCCCGCGTCAGAATAAAACGGGCCAGCGCTTTCAACGGCTCCGCGCGCGGTCCCAAAGGAGCCAGCGCGGCTTCCGCGGAAGCGGTAAGCCGTTGCGCCCGCCGCCGGACCGTTTCGGCGCCGGACTGTTTAACGGCCCCGTCGTTATCCAACAGGTCGTCCACCAGCTGGAACACGAGCCCGACCTTGTCCCCATAGCTGCTCAATGCCCGGTAGGCCTGCGGCGACGCCTCCCCGAGGGAAGCGCCGACCCGGACCGAAGCCGCGATGAGCGCTCCGGTCTTGCGCGTGTTGATGTACTCCATCATTTCCGGTCGGGTGTGCCCGTTGGTGCGGGCGGCGGCCACGTCGGCGACCTGGCCGCCGATCATCCCTTGGGTTCCGATCGCCTGCGCAACCTGCCGAATTACCTTGAGACGAACGGAGGAATCATGATGGCCGCTGGAAAGCAGCTCAAAACTGAACGTCAGCAACGCGTCGCCGGTCAGCACCCCGACCGCCTCGCCGAACTTTTTATGGCAGGAAGGCTTGCCGCGACGGAAATCATCGTCGTCCATCGCCGGCAGATCGTCATGAACCAGCGAGTAGGCATGAATCAACTCCAGCGCACAGGCTGAAGGCAGCGCAAGAGGAACCTTGCCTCCCACCGCCTCGCAGGCGGCCAGCGCCAGAATAGGGCGGATTCGTTTCCCCTTGCCCAGAACGCTGTAACGCATCGCCTGGTGGATCTCTCCAGGAAACGCCAGGGCATTAGGGAGATATCGCGCCAGCGCCCGATTCACCAGAGCCTGGCGTTTTGTTAAGTAGGAATTAATTTCCATCAGCAGATTATTGGCTTATTGTACTCATCCAATGGTAGAGAGGCAAGCTCTTTCAATACCGTTTCAGCGCAGATTCGGCCACTGACAACCGCCGATTCAATCGTGGCCGGCAACCCGGTGTCCGTCCAATCCCCGGCCAGAAACAGATTAGAAAGGCCCGTGCGGGGCCCCGGCCTCCAGGCCTGGGTTCCCACCCCTAACGAAACGGTCGCCTCCCTCTCCCGAACCACCTGGGAGCGGATCAAGCGGGCCTTTCTCGCTCTCGGAAAACAGGCGCGCAGGTCCTGGAGCGCGATGGAGACGATTTTATCCTTCGGTTGCTCAATCAACCCATGGGCCGCACTGATGATCAGCGTCAGATAGTTCGCCGGCACCCCCGCTTTGGCGAGAATCGCCTCCTTGTTAAAGAGCCACTGGGTCTTCGTGCCGATGAAACCGACAAACAACGCTTTGGTGATCGGCTCATCGAACCAGAGATTGATGGAAATGATCGGGGAGGTGGTGAAACGGCTCAGCCGGCCCAGCACCGGATCCGCTTCAACGGATGGATCCTGGGGAAGAATCTGGGACAGCGCCGCCGGAGGAAGACTGCTGACCACCAGCTCGGGGGTCAAAACCGTGCCGTCGGCAAGCCGGACCCCGACCACGCGGGAGTCGGCGATCTTCAGATCGGCCACCGGGCGGTTGACCAGAACCTCTCCGCCTTTGCCTTCAACGATCTGACGGGCCGCATCGGTGTACAGCTCGCTCAAACCAACCGCGGCCATTCCGAGCCGGGCCTCCGGCCAACGGCCGAACAGCAGCGTCCGCAGCACGCTCATCAATCCGAGCGCGGAGGCCTTCGTCGGATCCTCATTGAGCGTGGCGACTGCCAGCGGGTTCCAGAACGCGGCGCGGGCCCGCTCCGACTGCCCCAGGCGGATCAGCCAGGACTCGACCGTTTCCCGGTCAAGCTGTTCGCCCGCATCACTGTTTCCGTCCGAGAATTCCCGAACAACCCGGGCGACGCGCCGAAATCCCAGTTTGTCCAGAACCGACAGACTCGAGAGCCCCGCAACGCCCAGCAGCAGATGCCAAGGGGCCGGCGCGGCAGGACAGCTCAAAACGCTGCGCCGGTGGCCCGGCTGAACGAATGTGACCCGGAGCCGCCGCTGAAAGATCATCCGGTCGTCGGTCCCGAGCCGCCGCAAAAAGCTTAAGGTCTCTTTGTAACCGCCTAGAAACAGGTGCTGGCCGTTGTCAACGATTTCTCCCGAGACCGGATCCATGAACGACCGGGCCCGGCCGCCCAGACTCATCCGGCCCTCGAGCACCGTGACCCGAACCCGCGCATCGGCCAGCGCCACGGCGGTCCGCAAACCGGCGAATCCTCCGCCGATCACCACCACGTGCGGGCGGTTCACGAAAATACCCCGCCCGCCCAGAGCCGCGCGGCGATCCACAGCTGCTGCTGCCGGGAAACCGAGACCCGCTGCGAGAAAACATCGTAGCGAATCTGCTCCATCCTGCTTAACAGCGAGGTGTACACCGCTGCCATGATCTGCGCCGGCAGCAGGCGCCTGCGCTCGCGGCTTTCTTTCAACGCCTGCTCCGCCTGGCGGAAAAATTCTCGCGCCCGATCGTACTGAAAAGCCATCAGTTTCCGAAAAGCGTCCGAGGTGCGGGAGGCGGCCAGATCGGCTTCCGAATAGCCGAAACGGGCCATCTCTTCCTGCGGCAGGTAGACCCTGTCCTGCTCCACGTCCGTTTTCAAATCCCGCAGGATGTTCGTCAACTGCAGCGCGATACCCAGTGACTGCGCGTAGCGTTCGGCCGCCGGATGCCGACAGCCGAACACGCGGACCGAGATGAGCCCGACCACCGAGGCCACATGCTCACAGTAGACCTTCAGCTCCTCGAAGGTCGCGTAGCGACGGGGTCGGAGGTCCATCTCAACGCCGTCGATCAGTACCTCGAAATGGCGCAGCGGAATCTGATACCGCTCCGCTACCGGCTGCAGCGCCACTGCGATCGGGTGCGTCGGGAACCCTGCCGCGCAGTCGGCCAGTTCTTTCCTCCAACGCTGCAGCTGCTGCTTCGCCCGCTCGGCCCCGCCGGAGCCGCCTCCCGGTTCCGCCCGGTCCACCACGTCGTCCACTGCGCGGCAAAACGCGTAGACCACCTCCATCGCCTCCTGCTGGGACCTCGGCAGAAGGCGCAGCGCTGTGACGAAATTGCTGTGGGAGCCGCGGGTCAGCCAGCGGCAATAAGAAACCGCTTCACTATGGAAGGAGGGCATGGGTCAACAAGTTCAGTTTCGCGGCCGGCGAAAGGACGGGCCGGCGCCTGAAAACGTCGTAGCCGGAGGCCACGATCCGGTCCAGGATCGCGCGACCCCCCAACAGGGTCAGTTTCAACTCCAACCGAAGGCAGCCGGAAACCTGCCGGAGCAACGGCTCGCCCGCATCGAAAATCTCGTCCGTCCTGCGGACCAGCTCCGCCATCAACTCCTTGAAAACGGTGGAAGGAGCCCCCGCTCCGCTCTGCTTCAGCTGTTCGATGCCAATGCCGTACCGGTCCAAAAAATCCTGCGGGATGTAAAGCCGGTCCTTTTCCAACAGATCGATTGAAAGATCCTGCCAGTGATTCGCCAGCTGCAGCCCCGTGCAGAGTTGATCGGACAGCCGGTGCAATTCCGGCTCCCGTCTCCCGAAAACGGTCAGCACCAGTCGCCCTACCGGGTTCGCCGAATGACGGCAGTAGGTCATCAGCTCCTCCCAATTAGCGTAGCGGCGTTTTGTGACGTCCATCGTGAACGCAGTCAGCAGGTCCTGCAGCAGTTGAACCGGGATTCGGCAGCGGTGAATCGTATAGGGAAGCGCGATAAAGATCGGATGCGAGATCGGCACCCCATCGGTCGAACAGGCCGACTTCGGGTCGTTTGCAGTGGAAGCCCACAGCGCAGTCTTCCAGGCATTCAACATCTCGAGCGACCGGCCCTCATATTTGCGCTCATCGGCGAAATCATCCGCGGATCTCGCAAAAGCATAGATCGCTGCAATGTGCGGCCGCTGGCTCTTGGGCAGAAGCCAGGAAGCTACCGGGAAATTCTCGTAGTGATGGATGGTGATCCACTCACAGTACCGGTATGCCTGCCGCAACTCTTCTGATTGAAGTAACGGATCCGCTTCCATAAGTTGAAAGGGCCGCAGCCTTTAACACCAGGATGCGGCCCTTTCTTAATTCTACTCTGCCAATTTCTTCAAGTCAAAGCCGAACTTTTCCCCGAGCCGGTCTTATAAAACCAGCTCTAACGGCGTCTCCCACCTGAACGACCAACACCGGGCCCGCCATGTGGCCCGGGAGGATTTGCGCGGATCCGGTTTGGACTGGCACCGGGCCCGCCTCGCGGCCCAGGACGATTTTCCCAGTTCGTCCCTCGGCCGCCCGCCGGCCCCGGAGGATTGTTGTCCCGATCCCGATAATCCGGCCGCCGGTCCGGGCTCGTACCGGGCCCACCCGCAGGCCCAGGACGATTTTCCCAGTTCGTCCCCCGGCCGCCCGCCGGCCCCGGCGGATTGTTATCCCGGTCCGGACGATACTCCTTCCGGTCCTCCTTAAACTCACGCTGGTCCTTGCGCATCTCCTGCACGTCTTGCTTCACATCCTGCTTATACTGCTGCCGCTCATGGAACCCTTGCTGATAGGACTGGCTCATCTGCTGCGTCAAAGATTGCGCTTTGACAATGTCGCCGTTCCTAAGCGCTTCCTCCCGTTGTTTCTGCAGATCAAACATTTGCTGCTGATGCTTCTGTTTTTCCTCCTTCATTGCGGAAAGATCCTGGCGGACCTCCTGCCGATCCGAATTGATCTGCGTTTTGTCCTCACGAAATTCCTGCCGGGGCTTCGGCACCTGCGTCTGCTCAGTAGTCGACGTTTGCTCCGCCGCCCACCCGGCAGAACAAACACCCAGAGCCAGTAGGACGCCGGTTACGGCCCGAATTCCCATCTTTTCCCATACGGATTCCATTGTCACCCTCCCCTAGTTTTTAAAACACCTAGAAAGAGTTTACACGAACATACACCCTCCAGCACCCGCTGGTCAAAATGGACCAATTACAAAATGACCGCAATGGTCACCATCCGACCGGCTGACCGGCCGTCCCGACGGTGAGAGTGGCAATGATCCGACGCACAGGCAGTGCACCAGGGGGCTCGAGCAATTCGATCCTCGGATAGACCCGCCTCCTCCATCTGGGAAACGGCCGCTGCGCTCAAATCCAGGAACCGTTGGCCCGAACGGGTCTCCAGATAAGCCGAAAACCAGGGTTCGAAATCGAGCCCTACTTCGTAACAACAACGCCCGATTCCCGGCCCGATCGCGACATGAACGCTGTCCGAACAGGCAAAGGAGGCGTTCATCGCCTCCAGCAGGGAGACCGGAAGCCCCGCCTTCACCCCTCTCCAGCCGGCATGGGCAACCCCCAAAACTCCGGTGGCGGGATCGAACGCGACGATCGGTAGACAGTCGGCTGACCGAACCGCAAGTGCCACACCGGAGCGGTTGGTCATTATCCCGTCGCAGGCCGGCAGCACCGAGTCCTGGGAGCGGGTCACCACCCGCACCGTGTCGCCGTGCACCTGCTCCATTCCAATCACTGCCTTGGGCCGCAGCCCCAGTTGCTCGACCAGATGCCGCAGCGAGGCCGGATCAAACGGTCCGGCCGGCATTCCCAGACGGCGAGTTGTCGTGAATACCACCAGCCCCGGGATTCCGTTCAAAACAAACCGGTCTGGTTCCAATGTCCAGCTCAATTCACGCTTGATCACTTGTAGTCCACTCCCCCTCCTTCTTATAATAAGGCAATGTACCCGTTCCGTCACTGTATGAAAAAGGGGGCCGTGGCTGTGATGCTATCGGCGGCGCTGCTGCCGGCATTGCTGCTGATGTCTCCGTGCCCGCTGCGGGCCGAGCCGGACCCCGCCTCCCGCGTGCAAGCGGCGTTGGCGTTTCTGCGCTCCCGGATCGGACCGCGGGGGCTCATCGACTCCTACGTTGAGGACAACACCGACTATTCCTATACGTACGACGATGCGCTGGCCGCGATGGCGTTCATCTCCGCCGGCGACATGAACTCCGCGCGAAAAATCCTGGACGCGTTCCAAACGATCAAGGCCGAGCCCGAGGGTGGATTTCTGCACCGCTACCACGCCAACAACGGCCAGAACGCGGCCGGAATCCTGCAGACCGGCGCCAACACCTATCTGCTGCAGGCAATGAATCTCTACTATTCTCGGACCGGGGACCGCCGGTATAATGAACTGGCGCAGCGGATCGCCAATTATCTCTGCCGCCTGCAGGACAGCGACGGCGGCCTTTTCGGCGGCTCCCAGATCAGTTGGAAAAGCTCCGAGAACAACATCGGCGCCCTCTCGGCGTTCCACAACATTGCGACCGCCCAGAACTCTACTTACTACACGGAAAGGGCCGACCGAATCTACATCTTTCTGGCGATCCACTGCTGGGACGGCACCCGGTTTCTGGAGGGCAAGAACAACCATGGCGGCGTCACCGACGCGCAGGCGCTGGGCGCGATCATCATGGGGCCCCGCTACGCGAACGGCGCGTTCTGGGCCGAAGAACATACGCTGATGACCAAGCGGATCGACCAGCAATCGGTCACCGGTTTCGGTTTCGACGAGGAGTCGAACACGATCTGGACCGAAGGAACGCTGCAGATGTCGCTGGCGTTCCTGGTGGCCGGCAACCAGGTCAAATCGGACACCTACAAGGCGGAAGCGGAAAAGCTGATCCATCCCTCCGGCGCGCTGCTGCTTGCCTGCAACCCCGGAACCGCCGGGCCGAAATGGGAGGTGAAACCCTGGCAGGCGGTGGCGCCCACGGCCTGGTATGTTTTTGTCAGCAACCGGGACAACGTGTTTGAGATGAGGTGAGATGCCAAACTCAAAAAAGTCGCTGAGACAGATGCACCCGAAACGCTACGACGTGCCGCTGCTGATCATCTGCGCAGCAGCGCTGCTATGGTTCGGGTTAAACCTACCGCTGCTGAAGGTAGAAAAAATGGTTTTCTGGAAAAACGAGTATTCGGTGATCGCCGGCGTGATGAGTCTCATCCACCAAGGGGAGATCTTCCTGGGGGTGGTGCTGTTCTTCTTCTCGTTCGTCTTCCCGATCGGGAAGCTACTGCTCCTCTGGGGGATCTGGATCATCCGATTGACGGAGAGCCAGCGGGCCTCGCTGCTCCACTGGCTTGATTTACTGGGCAAATGGTCGATGCTGGACGTTTTCGTCGTGGCGATCCTGATCGTGCTGGTCAAGCTGGGCCCTTTGGCTAACGTGGAGCCTCGGACCGGAGTTTATTTCTTCTGTTCCGCGATCTTCCTCTCGATGATCTCCACCGTGCACGTGGAACGGCTGGCACGCCGGATCCGGTAACGAGCACAACTACTTTTTAATCAGCTTCAGCGAAACAGAATTGATGCAGTAGCGCTGGCCGGTGGGCTGCGGGCCGTCATCGAAAACGTGCCCCAAATGGGAGCCGCACCGGCTGCAGCGAACTTCGATCCGGTGCATGAACAGAGTGTTGTCTGTTTCAGTCTCGACGTTTTCGCTGGAGACCGGCGCCCAAAAGCTCGGCCA
>OBEQ010362321.1_pt1 | contig 13248 bp, 14 predicted proteins | sample 1670901 | NCBI WGS metagenome assembly OBEQ01 (sample SAMEA104232315, study PRJEB22302) | groundwater metagenome | biome: forest; feature: aquifer; material: groundwater | place: USA | collected 2011-08-07 | depth 5.4 m
GGTAACGGAGGTGAACGAACTGCACATGGTCATGGACGAGCTTGGCGACAGGATCGAGAAACTGAGACGCGAATGTGCGACAAGTTGGGAACCCGAAAGAGAAGAGATAGAGAAAAAGGCCGGCTGGCTGAGACAAAGGGTTGTTGAGATAGCAGAAACTATCCCCCAGAGCGATATAGGGGGGTAAGGAGTCAAAAAGCTATAAATGGTTTCACTCCAGAAGAGATAGGGAGGTGAATGCTAATGAAAGCCGTTGTAGTTCATGAGTTTAAGAAGCCACTGAGCGTCGAGGAAGTGGAAAAACCCGTGCCGGGACATGACATGGTCGTTGTTAAACTGGAGGCGTCCGGGCTATGCCATACGGATATTCATGCGGCCCACGGCGACTGGCCGGTGAAACCGACACTTCCGTTCATACCGGGCCACGAAGGCATAGGTATCGTCGAAAGCAAAGGAGAAGGAGTAACCGATGTCAAAGAGGGTGACAGGGTCGCTATCCCGTGGCTCGGCTATGCGTGCGGTCGGTGCGAGTATTGCGCCTCGGGCTGGGAAACGCTGTGCGAGAAGCAACTTAACAGCGGTTATTCCATAAATGGAACCTACGCCGAATACGCTAGTGCCCATGCAGGATATGTCGGGAAGGTGCCCAAGGGCGTTGATTCCCTGGAAGCCGCGCCGCTGACCTGCGCAGGGGTAACTACCTACAAAGCGGTCAAGGTAGCGGGCGTTCGCCCTTCTGATTTGGTGGCCATATTTGGCATTGGAGGCCTCGGCCACTTGGCCATGCAGTATGCGCGGATCGCGGGGGCGTCGGTGGCGGCGGTCGACCTAATCGAGGAAAAGTTGGAACTTGCAAAAACGCTCGGCGCGGAATATCTCGTCAATGCTAGGGAAAAAGACCCGGCCGAAGAGATCAGAAAACTGGGAGGCGCTGACTCGGCAATAGTCCTGGCGGTATCGCCGAAGGCATTTGAGCAGGCATTTAGATCTCTCAGGAGGGGCGGAACGCTGGTATTCGTTGCGCTGCCCGCTGAAAACTATGTCCAGATCCCGATTTTCGAGACCGTGCTCAACGGGATAAAGCTCGTAGGATCGATCGTCGGGACTAGGGTCGATCTGACAGAGGTGTTCGAATTGCACGCAGCCGGGAAGACGAAGGTTATTTATGAGACGAGGAAACTTGAGGAGGTTAATGATTCATTCGAAGAAGTTGAGAAGGGTCATGTAAGAGCCCGCATAGTCTTCAAAATCTGAGAAGTTTCGGGGCTGGAAGTTACACGAATGCGATCCTGTAGGATCTTGGAACATGAGCCTTCTGGTTTTCGCAACGGCTTGGTAGTGTGACCGATTGAATACGTGATAAGAAGACGAAGTGGGGCAAAATGATGCAGGGATGAAAAGACTTTGCATATCGCAGGTCATATGATAATGTGGAGGTAATAAGAGTCGACTGGCGGCATGCTCTGGTGCTTGAAAATGTGATTGAATTCGTGTCCCGTCCAGAGGAATGGCTTGAAAACGCAGAGTGGTACCATCTTGAAGAGTATTAGGCTTTGGCGCTTCTGACCGGTAAGTCGATTACCTATTCAGTATGAAGAGGAAGAAGAGATGAACAATCGGATTGTAAATACGGCACGCTATGATATCAATCATTTCGCTATCAGGGAGATGACAGAATGCGGAAAAGCCCTCCGCATGATAGGTGAAGGGGCAAAAAGCATGGAGGAAGTAGCCAACAGGATCGTCAGATACCTCTATGACAGCCTCATTGATAAAGAGGCAGGTAGGCGTGCATGTGCCCTGGTCAGACTGTTCAAGACTCACTCTTATGAGGAGCTCGATGCCGAACTGCAGGAGTTTGCGCAAAATATGCTGGGGAGCAAGCCGGCTTACCCGGGAATGAAATGTATGGTTCTTCTGGCGACAAGCGGGGAGGAACGGGAATGGCAATCAAGGAAGACCTCCAAGGGACACAAGGCAGTTCCTCTCCCGAGTGAGGAAGCAATAAACCAGATTCCGATGTTCCTACCTCTTATAGAACAGTTTGGGATGCAAGTCGATATGCTTATCAAACCGGACCCGAAATTTCTGCTGGATTTGGAGCAGCGCGCTTACAACGTCTATTATGTGCCGGAACCACTCGGAAATCCATACATCTCTGCCCAGAAGGGGTTCATCATCCCGTATGGGATCAGGTCGATATTGGGATTCGGCGGACTGCTGCCCTCAGGAGATATGTTTGCAGTTCCCATGTTCTTCAAAGTGCCGGTTTCAAGGGAAGTGGCCAATCTCTTCAGGCCCATTTCTCTCAATGTAAAAATTGCGATATTGCCTTTTGAAAAGGCTGTATTCGCCTGATATGAGACGAATTACCTACTATGCGAATCAGGGCAGATAGCATGAATGGCGTCCCGGCTGAGATGGGTACACAACTTCTCAAGTCCAAAGTAGCTGCTTTGGAGCAGTTGCTCGATGGTTATGAGAAGACCACGGTCGAACAGACAGATAAACTTTATCAGGAAATTGCGGAACGAAAAGCCGCCGAACGGGAATTGGAGAAATACCGCATTCATCTCGAAGAGTTGGTGAGGAAAAGAACCGAGGAGCTCATGAAGGCAAACGAACAGCTTCAGAAGTCAATATTTGAGCTGACCAGGGCTGAAGAAAAACTCAAGAAATATTCGGAAGAGTGTGAAATAAGTAATCGCGAACTGGAAAAGTTCGCCTATGTTGCCTCTCATGACCTCAAGTCCCCTGTCCTTTCCCTGGCAGCTAACCTGAAGCTCCTTGAGAAGCGAAGCAGCAAAATAGATGCGGAATCCCTGGAATTGATAAAGGATGCCTCCGCTTCAGCTGCCAGGATGCAGAACTTGATAACCGATCTTCTGACCTATGCGCGTATAGGCGCAAACAGCTTAAAGAAACCGGAAGAGCGTATAAACCTTACTGAAACGCTCAATGTAGTTTTGACCACTCTTAAGGCGGAATGCGAACAGGCCGGGTGCACAATTATTGCGGATGAGCTGCCTGAGCTTATGGCTGATAACACCCAAATGATGCAACTTTTTCAGAACCTGTTGTCGAATGCAATTAAGTTTTGTCGAGACACGGCGCCCCGAATTGAGATTCGGGCCGAGCGGGGAAAGAAGGAGTGGCTTTTTTCGATAACAGACAATGGCATCGGTATTCCATTTGAGCATAAGGAAGGAATATTCGAGCTATTCCATCGCGGGTCCGTCGGAAAAAGCTACAAAGGTACCGGCATCGGGCTTGCAATTTGCAAAAAAATAGTCGAGCGGCACGGCGGCCGCATCTGGGTGGAATCGGAACCGGGCAAAGGCTCCACATTCCATTTCACAATTCTATCTGAATCTTAATAATACCAATTGACGTAGCATGCGCAGCCTGTTTCATTAAATCCAGGCAGCAACCGCAGGAGATGGGTTAGGTTTCAGCCGTTTATTCAGGAAAGGCACGAACAAATTTCCGACAAGCAGCGAAAGGATGGAATAATCATATTCGGGCAAAACCTGTAACAGGACAAATGATGATAATCCCACTATACTTCCATAGACAGTCTTTGCTTTAATGGTCACAGGCGCAGTTTTAGGCTCTGTTAGAATAAAACCGGCAAAGAAAGGGTTTATCGTGTAAAGACTGTCAAGTATCGGCGTATGACGGAAAAATGCCTGTGAAGAAAAAAGCGTAAGACTAATAATTACAAATGCCAGCACATGAGGATATCCCCTTATTCTATGAATAATGATCGCACCAAATATGAGCACCCAATAGACCGGGTTGGCAGCCCACCACGTCAATCCAGTGGGAAAAATAAGTGTTGTCACAAACAGGCCGAAGGCGGCAGGATTAAAAATATGCCTATGTGATACTTTTATTAGATGTTTGGAGAGTATGGCGAACATGGGCGGCAGGAAGTAGAGAAACCACAATGCCATGTCAGGCTCAATGAGTTCAGAGACGAGCAAGCCAGTGATAAGAGCGCTTTTGGGAAATTCAAACCGACGTTTATTTATCCGGATGAATAAGGCGTCCAATAATACGGCAGAGGGGATTGCTATAACAGCAGCGGTTGCGTGGGCAATGCCTGTTCGATATATGTTGATAACAAAGAGTACTGAAAGAAAGAGGATCATGAAAGTTTTAATGTCCAAAGACAATCGTCTCACTTTATCATCTCACAATAAGCTGTCCGCTCATCTTTGCATGGCCCGGTCCGCAATAGACGCTGCAACGCATTTCAAACATTCCTTTTCTATCCGCGGTAAATTCAATTATTTTGGTTTCTCCTTTACGCAGCACCTCGTTTATCCTGAATTCTGATATAAGCATGCCATGGTTCGAATCAACGGATTTTACTAATAACCTTACTTTGTTCCCTTGCTGCACTACGATAGGGGTAGGTTTGAATCCATATCTGAAAGCCTCGACCTGAATCTCCCTTACACCCTGTTTCAGCTTACCGGACAAGGAAGGGTCGTTTTTCCATTCATTTCCGGATAACGTTTGAGACAGAGCAAAGATAAAGACACAGGCAAGGGTGAAAACTTTGTTTTTCACATTGAAGCCCCCATAATAAGCGTATAGTTTTCATTCGTAGCGGGGCAAAGACAGCACTACTTTTGTGCCCTCTTCTTTTACGGGCTCAAGGCTGAGTCTCCCCATATTCTTTCTTACCGCCTGCCTTGCAATCGCCAGGCCGAATCCAGTGCCTCCCGACTTTGTAGTGAAAAAAGAGGAAAAAAGTTGTTCCATGTCTTCCTCTTTTATCGGGAGGCCCGTGTTAAAGATCATTATGTTGAGACTATGCGGCGAGGCGCTTTCAAGATTCGAAGAAATACTTATCAAGGGATTCTTTTCCCCGAGTGCCTCCAGACTGTTCTCAAGAAGATGGGCAAAAAGGGCTTTCATGTCGCTACGGTCCGCAAAGATATGAGAGGCCCCGGGGGCAATGTCTAGCTCTATCCGAGGCCTTGCATATCTGCCGCCGGCAAAAAGGCCTTCCAATACCTCATTCAATAAGCCTTCAACGGAAATCGGCTCGAACAACGGTTCTCTCTCATACACTTCCATGTATGTCTTGATGTCCCTTACCATGCGATCGCATTTCTTGCTCTGCGAAAATATAAAATCGTAAACCGGATACACAGGATCTTTGACATCGACATGTTTCATCAGTCTGCTTACGTTACCGCCGATGACAACAACAGGATTTCTGATCCTGTCGGCAACGCCCTTGATTATTTCGGCGTCACATCGAGTAGTCGTCGCCAGATAGGCGTCGGTTTCAACAAGAAGGCAGAAGTCGACCAGCTTATCGATCACGCGCAGGACTTCGATTGTTTTTTCCAGCGGCAGCTGCGAACGAACCACTTCCTGACAGAATTGTCTGACTAATGAAAAGCCAATATTAGAAAATCTCTTATCAAGATTTATCTCCACATGCTTCGTGCCCACCTTCCAGAGATACCCCAGGAATTCCTCATCCAGTCCCCTGGAGAACAATAATTCAAACCAGTTCGCCCAGGCTTGAAGAAGATACCCCTGCTTCCTTTCGTGTTCAATTATAAGCTTTGCCTCGGGGATGTTCATAAAAAAATCGTGAAAATACTTTGCAAAGTCGTCTTTGCGGTTTATGAAGGTATCCTTGAGGGGTTCGAGTTTTTTGAGTTCATCTTCGGTCAAGCCAAGCCATTGCCTGAAAGTATTCAGTTTATTGAAAGGAACAGGAATGTTTGGCACAAATGTTCTCCTTGTGTGTGTTAATAGTTTAAGTCTATCACAAAAAAGGCTAAGTGAATTCGGCAGATGACAATTGGTATTATTTTTCTGATGACGAAAAGACTTTCCATAAGCGCGAATCTTTAGGCTATGTCTGAGATGCAACTTAGTGCTGAAAGTGAGATTTTGAAATCGATTCAGTCAGCGCCTTTGCGCAGGCAACTCGCAACTCCACAAGGATAGACAGACAATGACGCTCAAATATTCTTGAGTGCCAGATGGGCGATTAAAAGCCTCAATATATCGGAAGTGCCTTCCCCGATTGTGAGCAATCTTGCATCCCTCCAGTGCCTGTGCACATCGAACCCGTCCGTGTATCCGTAGCCCCCGTGTATCTGTATCGCCCGGTCGCATACTCTTAGCGCCATCTCGGATGAGAAGAGCTTGGCCTGTGAGATTTCCGACACCATGGGTTCACCTTTTTCCTTCAGGGTCGCAGCGTAATAGGTGAGCAGCCTTGCGGCGTTTATTTCTGTCACCATATCGGCCAGCTTCTCCTGAATCAGCTGAAAATTTGAGATGCTCTTTCCGAAGGCCTCTCTTTTCTTGCTATAGGAAAGGGCTTTTTCATATGCTGCCTGAGCTATCCCCACGGCTATTGCCGCGATCGACAACCTCCCGGCATTGAGGATCTGTTTCGCGCATTCCAGCCCATTCCCCTCCTGTCCCACGAGATTCTCCCTCGAAACAGCGCAGTCTTTGAGACGAACCGAGGACAGCTTATTGCCCCTGAACCCGAGCTTTGGAATGACACCCGTCACATTAAATCCAGGCGTTTCCCTTGCGACGAGAAAGGCCGAGATGCCTTTGTCGGTCCTCGCAAAAACAAGGACAAAATCAGCTTCTCCGGGATTTGTGATTAATGTTTTGCTTCCGTTGAGAATATACTTATCTCCCGAGAGAACTGCCCGAGTTTGGATCGCTTTTGCATCGGAACCGCAGCAGGATTCCGTAAGAGCAAAGGCTATGAGTTTTCTTCCTTCCACGAGGCCATCTTCTGAAAGGAACTCGTTTTTCTGACGATCATCTCCAAAAAGTCTAATGCCTTCACAGACCATGTTCTGAACATCCACCTGCAGTGCGGTATTTGCACACGCCCTGGCCACCATTTCAAGGGCCGCGATGTATACGGTATAAGGGAGTCCTAACCCACCTAACGCCTGCGGAAAGGGAATCGCCATAACTCCTTTCTTGACCAATTTATTCAGATTGAGCCTCGGAAATATTTCCTCCTGATCCGCCTTTTTCGCGTCGGGAAGAATTTCCTTCTCTACGAAGATTCCGATCGACTCAAGCATTGAGTCATATTCTTTGATACCGGGAAAGAGCATCCCGATGATATTCTTTTGCTCCTTTAGGTAAAACACGCTTCACCTCCAAAGTGTTACAGCGATCCACTGTTATGCCGGGACAAAATAGATATCGGTAGGTCTGAATTTGCAGTTTCTTAAGAACCTGGCCTTTACCTCCATCCCAATCCTTACCTCGACGGGCTCAACCCCTACAAGTCTCGAAAGAAACAGGGTATTCACTCCGTCAAACTCCACGAGGATGAGGTTGAACGGTGTCTCCTTCAGGAATGCCTCGCCCCCGAAGTAACAGGTGGTGAAAGTGTGGACCTTCCCCTCCATCGGTAGTTCGAACCACTCTGTCTTCGCCCCGCACTCCATGCAGTGTCCCCGTGGAGTGGCATAGGTATATCCGCAGCCTGAGCATCGGCTGCCGAGGAGTTTCTTTTTTGTGAGTCCGGCGAAGAACGGAGAGTCCTGCGCATAAGAATGAATATAGTCGATCTCGTAATGGTGCTTGATGATAATAGGGTCCACATTGAAGAGGACCGTTCCTTCCAGGGTCTCAGGGAGTTTGATATCTTTTTTCATGGTGCGCTCTCCATGATTGTCACCGTAATGTATGTTCCGGTCCCGGCGTGGCTGTGGATGAGTCCTCTCTTCGCATCCGGTACCTGCAGCATGCTGTTCTTTAGGTGCTTCCCGATCGTCCCCTGGAGTTGCCAGAAGGCGAAGACCGCCTGCATCAGACCGGTGGCCCCCACCGGATGACCGCAGGCGAGGAGGCCGCCGGAGGGGTTTACAGGAACATGCTTCCAGTGTCCCGAATTGAATTTGAGGCCGTAATCAAGATTCGGCATAAAAGGGGCCCCGGCTTCGACGAAATTCCCTCCCTCTCCATAGCGGCAGAGCCCCAAATCTTCGTAAGTCTGGATTTCCGACGAAGTGTAGGCATCGTGGAGTTCGATGAAGTCCAGCTCATTCGACGGGTTATTGATCCCTGCCATCCTGTAAGCGAGCTTGGCCGCCATCCTCCCACCCCTGAAGGAATGGACTCCGGGGTACTTCAGGTCCCGGTAATCCTTTTCGGATTCGTGAGGGAGGAGAATTACCTTTCCGTGGGGACGGTCCGCCATCCTCATGGCATCGGTGCCGCAGCCGACCCCGGTAATCCTGATCGGCTGGTGACAGAGCCTCTCTGCGAAATCTTTAGAGGCGAGTATCGCCACTGCCGCCCCGTCGGACATCGTGCAACAGTCGAGGATGGTAAGAGGTGTAGCCACCATAGGAGACGAACGGACCTCCTCTATTGTCAGCTTCCTTGGGCTCTGGGCGTATGAGTTAAAGAGGGCGTTGGCATGGTTCTTTATAGCGATCATCGCCATCTGCTCCACCGTTGTTCCGAATTCGAACATGTGACGCTGCACCATCATTGCGTAGTATCCTGTGTAGAAACCTCCGACCGGGTAGTCGAAGTTCGTGTCGGAGGCCTGAGCGATAAACTCGTTCCCCTTCCAGGTGTTGACCCGGCTCATCGTCTCGAACCCCATGGCGATGCACACCTCCATCCGCCCCGAAGCGATAGCCTCCCAGGCGGACTGGAAACAGAGTCCGCCGGTGGCTCCTCCGCCCTCTATTCTCTTAGAAGGCTTCGGGCAAAGCCCCAGGTAGTCCTGGACCATAGCTCCTGCTTTCAACTGGCGGGTAAAGTGGTCGGAGAAGTAGGAGCAGACGCTGCCATTGATCATTTCCCTGCTGAGCCCGGGGAGGTCGGTCATGGCATAATCGAAGGCCTCCTTCACCATGAGCCGGAAATCCTTCTCTGGATGGGCCTTTGCAAACTTAGTGATACCGCCTGATATCATGTAGACAGGTCGCATCGTCGCTCACCCCTTTTTATCGGAATTTAAATCATTGTACCACCAAATCAGGTATTCTCAAAATGGTGCAATCCCGATGATCGGATTCAGGGAGGTCGATCATATTCTTCCGTGCTAAGATGTAATTATACTGAACTCCATAATACTGCTTTGCATCTTAAGGAGGAAGACATGAAGAGGGAGTTTGTTTGGTATCCCAATGACGATTATATAAAGAGAAGCAGATTAAAACGATTCATGGAGAGGCATGGGGTAAAGGATTTTAATGAGCTTATCGTAAAATCCACCGATGATATCGAATGGTTCTGGAACGCAGTGATGGAAGATCTTGGAATCGAATTCTACGTCCCCTTCGACAAGGTTGTCGATGTTTCCGGCGGCATCCGGTTTCCGAAATGGTGTGTGAACGGAAAGATGAATATCATCCACAATATGCTAGACAAATACATCGATACGCCCTCGCAGAACAGGGCTGCGCTCCGGTACGAATCGGAGGATGAGACCGTGACACTGATGTCTTACAGGGACTTATGGATGGAAGTCAACAGGATGGCAAATGCATTGAGGGAGCTTGGTTTTAAAAAAGGCGACATCATTGCTCTGTACATGCCCATGATACCGCAGATTGTCATCGCTTTCTGTGCAATCATCAAGATAGGAGGGATTGTCCTTCCCCTGTTTTCGGGGTATGGACATGAGGCGATATCGGTAAGGATCAAAGATACCATGGCCGCGGGGGTGGTCACCTGTGACGGGACAGTTAGAAAAGGAAAAAAGTTCCTCATGAAACCGATACTCGATGAGGCTATTAAAGAAAGTCCGTCTGTTAGGAAGGTGATCGTATATAAGAATATAGAAGAGGATGTTCCCCTCAACGAAAGAGATGTTCTCTGGGATGAGATCGTAAAGGGAAAATCGCACATTGCCGACACGGAGCGTACTGACGCGGAAGATACACTCATGCTCATCTATACGAGCGGCACAACAGGCAAGCCCAAAGGGACGGTCCATACGCACTGCGGGTTTCCCCTGAAGAGCGCCCAGGACATGGCCCATGGCATGGATATCCATGAGGCAGACACGATGTTCTGGATAACCGATATGGGCTGGATGATGGGGCCCTGGCAGATCTTCGGGACCCTTATCCTCGGCGCCACCATGATGCTCTTCGAAGGCTCTCCCGATTATCCAGACATGGGACGCATCTGGTCCATTGTGGAAAGAAACGGGGTCACCTGCCTCGGCGTTACCCCCACGCTGATACGGATGCTCATGGCGCATGGGACCGGACCGGTCCGGAGATACGATCTGTCATCGTTAAGGACCTTCGGTTCGACCGGGGAGCCATGGGACGGTGAAAGCTGGATGTGGCTTTTTGAAGAAGTGGGAAAAGAAAGAATACCGATCATCAATTATTCCGGAGGGACGGAAATCAGCGGCGGAATCCTCCTTGGGAATGTCCTGACACCTTTAAAACCTACAGCCTTTTCAGGGCCTGCCCCGGGGATGGCGGCTGATGTCGTCGATGATAACGGCAATCCGATAAAGGGAGCGGTGGGAGAACTCGTTGTGAGAAAACCATGGATAGGGATGACACGTGGGTTCTACAAAGATCCGGAGAGATATATAAGAACCTATTGGTCAAGGTTTCCCGAGGTGTGGGTGCATGGTGATTTTGCCCTTATCGACAGCGATAATCTTTGGTATATCCTCGGAAGGTCCGATGATACCATAAAAGTAGCTGGGAAAAGGGTTGGACCTGCTGAAGTCGAAAGCGTTGTCATGGAACATCCGGATGTCATGGAATCCGCTGCCATAGGGGTTCCCGACCCGGTTAAGGGGCAGGCGCTTGTGGTATTCTGTGTCCTGAAACCGGGTAAAGACAAGAGCAAAGGATTCGAAGATGAAATAAAAACTATTATAGGGGAGAAGCTCGGGAAACCCTTTATGCCAAAAGCAGTCCATCCGGTTGACGGCCTGCCAAAGACAAGAAATGCAAAGATCATGAGGAGAGTGATAAAGAGCGCCTACATCGGAGAGAACACAGGTGATCTGAGCGCACTCCTCAACCCTGAAGCTGTGGAAGAGATTAAAACTATCGGTCGGAGTATGACATCGTAACCGACAAGACGAAAGGAAAACGTGATGAAGGTTTTTAGGCATGGAGCATAAACATGCTAAATCATAATATAGCCATAGCAAAGCCTCAGATGATTACGTAAGCCGGAAAGTATTTATCAGATCCAGGGAGTAATAGTTAATGGCACTTTTCACGGCCACTGGCCCTGAGAGGAACTTGACAGTCAACTTCTCGACATCTCAAATGCATGAATTCATGCGTGACCCTCAATTCTCCTCACTCTCAGTCTTTTCTTTTTTAGTCATCCTATTTCTTCCGTCACCAGCCGGTCCTTGATCGCTATGCAGCCGATCACGCTTTGGGCAGCGGGACAAAGGTGCAGATATGACGAAAACGCCTCATGGGCAGCCCCGACCTGTTCTTTCGGAACCTTCAGGTGATAGGTGACACGTATCGTGGTGATTTTGAGCACGCCATCGATATTTTCGATATCGCCCTCCACCTCGGCCCTGTAGCGGTCTTCTCTCGTAAAGATCTTCTTTCCGGCCAGCACCGTGGCCAGTGTGCCCATCATTCAGGCGGCTGTGGCGGCAACGATATGGTCGAGCGTGGAGGCGTGCTCCTTTTCCGGCTCGACCTTGTAAAACCTTTTAATGCCCCCGTGGACACCATAATAGACCGGCTCTCCGAAGCCTTCGATCATGGCCCTTCTGGTAGGACCCTTTTCTCTGACGATCGTAACGCGCGACGTATGGACAATCTCTCCCATAAGCTCCTCCTTCTTACCTGATTATATGGCAAATTACGCTCTGTTCATAGAGGACTGCAGAATGCAGAAGGTGAGTGGCCACCGTCTTTATGCTCGGCAGGAGGTATATGTCAAGCGCATGCATTTCTGTGTCGCGGAAGGTTTTTCCGGCATTTCACATCATAACTATGTCGATAAAGTGGACAATGATGGGAACACATCCTTCAACCGGAAATCGTTAATCATTCCGGACGCTTGAGAAATATCACTTTGGTGGCTGTGATCCTCGCTGCTGGATGAACCCGGGACGTATTCACTACTGGATGAACATCTCAGAGCGCATTTCTGATAGAAAGTGTTACTGTCGGCAGGATGCAGGATAGCGTGCGCGTATCGGAACAGCCTCACACGCATATTAATATTTGGAACGATGCCCGTTTGAGGGATACAGTCTGAATAGATTTATTTCTTGGAGGGAGACCAAACAGTAATATTCGGCACCGCCACAAAATCAGAGTCCTCTGTAGCGATATGGTGGATGGATTTCCGTAACATAACGGCAAGATGCGCTGCATCAGCAGTGATGAGTCCGTTATCTTTTGCATGAAGAGCCGCTTGCTTCATGTCGCTACCCTTTAGGTCGATAACATTCATGCCCGCTTCCTGCAGCTTATCTATGTAATCCATGTATTCAATGAGCGGAGATAATACCTTCCCTCTGTTCTTAGGGTTGTCGAGGAATTTCTTCACATGCTGGACAGTCACGCTTTCAAGATAATTGGAGGCAGACTGCATCACAATCTTGTATGACACTTCCTCCAGCACTAGGGCAGACGTATATGCCTTGATACTTGACAGCTCTATCCGGTTGAGAAATTCTACTGATACGGGATTTGTGTCAAAGGCATGATGCAGAAAAATCGTTGCATCTATGAAAACAGGGCTGCTGCCTTCGAAGTCTCTAAGGTCTTTCTGCATAGAGATCTTCCAATTCTTTCATTGAAAGTTTGCCCTTAACTATACCTCTTACCTTATCGGTATAGGTTTTCTTGATTGGCACAACCATAATGCCTTTCGGCGTCATCTGTACATCAACCTTATCACCGGTGTGGATATTCGCCTTTTCTCTTATCTCCTTAGGGATTACAATCTGTCCCTTTGCAAGGACCCTCGCCATCGGCATATTACCACCGCCTCCTTTAAATTGTTTAACCTTAAATTGCGTTTAACTATATATCTAGTATTACCAGCGTGCGAGTCTGTTGTCAATAAGCAGAGAGAATTGAACCGCCAGCCTGAATGTTGATTTTGGTCTTTACGTTAAGAAAGACACAGAGGTGGACTTTTCGTGTATAATTTCAGGCATCAGATTATATTCATGGGACGAATTATGATAAAAGGTGAACTAATCACCGATTTTCGCGTAACTGATTACCGACATAGAATATAACA
>OBEQ010770062.1_pt1 | contig 13243 bp, 9 predicted proteins | sample 1670901 | NCBI WGS metagenome assembly OBEQ01 (sample SAMEA104232315, study PRJEB22302) | groundwater metagenome | biome: forest; feature: aquifer; material: groundwater | place: USA | collected 2011-08-07 | depth 5.4 m
AACTTGACAAAAACACTCGGTGCATTGAGGTCCTTGTAAGAATCACTGACCTCGTAGCCAGATAAGCTAGTTTCGCAGCGCGAGCACCAGTGAATTGGCTTAAAACCTTCAACGAGCAAGCTCTTCTCATGAAGTTTCTTCGCAGTCCACCATGCGCTTTCAATATAAGAATCCTTGTAAGTGAAGTAAGGTTCAAAATAAGCGCGCCAAGCTCCTAGCAATTTATAATAGTCAACCCACGCTTGTTCAGTGTTAGTTGCTTTTGCCAGGCAAGCGGCGCCAAAGTTTTCAATTCCAATTTTATTTTCAATATCACCTTTGCTCGTTACTCCTAATTCTTTTTCAACCATAACTTCAGTTGGCAAACCGTGGCAGTCGAAACCAGGCTGAAAATATGAATTAAAACCTTGCAGATATTTGAACCGGCTCCAGATGTCTTTAAACGCAGTTGTTTTCACGTGGCCAACATGCGCCGCCGCGTTCGTATACGGAGGGCCGTCAAGGAGAAAGAAAGGCTTGGCACCACGGCGGTGTTCAGCCATACGCTGTGGAATCTTTCCAGCTTCCCAGTAAGCGCGAACAGCGCCTTCCAACTCCGCGGCATTATAGTTAACAAGTGTTTTTAGTTGCATAAAAGCGCATCCATCATATCAAAATATAGAATAGGGTAAAATTTTAAACTCCTGAGCTCTACGGCCTGCGTAAATAGAACACTGCTAAAATCAGCACAACTAGTAGCGCTATTCCAATTATCTGGCCCATGTCGAACTGTTGAGCTTGAGGCTGTTGGCTTGAAACAGGGTGAATTGATTTAGGCTGGGAGGCAGCCGGAGCACTCGTAGTTGTTGAAGTGGTTTGATTTTGTACTGCAACTGCCTGGCCGCTTGTAGAAACGTTTGTTGCATTTGTGACATTAGAGACATTTGTTGAGGCAGTAGCTCCACTAACATTAGTTAACACGGGAGTTGGAGGAACAATAGGAACGGTGTCCGGTTCAATTCGAAGCCGCGTTCCGTTTTGAGTGAGAATCGCCAGCGTAACGTTAATAGCATAAGGCAACTGTGGAAAAGAGTCATAGGCTGCCTTTACTTCGAATATGTAAGTTCCAGGCCGCGTTGCGTTGGTTCCATTTATCCAACCGTTTGCAGAAAAGTAACCTTGGAATAAATCCGTGGGAACGCGCTGAACTGGCTTTAGCAATTTCCAATTCAGCGTAGCCTCGTGGCCGCTTGGATTTCCAGTTATATTAGCAGCAAATAAACTAAGGTTTCCGCCATATAGAACAGTTATGTTAATATTTTCAGTTTTTTCATTAAGCAAAGGGATTATGGGCGTTGCGCTGCAATTAAATGCAAATAGTTGTCCGTCAAACATTGAAAACGCCCATATCTTTTTATCGTCTTTAGCTAACTTAGCACTACCTTTTGGATGGGGAGTTTCATTGTAACGATCAGCTGACGCGCTTGAATTGAAAAAAGCGTATGTGGTTGAATTTTCAATTGTGTAAACTGCAACTGCGCTGTTTTTTTCTGGCACCATAACGGAAATCAAATCATAATAACCTCCACTTGGCAAAATAATATCACCTATTTTCTTCCACGTACCTCCGTGGTTGGTTGAATAATAAACTCGGCCAGTGGTCAGCGCAGCATACATATAGTTATTCTCAGCGCGGGTAATTGCAGTTACTTGAACTCCATTTTCAATCGTTGCCAGCAAATTAAGCTGCAGGTTAGCCGTAAGCCGGTAAACTTTTCCGTCGCTGGTCCCAAGCAAAACTCCAACTCCATCAGCGCTAGAGGCAGTGAACTCTGCATTTTCCAAGAACTGCCTTCCGCACCACGAGTAACCGCAGGCAAATTCTCCAGCTTCTTCTAGAATCACTCCGCGGTCTGCAATGAGAAAAGAGCTGGTTGTAGTGCGTATAAAGCGTTTGAAAACAGCAGAGGAAACAAATTTTGCAGAACTATTACGTGCTTCAATTGTAAAACTAACAGGGGTTAGCTGGTTTTGATCTATACGTTGTATCCGCGCACAAGTGCCAACAGCTGGGCATCCTTCTAGTTGGTGGCCGGCTACGAATATATTATTGCTCACGCCAATTCCAACTGCATCGCCACTGAAACCAGAAATGTCTGCAATTCCACTCCATAGCCCGTCAAACCTCGAAACAGTTGTGGTTGAATTTCTCTGGGTTAAAGCAAACACAACGTGATTGTACACTGTAAAATCTCGAGGTACAACCGCCTGCGGAGCAAAACCTTTACTAATCCAACAGGCAGGATACGACGCTTGTGCTTGTACTGGAAGCGAAAACAGAGTTAGAATCAGGGCAGTAAAAACAAATAAGAATAAACTAGTAAAAATAAAAAAACGCATTTTTCATACACCAGAACCTTCTTTCTCAGGTGATGATTTCTTTGGTGGCTTGCCAGATACGGGTGGTTTTTGCAGCTGCTGCTTTGGAGGCTGTGGTTTTAGAGGCGGTTGTTTTTGCGGCTTTTGAACAGCATTTTCAACATTATTTTCACTGGCTTCAGCGTGAGAAGAACTAGAAGAAGGTGCCTGGGCTGCTGGTGATTGCTTTCGAGTAAGCAGAAAAATAGCTAAGCCAAGAACTAACAGGATAAGGATAATGGCTAAGACAATGTACGGAATTAGAGACTCAAAACTGCCGAGGCCAGTTCTCGGAAGGCCGCCAGAAGTTTGATTACCACCTTCAGCTTGACAACTCGTTGCGCCAGTTACCCAAACGCCAGAACAACACTTACCTGTGCTGCGTATATGCACGCTGCCGCCACATTGAAGAATATTAGCTTGAGCTACGCATTCATGGTCAACTGCAACTGGTGTCCGCGCTGGACAACGTAATGGGACACAAGCGCCTTCAATGCCTGCTGCCTGTTCTCCAACATCACATTGTGCATTTGTAACGCAGTCTTCGTTGGCGGTACAAGTTTGATAGCAGCGTGCGCCACGGGCAACTTGACCCGGATCACATTCAATTTCAGTTGCATTTGCCCCTTCGCCAGAAGTTGTACCTATGCCACCTGCACCAGTAACATCACCTTCACCACCGCCGCCACCACCACCGCCACCTAGCGCAGGACCTGGAGCCGCCGGACCAGCAGGAACTATACACTCACCACTAGCAGGATCACACAAATCAGCGGCACCACAACGCGCAACAGCATCAGCGCAAACATCAACAGGACCGGGAGCAGTACATACACCAGTAGCCGGGTCGCATAAGCCAACGCCGCCACAGCGAGCAACAGCATCTGCACAAACATCAACTGGCGCTGGACCTGGAACAGGACCAGGCGCAGGACCAGGCGCAGGACCAGGCGCAGGACCAGGACCAGGCGCAGGTACAATCACACCTTCTCCGCCAGCGCCTATTTTAACTGAAACGTTGTCGCTTGAATTCAAGTTTGGAAATCCTTTGTAAAAAGTAGTTAAAGTAAAAATATATTGGCCGCCTACTCTAGCTCCGGTTCCTTTAAGCACTCCAGCTGGAGTTATTTGATAAATATTAAAAACTGCATTCGGGTCAAAGCCATTGGGAGTCCAGTTATATGCAATAGCGTGTCCAGCTCCATCAGTTGCAGTTGTATACAATGCTGGGTCTATATTTACGTCGCCTCCAATTACAACATTTACATTAGGGCCAGCGTTTGCAACGGTGGGAGAAGCACCGCAGTTAAATCTTAATAATTCTCCATTGGAAAGGGAAAAAGCGTAAATTGGCACGGTAGGTGAATTTCTTACTAACCGCACGTTGCCAGCAGGTTCAGGCGCAGCAGTATACCGCTCAGATTGAGAAAGTAAATGGTGGTCGGTAAATGCATAAGTTCCAACAGATGCACTGTAAACCGCGCCATTTATTCCTATTAAATCTCTTGTGCTTCCGCCAAACAAGAAATTAACGCCCATTAACTTCCACGAGCCATCGCCGGCCATCAATGCGCTTTTTTGGAAGTAAACTTCAAACCCGCGCTTTGCAAACAAGCCTGCGCTGGTTTTTATAACTGCAACAACTGCTCCAGCTCCAGGAGGCTGGCCAATTAAAGTTGCGCTTGGTCCTGCAGCAATGCGGTAGATTTTTCCGCCCGACGTACCGATTATAATTCCATCGCCATCAGCAGAGTAGGAGGCAATGTCATCTAGAACAACTTGTTTGCCGCACCACAACGCTGCAGGCGTACATGTCGCGTGGTATTGAAACACAACTCCGCTATCGCCAACTAAAAATATATTTGAGCCAGCAACTACAAAGCGCTTAAACTGTGAATCCAACACTTCGCTTGAACCAGGCGCATAGCCATCAATAGTAAGGGACTGTATCGCAGAAGAAAACGGGGACGGGGTTATTCTATAAATCCGCGCGCAACTGCCCGCTACTCCAGGAGGACAACTACCTCTTCCAGCAGTGAAAACATCACCAGATGGCGAAGCAACAATTGCCTGTGGGGTAAAAGCAGGAGCTACTGTGCCTATAGAAAACCAAGCTCCATTATAGCCATAGATCGTAGACTCTGCACGCACGGCATAAGCTGTGCCTGAAATAACATCAAAATCAACCGGAGCAGCGGCACCCGGAGTTACACCTAAAGAAGTCCAGCAGACATGCGAAGCGTCAACTAAAACAGTTAATGAAACTAGCGCAACTAAAAATAAAACAGAAGCTACAATAGTACGAAAATTCAGCATACGAAAGTTCAGCATACAAAAAACAACGTTGAGGTGGTTTTTATTCATTTGCGTGTTTGACTCGTTTGTGGCGACTTTGCCTATATAGCCTAGATCCACTTTCGGCCTTTGTTTTCAGCTGGTTCGTCCCCGTCAGTAGATTGAGTTGGCTCCTGTTCTGTTTCAGTTTCTGTGGCCGCCTCTTCTGCTGTTTCTCCGGTTGTTTCAGCTCCGCCCTTGGATCCTCCTGGCGGCTTCTTAAGAAAGAGGAAATATGCTGCTGCAACAACTGCAAGCAATACAATAATTCCACCAACTATAAGGAAAGGCAAATCATTAGCTCCGCCAGCAGGCGGTTGCGGAGTAGTTGTGCGATTTGCAGCTGCAGGCAACGGACATTGTGCAATTCCAGGAATCCAAACACTGTTACAGCACTGGCCAGTTCCAGCGGCGTGGTCAACGCCAGCGCAACGGGCAACTCCGCTTGTCCGCACACATTCATTTTCAACAACGCGCTGTCCAGCTGTACAAGATTGGCATACGCCAGCAGCACAAATTTGTCCAGAGCCACAGTCTGTTTCATCAGCGCAAGTTCTAACACATTCATTGTTACGCGCCACTTCGCCCCCTCTACAAGTTAAAGCAACGCACGAATTGCCAAGGCACTCTTCATTTGCCTCACAGCCACTGTTATCAGTACAAGCCGCTCCAGTTACAGCTGCACAAGAACCAGCGACACACGCCAAACCTTCACTGCAATCAGAGTCAGCAACACACGAAGTAACATTACTTGCAACGCACGAACCAGCGCGGCATGCAAAACCATCGCCACAGTCTAAATCAACTGTGCATTCAGCAACAGCACCAAGCAACGTTACATCTAAAGTAATAGAATCAGTTGAGAACAAACCGCGGTCGTCGCTAACGTTAAGCAAAAATGTAAATGTGCCATTTGAAGTGAAATTAACAGGCACAACTGCAGAGTTGTATGTACTACGGTTAAGCACTTTACTAGCGTTGCCCGATGTTAGGTTCCAAGTGTAAGTAAGAGGCCTGGCATCTGGGTTTGTTGTAGCTTCTGAACTTAAGTTAACAATGGTATTAATTGCAACAGTTGAAACAGAACTTCCACCTACCAATACGCGCGCATCTGCAGTTGGCGCAACAGGCACAACTGGAGCTTCCGGAGGCGCGGTTACAGTAACTGTAACTTCATCACGCGCAGTGCCGCCATCATTGTCAGTGACAGTTAACTTGAAAACGTAAGTGCCAGCAGCAGTTATATTAGCAGTTATGTTCTGGCCGTTGAAATCCGCAGGGTCGCGGCTCGTAACTTTTGTCCCATCTCCAGATCCAAGCTCCCATTTGTAACTAGCAATGGTTCCATCTGAATCGTGGCCGCTTGCATTTAACACTAAGAGGGAATTTGCAGTAATGGTTTTATCTGGCCCTGCATTTGCCGTTGGCAGCAAGTTTGCCACTGTAACGGTTTTAGTTGCAAAGGCAGTTCTGTTTGGAAAACCGCCGTCAGTTACAACCACTTTAAACGTATACGACCCAAGCTTATTGAAGTTCAAACGGTAAACTGAAGACGTAGCGCCACCAATAACAGTATAACCTGTTGGATCAATTGGTGGAAGTGCACTCCATAAATACGCAGTTACATGATCCAAAGCATCAGAAGCCGTTGCAGTTAAACTCGTTTCAACCCCGCGAATAGCAGAAGGAACTGGATTTACACTTACAGTAGGTAGTGCCGTGTTAGCGCAAGTAAGTTTGTAGATTTGGCCGCCAGGTTGATTGCTCAAAATATATAGGTCGGAGCCAACTTTCGCTGTCTTAATTGCTGTGCCTGAAAAAGTTCTTTTTGCATAGTTCGTTGGATCGGAAAGATACCAAGCATAGGCATTAGTGCTTCCAGGTACAGCTATTCTACCAGCATAAAATGAATAAGCCACGTCGCCAACTATTGAATTATTGCCATAAAATTTCGTATTCACTGCACTCCAACTTCCAAGAGTAATAGAACGGTAAACAGTAGGCGGAATCGCACCACTCGGATCTCCAGCCAATGCAAATCTAGTTCTTGTAGAGGTAGAAGCAAGTGCAAAAATTGGGCTGCCTAAATTGCCCAAATTTGAAGAAGATATAGCGGGGGAAACAGTATACACCCCCCCATCAGCCGCACCCACTAACAAATTACCCCCCACATCAGGAGCCCATGAGGACAGCGAACCACCGGTAAATTGCTTTCCAACCCATTCACGAGTCGTTGTATTGAAAAATAGAATTACATCATAATCTCTAACTGTATTTCTTACAATTGCATAGGCATTTGAATCAGATAACACAAATGCTTTAAATGAAAGATTGCTATTAGGAATTCTAGAACCCGCTGAGTTTTTAGCATAAACTGCTAGCTTGAGTGCTGTTGAAGGACGAACAAAGAAAACGATTGCAAATTGATTGTTAAAGTCAGAGCCATTTCTTCCTGCTATAAACGTAGACCTCGACGTAGTCCAATGCAGCAACCCATCCCGTTGGTAAAGCCCCCCGTAGTCTGAAATCGTGTACCATGTACCATCGTAAAACTTAACCGCACCAGCTGCACCTCCGCCTAAAGCGAAAATATCCGTAGGAGATTGCATTGCTAAATCGCGGGCACTAGCCCAACCATCATCTACAGTTGGAACCGTCTGCGTCCAACACACCTGGTGCCCTGCGTTTACAGTAACGGCAAATAGAGAGAGTAGAAAAACTATTGAAATCGAAAATAGAAGTAAACGCATGGTAGAGGTACTCTTGGCACATATATATTCGTTTTCGTTGAAAGCGCGTTATAGTTCACTGGAAACCACGTGTTCCGAAAACAGTTTATAGCCTCCCCGCACTTCCTTAATCCTCAAAAATGGATTTAAAACAAAAGAGTATAGTAAACAGCAAGTATAACTCAAGGAAAGCAAGAAATGGAACAACTATTAGTTGGAAAAGAGGAATATAGCCGCCAGTTTGAAGATTTTTTCAACTCGCGGAAAAAAGCGCAAATTGCAGACCTAGCTTCAAAATTCCCCGCAAAGAAAAGTTTAGAAGTGGAATTCCACGAGTTAGAAGTTTTTGACACTGAACTAGCCGATGCAATAGTTGAAAGCCCAGATAAATTACTCGCAATCGCAGAAGAGGTAATTGCAAACATCGGGGCAAACTTTCCCGGTGTGCAAAAGAACTTCAAACCTCATCTACGCATATCTGATTTGCCGAGTGTTTACGACGTTCCAGTGCAGTCTCTAGGCGCTGGCCAGTTGGACAAACTAGTACGCGTCGAAGGAGTGGTAAGCTGGATTACAGACATTAACCCCCGCATGGAAGTTGCAATGTGGGAATGCCTACACTGCTGGCAAACTACTATAACCAAAACTGAAAAAGTAGAGGCAATTAAGCCGCCAGCGCAGTGCAAGTGCGGCAGAAACCATTTCAAATTAATTGAAGAAAAAAGCGTTTTTACAAATGTACAGCGCGCACGCATACAGGAATTGGTAGAAAAACTACGCGGAAACACTCCAACGGCGCATGTAGATTTGTGGCTCGAAGATGACTTAGCTAATCAAATTGCACCTGGAGAAAAATTAATTGTAGTTGGAATACTGCGGCTAAAACCGGCAAAAGAAGGCAAAGGAAAGAGCAGCGTTTACAATAAGTTTCTCGACATAGTGCACGTGCACAAAATGCAACAAGAATTTGAAGAGCTGACAATTACAAAAGACGAAGAAAGGCAAATTCAAGAACTCGCCAGCCAGCCGGACATTTTCGAAAAAATCACACGCAGCATTGCGCCCAGCATTTATGGGTACAATGAATTGAAACAAGCAGTTGCATTGCAAATGTTCGGCGGAACGCCAAACAAAGTGCTTCCAGACGGGCAAAAGATACGCAACGACGCGCACATTTTATTAATCGGAGATCCTGGGGCGGGCAAGTCGGCCATATTGCAATACGTAGCACGCCTTGCCCCTAAGGGAGTTTTTGTAAGCGGAAAAGGTGCAAGTTCTGTTGGCCTTACAGCGTCAGCAGAAAAAGACGAGTTAACCGGAGGGTGGATTCTCAAAGCCGGCGCAATGGTGCTTGCTTCAGGCGGAATGGTAATGATTGACGAGTTTGACAAAATTGAAGAAGAGGATAGAAGTGCACTGCACGAATGTATGGAAAGCCAATCTTTAAGCGTAGCAAAGGCGGGAATGCTTACAACTTTTCAAACAAAAGCAGCCGTATTGGCAGCGGCGAATCCAAAATTCGGGAGATTCGACCCCAACACGCCACCTGCGCAGCAATTTGACATTCCACCTACGTTGCTCTCACGTTTTGATCTTATTTTTACAATTCGCGACGTGCTGGATGAAGCCCAGGATAGAAAAATAGCTGAACATATTATACTCGGCCACACTCTTGCTGGAAAAAAAGAAAAGCCAGCAAGCGACAGCGCGATTACTGCAGCTATTCCTGAAGATCTACTGCGAAAATATATTGCTTATGCAAGGCGAAATGCGTTTCCAGTATTGACAAACGAAGCGTCTGACAAAATAAAAGAATATTACCTCGAACTACGCCAAATGGGGAAAAAAAATAACACGTTTCCAGTAACAGCAAGAAACATAGAGGGAGTTATACGTTTATCAGAAGCCAGCGCAAAAATTAGGCTATCACAAAGAGTTGAAATGCAAGATGCTGAAAGAGCAGTTGCATTGACAATGTTTGTCCTCCGCGACGTGTTCACAGACAAGGAAACGGGCCTAATTGATTCCGACATAGTAAGCATAGGCCAGCCAAAAAGCAGGATAGACAAACTCCGTACGCTACTTTCAATAATATCTACTCTTGAAAAAGAATTTGACCTCGTCGACATAGACAAAATCGTCGAACAAGGCAACACGGTAAACATAGACGAGCACACTGCAAGAAAAATGGTGGACGAATTGAAAAGAACTGGGGATCTCTACGAGCCAAAGCCAGGCTTCATCAAGAGCGCAAGGAAGAAAGGAGAGTGGTAAATTTGCATGCTACTTTGTATAGACGAATCTGGAAATACACAAGAAACAATTGCCTTAGCACTAGCAGCAATTCCAGACAAAGAAATTGATCGCATAAACCAAATTTTCACGGTTAGGCCAACAGACCCACAAGAAATACAGACATTGTATTATAGAACTCCACTAAAATCTTCTAAACCACGAGAAGAATTCAAATATTCTGATTTTAGAAATGCAGAGAAAGCAACCGGCCTATCAATATATACTGAATTTCTAAAGGAAAAATTGACCAAAGTAGCTAAAACTAGCGTTCAAGCATATTTTTCAGTATTTGACAAACCCTCCGATAACAAGCGACGCCTAGAAATGTTGAAAATAGAAGCACAAACACTAATACATAGTTGGGCTAAAAATAACATGGAGAAAGCTCTTTCTAACGAATTAGAGATAGTAGTTGATCAACAGGTTTTTGATGAGCCGTATATTTTTGAAATATACGAAAGACGAAATATGTGGCGCGTTCAAATATTCAAAAAGGGCATAGCCGGTCCAGGGGTACATTATGGCGGAAAGGAAAATTCGAAAGAGATAATTGAAAGGAATTCCAAAACCTTTAAGCCGTTACAATTATCTGACTTCCTAGTAGGGGCATTTAGAGAATACAAATATTACCAAAATAGTGAATTTTTTGATATAATAAAGCCAATCACGAAAAAATACTGGATTCGCGATGCAAGAGGACCTTATTCCCCCGCTCGTGAAATCAACTTAATATAAAAAGCGTAAGGTGCCCACCTTTACTCGGTATTCGACCATGAGTCTCAAACCCTCAAGGCAGGACTTACAGAATAATAGAGGCAGCACACTTTATTAAAAGTTACCCCCTTTTTAAGCAACACAAATATAACTTTCTAGTAAAACCCCATGAAACTAATTGCCAAAGCCACTTTGATATTCGCAGTTATCCAACTAGTTGCACTTATAATGGGCGCGAACTTCGCCTCGGCCAATATCAGCATCGTGCAAAACCCAGCGGATATTTCAAATTCAATTTACTTCTTTGCAATAGTAATCATAATGGCCGTAGTTTTGCTGGCGGTTTTGAAATTCTACAAAGGAAAATTACTCTTTCTACTTCTTGAAATTTTAATGGAGTTCAGCGCCGTTCAAATTTTCCTTTCATTATTCACTAACGACGCAATTTCATTTACAATTGCAATAATCGCAGTTGCAGCTCGACTTAGGTTCAACTGGTTCAAACAACCGTTGCTATTATTCACAACTGCAGTTGTCGGAGGGCTAATAGGAGCGAGCCTAAACTTGCTTCCAGCAGCGATACTTGCATTTCTACTCGCAGGCTACGATATAGTAGCGGTATTTTACACTAAACACATGGTGACACTTGCAAAAGGATTAGGCGACCGAAGTACAGCGTTTACAATGAAAGTACGCGAAGGCAAACACAAACTCGAACTTGGAACTGGAGATATAGTAATTCCAGCAATGTTAGCATCTGCGGCAAATTCAACTGGAAAACAAATCCTTGTTGGCAACTTAATTTTTACCGCGCCTGGAATCGCAGCAGCTGCATTTTCAATAATTGGAATGTTTGCCATGTTAACCTACATAATGAAACACCGCGGATATTGGCCAGCTCTGCCGCCATTAGTAGTAAGTAGCGCAATTGGCATCGGACTGGCAATGCTCATCGCATAGAGCCGCAGGACATAGCCATTTAAATCTCCTCTAAGCTCTAACTTTATTCTCATGGAATCAAAGAACTACGACCAGTTACTTGACGACTTATATGCCGGAATGCCAAAAAGACCAGTTTCTAGTGGCGAGAGATTTGAATGTCCACTTGCAGATTCTTTCAACGAAGGAAGCAAAACCATCATACGTAACTTCGACGGGTTATGCTCTAAGCTTCGCCGCACACCTGCAGAAGTTTCAAAATACATGTCCCGCGAATTAGCAGTGCCTTCAGAAGTACAACAAGGTGGAAGATTATTATTGCATGGAAAATTCATGCCGAGAATTGTAAATGAAAAAGTTTCAGAATATTGCAAAACCCAAGTTATTTGCAGCCAATGCGGCAAACCAGACACGCACGTTAAAACCGGCGCAACACGGCACGTAAAAATACTAATATGCGAAGCATGCGGCGCAAACAATCCAATTCAAGCGTAATCAAAACAAAATAATAAAAGAAAACGGAGAGATAAAAAAACGAGGCAAACATATGTACCAAGCACCTGAACAGCACGATAGAACAAGGCTTCCAAGAAAAGGAGAAGTATTTGGAGTCGTAACACAAATGCACGGTGGGGCTAGAATGATAGTGCATTGCATTGACGGAAAGGATAGAATGTGCCGCGTGCCTGGAAAAATAAAGAAAAACGTCTGGGTAAGGGAAGGCGACTACGTGCTGATAATTCCATGGTCAATTGAACCAGAAGAAAAAGGAGACATCGAATACCGCTACACTAGAATGCAAATCGAACAAATGAAACGCAAAGGAATAATAAAAACTGAATTTTGAAACCCGAATTTTAAAACTCTAAATCAACTAAATTAAACAACTTACTAAGTATATTTATGGCACGACGACTAGGGAAAAAAAAGAGACCGCTTAAAGAAAAATACCAGCACCGCGAGCGTTCCAAAACATGGGAGCGTAGCATCGACGACAAAACACTTTCAATGCTTTACTACCTTTTAAACAACCACGTCATTTCTTCGTTGGATTTTCCAATTTCCCAAGGTAAAGAAGCAGTTGTGTTCAAAGCCACTAAACGCACAGAAAAAGGAAACATCGACCTAGCGGTGAAAATTTTCAAATACGAAACCTCTTCTTTCCTTAAGGGCAGCATGTTGAAATACATTCAAGGCGACCCTAGATTTTACACGGCGAAGAAATCACACCGTGCGCTTGTGCAATTGTGGGCTAGGAAAGAATATTCCAATTTGCTCGAATGCCAAAAAGCTGGAGTGTCAGCACCGCGGCCGCTAAAACATAGAGAGAACATAGTCGTAATGGAATTCCTCGGAGAAAACGCAGTTCCCTATTCCTTGTTAAAAGACCAGCCGGACATCGACGCTGAAAAAATATTAGAACAAGTAATTGAAAACATGCAGAAACTATGGCACGCTGGACTCGTTCATGCGGATCTAAATGAATTTAACATAATGATGAACGGCGACAAGCCAATTCTCATTGATTTCGCGCAGTGCGTGAAAAAAGAACATCCGCTTGCAACGCAATTCCTGCAACAGGACTGCTATAATATTGCTAAATTCTTCTCGAAAAGGGGAGCAAAAACCTCTGCCGAAGAAGTGCTGGCAAGCGTTTTAAAAGGTTAAAATGCCTATTATGTTTGTAATAATTACAAACATTTTACGAGCTAAATTGCCAGAAAAATTAAATTTTGATTATATTTCCCCTAGTGATTAAATGCGTTATTTTCCAGTTCCTTTGTCGAGAAAAAAGATCCTTACGCCTAAGTTAATTAAGGATATTGAAGCAAACG
>OBEQ011886873.1_pt1 | contig 13243 bp, 16 predicted proteins | sample 1670901 | NCBI WGS metagenome assembly OBEQ01 (sample SAMEA104232315, study PRJEB22302) | groundwater metagenome | biome: forest; feature: aquifer; material: groundwater | place: USA | collected 2011-08-07 | depth 5.4 m
CTCCAACCAAGTCCTGCTTCAAGTGGAGAAGTTAAGTCATCCAGCTCATGTCCGTAAAGTGGATAAGTTGCCTCAAGGCGCAAAGTGTCTCTTGCACCAAGTCCGCAGGGTTCTGCACCCTGCTTAATTAAATCCTGCCAGATATTAATAGCTCTCATTGAATTATCTATAAAAATCTCAAAACCATCTTCACCTGTATAACCTGTTTTTGCTATCCAGTTAGCTTGATATTTTCTTATTTCAAAATATTTTTGCAATTTTAAACTATCAGAGCTTATTTTTAAAGCAGAAGCTAATATGTCTGGAGAATTGGGTCCTTGTATTGCAATAAGTGATATATTGTCAGAGTAATTCTTTAGTTCCACATCAAAACCAGACTTATGTTTATTAAACCAGCTCCAATCTTTTTCAATGTTTGAAGCATTTACTACACAAAGAAAATCATTATCTATTTTATAGATAATCAGGTCATCTACGGTGCCACCGTTTTCATTGCAAAGTTGTGTGTATAAGCCTTTTCCTGGCTCCTGGATTTTTTTTACATCGTTTGGTACTAAATAGTTTAAAAATCCAAGGGCATCTTTCCCAGAAATAATAAATTCCCCCATATGAGAAACATCAAAAATTCCTGCATTATTTCGGACAGAATTGTGCTCAGAGATAATGCTTTTATATTGGACAGGCATTTCAAAACCTGCAAAATCAACGAGTTTTGCACCAAGTTTCTTGTGTTCATCTGTTAGGGCTGTTTTTCTTAGGGTTAGCATTTGTGGTTATCCCTATTAAGGGTGTTTATCTACATCAGCTGGTTTATGGTCATTGATTTTCAATACACCGAAATTATATCGTATATGCCATATGATGTTGTGAAATGTTTACCTCAGTCTTCATTTTTTAATAATGAGGAAATAGCTTTTGAAGAAGAACCAGAAGATAAGTTCTTTGATGTAATAATAAAAAATAAGCATTATCCAAGCTGTTATCAATACAATGTTCTTATTATGCTTGCAAAGAGACTAATTAATGAAGAGAATAGAAAAGAAGAAGTATCTAAGGCATGGAGAAATAGGCCTACTTTGGATAGAAAATTGGTTGAACGTATTGCTAATGCCTAGTCAGCAAACCTTGTTTTTGATTATTAACTTTTGAAGCTTCTATAAATCTCTTAACATTTAAAAATTCAATATCAGTATTTGTGTAGCCATCTGTTAGTAGTTCTTTTATTACTTTTCCGGTTAATGGCCCCATTAATATTCCGCTTCTATAGTGTCCTAAACCTAATAGAAGATTAGTTATTTCTGGCACAGTACCAATAACTGGTAAATTATCTCTTGTTTTTGGTCTAAGACCAGCCCACATTTTAGATATAGGATAGTTTTTGCATGAAGGAAGAATCTTTTGAAGTAAGTTAAGAAGAAATGATACTCCTGCAGCAGAATTACAAAAAACATCCTTGTCATCCAAATTGACCTCATCAGTAGTGCTTCCAACTAGTATTGAAGGGAGTTCGTAGGTATTAGTAGCAGGCCTTGGGACTACATATCCTTCATGACAAAGAATGACTTTTTCAATAGGCATTTTGCCTGGTAAGCCCAATTGAACTATTTCACCTTTTACACTTTGTATAATATTTTCGCTTATATTGAATACACTTCTAAGTAATTTATTAGCCCAGACACCATTGCATAAAACATACTTTTCAGCTTTAAGCATGTGACCATTAGATAGTATTATGCTTTCGATTTTTTTGTTTTTCAAATTTATTTCAACTGCTTCAGCATTAATATACTCAATATGATTTTCCAAATTAACAGTTGAAATTGTGTTTATAAGCTTGGGGTTATTTATATAACCTTCATTTGGGTAGTAATAAGCTCCAATAGTATCTTGTGTTAGTAGGGGTTCATATTTGTGGACTTCAGATTTATTTAAAAAAGTTGCACCAGGCAGGAAGGGTTTGGCTTCTTGTAGTTTAAGTTCTCTTTCAGCAAGTTCATAATTTGAAAATATCATATAAAGTGAGCCAGGCTGGTTGAATCCTAAATCAATGTTTTTAATTAAAGATAAAGTTTTTAGTTCGTCGTAAAAATTTAAAAAATACTCGAATGATTTATGATAAAAATCTTTTATAGCAGGGGTTGATGTAACAAGTTCACTGATTTGTAGCTGAAATAAACCAGCAGCAGCAAGAGAGGCTGGAAGCCCAAGGCTGGTTGAATTGATTAGGGCAACTTTTAGGTTTTCCTTGGCCAGGTGGAAAGCTATGGAATTACCTATTATGCCTCCACCAACAATAACTACGTCATAGTTTTTATCCATGAGGTAAATTATTGCTCAAATTTGTTCTTACAACAAGGCTAATAATAGTAGAGACATGCCTCTTGCAGATTTCTACTAAGAAGATTAATAATGTATAATAATGCATATTTGAGGGAAATTCATGTTATGTCCATTTTGTAATTCGGAAAATAGCCGTGTTCTGGAATCCAGAACTACTGAAGAAGGAACAAGTATTAGGCGTCGCAGGGAGTGTGAAAATACTACCTGTAACAAACGCTTTACAACTTATGAAAGAATTGAAGTAATGCCTGTCCTGGTAGTAAAAAGATCAGGAGAAAGAGAACCATACTCCAGAGAGAAACTAAGAGCAGGTGTTGTGAGGGCTTGTGAAAAGACTCTTATAAATGCAACACAAATTGATAATGTCATTGAAGTTATAGAAAATGAACTGGCAAAACAAGGGAAACGTGAAGTTAATAGCTCTGTCTTGGGTAAGCTTGTTTTAAATGAATTAAAAGATCTTGATCAAATAGCATATGTTCGCTTTGCATCAGTGTACAGGCAGTTCAGAAGTATAGATGATTTTATTAAAGAACTTCAGGAACTGCAGGCAGATAATTCAGGCAGCTTTAAGTTTAATAATGATTTATTGGTTAATGTCACTAGTGAATAATATTTATCGATGAATGATTTTTGGTTGGGTCATTCTGATTTGTAATTCTTTCCCTTGTTTTGTTTTCATTTCCTCAAGTATTCTAAAGGCACCAAAACTTCCCTGTCCCTGCATTTTTGCAGCACCATAAGCAGTACATGCCTGAAATAACATAGTTCTAGTTAGTGTATTTAATTTAACCTTTGTTCTTTGCAGCATGCCAAAACCAAATGAAATACTGCCTATAAATAATCCAATTGAATAATAAATAACAAAAGGATTTGAAAGATTAAATGGCTTTGTAAATATAAGCAATAGTGAAAAAGTAATCAATAAAATAACTCCGACTATCATTGGTATAGCCATGATCAGCACATCTTTTTTCATGTTCTGAACATCTGGCATAAGTGTTTCAATGATTTGCATGGAGATCTGTGAAGTTATTTTATCTTTTTCCATTCTTTTGATTATTTCTTTTGTGTAGTCAAATGCAGGATCGACTTTATCTTTTTTTATAAACTTGTGGTAAATCATTGACCATGAAGAGAAATCTTTTTTATGGTCAAGAATAAATTTCTTTGAATGATTTAAATAGTTATTAATTATTTGTTGTATTTTATCTTCTGCCATGCTGGTAACCTCAGTGTGTTCTTAATGTACTATCAGGGATTGACCTGTCATTTCTTTTGGTTTTTCTATTTCCATAATATCTAATATTGTTGGTGCTATATCAGCAAGACATCCCCTTTGTTTTAATTTTATACTTTTCATTGACTTGTTAATAAGTATAAATGGAACTGGTTTTAAGCTGTGAGCAGTTCTAATTGAACCATCTTCATTTAACATTTGTTCAGCATTTCCATGATCTGCTGTAATTATTAAAGTGCCATTTGTTTCTGAAATTGCATTGTAAATATCATTCAGGGCATTGTCAATAGCTTCAACTGCTTTAATTGTTGCTGGTATTAATCCTGTATGACCTACCATGTCTGCATTTGCAAAGTTAACAACTATCAGAGAATAGTTTCCTGATTTTATTGCTTGAATGGTTTTTTCTGAAACACCTTTTGCGCTCATTTCAGGCTGCTCGTCATAGGTAGTTACTTTTGGAGATGGGATTAATATTCTTTCTTCTCCTTCAAATTCCTTTTCTCTACCCATGTTAAAAAAACTTGTTACATGTCTGTATTTTTCGGTTTCTGCAATTCTTATTTGTCTTTTATTTAAGGATGAAATAATTTCTCCAAGTGATTTTTCTCTGTTTACTTTTGATAGCTCATTATGGGTAAAAGCAGTTGGTACTACAGGATTAGCATATTCACTTAAGTGTAGTTTTCTGTCATATTCAGTAAGGCAAGCATAATAAAGATTTTTTGGAAATACAATTCTTTCAAACTCTGTAAAATTAATCTGAGTTAATGCTGTAGATATTTCTCTTGCCCTGTCAGGTCTGAAATTGAAAAATATTACTGAGTCATTTTCTTTTATTAAAAGATCGTCTTTTGAAGAGTTGTTTAGGATTAATGTAGGCAGTATAAACTCATCAGAATTTTCAGATGGACAATCTTTTTCGGAGGAACTATTGTTTTCACCTCTTTTGTAAGCTTCTTTTACAGCTTGTATAGCTGTTTTAGAGGTCAATCCAGTACCTTTAGTAATAAGATCGTAGTATCTTTTTACTCTCTGCCACCTGTTGTCTCTATCCATTGCATAATATCTGCCGCATACGGTTGCAATTTTTCCACCTGTGATTTTTAGTTTTTCCTCTACTTTTTCAAAAAGAGACACTGCATTTTTGGGTGGATCATCTCTCCCATCTGTAATTGCATGAAGTAAAACTTTTTCAATTTGATGCTTTATGGCAAGTTCAAATAAAGCATATAAATGACCAAGGTGACTGTGTACATCTCCTTCGCTGATTAAACCCATAATGTGAAGTTTTGAATTATGTTTTTTAACATGCTCAAGAGCATTTAATAAGACTTTATTTTTAAAGAATGAGTCGTCTTGAATAGTCTGGCTGATTAAAGTTAATTTTTGGGTAACTATTCTCCCTCCACCAATATTTTCATGTCCTACTTCTGAATTTCCCATAACACCTTCAGGAAGACCTACAGCCTTACCGCTTGTATCAAGAATAGTATTTGGATAATCTTTCAGGAAATGACTAAATGTTTTTAAATTAGCCATTCCTATGGCATCACCTTGTTGGTGAGTTATAATTCCCCATCCGTCTAAGATTACAAGTGCTACCGGTATATTTTTCATAAATGCTTTACTATTATAATAGAACCATGACAATTCAAGAAGTAGATTATATAAGTAAGATTAGAGCTAATATTCCATGTCTTGAGAATCTGATTTGTTTTAATACAGGAATGGATGGACCGCTTCTTAAGAGCTCATTTGAAGCTATTGAAGAATCTTTAAAAAAAAGATTGAACTCGGGTACCTTTACTAAAGAAGCGATTAAAGCATTTTATGAAAGACTAATTGAGTGCAAGATAAAAATTGCTGCTTTTATGTCCTGTAAAGCAGATAATATATGCCTTACACCAAATACATCATTTGGGATGAGTATAGCTTTAAATGCTTTTAACTGGTCAGATAATGATGAGATAATCTCAACTACTGAAGAATATTCTGCAGTTTTATTTTCACTGTATAACCTAAGGCAAAGATATGGTACTAAAGTTAAGTTGATTGAACTTGATATAAATAATTCTTTAAACTCAATACTAAAACATGTTTCACTGGATACTAAAGCAATTGTTTTAAGTCATGTATTTTGGCAGACAGGAAATATACTAAATAATTTAAAGGAAATAATTACAGAGCTTAGAAAAAAGAATATTATTTCAATAATTGATGGAGCACAATCAGTTGGAGTAACAAAGGTGAATTTAAATGAGCTAAACCCTGATTTTTACTGTGCTCCTGGACATAAGTGGCTCATGGGACCAAAAGCCACAGGTTTTATGTATGTTTCTGAAAAGCATTTTGAGAAAAGACCACCATGGCCTTCTGTTATTGGGTTTGACTCATCAGAATTCTCACCGTTTGAAAGACTATATGATTTAAATTTTAAATGGACTCCAAGGAAAAATGCAGCACTGTTTGAGTTTGGAGGATTGTGTAGCTCTTTATTTAATGGTTTATCTAAATCAATTGATTTTGCAAATGACAATTTAAAGAACTTTGATATTTTTAAACGTATACAATTGCTCTCAAGTTTTTTAATTGACAGACTGAGTGAAAATTCTAATCTTCAAATTGCTACATCTACGAACCATAGTGGGCTTGTTTCCTTCAGACATAAAAGTGTTAAAGCATCAGATATTGTAGATGCTCTATGGAATAAGAAAAAAATTGTTGTAAGAGAATTGCAGGGATTAAATACTGTGCGAGCCTCAGTTCATTACTTTAATACAAAAGAAGAAATAGAAGCGCTTGTAGATATTATTAGTTCCTTATAATTTTTACAATTCCTTTTGCTTTGATTTTAAGTCCAAGCGATGCTGTAAAAATTACTGTTTGTACAAGGTTATAACAATAAGCTTTTATATTTGCTTTGTGTAAAATCTTTTTTTCATGGCTATTAGGATGTATATTTCTCTTTAATCCGCAAACCAGAATCCCTTTTCTGGATAAGTAAATATTTGTAAGTGGTATAAACTGGGGTCCTTTCAGAGGATTTACTCCTGAAAGATTAATATGATCTTTTATTTCATAAGTGAAGTTCTTTAGATTTTCAAGAGGATAAATATAATCAATTATTTGAACATTTCTACAAGTTCTATTTTTTTGTAGAAAACTTTTCACTGAATCATTGAAGGAAGCAAAATTTCCACTCTCAGTAAAATCAATCTTTATGAAGCTTTTTTCCATTTGTTTTCATCAACAATTATTGCATTGCTCCAGAATTTCTCAAGCTTATAGTAATTTCTTTCTTTTTCATTCATAATGTGGACAATTAAATTTCCAAAATCAAGAACTGTCCAGTTACTGTCGACAAATCCCTCTTTTGCTATTAGTTTGTAATTAAGAGGGGCAAGTTCTTCTTCAATACTCTTTGCAATTGCATTGATTTGTGGAGTGCTTTTTGCGGTTACTATTAAAAAGTAGTCTGAAATTACGGTTAGTTTACTGACATCAAGTAGGAGAATATTTTCTCCTTTTTTTTCTTCTGCTATTTTTGCTGCAATTAGGGCTGAATTAAGACTAGTTTCTTCTTTTATTATTTTGTTGTTAACGTTGCTTCTTGCTTGTCTTTTTGTTTTGATGTTCAATATTCTTATCCTTTCTTAAACCTGTTGACGTATTATCTTCCTTTTTGTTTGAGCTTATATATTAAATTTCACATTCAAGTCTAGCAATTGCTGCGGTCAAAAACCAGTAGGGAATAAAAACCTGCGGCCTAAAAAATATAGTATCAAACATTCCATGGATTAATATGGCTATTAAGGATATGAATAATCCAAGCGCCATTAAATCTCCTTTACTCCAAAAAATATAATGCAATTTTAAAAAAGAGATTAAGAAAATACTTATAAATGTCAGACAGCCTAAAAAACCTGTTTCTATGGCAAATTCAAGGAAAATATTGTAAGCTGCCAAGGCATCGAACCCGCTGGTCATATATAAGCCATAAGATAGCCTGAAGGTATTATTTCCCGGTCCAATTCCAATAATCCAGTTATCTCTTAACATTTTTAAACATGATAACCAAACATTAACTCTATAGCTATTACTGCTATGTCCTCTAAGTGTAAAAATTGTTGACAATCTTTCTGTAAAAACCGGGAACAAAAATACAATTATTAAAATTAAAACTGCCAGTATGATCCATAAGAAAAACAAAGAGAATCTTTTATTCTGAGATTTGAATAAAGATATTAAATAAGCAGATAGCCCGACTAATGTACTAGCCATGAGTCCAATATATCCGCCACGTGAGCCTGTAAATATTATGCATGCAAAAATTATTATGCTGCTGGTAATAGAAAGAAATTTAAAAAACAAACTACTTTTAACTTTAAATGGCAAAATTATTCCAAAAGGCAATAAAGGAAGAAGATATCCGGCAAGTAAATTTGGATTTCCAAGTGTTGAATATACTCTGCTGTGTATGTTTTCACTGTTTATATCTTCCCATGTAGCAAGCGGCTCAACTCCTATTACATATTGGTAGATGCCGATTAGTGAAACTGCTATAGCACAGGTAAACAAGCTATAGAAAAGAAAAATCAATTTGTTTTGTGATGAATTTAAAAGAGTGCATTTAAATATAAAATAACTAAGAAAAAAAAGAAAGTATTTTATGAGTCCATTTAGACTTTCCCTGAAAAAAAATGAGCTAAATGTACTTATAGTGGCAATAAGAAGAAAAACAATTATCAAAAAATCAATAATGTTGAAGTTACATTTTAATAAGTTTTGATTCAACAAAAAGAAAAAAAAGCAAATCAATATAATTATTCCAATGCCGAATCGGTCATTTGCAAATTGAGGTAAAGCAAGTGAAATGAAAAGAACAATAAGTGTGACAGTTAAAGCACTATCCAGAATTTTGTTTTGTTCTGGCAGAAAGTATTTTACAAACCGCAAATTGCCAAAAATTGATTCTTTAATGGCTTTATCAGACCATTTATCTAAATTTATTAAAGTACTTGAAAAATTATTTATAATATTATTCATTTAATGGATAAATGTTGATCACTTTGCCATTGAACCTGTAATTGAAGCCTTCTAGCTCAATCTGGTTTCCAGCTTTAATTTTATTTCCACCAATTGCATAGCCATCTTTTGTTTTAAGTGCAGTGTCGCTTAAAGTTACAAAGTAATCTTGGATAAATTGTTTTGTCGGATCGTTAATAATCTTGTGTGAACCTGAAAGATTTGGGAGTACTATTTGTTTTGGTCTTGAATCTATTTTTATTATACTTAGCTGAGTATAAGGTCTATTTCTTATAGTTATAGCTGCTTTTTCACCAGGTTTAAAAAACCCATTGTTTTTATCAAGATCATCTGAGTATACATCAGGTATAAAAACCTCTATTGCTATGTTTTCTCTTCCTTCAATAACGTTATTTAGTCCAGTTTTTTCAGCTCTGGCTAATAAGTAGCCGGATATACACAGAAGTATGGAAAGAATAAGCAATGAGTCCAGTATGTTGAAATTTGATTTATGGTTTTTTAAAATCACAGTATTAGTATACTATCGTTTTTTATTATGCTTCAGACAAGCTGAAGCTTCTTTTTTCGGTCCTTCTTGATTGATCGGATTTGCCGAATAAATCGAACAAATCCTATAATTGTAAATTAGTTAGTATACTATTTTATAGCATGGTTAAAGAAGGGTTTTTAGATAAAGTTTATTATAGATTTTTTCAGGCAGAAAAAAGTGCTAAACCTTTGGCAAATGTATTTGCAATTCATGGATTAGGTGGGCATTGTTTATGGTTTGATAATGCTGCAAGGGTTTTTAATGAAAATAATATAAACCATTTTTCATTTGATCTTCCTGGTTTTGGACAGAGTAAATATCCCATTGGTGAAATAAACTCCTATCATGATTGGATAAATACTACTCGTAATGTTCTTCAGTGCTTTCTAAATGATTTTAATGTTAATGCTCCGGTATTTATACTTGGGCATAGTATGGGGGCATCAATAGCTCTTATTTTAAGTAAAACTGTAAAAGCAAATGGTTGGATTATTTCAGTACCTGGTTTCGAGGGAGATCCACAAACCTGGTCTTTGAAAAACTTTATATTTCCTGTACTTGGAAAAGCTTTAGTTAAACCAGATGCACCGATTACACTTCCTTTTGGACCTGAGCTTTTAACAAAAAATAAAGATACACGACTAAAAGTAAAGCAGGATCCTTTACGTGTTATAAATCTTAAAGCGAGTCTTTTTCTTCAGGTATATCTTCTTTCACAAAAAGCAAGAAGAGTTTGTGATTATTTTAATCAGGCTTGTTTGCTCCTTATAGCAGGGAAAGATACGGTGTGTTCAAATGGTGCTATGGAGGCATTTTTTGAAAAGGTTAAGTCTGTTGACAAGAAAATAAAAATATTTCCCGACTCATTCCATGATCTTTTTATAGAAGATGAATTAAATGAAATTGTAAATGAAATCTCAGATTGGATTAAGAAGCATCTTACTTAATTCTGATTCCAGTCTACTGTAAAGAACCTATTACATAGATAAAATATTTTAAGTAAATAAATTTTCATAAGCGATAGTCTACTAAGATGATTTTATTGTCTCAATGGAGTTAACCCCTATAAGGGTTGTCAAAAAAAGGGTTTTATATGCATTAGATAATTAGGGTGGGATTAACTATGTCTGACTATGCTAATAAAAAAACTGATCTTATACGAAATATGCTTTTAAAAACTGTGGGGAAAAATCCTGATTTGTTTTGCTATTATGTGGCTATTCAGGAAGCAAAAGAACTTCTTGGAAAATCAGTCTCTGAAGAAATAAATAAAATGGATTTTACTGAGCCCTATAAGAAACTGACCGATTGTTAAAAAGAATCTTCTAAGTAATTTTTAACTTCTTGAACTCTTTCGTTTGATTTTGTAGATTTAACTATATAAGTTCTGTTCATAAGACTCCATTCAAGTAAAAGCTCTTTTATGAGCCTATCTATTTGGTTTTGATAGCTTTCATCATTCCATCTGAATCCATCTTCTTTTGGCTTTATTATTCTTGGAATATAAATTATGTGTGAGTACTTTAGTGCCTGATTAAATGAAAGATTAAAATACTTTTCAGATTCATATGTTTTTTTGCTTCCCCAGCTCCATCTGACCCAGTGAACCCAACAGTCAATTGTGGAACGATCTGATAAGAATTGTTTGTATTTTTCTTCTGCTTTTATCTGTTCTTTTAATACCTGATATCTAAATTTGTGAGGATCTTTAATTTCATAAATATTTTTATAACCAAGTTTTTTACAGATTATTCTTGCCTGCTCTGGTATGAGACTTAGTTCTATTTTTCTTGTTAATTTTTCGGCAAGAGTTGTTTTTCCAACTCCTGCTGAACCTATAATCACAATTCTTTTTGAAGCGTTTCTAAGCATTTTTTATAGCCCTCGACAAGCTCGGGCTTCCTTTGGTTGATTCCTTTCAAGGGATCGGATTTACCGGATAAACCGGTTAAATCCTTTAAGTGTAAATTGTTTGTGTCTCTCCTTTTTTTATAGCCATCGACAAGCTTGGACTTCTTGTTATTATGCTAACGTTGTACTAGTTTAATACAAAAAGAGTTGTCATTACTTAAATATTAACCATAAGGAGCAATATTTTATAGACTACGTCATTTTATTTGAGCTATATAATTAGTTAAAGAAATAAGTTTCAGGATGCTAAATTAAGGATTATAAATACCATGAAAAAAATAACTCTAACTCTAATAATCAATTTAATTCTTTTGCTTGGGTTTACTCTGGTTGTAAATGCAGTCCAACCTAAATATTCAGTTCATACTTCAGGAAAAGATATTGAGTATAAAAAACAAAAAGCTCTTAGCTGGCATGAGGATAATGTTGATAATAAAAAATTCTATTGGTACGATGCAAACAAGCACATTAACTGGCTTAAAACAAGATCTATTAGATGGTACGATGATCATATTACGAATGGGAAATATTATTTTGTACATGCAGAGCATGAAACAGCATTTACAAAAAATAAAGCCTTGAAATGGAATGATAGAAACAGTCAGTAAAAATTGTCTCTTTGTGAAAAAATTATTGAAATTGAAAATCCTATAGAGTTTAAATGGGAATTAGTTCTTAGTTTGCTTGAGAAAGAATTACTCGATATAAGACAAAAATCAATAATCAAGCTAAATTTAGTTAAAGCCACAAAAACAAAATTATACTTTAATGTAGTTTTAATTGACTCTGCTTTGGTAAAAAAAGGCTTGGATGTATGGGATTTAAATCCTGGGCAGATTAATAAAAATAATAAAAAGCCAAACATTTCTTGTTTAATAATACCTACGGGCGTAGGAGCTAGATTTGGTGGTTTTGCCGGTGATGCAAATCCTTTAGCAAAGCTCTTTGCAATGAAAGCAGATTTTTTATTAACGCATCCAAATGTTGTAAACGGAGCAGTTTTGACAGATATACCAGCTAACTCTATTTATCTTGAAGGATATTCTTTGGATCAGTTTTTACTTGGAAAAATTAGTATTTTACCTAGTATTAAAAATAAAATTGGTATTATTTTTGACAAAGCTATTACAGATGAAAGGCTTGAATATGAATTAACTGTTTTAAATGCACTAAAAGCATTTTATGGGTGTGAAATTATTGGATGGGTTAAAACCGATAAATCCTTAAATGTAAGATCATGTGTAAATGAATATGGTTTTTCTTCTGGAAATATTGATAATCTTAATAACTTAATAGAAAAAGCACTTTATTTAAAAGATTGTGGCGCTACAGCTATTGCTGTTTGTACAGTTATTCCCGATCTTGATACGAATGGCTATGCTCAAGGTATTGAGCTAGATCCTATTGGTGGAGTTGAATCTGTTATTTCACGAAGTCTTTCAGCAGCTACAAACTTAGTTTGTGCTCACGCACCTGTTCTTATTTCTTTAAAGCAAACTGACTATAAAACAATATCACCAGTTTCAGCAGCAGAGTATATTGCACAGACATTTTTACCTTCTGTTATAAGTGGTTTGCGATTTGCCCCACAGATTATAAGCTCAAAAGCAGAAAACTCTCTGTCTTTTTATAACTTAAATGAAATTGTTCTTCCTTATAATGCATTTGGAAATCCAGGTGTTTTCTTTTTAAATGAAGTTGAAGAAATGAAGAATAGGATATTTCTTGTAAAAGAAAATGTAAGTTGTTTAAATATTAATCCACTCGATTTGAATTTAGATTTTAAGATTGTTAATAGTTATTGTGATTTAATTGGGGAAGAAATTATTTGTAAGTCAGGGATTAATCCTGAAGTGCTACAAAGACCTATTGGTGATATAAAATGTCTGGAAAGTGAAAAATATCTAAGAGCTTAACTTACCAAGGTACATTTTTTTCCTAGTATTAGTTCTTGTGTGGCTTTATTTAAATTCTTATCAGCTAAACTTTTTGCAAATAGTCTTCTTAAAATAGTTGGTGATAACCTGTGTTTAAAATCCATATCTTTTGCAGTTTTATCTATTATAAGATTTATTGTTCTGGGTGAAAGAGGAATCTGTGGGTCTTTCTGGTGATTTAGGATCTGGAAAAACGGCTTTTACAAAATCTATTGCCAAATATCTTGGTATAAAAAA
>OBEQ011925827.1_pt1 | contig 13242 bp, 10 predicted proteins | sample 1670901 | NCBI WGS metagenome assembly OBEQ01 (sample SAMEA104232315, study PRJEB22302) | groundwater metagenome | biome: forest; feature: aquifer; material: groundwater | place: USA | collected 2011-08-07 | depth 5.4 m
ATTTCTCTGAGGAAATTATTACAGAAGCTTTCCAATACTCAGGTGATGAATTATCTAGGGATGAAATTACAGTAACTAAAGATACCTATGCTAAATTTGATTTTGAAGCTTTCTTACCCGTTAAAGGTACTACATCAGCTACACCATTAGTATCTGAAATTCCTTACTCTGATTGGTATCAAGCTATTGGTATGGCAGTAGTTACTTCTTCTGGTCAATATAAGATCACTAATTCTATTGCTTCAAATAAGTTTTTAACTATTGAAGTAAGAAGAAGTTCTCCAGATATTACTACACAAAAAACTTTTCAAATCTCAGATGCTCGTGGTACTCCTGATTTTGATGGTATGATGGGAAGCAAACCTAAATTGAAATTTAACTTTCAAGGTAATGTAATTCCTGAATTGCAGAAATTATACTTAGTAGCAGATTTCCGTACTACTAAGACAAATATTTCTCCTGAAATTATGTCAACTACTATTGGTTTAGTAGCATTAGATTTATATACTTCTAATAACTCAGTGGAACCTACAGCGTCAGTAACAAGTAATGCTTGTTTTGATAAAATTACTGCCCCTAATATGGTTGGTTGGGAATATACACGTTATCAAACAGGTTGTGGTGATGGTTGGTCTAAAGGAGCAGTTCCTACAGATGTTACATTAACTGTATTGGAAGATTCAGCTGATGCAACATACCATCCAAGATCAAATATTTCTAACTACCATCTTCTAACTATTAAATATGGTAAAGAATCTGCATTAACTACGGTGGATAAAAGAATTACTTTTACAGCACATAAATTAATGCTTGCTAACGTAACTAATTCTAAAGTTGCCAATTATACTGGATTAGATTTAAAATTCCGTAATACAGGAACTACTGATATTATTTTTTCATAAGGGTAAGGAAACTCAAACTCTATAGGGAGGGTAAAAACCTCCCTTTCTTTTGCCCAAATTCTTAGAGGACACATCTAATGGCTGTTCAATTATACATTAAAAACATAAAACCTTTTACCGAAGTTGTAGTACAAGCTAAAGGTATGACCAGCAATATTACTATTGGCTGTAAACAATATACTTCTGATGAATTAGAAGAAGTAAGAAATGAATTTGGTGTTGCATCAGATTTATCTAAAATTTCTCGTTGGGAAAAGCAATTACAAAGAATTAAATCTAATATTGATTTATCAGATGATGAAATTGATGGACAAACAGAAATCTTTAACGAAAAAATTGTTAAAGAATCAAAAATTGTAAAAGAGAGAATGAATCAATTTTATATTTCTCAAATTACACATATTAAAAATGCCTCTTTACAGATTGGTACTGAAGATAAGAAAGAAGATTTACTTATCCAAGATAGTAGAGAAGCAAAACCAGTTGAATCTCTATGGGGTACACCAGAGGAATGCTTAGTCGTCCTCCTAAGCGCATACTTTGCGTGTCAACCCTTTAGAGATTCCCTTCATACAAAAATTCTTGAAACTATTTTCAATTATAATTTTGAAGAGAAAGCCGTAAAAAACTAATAGAGCTAGGTCAGATAGTAGGGAAAGCTACATTATCACAGGGAAGTGGTAAGGAACGGGAAGAAGCAATAGCTAAAGTTAAAGAGGAAGAAGCTTTATTAAATTCTTTATATCCTGACCTAGCTAGTGATAGTGAGGAAATTCCTGATGAGGTTATCCCCACGGAAGATATTATATTTTATCTATGGGAAGATCATAGAGAGATATACAATATTTTTATGGTTATACGTTGTTACCTTAACGAATACAATAGTGTGGATTCAGGTATTTTGATTCCATTACTTCAAGAAAAGGGTTTACCCTTACAAAGTAATTTACTTAATTTAGCTCATATCCTTAATGGATATATTGGTATCATAACTCCCAGGAAAGAAGATAATGGCGAACGAGCAAACTCTAACGATTAAGCTAAATGTTGATACTACTCAAGCAGGAAAGTTAGAACTTGTAACTAAGAGTTTTAGCGAAAATTCTATAAAATTAGCTGAATTAGAAAAAGCACGTAATGAAATAATAAACCAACAGAATAAAGCCTATTTTGATTTAAAAAATATGGTGGATAAAGCTAATATAGCTATTTCTGATGGGGCTAAAGGCGCTAATCTAGGTATTATTAATACTACAAATGCCGCTAATAGATTAACAGCCTCTTATGCGGCTATGTCACCTATCCTAAAAGAATTAAATTCTCAGATAGATAAAATATCTAAGTCTTCTGGAATAATTCCTGGAAAACCTGGAGTATCTTTTGCTGGTGTAGCTGGTTTGTCTCAAAATCCTACACCCATAAACGAAAAAGTTTATTATGATGCTGTCAAAGCTTTAGAAGAATCCCATACTCGGCATTTACAAGAACAATTAAAACAAGAAGAGTTTTCTACAAAAGCTAGCTATAATGCCAGACAAGCAATGTATAACGAGTTATTTAGAAATCAAAGAACTTCATTAACTGCTGGTATGACACAAGCAGGTACTTTTGCAGCTTCACCCTCACAACAATTAACTGCTGGTATGGGTGCTGCGGGATTACAAGCGATAAAAGATACTGAAACTGCACATAAAAAATTAAGCCAAGCTGTAGATGAGACAGAAAAAGCTCATAGAGGTTTAATCCTTCGCATTGTTGAAGGTGTTTTAATCTATAAAATTTATAATGCCTCTATAAATCTAGTTTTGAATAGTTTAAAAGCTATACCTAAAATAGGTATTGAATTAGATTCTACTAATGCTAGTTTACTTGCTACTGTGGGTAGTGCTGCTGGAGCTGGGAGTGTTTTAGCTATATTAGACAGAGAGGCAGAACGTACAGGTATTACTATAGGTACATTAAGAGAATCCTTTAGGGGTTTTCAAGCATCTACAAGTTTAGCCGGAGAAACTTTAGATACGACATGGAGAATGTTTACTAATTTAGATACTGTTATCACAGGTTTGCATTTATCTACTGATAAAGCCAATGGTATCTTTCTAGCTATGGCGCAAATCTTTAATAAAGGTAAAGTTCAATCAGAAGAATTGGTAAAACAATTAGGTAACTTATTACCTGGTGCTTTTGCTAGTTTTGCTGCTGCTACAGGTAGAAGTACTCAACAGCTATCACAAGATATGAAAAAAGGGTTAGTATCTGCTCATGAAGAGATAGCTAAATTTACAGAATATATGGCTCAAAGATTTCAAGTATCTTTTGAAGCTGCAAGCCAGGGTTTAAATGCTAATATAGGTAGAATGACTACAGGCTTTACACATCTTGGAGAAGCTATTTATGCTTCTACTTCAGGGCCTATGTTAGCTACCGTTAAAGCTATAACTAGTATTACTAACTATCTAACTGATGCTGTAGATGGAACTAATAATTTTGGAAAAGTATTAAGTGGTGTTTTGGATGTAGCTTTATCTGCTACAATAGTTTTATTAGGTAAAATGGCATTGGAATCTGCCTTTGTTACTAGAGAGTTAGCTTTACTAGCTGGTGGAGCTACTATCTCTTCAAGGGCTATGGTAGGTCTGCGAGGTGCTATGAGTTTTATATCTGCTCCTACAGCTATATTAGCGGGTATCGGTAGTATTGCACTATATCTAAAAGGATTAGCTGATGATGCCGATGCTGTACATGAAAGAATACAAAAAACTTTTGAAGCTCAATCTAAAAAAGCCGCTGCTGTAACAACAGAGGAGAAAATAAAATTATCTATTGATGAAGACCCTTCTGTAAAATCTGCTAGAGCCGATTTAGCTTTTACTAATAAAGCTATAGATTTTTATAAAAAATCTCACGCAGAAGGCACGGCTGTAATAGCTTCTGAAAATGAAAAAATAGCTAAATTACGTATGGATGCTCTAAATGGGGCTATTAATGTAGCAGCGTTAGAAAAAAATGCACGTTTAGCTTTAGAAACTGAAATGTCTACTGCTTCCGTAACAGCTATGGAAGAATCCTTTAAGATGAAAAAGGATGTTAATGAAGAATTTTTAAGATATAAAAATGATGCTGATTCAAAAGCCCAACTTGCTTTAGAATCTTTTGATGAAAGAACTGAAAAAGCTAGGGCATATAATTTATTATTAATTCAGAAAGGAGCTGCCGATACTGCTTCAGAGGAACAAAAGAAAATTGCTGCTGAAAGTCAAGGTGAAATAGCTAAATTAGATGCGGCTAGACGTGATGTTGAATTACATGCTAGAGAAGAGTTTAGTAAAAAAGCCTCCAAAGCTGAATTAACTGGCTTAAAAGAGGGATATAAAGAAAATCAGCAAGAAGCTAAACTTAATACTACGTTAATAGGTTTTGAACTAGATGCACTAAAACGTAAATATACTGATAATGGTATAGCCGTAGCAGAGTATTTTAGACAGAAACAAGTTTTAGAATTACAAGATGTTAATTTTTCTATAGCCCAAAATCAAAAATCTTTACAAGAAGCCTTTGCAGGAAAAGATAAAGCTAAAATAGCAGAATTAAATGTAAAACAAGAAGAATTATTGGCTAAACAAGCTAATATCGTAGCTAAAAATACTGATGAAAGTGTTGTTGCTAATGATGATCTTAATAAATCTTTACAAGAAACACATGCTTTATATTTATCTATAACTGAGCAAAAAGGTGCTGGAGCTAAAGAAGCCTTTGATGCAGCTAATGCAGATAAAAAAGCATTATATTTAAAAAATAATCAAGTTGAAAGAGCTAGGGAATTAGATTTAATTGGACAAGCTAAAGGTTTAGAAGGTGATCTCACCGATATTAATGATAAAAGAGTTAAAGCTAACACAGTTTATAATGAAAGTATAGCTAAAACTAATATACTATTTAATACTGGAGCTATTGGAAGATTACAATCATACAAGCTTCTTGATGTTGCTAGAGATAAAGAAATAGAGCAGATGAAAGAAACGGTAGCATTGAATGAAAAAGTGCTATCTCAGCCTGGGCTAGATGAAGGCATCAAAACTTCAGCTATGAAAAGAGTAGAAGCAGCTAAAAATGCTTTAGATAATCTACAAGCTGAAGGTAGTGCTTTTGCTAATGCTTTTAATACCACTGTAGGAGGGGCGCTAGAAAATTCTTTTGCAGGTATGATAACTGGAACTATGAATGCTAAACAAGCAATGCAGAGTTTTACTACTTCTGTTTTGCAAGATATAGCTAAGATTATAGCTAATGAAGCTAGGTCGGCTATTATAGGACAAATATTTAGTATTGGTAAAAGTATGTTTGGTGGTTCAGCGGCAACAGTATCTTCTATTGGTTCTGCTACTTCTTATGGTTCTTCTGGAAATAGTGCTAGTTTTAGTTCTTTAATTTCAGGAGCTTTTGCTAACCCTAAAGCTTTAGGTGGAGTATCTTCTGCTCCTGGGTTATCTGCTATATCAGGTTCAGTATTACATGGCCCAACTATTATACCTTTTGCTACTGGAGGTGCTTTAGCTGGAGAAGCTGGCCCAGAAGCTATTATGCCTTTAGCAAGAGATTCTTCAGGTAAATTAGGTGTTAAAGTTAATGGAGGTAATTCTGGACAATCAGGAGGAAATGTGTATAATATCTCTGTATCTGTTCAAGCAGTTAAAGATGAGACACCTTCCCAAACTGGAGGTAGAGTTGCTGAAGCTATGATGACTGCGATAGCCCAGAAAGAGATAGCAAATGCTAATAGATTGAATGGTACTAATAATCGTATAACTTCTTTTGGTTAAATATAATTATGACTATTACAGCCATGCCAGTGACTAAAAAAATAAGTATTACAAGTCCAAAAGGAAAATTAACTAACGATCTTTCTGTACAATATAAAGAGGGATTTCAACAAGTAATCTCTCACGGTATTAATACTTCCAGAGATACTTGGACAATTAATTGGGTAGGTTTAAATTTAACAGAAAAACAGTTATTAGAAAGTACCTTTGATACTAAAGGTTCCTGGGGTATATATTCTTATACGCCTTGTTATGAATCTAATACTTTAAATTTTCGTATGGAAAAAGGAAGTTATTCTTTACAAATTATAACTAATAGTGAATTTAATATGTCTGCTAAATTTACACAAGTATTTGATCTTGACAGTGCGTAGGCTTTATGTTACTATTTAATAACTTATTACTTGGTGGGGAAACTGTATTAGTAGTTAATAATGCGACTCATGTTGTTACCTTATCAGTACCTAACCCTGTACAAACAGCACGCCTAGCTGTCAATAATATTTCTACTGGTATAGTCACAGAGGTTATCAGATTAATACCCTATTACTCCTTACCTATTTTTTGGAAAATTACTCGTAATAGTCAAAAAGGTAAGAGTATAATTGATTTATCAGCTAGATTCGGAGATAATTATCAACAGATTGCTCCTGATGGTTTAAATTCTGCTAAAGATAATTGGACATTAAACTGGTCAAATTTGACTTTAGCTGAGAAGAATATATTTGAAGCTGCTGTAAATGTTAGAGGTTCTTGGGAAATATATATTTGGACTCCTTTATATGAAATTACAGATAAAAAATTCAGGATGGTTAAAGATAGTTATTCTTATCAAGCTATAAGTGCTAATTCTTTTAATGCATCAATTAAAATCGTACAAATATTTGATCTAATATAACTATGTTAATACTTGGTAATTTACTTTTAAATATTCCTGCAGTTACATTAACAGTAGCTAACGTAAGTAATACTACTACGACAAATAACATAGTTACTACTTTTACTGATGTTTTAGTTATTTCTAACCTATCTACAGGCCAAACTACTAATAATATTGCTTTGGTACAGCAAAATACATTAACAATAGTAGCTATTTTAAATAACCAAACTACGAATAATTTAAACTTAATACAACAAAATAGTTTAGTAATAAATAATCTATTAGAAGCAAATCTAAATTCTAACATAAATTTAATTCAGCAAAATACAATAGTACTATTTTCTTTAACTAATACACAAGTCGTAGCAGCTATAACATTAATACAACAAAATATTTTAGTTTTAGCTAATTTATTACTAGCTGAGACTATACCAAATTTAGTTTTTTCACAACAAAATATTCTAGTATTAAGTAATTTACTACAAGCAGTATTTATAGATAATGCTATAGTATCTAAAAGGTTACCTTTAGATAATTTAATAATTAATTCTACTCTAAGTGTACCAAATTTAATACAACAGAATGTTCTAGCTATAAATAATTTAGCTACTTATTTTACTTTAGCCACTCCCGTATTAACAAGTCCTTTATTTTCAACATTAAACAAACTTGTTTTACGTTCGGAACTTCCTGCTTATGTAGAATTATTTGTTATAGATTGTACTAGTATACCAGAGATAAATACTATATATTATATAACACCAAATTTAAATACAGATGGAGTTACTAAAGTAAATTTTGGTGGACAGGTTTATCAACCTTTTCCTATACAATTAACTGGGTTAAGTCATACGTCTGATGGGGCATATCCTAGACCACGAATTGATTTAGCTAATGTAAATAAAGTATTTGGTACTTTAGCTTTTATATATGGTGATTTGGTAGGCTGTTCCATAACCTATATACGTACATTTGCAATGTATTTAAATTCAAATTTTCATTTATCTGCTCCGCCATTGAAATATTATATTGCAAAAAAGTTAAATCATGATACAATGGGTATGAGTTTTGAGTTACGCTCTCCTTTAGATAAAGAAAGAGCTGTGCTCCCAGCAAGACAAATGTTAAAGCGGGATTTTCCTGGTTTAGGGATAAATAAATTAATTCGCTAAGAGGGCAAATTAGCTAATGATAGAATTAACAGCATTACAAATAGATCAAATAAGAGAACATACGCTTGCATGTTATCCAGAAGAAATGTGTGGTGGTCTACTTAATCTAGTATTTATACCCTTTAAGAATGTATCTGAAGAACCTTTGAAATCTTTTAAATTTGATGCTAAAGAGTTGTCTCCTTATCTTGGTAATTTAAAAGCTATTGTACATTCTCATTGTAGAGATATAAAGAAACCAGAGCTTCTTGATACAAGAACTCCATCTATAACGGATATAAATGGACAAAAACTTTCTGGTATTCCTTGGTTAATAGTTTCTTGTGAGGGTTTAACCGTTACACCTCATGTAGAATTACCTAGAACACCTTCAAATATTTATATAGATCGACCATTTATGTGGTTTATTAATGATTGCTATACATTAGTACAAGATTATTATAATTTTGAACTTAATATATCTTTACCAGACCACAAAGCAAAAGTAGATTATAAAGAATTAAAAAATTTATCTAATCTTTTTGATGCTTATATTGAAGAATATGGTTTTGTAGTTACTAATGATATAGATAATATACAAAATGGCGATTTACTTTTATTAGATAATGCCGGATACGAGAAGAATCATCTTGGCATCTATCATAATGGTAATGTTATTCACCAAGATATAAACAGCGTTAGCGTTCCTTTTGAAACTTTTCTAGGTAGAATAAATAAGGTATTAAAATATGTTGGTTAAAGTATTTTCTACATTAAATGAGTGGGATGAATTTGATATAAATTCATCAAGTATAAAAGAAATTCTAAACTATATAAAATCCGTAAAAGATAAAAGTTATACTGATAACTTGCTTGAGAATAATTTTAAATATTTACTTGTAGATTCTACAGGTGAAATGGAAACGCTTGCATTGTTTCCAGAGGTTATTATGTCTGAATTACCACCATATGATAGTTTATATATAATTCCAGAAATATCTGGTAATGCACCTATTACTGCTCTAGCTCTAGTAGATGCAGGTATATTTGCTGAAGTAGGGTTTGCAGCTAGTGCCACAGCATTTGCTTTAAATATAGTTGTAGCTGTAGCTGCTTCATACGCAATTAATACAGTCATGTCCTTAATTTCTCCTACACCAACTTTTTCTAATGACCCATCACAATCTCAAAAGTATGAGAGCCAATTATTTAATGGCGCTCCAATGATTAGAGAGCAAGGCGGTAGTGTGCCTATTATACTTGGTAATCCCTTTTGTGGTGGCGTTCTTATTTCGTCATCTATTACTACAGCAGACCATTAAAATGGAAAATAAAGAATTAGTTGTATATGGTGAAACTGGTAAAGGCGGTAGTGGGGCAGGGCATACCCCAACTGAAGCTGTAGATACTTTAGCTAGTAGACAAAGAGTTAAATTACTTTTTGCAGTATCTGAAGGTGAAATTAAAGGCATAGATCAGGTTTATCTTAATCAAGTACCTATAAGCAATTATAATGCTACTTATGATTGGCGTCCTGGTACATTAGATCAAACAGTTATCAAAGGTTTTACTAATGTAGAAACACCATTAAATACTTTCTCAGTAGTTAATATGATGCGAGGTTCTAGTTACTTTGCGGCTATACCTTATGATGTAGATTCTACAAGATTGACTTTTACTTTACCAGCTTTGCGAGAAGTTTTACCTGATGGAGATATGGTAGGATATACGATATCTCATTCCATCTATTATCGACCTAATACTGCGGCTGGTTGGACATTAGCTAAAAATACAATTAAAACAGGCAAAGCTTCTAGTACATATACATGGGAAGTTGATTTAGATAGACCGGCTGGAACTACTTCAGCATCTAATTGGGAAATTATGTTACAACGTAATACTCCTAATGATATGGATGCTCAGCATAATTCAGCAGCTACTTGGGATTCTGTTATATTGATCTATCAATCCCAACATACTTATCCTGGTACAGCTTTAGTCGGCGTTACTTTTAATGACGCTGCCCAATTTGGCGGTAATATACCAGAAATTCTTTTTAGGATAAAAGGTAAAAAAGTTAAAATACCTTCTAACTATGACCCTGTTGCACATACTTATACTGAAACACCCCCTTGGGATGGTTCATTAACTGAAAATATATTTTATTACACAGCTAATCCAGCTTGGCATATTTATACAATTCTCAATACACCAAAACTTAATGGTGGTTTAGGTATTGATAAGACTGATATAGATATAATTTCATTATATCAATTAAGTAAATATGCAGATGGTTTGGTCGATAATGGTTATGGGGGCTTAGAGAGGCGATATGAATTACACAATCAATTTATTGCCAGAGAGAATGTTCCGACTTTTCTCATGTATTTACTCAATATCTGTAATGCTAATTTTACTTCTAATGAGTTTGGGCAAATTAGTATTATGTTTGACCATTCAGGGCAGGCAATTACTAAACAAGTTACGAATGCAAATGTTGTTGACGGTTTATTTAGCTATAGCTCTAATGATTTAGAATCTCGTTATTCTATTGCTAATGTAACATATAATAGTAATAATAATTACGGCAAAACGGATACTTCAACAGAAGTTGATAATAATTTAATTACTCGTTATGGTGTACAAACTACAGATATAGTTTTACCTGGATGCACCACTGAAGGACAGGCAAAAAGAAAAGCTCGTTGGGCTATTTTTAATAATGCTAAACTTACTGGTCTTGTATCATATCGTTTACTTTTTGGTGGTTTAGTTTATCATATTGGGGAGTTGGTAAGACTTTATGATAATGATAATCAAGGTAATGTGCAAGCAGGCGTTATACGTAGTTATGCCCAAGGTGCCTCTACAACAGTATTTACTTTAGATCGTCCTATAATCCTTAATAATGAAGTTTACACTTTATATTTTAAAGGTTCTGATGAAGCAACTACAGAAATAGTTAAGACAATTTCTGAGTCTAATGGTACTTTTACTACTGTAACGGTACAAGGTGTTGTAGCTTCGGCTCCAAATGCTATCTTTACTTTATCTGGTTCAGTAAAACCAAGACTTGTAAAAGTAGTCAAGATAGATAAATCGGATGAGTTATATACAATAACTTGTGTCGATCATAGTGAATTAAAATATAGTTATATAGAGACTGGTGTAGTTGTTGATATACCTACAGGAGATTTTGTAAATGTATCTGAATTTACTACCGTTCCTGTAACTACATTATCAGTAGAGCAGAACTTTTCTGGTAATGGCGTTATAACTAAATCCCAGTTACAAGTTAAATGGGTATGGCCTTCTACGGGGTCTCCAAAATATAAAGCTAGTTATAAATTATCATGGAAACGTGATAATCAACAAGCTACATATGTTAAAGATATAGCTACTAAAGGATATGACATAGATAATCCTGTTCCTGGAGTATATGAAATAACTGTATGGGCTATAAATCCTTTTACAGGTATAGCTTCTACTCCAGTACTATTAGTTTATAATTTTAGAACTATTTCAGGAACATCTTCATTAATACCTCCAGATACTATATATGTAACTGGCACAACTGGGTTAATATTTAACACTCCTGATTTAAGTGTATCTTTTTCTTATCCTCCATCTAATACGTATAAACCAGATACTTTAATGGATTATGTGGTAGAAGTATGGGATTTAACTACAACGAGTAAAAAAGGAACTTTTATTGTTCCACCAAACTCTACTAGAGGAGGTGTTTTTAACTTACCTTTTGTAACTAACAATGCTATTTTTGGTACTCCGACAAGACAATTTAACTTAAAAATATTTAGTAGAGATACGATAGGAGACTTATCTACAGCTGCACAAGTTACAGTTAATAATCCTGTACCAGCTTTAACTAACTGGACAGTTACAGCAAGTTTTAACTCTATCTATGTGCATATAACTCCTTCTACCGAGTTAGATGTAAAAGAATACATTGTATATGCTTCAGCTACAGCTAACTTTACTAAAAATCAATCTACTTTAATTTATGCTGGGCCTGATGTGTATAATAATTTTAGTGTTCTCGCAGGAACTACTATGTATTATGCTATATCTATTGCTGATAGTTTTGGTAGAACTGGTAGCTTAATCTCTACGGAGCAGGGAGCAACATCTATAAGTGCTGACCCTGATACTTTTACATATACTGGTATAAACTTTCATCCTAACAACCCATCTGTAAATAGAGTTACTTGGGATGCTATAACAGCTACAAAAACTACTCCTTCTGGGGTAAGTACTACATGGAATATCATTGCTAATCCTATTGGAGCTTTATGGACAGCAGGTATTTTATATGTATATTATATTCCTGGGGATATTGTATTAACTACTGGGACAAGTTTAGTTGCTGCTATAGCTGCTGGAGGTAGAATATTAGGTACTTATCGTGGTGGTGCTGATATGACAGCCGATCAAGGTAAAGCTTTTATATCTGGCGATCAGGTTCTTGCAGGTACTGTTGGGGCAAATAATTTAGTTACAAATACTGCTGTAATTACTAATGCTGCTCAAATTGGTAATGTTATTGAAAGTGCTAATTACACCTATATAGCTAATGGTTCTGCTACTGGCTGGAGAATAGATAAAACTGGTTGGGCGCAATTTGCATCTATAACTATTACTAATGCTGCTGGACAAACTTTACTTAGTAGTGGTACTGGTATGGAATGGGGGCATGTAACTGGTACAGGTAAGCCAGCTAATAATGCCGATGTAACAAGTGCTAATATAGCAGCAGGTATAGCTGGACAAGGTGCTTTTGCTACATTAAATCAGATATCTCCGGCTAATATTTCAACATATATACAGACAGCCGCTATTGGTGCTGCTTATATAGGAAGTATTGCTTTAGTAGGTAATTATAGTTTCTCTTCAGCGGTTTCTGGTGCTCGTATGGAAATGGATGCAAGCTCTTTACGTGTATATGATTCTTCAAATATTTTAAGAGTTAAATTAGGTAACTTGGCTTAGGAGGTTATTATGGCTTATGGCTTACAATTATGGGATAGCTCAGGTAATCTTACATTAGACACTTCTGATAGATTATCTAGATGGGTAGCCAGCTATTCTGCTACTACATGGGTGCCTACTAGTTGGGCTGGATCTTATTATGGTTATATGATGACAGTTTCAGGGGTAGATATTTATTATTTTCTGTATGATATGACGATAGATATACCTGTTCCTGGAATGGCTAATAACGGTTCTTGGGTAGTAATGGGGGTACCTTTTACAAATGTATCTTCTATAGTAATTAGTGGGACTACATACCCATTAGTAACACAACCTATTGTTAGTATTAATGCAGGTTACATACGAATAACTTGGGCAGCTATACATACTGTAGCGAGACAACCACCACAATCACAAGTAACTTATGTGCGAGCTAATATGAATATATCCTATAATTTTTCAGTTTTTAAGTATTGATATGGCTTATGGAATAGAAGTTA
>OBEQ010046503.1_pt1 | contig 13241 bp, 18 predicted proteins | sample 1670901 | NCBI WGS metagenome assembly OBEQ01 (sample SAMEA104232315, study PRJEB22302) | groundwater metagenome | biome: forest; feature: aquifer; material: groundwater | place: USA | collected 2011-08-07 | depth 5.4 m
TCGGCAATATAATCACCGCATAAAACGCGGTGATTCTATTGTAATTATTAAATAAATACGTCTCGATCTCACGCTTTAACAGCGCATACAATGCGGTGCAAAGCCTTAGATGGCGCAGCTGACAACGGCGCATTTTTACCCACCTTTGGTTATACTCACTTATGAATGCGACGATTGAAAACCGCAAAACGCGGCACGATTATTTTCTCGAAGAACGTTATGAGGCGGGCATCAGTCTGATGGGATGCGAGGTGAAATCGATCCGCGAAGGGCGCGTCAATCTTAAAGACAGTTTTGTCCGCCTTCTAAAAGGAGAGGCATTCCTTTTCAACTGCCATATTTCGCCTTACTCCAAAATCCAGGGGCACATGGAGGTTGATCCGATACGTTCCCGGAAACTGCTTTTGCATCAGCCGGAGATTGCGAAATTGGAGGTCAGCACAAGGGCGAAGGGCGTGACGATTGTCCCAACCTGCCTGTATTTTAAAAAGGGGCGGGTAAAAGTTGAAATTGCCGTGGCCAAAGGCAAAAAGGAATTCGACAAACGCGAAACCTTGAAACGCAAAATTCACGACCGCGAAAGCCATCAAGCGATTAAATCCCATTCGCAGGGGCGCCAATAATGATAGGTAAAGGAGGGCATTATGGCACGAGCACAAATTGTTAAAGAACTGCATCTGAAGGCAAGAAATGAAGCCGGGCTCCTGGGGCGCATTCTCATTACCCTGGCCTTAGAGAAAGTGGATATTGTGCATCTGTCGGCCTATTCGGAAGAAAACGGGACAGGCCATCTGCAAATGGTGACGCGGGACAATGCGAAAGCCGCCAAAGTGCTGGCGCATTTCATCGAAGGCTTTGAAGAGCGCGAAGCGCTTGTCGTGGAGTTCGAAAATAAAGTGGGGACGCTTGCGCCGGTGACGCGCCTGCTGGGCAGTCACGGGATTTTTATTAACTTCGTATACGGATCCAGCTCGGACGGCTTCAAAATCTCCGGTGTTTTCTCGACCAGTGATAACGCACGCGCCGCTGCCCTAATCAACGAGGGTTGACCTCGGTGTTATAATAATCCTATATATTTGTTCTTTGAGCTTTCTGGCCCCAGCGCCTATGCGTTGGGACCCATAAGCAATTCAAAACTTGATGTTTTGAATTATGGCCCCATCGCTAATGCGCTGGGACTCATAAACAATTTAAAACGTGAAGTTTTAAATTATGGCCCCATCGCTAATGCGCTGGGACCCATAAGCAATTCAAAACTTGATGTTTTGAATTATGGCCCCATCGCTAATGCGCTGGGACTCATAAACAATTTAAAACGTGAAGTTTTAAATTATGGGGGTGAATAGGTTCGACAGGGAATGAGGTTGTAAAGGGCGCATGCAGAGGAACGTCGGGAGGCCTCTTAAAAAACTCGACAAATATAAATGCTGACAACCTCAGCTGGAACGAAAGAGCGGTTGGCCCGATGGCGGGACCCGTTCCTTTCGCTCTTCCACTCGCTGCTTAATTGACAGCGACGTCACGGAGTCAATGCCTGCTAGGCTCCTGTGGCGCCACTCCGCAGGCTGCGTTAAAAGCCGGGTCACGGGCTTTTAATTAAGCGTTTGTGACTCGCCCGGAGGGAATCGGTTTGCGGGATGCTTTCCGGGTTAAATAAAGCCGCAGACTGAGCATGGATCGCTTTTCACTACGAGTTTTCTGGACGAGGGTGCAATTCCCTCCACCTCCACCAACCGGGGCAAACCGGGCGATTGCCGCTATGACATAGAGAGTTATCTCTATGTGAAAGGCAAACTCGTTCGCATTAAAAGCCCAACCGAATTAATGCCGCAGTTCAAACAATGAGCTGCGGCATTTTTTATGTCATTCCCGATAGGCTGGGAAAAGATCGTATGATATAATCTCAAACCTGATGTGGCAATTAGGATTTTTCCCAGCTGGAGGAGACACAGGTGTGTGAGGCATGAAAATTATTTCGGGTTGCGTGCGATTGGGGACGCGGAGTCATAGTGTTGCAGGCTCCCGTCTGCGAAGCTTAGAAAAAATTCTTAACCAGCACGGGTTGTTTTTCCCTCCGTTGTTTCACGGCACGCTCAACATCAAACTTACTCAAGTATTCGAGACGCCGGCGGATTCCATCTTCATCCCAGCCGCCGAACTGGACAGCATCGTGCCCCAGCCCTGGGGCGAGGACTGGAAACTCGTTCCGGTCGATCAGATCAACGGGATTGAAATGACAGGCTATATTTTGAGGGCTGGCCAAAAGGCTCATCCTGACGACGTCGCTGAGCTTATAACGTCCGACCTTAGAGATGCAAACGGCATTGATATTTCGTTTGGTGCCCAGATTAGTCTGCGGATCGAAAGTGCCGAAAGTATGAGAAAACTATTTATTCTTGCTGGTGTTTTAGTGCTCGTTTTTTCTTTGGTACCATTCTCTTTCTCTAAAACTGACAGTGGTTCAAAGGTATGGACCCAAAAAATTGTTGATTTAGCGCTTCATGAAAAAGGAACCTATTACCTTACTTATCAGCTTTACCCATCCCAAAGCCAAATTCGGTATGCTTACCCTAAGCTGGATTCATTTTTCGAGAAGAAAAAGTTCTACGACCCCGCGGAGCTTTTTATGAATAAATTTTACGAAAATTACAAAAATCCAGTAAAGAAAGAAGGATAAACCGCTGTCTTAATAGGATCGGAGAAATACTATGAAAAAAATTTTAACTGGGATGAGTATAGCGCTCCTTCTTATTTTCCCTACCGTGATTTATTCCACCGAAACTTTTGAATCACAAGAGAAGTTTGGTAACTGGACAACTTTTTATTACCTTCATCCTGAACCGCAGAAAGTTCCTTCGGCTATAAGCTATTATAGTGATTCACCCATGTATAAATCCAATGCGACATTGCCGATGATGGCCTTTTTTGCAGCTTTGTTTAAAAATGATGAGCCGTTGATGCAAAAGGCATACGATGAGACGTCTCTTACGGGGTCGGAAAATTCAAAGATCATGCTAATCAGTATTTTAGGCCTTGTTAATAATGCTGAGAGCCGTTCGCTGCTTGAGAAGGCTGAAGAAACATGGTCAAGTCCACGGTTACAAGGCATTATCGGCAGACAATTAAGCAATCATCCCAAAGATGTTTTGGAAGCTTCCATCGGCAGTCCATTAATACTGGACATGCTGTGGGCAATTTTCTTTGCAACGGGAAGTGATTTGCCAGTTAAAAAGATAATTTCGGTGATTGCTTTACAAGAACAAGACCATGGCCAAGAAATCATGGTGGGTGGGGCTGCAAACTGGTCACTTCGGTCTAATGCCCAACAGCATAAAAAAGTTTATGAAATTTGCAAACAAGAGTTAGCCGCGAGTCGAGGCGTTTCAAAACAACTTCTTAGCCAAGTGATAGCTGAGGCAGACAAGAATACAAAACCCTAACGTCTTCCTGGCTTGCGAGCCAGTTGCGAAAGTCGACCCTGGTAGGGATTTTTAGATGAGGGCAGTATTGTATGGAATCGATTTTTACTTTTTTAGTAAGAATTTAGTTAGGATTAAGCTTGGCAGAAGATGTGGCAAATGCACCCTTTTTTGGTAGCCTAATGTTCGATGGAATTTGAGAAGGGGTTAAAGAATGCCGGTTGTTTCACGATTTTATGGAATTGTGATTATGATGTTTTTTAAGGACCATAATCCGCCGCACTTTCATGCAAAGTATGAGGGTCAAATTGCTATTTTCAACATTCAAACACACCGACTCATAGCTGGAAAACTGCCGCCTCATGCTGTAAAATTAGTGAAGGAGTGGCTTAAAGGACATGAAAAGGAATTAATGGAAAACTGGACAAGAGCTCAAAGTGACCGCCAGTTGAAGACGATTAAACCCTTGGAGTAATGACAATGGAAATACATGAGATTATTCAAGCTAAATGGATTAAAGGTTATACGGTTGAATTGACTTTTAACAATCTTCAAAAAGGCCGTGTGGATTTTAAAAAATACCTTGGCAGAGGGGTATTTAAAGAACTCACAAAAGTTGAAAAGTTTAAGCGGTTTAAAGTTGATGCTGAATTGGGAACGCTTTGCTGGCCAAATGGAGCTGACATTGCCCCTGAGATTTTATACCGGGCGGCTCTTCAAAAGGGACGATCGGACTCATTTTTAAACGCTGCGTGAAAGTCGGGTGGAGTGGGTTACCATTTAGCAAGGCCCCACCTTCACCACCCGCGGCAAATCCTAAACATTTGTACAAGCGGGGCGAGAGGTCCACCTCCACGTTTTTTGTGGAGACCTGCCTAGCGGATCCACAAGATCCGCAGGCAGAGTCCTTGTGCATAAGTGCAAGGACACCTCCCCATTTCCTGAGCCTGTATCAAGAGGTTAAGATGAAACATGTTTGGATTCATAAAGCGTATTCTTTTCAAGAAGCTGAAGATTTCGATGTGAAATTTTGGAGAAAGGTCGGTGCCTCAGCACGTTTCGCTGCAACATGGAGCATGGTGATGGATTACCGTAAAATGAGGGGGTTGGGGAGTGGTCAGCCGCGATTACGAAGAACTGTTCAAAGTATTAAACGCTCATAAAGTGAAGTATTTGGTGGTTGGGGCACACGCCGTGATTTTTTATACGGAGCCCCGCTTTACCAAAGATCTTGATATTTGGGTTCCCTTCGATCTCAATCGCCCTGAAAAGATTTATGAAGCGCTTAAGGAATTTGGAGCGCCGCTGCGGCAAATTTCAACGCAAGATTTTTCGGAAAAAAACATGATTCTGCAGATCGGAATCGCTCCTATCCGTGTGGATATCATGATGGATATTGAGGGTATTTCCAGTCAGGAGGCGTGGAAAAATAGAGTCAAGTCCCATTATGGGAGGGCCCGTATTTGGATTCTAGGAAAAAACGACCTCATTGAAACTAAAAAAAGGGCAGGAAGGCCGCAGGACCAATTGGATTTAAAAAAATTAACCAAAAGCCGGAAAATGAGCAGGGGAAAAGCTGGATTGTAGACAGAGTAATTCCCTTCATCTCCGCCACACAGGGCAAACCAGAAAAAAGTTTGCCCGGAGGGGGCTAACGCCCCACCGCCATCTTAAAGGGATAAACTTGACGATTACTTTGAAATAGAGAGCTTTCTCTACACCAAAGGCAAACTCGTTCGGATTGAAGCCAAATAGGCGAGTCGGTGGGTTACCTAGAAAAGGCAGCCCACTTACTTCCGTCCTTTTTACACGAAGCGAAACTCCGCAAAATTCTCAAAAATCCAGTCGAAAAAATTCCATGCTTGAAAAAGATTTTGACATTGGATTTTAATATTGAGTCCAATGTAGCCCGGCCGATCCGGGCGTCGTCTTAAAATCAAGTTCGGCAAAATCCAGGTAAAGGCTTTTTCTTCCCCTGGAACAACACCCGAAGAGAGTGCGTTCATTTTAATTTTTTTTTAATGCTTTAATCCTGCCTTTTAATTAGCTTCCACCCATTGGCCGCTGTACGATTTAACGAGAAAAGATGCGGCCATGAAAGCTTCAAATTTCCTTCGTTGGATTTCATGCATAGGACTACTGGTTATGGCGATCTGCCAACGTGCAGAAGCTGTCGTGACCCCGGCAAACGTCAACGATCAAGCCGCTTCTCAATCTCAAATCGATAACAAACTTAGACGTGTCAAATCAGAACTGCAAGAAGTTGTTTTGCAGATGGAAAGTCAAAAAGATAGTCGCAAGAACAAAATCCAAAATATTCAGAGAGATTTGGAGAGAATCTCACACGAACAAGTAAATCGAGAAGAAAAATACTGCAATGGAAGAGTGGCTTGGGCATTAGATCAGAAATGCCCTGAATGAACTGGGGAGGACTAAATGGATATTTTATTTTTAGGAATTATTGCAGCACTGACAATTCTTTCATTTGGATTGATAAAGCTGTGCGAAAAAAATTGAGGAGGATTTATGACTTTTATTTATTGGATTGGAGCGACACTTCGAGCTCCCTTGAACTTTTATGCGTTTTGTAATTTTTCGAGAAAAGACAGGAAAAAATCTTGTGACCAAAACTTGAGGGTTTCAAGCTGCGGGGATTTTAAAAAACGGGAAATATCCCTTTTAACCGCTTCCCAATCAATCGACCGGATTTTCTTTTCCATTTGTTCCAAATACCAGGTTCGATCGGTTTTCAGTCCCTGTTTGGCCCAGGGACCCTGTTGATCCAAAGCCGAAGAAAGAAGTTCAAAATTAACCGGCGTTTTCCGGCTGGCGTACCAGAGAAAATCATACCAATCCCGCCCTTTCACGTATTCACGGCACAACAGGGCATGATTTTTACCCGCAAAAAGACTTGGAAGGTCTTGGGTGGTGACCGGAAACGGAAAAGGAAAATCAAGAAAACGGGTCTCGAAATAACTCCCTTGTGGCGGATTTGTGTCCACTTCAATTTTGATATTGATTTTTTTAGTACTCCGGTTGATCTTCAAGTGTTTGAAAATCAGAATTTTTCCGATGGAGTCATCTTTGATAAAACCTTTTTTGACGGCAAGGTCAGCGGCGGATCTGTCCACGGTTTCAAATTTAAAACCATACGCTTCGCATTCCAACCGAAGGTTTTTGAAATAGGGTTCAAAGCTGAACTTTGAGGAAGGTTTTTGAAGCACAAAATCGAGGTCTTCGGAAAAGCGTTCTAAACTGTAGAGAACCCGCAAACAGGTCCCGCCTTGAAATGCCGCTGCTTTGAAGAATGCTGCCCGCGATAAGCCGGCCAGTACGATTTCTTGTGTGATTTCACGGAGCGCATTTTCTTCTTCTTGAACGGACCGGCATTGATAGGAATCTAATTTTTCTTGAATGATTTTGATTGTCATAATGTTTGCCCCTTGCTTTTTCCGAAAGATTTTTTGACGCCTTCAATAAAATTTTTAACACGAAGGCTGTTATAGCATTCTTTTAATTCGTCCAGTAAATTAGGATCGGCCTGCTTCAAATATTTTTCTTCGATGCGCAAATCACGAATAAGTGGCTGGATTCCAAGCCAATCTTTTTTATTGGCATAGACATAATCTGCCAGTGCTTTCCATGGCGCGGCCACGAAGGATACGCCGTTTGGGTTTTCAATGCGTTTGACGCCCTTAAAAAAAGGATCCGCTGGAATATGGGTGTATGAAAACATGCCCAGGGGAGTGTCATAGGTTTTTGAACGTTTGATTGCGGCGCTGGTAATCGTATAAACGGCTTCGGGGATCCAGCCATGATGGGACAAGGCAGACTCAAAACTAATATAAGAGGGGCCGTAAATGATTTGAGCAAGCTCAAATAAATTCGTTCCCCGCCGCTGATATTTTTTGGCAAATCCATAAAGTCCCCGCCGCAGGTGAATCAGCTCTCCTTTTGCGATTGCGCGCTTGACCATGCCATAGCGCGTGTCCGGACTTTCTCGAATAAGTTGGTGAACAGCCTCATCGGTGAAGATGTCATAAGAAATTCTGTCGCGAATATTTTCGATGAATTTACTCATAATGATTCCTGAAATGCCGCTGAAAAAAATGATAGATATAGTGATTTCCTGATGCCGTGAGAAGTCTAGCATTTATGTATGAAACTGTCAATTATTGACAGTTTCATACATAAATAGCCGATTTTTTATCTGGGGACACAATACTTAATTCACACCGGTGAACCGAATTAAGTATTGTGTCCCCAGAATAGGAGTGATAGGTTGTTACACTAAACCATGGCGAAAAAAAATTATTACGAAATTATAGGCGTTCCCGAAACCGCGATTGCGGATGAAATCAAGAAGGCTTACCGGAAACTTGCCGTCCAATACCATCCAGATAAGAATCCTTCCAACAAAAAAGAAGCCGAAACGCGTTTTAAGGAAATCTCGGAAGCTTATTACGTGTTGAGTGATGAAGGCCGCCGAGCCAAGTATGATCAGGCGCGCCGGTTTGGCGGCGGTGGTTCTTCTTCTAACTTTGCCAATGCGCAGGGATTTGATTTCGAGGAGCTCCGCAGTATGTTCGGGGGAGTCCGCCGAGGGGGTCGTTCCTCAGGGTCCTCGGAACGGTATACGGGGTTTCAGGATATTTTCGCCGATTTATTCGGCGGCGGCCATCAAGGCGGCGCCGGCGGAGGATTTGCTGAGGAGCCCGAACCGCAGTATCATTCGGAAGAAAATGCCGTTTCGGCCGATGTCTTAGTCAATCTCAAGATTCCCCGTGAAAAAGCAGAAAATGGCGGGAAGGTCAGTTTTAGAACACCTGAAGGGAAAATGCTGACCGTTCATATCCCGTCCAAGACGAAGGCTGGACAAAAGTTGCGTTTGTCCCGGCAGGGGCGGCCTTGTCCGACCTGTCACCATGAAGGCGATATCATTTTAACCATCAAAATTTCTGAGACCTAGGCGGTTTTATTGAAAAAGAAAACAGTGGGGTTTAGAAAATCCCATTATCATACTTCAAACGCTAAGGTGGATGCCTTGGTCGAGGAATTGCTGCTGGCTGCCGGAGAGCATGCCAATGACAGCTACCTGCGTGAAATGATTACTACGGTTCTCAGGATCCGCGAAGACGAAATTGAGACGGCGGACATTAAACTGATCAATACGACACTGAAAGAACTGTGGTATTCATTCAAGGTTTTTCAGCCTTACCGGCATATTCGTAAAGTCGCGATTTTTGGTTCTGCGCGAACTCCGGAAGACCACCCCGCGTATCTTCACGCCCAGCAACTTTCGCGCGAAATCACCAAAAAAAATTGGATGGTCACTACCGGAGCGTCATCCGGAATTATGAGCGCCGGCAACGAAGGCGCAGGGCGTAAACACAGCTTGGGGGTGAATATCCCCCTGCCGTTTGAGCAGGATGCGAACCCCGTGATTAAAGGGGATTCGAAGCTGATTAATTTTAAGTATTTCTTTACCCGGAAACTTTTATTTGTCCGTGAATCGGATGCCACGTGTCTCTGCCCCGGGGGATTTGGAACTCACGATGAAGGTTTTGAGACACTGACCCTGGTCCAAACCGGAAAGGCCAGCCCCCGCCCCATCATTTGTCTGGACCCTCCCGGCAGTACGTATTGGAGCGATTGGCGCAAGTTTATCGAAAAACAGTTAGGCAAGGGAAAAATGATCGACCCGAATGATCTTAAATTAGTGCATTTCACGCATGATCCTGCGGATGCCGCGCGGGTCATTGCGAATTTTTATAAGAATTATCATTCGATGCGGTTTATCCGGGATTTAATGGTTTTCAGGCTTAAAACGCCGCTGTCGCGCCCGGTTTTGCAGCGGGTCAACCGGGATTTCTCGGACATTGTGACCAAGGGAAAGATTGACCAGCAAAGCGGCCCCTTTGAGGATGAAATTAACGAACCCCATACCCATGAGCTGTCGCGGTTATTCTTTTATTTTGACCGGCGTCATCTCGTTCGCGTCAAACAATTAATCGACGTGATTAATGGGGGCGATTAGCTCAGTTGGTTAGAGCATCTGCTTTACACGCAGGGGGTCTCAGGTTCGAATCCTGAATCGCCCAGATTAACTTTAGATTCGAAAGGAGCCCATGCTGCCATTGATTGATGAAGCCGCGACCTTATGGGAGCGGCGACTTCCGACAGCATGGGCGGGCGGCTACCGCAGCCTCGATTGATTTTGCGTCAGCGAAATCACGCGATCGAGGAGAGGAGCCGAATCCTGAATCGCCCAGATTTTTCAATAAGGTCCGAACGCCAAAAACAATACAAAATGCAAAAGTCAAAATAAATGTATCCGTTACGCCCAACGCAAAGTCGCATAGCGACTCTATAATTTTGCATTTTACATTTTAAATTTCGTGTTTTTTTTATTATTTACTTGAGTATGACAGCCCCGCCGAATAGAATGACATCCTGTTCGTTTTTTAACGCGCATTGCGCGGGCTCGTAGCTCAATTGGTTAGAGTACCGGACTGTCGATCCGGGTGTTGCGGGTTCAAGTCCCGTCGAGCCCGCCATCATACCGATGTATGATGACTGCCGTATCGCAGTAAAATGAAAACTGCGTATGCAGAATTGCCATCATACCGATGTATGATGACTACTGCATCGCAGTAAAATGAAAACTGCGTATGCAGAATTGCCATCATACCGATGTATGATGACTACTGCATCGCGGCTACATTAATCATTTACGCTGGAGGGGCTATGACGATGAGTGCCGTCGAAAAATCCAAAGAGATTGCTATTCGTGATTTCATGAAGCTGCATTTCCGCCATTTTAATTCAGCCGTGGTGGTGGATGCCTCAGAGGCCTGGGTCGATCTTCTGGAGAATAATGGCAAAATGTTTTTTTCTATGGCGGGCGCCATGAGTACGGCGGAGTTGGGCATCTCCCTGGCCGAAATGATCCGTCAGGATAAGGTTCACTCCATTTGCACCACAGGGGCCAATATCGAAGAGGATATCTTTAACCTTGTGGCGCACAGCCATTATAAGAGGGTCCCTCACTACCGCAGTTTATCCGAGAAAGATGAAATGGCGCTTCGTGACGAAGGGTTCAACCGTGTTACCGATACCTGCATTCCCGAAGACCAGGCGCTGCGCCACATTGAGAAGAAAATGCTCAATCTTTGGCAGAAGGCCGATCGGGATGGAAGGCGGATGTTTCATTACGAATTTTTTTATGAGCTAATTCGTTCCGGAGCGCTGGAAGGCTGCATGGATACAGACCCCAAGAATTCATGGTTATTAGCCGCCTGTGAAAAAAATCTGACTTTGTTCACTCCGGGTATGGAGGACTCCACGATGGGCAATATCTTTGTTTCCAACGTGATCAAGCGAAATTTAAAAAATATCAGCATCATCAAAAGTGGTCTTGAACAGATGGACCTTTTGGTGAATTGGTACCGCGAGACCTCGGCCAAGCATCCGATCGGGTTTTTTCAAATCGGCGGTGGGATCGCGGGGGACTTTCCCATCTGCGTTGTCCCGCTGCTGATTCAGGATTTGCACGACAAGAAGACCCCCCTTTGGAGTTACTTCGCTCAAATCAGCGATAGTACGACTTCCTACGGATCTTACAGTGGTGCAGTGCCCAACGAAAAAATCACGTGGTATAAAATCGACGGAAATACGCCGCGTTTTGTGATCGAATCGGACGCGACGATTGTCGCGCCGCTTGTTTTTAGTTATGTGCTTGCGGGACGAAGTTAATGACACGGTTTTAAGATTTGGAGTGAAAAATCCCGCCCGAAATCCGGCGCGGGATTTTTTTTTGAGCAATCCAAGCGGCTTTTGATAACGTAAACCAATCAAAGGAACACAGGGTTCAGGAGGATTTTCATGAGTGCGCCAGGAGAAACTCAAATAATCCTGTCCGTGAAATCGGAACTGAGTAAGGGTAAGCCAACCGCTCAGAACCAGACTCTGCATTTAGGGAGGCAACGAACTAAATGAAGCCAGAGCGAGGGAGAGCCCAGGCCACAACGCAAGTGAAGGGATTGAGCGCCGAGAAATCCATCAACCCAGAAGCCGACACGGTTCATGATCGTGGAAGGCAAAAGTTTTCCGATCGTCAAGGCAAGAGCGGAAAATTTCTGGCGGCGTCTGAGACCGTGGCATGGGATCGAAAGGATGATTTGGGGACCTGGGAGACCCAAGGTGTTGTCCAGCAGTTTGGACTAGGGAGCAACAAGCCATGAAAAGCGAGGAGCTTCGGAAGACATCTTGGGAGTCGGACCAATCCATACTACCGATGAAGCAGGGTAATGCCTGTGAAGGGAAGGGATTGGCAGTAGTGCCAGAATCCAAAGGGAAACACACTCCGCACACGGAGGCGGGCGAAAGAGTGGAAACGAGACTTGGGATTCTAACCGAGAAAGCCCGAGCGAATCCGAAGTTGAGGTTTACGTCATTGGCGCATTTACTCAATGAGGAATTTCTCAAAGGCTGCTTCGAGGAAATCAAGCGCAAGAAGGCTACCGGAGGTAGGGACAAAGCTCCGGGAGTGGATGGAATGGTGGCGGAAGAATACGGAAAGAATCTGGAAGCGAATCTGAAAGGACTGGTGGAGCGGATGAAAGCGAAATCGTATCGGCCCCAACCGGTACGCAGAGTTTACATCCCGAAACCGGACGGCAAGCAAAGGCCGCTAGGGATTCCAGCTGTGGAAGATAGAATCGTACAGCTAGGAATTGCAAAGATATTGAGCGCGATTTTTGAAGCCGACTTTCTGGAAGAGTCGTACGGATTCCGACCGAATCGAAGCCCCCACCAAGCTCTTGGCGAGATTGACCGAGCCATCATGACAAAACCCGTCAACTGGGTTGTGGACATGGACATCGAACGCTACTTTGATTCCGTGCCGCATGACTGGCTGATGAAGAGTCTTGGAGTCAGAATTCAAGACCCAAGTCTGATGAGGCTCGTGGCGCGCTTTCTCAAATCAGGAGTGATGGAGGACGGGAAGTTACAAGCGACTGAGATCGGAACCCCGCAAGGTGGGAATCTCAGTCCGGTGATCTCAAACGTTTTCCTTCACTACGTGTTGGATCTATGGTTTGAAAAGAAAGTGAAGCCGACTCTCAAAGGTTATGCAAAATACTGCCGATTTGCAGACGATTTTGTTGTCTGCTTTGAGCGGCGGGAAGAAGCTGAAACCTTTGGGAAGCTTCTTCGAGAACGATTAGAGAAATTCGGGCTAAAAGTCTCGGAGAAGAAATCTCGGATTCTTGAGTTTGGAAGAACGGTGTGGAAGAAATACCAACAGGGAGGCAAGAGGTCAGCGACCTTTGACTTTCTGGGCTTCACGCATTACTGCGACAAGACCCGGAAAGGCGCATTCAAGCTTGGCCGCAAAACAAGCTCGAAGAAACTCAGAGCCAAGTTGACAGCGGCCAATCTGTGGCTGAAATCCATTCGCAATGTTACCAAGTTGAACGTCTGGTGGCCGGTGTTCCGAGCCAAACTCAGGGGACACTACAACTACTTCGGCGTCAGCGGCAACATGCGGGAGATGAGGGCTTTCTACATTAGAACAAAGAGGATGGCCTTCAAATGGATTAACCGCAGGAGCCAGAGGAAAAGCTTTACCTTGGAGGAATTCGAGCGCTTCCTGACTTGGAATCCACTTCCACAACCGCGAATCCTTCACAACCTTTATGCGTTTGCTTGAAGCCAGGGACGCACGACTGAAGAGCCGGAAGCAGGAAATCTGCACACCCGGTTCTGTGAGGGACATAAATCATCTCAAAAGGAGAAATTAAAATGTCTACTCGACAA
>OBEQ010710039.1_pt1 | contig 13241 bp, 14 predicted proteins | sample 1670901 | NCBI WGS metagenome assembly OBEQ01 (sample SAMEA104232315, study PRJEB22302) | groundwater metagenome | biome: forest; feature: aquifer; material: groundwater | place: USA | collected 2011-08-07 | depth 5.4 m
CCCCTTGAGTTTTTCCGCCTCCAAAAATATTAGACATGACCGCTCGAACAATAGAAATAAATCTTATCCCGCCGTGATTGTAAAATTCCGAATCTTCGATCGCTACCGTGGCGTTTTTTATATTTACCCCCATGGATTCGGAGGTTATGTCGGTTCTTTTTGATTCTTGATGGATGTCATAGAGCAGGATTTTTCCGGTCCGGTCGTATATTTTCGTGGAGTTTACGACTTTTCTATTTTCGAATGAATGAAAGTCGGGAATTTTCAAAGAAGAAAGCCAAATAATAATTATTGCGATTAGCAAAACAAAAAGACCGGCGCCGGCCAGTAAAAGATTTTTCCAAAACCGTTTGCTTCTGAAAATTTTGTGTATTCGTAATTTATGAATTTTCTTCATCTTCGTAATTATAGCAGAAAATTCTTGTCCCGTAGAGATTTTGAAAATCTCCTTCGGGATGCTAGAATCCGAGTATGAAAGAGATTGAAAATAAACCGAAAACAAAAGATAAAATCGAAGAGTTGCTTACAAGAGGAGTTGATAAAATTTATCCTAATAAACAAGTCCTAGAAGAAACTTTGCGTTCTGGCAAAAAACTAAAACTCTATCAAGGTTTTGACCCGACGGGAACCCAATTGCACATTGGTCACATGGTTGGTTTTCGCAAGCATAGACAGTGGCAGGATTTGGGGCATGAAGTAATTTTCTTGATCGGCGACGGCACTGGAGAAGCGGGGGACCCGACTGGCAAAAAGAAAACAAGAGAAAAATTTTTTACCAGCGCCGAATTGCGCGAAAACGCCAAAGGTTACTTAACTCAAGCATCCAAGATAGTGCGTTTTGACGGAGCAAATCCAATCAAAGTAATGTACAACGGTGATTGGCTGAACAAATTAACCAAAACGGACATTTTAAATATCGCCGAGCATTTTTCCCTCCAGCAACTTATTGAAAGAGATATGTTTCAAGAGCGTTTAAAGAATAAAGAAACTATAAACTTTCGGGAATTTTTATACCCGCTTCTGCAAGCTTATGACTCTGTGTATCTGGATGTGGATTTGGAATTGGGCGGCTCCGACCAGACTTTTAACATGCTAGCTGGACGTACTCTCATGAAAGGAATGAAAAATAAAGAAAAATTCGTGATGACCACGCCGCTTCTTACGGACTCCGAGGGAGTAAAAATTGGCAAAAGCGAAGGCAACGTCATCGCTCTAACTGACCCTGCGCCGGAATTATTCGGAAAGATTATGTCTTTGGGAGACGACGCTATTATTCCCATGTTCACGCTTTTGACCGATGTCCCTGTCGAAGAAATAGAAAAATTTAATTTGAAGAAAGACGCGATGACCTTGAAAAAGCTGGTTGCTTCTCTCATTATTGAACAGCTTCACGACAAAACTGCCGCAAAAACTGCTGAGCAAATCTTTTCTGATACTTTTCAGAAAAAAGAAATTCCGGAAAAAATGGAAGAAATAAAAACAAAGGCTGGCGAACTTCTGAGTGAAGTTTTAGTGAAAAATAAAATTTTAGCTTCCAAAGGCGAGTGGCGCCGGCTCGTAGAAGGCAACGGCGCGCATGATTTGGATAAAAATATCACAATAACAGACCAAAACATGAAAATTACAGAAAATTTGACGCTCAAAATAGGTAAGAAAAAGTTTGTGAAAGTAATTCCAAAATAAAAATTTACCTTTTTATTTAGTGGTATTTATCTTCAGGATCTTCATCGTCTAGTCCAACAAAATCCGGTATTTCTTCCGCGTCCAAAGGTTCACCAAGTTCATCTTCATCAGCGCCAACTTTAAAACCACTTTCTACTTCTTCGTCCTCGTTGTAACTCATATTTTTTTTAATTTTAACAGCTCGTTAATAATTGCATTCTTTGTACCAAAATATAAAAAGCTTGGCAATAGAATGTGTGGATAAGTCAGGTTCTCATATGGGCGAAAGCAGTCAATGCTATCGCTATCGCGTCCAATTCGTCGTCTGATTCTCTTTTATCTACCCGCCCGAACGACTGACCTCGTTCAGTCGGGCAGGTTTCTACGAGCATTTTCACCATTTTATTTATTTGCGCTTTGTCCGAGCGACCATAGCCTGTCGTCGCTATCTTTATCTGGGGCGGGGAAGCCTCGAAAATTTTGAGCCCTGCTTGCGCCGCCTCATAAACCACCACTCCGCGCGCTTCCGCCACCCGCATCACTGTTTTTTGGTTGGTATTTAAAAATAAAGTTTCAATCGCCAGCACTTCCGGCTTGTACTCTTTAATAACTTTTCGCACTTCCGCGCCGATAAGCTTTAACCGCTCAGAAAATTCCAATTTTGCCGAAGTTTTGAAGCATTCGGAAAAAACAACAAATTCCTTGTTTTGTTTAGATTTTTCCAGTATCGCCATTCCCAACCTTTCAAATCCCGGGTCTATGCCTAAAATGCGTATCATGTTTGTATTTTAGCATTTTTTTAATGTGATATTATAAATAGGACACGGCTCTTTTTAAGAGGCATACGAATTGGGCACGGTAAGTCCATAAGGATGCCCTTTTTTGGAACTGCTGTTAAAAGCTAAGGGGTCGCTTTCTCATGACCCCTTAGCACCTATCTTTGTCGCTAAGATTTTCGGAAGATCGTCTTGGCGATTTTTTATTGCCTATTTTACAAAAGTTTTTCCTGTTTTTCTTTGAATTCGAAGCCCAAATGTTCGTGGGCTTTTTTTGTTGCTACACGACCTCGCGCTGTGCGTTCGAGGAGCCCGAGCTGGATCAAGTATGGCTCCACCACTTCTTCTATCGTCGCTTCTTCTTCGGACAGCGCTGCCGCAATAGTTTTGAGTCCGACAGGTCCGCCCCCAAATTTTTCAATAAGTATTTCCAAAAATTTTCTATCAGACGCGTTCAGTCCGATTTCGTCCACCGCGAGCATGTCTAGCGCTTCTTTCACTATTTTTTTATCTAAATTTTTTTTACTATCTTTTTTATTTACCTGCGCAAAGTCGCGCGCCCGTTTCAAAAAGTAATTTGCCGTGCGGGGAGTAAACCGGCTTCTTTTGGCGATTTCTGAGAGGGCGTCGGGGGCGAGCGTAATATTTAGAAGCTTGCTTGACCTTTCGATTATTTTAGCTATCTCTTCATTCGAATAAAATTCTAATCTAAAAACTCCTCCGGAAAAACGGGAACGCAGGGGAGAGGAAATCATCGCCACCCGCGTAGTCGCCGCTATTAAAGTAAAAGGCGGGAGGTCTAGCTGGATAGTGCGAGCAGAAGGACCCTTGCCGATGATTATGTCGAGGACACCGGACTCCATCGCCGGATAGAGGATTTCTTCCACCATTTTGTTTAGTCGGTGTATTTCGTCTATGAAAAGGATGTCTCCAGAGGCAAGATTTGTAAGGATAGACGCCAAATCACCCACTTTTTCAATCGCCGGACCGGAAGTAATCTTCATCTGCCGGCCGGTCTCTTTGGCGATAAGGTGCGCAAGGGTAGTTTTGCCCAGTCCCGGAGGTCCATAAAAGAGGATATGTTCAGGAATATGCCCGCGCTCTTCGGCGGCGCGTAAAAGGATTTTTACGTTGTCTTTTATGTGTTTTTGGCCAATATACTCGTCCCAACGGGTAGGGCGCAGGGTCTGGTCTAGGACGACGTCTTCCGGCTTTTCTTTTGGTTTAGGTGTTGACATTTGTTCTATATTATGCTATACTGCCCGAGCAGTGCACTTATACACACACTATGCACATAGCTATACACATTATAGCATTTGCAAGATTTTCTTTATAGTAAAATAGTTTTAGAGGTTTATGATGCAAGAAGGCATTAATCTCTAAGCAATCAGCCATCGGTTATACGAGTTTGCATAGGACGTTCTGGTAGGATTTATCCTTTCTGGGGCTATCCTCTAATAATTTGTTACTCTTGGAGCCTAGCTTCAAAAGGATTGTTTAGAGATTAATGCTTTTTTTATTGTCCGCCGGAGCTTTAGCGAAGACGGATTTCCTATTTGCCAAAAACTAGGTATGTGTAATAGAGCATCATTCCCGCATAAATGAGAATGAGACATGAAATATAAAATATATTTTTATATAACAATCTAGGCTTTTCTCCCGCAACCTTTAAATAATTTTTGTCATCCTTGTCAGTCAGCTTAGGTTTTTTCCAAAAAAGTAAAAATACTATAGGAATAGAAATAACATATAGAAAAAGATCTCTTAGATTCCAATATTGACATCGCGGCCTACCAAAACCACATGCATAGTGACTATCAACTAGAAACTCAGGCCTTAAAGAGGCCCCGTATTGAATATATAAAAAAGAAATTAAAAAAATTGCTAGGGTAATTAAAATTCTCGAAATAGACGGGGTATTCCTTTTCATGCTGTTAAGTATAACAGGTTAAAAATAGAAGTCATTCGGCAAAACTAATTTAGAAATAACAAGCGGTCGCTCACTAATGCTAAATCAACTAAATCAAGCTGAATTTCTTTTTCAGATGCAGTTCGTTGTCTATTTTTTCCGCTAAAACAAAACGCACATGCTTTCTCGCGTTGTAGAGTTCCAATATGAATTCAATTTCATTACTGCAAGGATAGGGATACACCAATACTGATTTCTGAAGTTCAATCAAACCAATTTCTCTGAAGTGCAAGCGCAGAGAATCGCGCAGCCTCTTAAGTTTTTCAGGAATATCAAACATTACTATCCGCCACTTTCCGTCCCACTTTGGTGGTTTTTTGATTTCTAATTTATCTATATCAAATCGCAAAGCCCTTTGCTTTCCATTTTCGCTGAGGACTAGAGTAGTCGTACCGTCTTTATTATTCTTTTCTTGAACTAAGTGAGAAGTGTATAAAGAATTTATCGCCCTCTCTAAAGCTTGTCGATTCACCCTCTCCCATTCTTTTGGTATTTGTTTTAAAATCCACCAATGTGTTTTAGGTGATCTAGTTAAACCGAGTGCCAAACCAGCATGCAAAAGCAAGAGCACTTTCTTTTTTAGATTTCCTATTCGTGATTCGTTATATCCCATTTATCTATTATAGCATTAATAAGCGGTCGCGCACTAATGCTAAATTAAAATGAAATCCTAGGTATTCACTTTTCGATGTAATTCCGAAAACAAAGCCACAGTTTTTCCGAAATCTTTTTCGGCTACTATGAAAATTAGCTCGGTCGGAGTGGAGACTAGTTCTTCTATGTTGATGCGGGCGCGGGCGGTTATGGAGAGGAGAGAGAAGAAGGTGTTGGGGACGGAGAAAACTTCCGGATCAAAGGAAATTCCGATGGCGGCTAGGTTGTGATTGATGGATTTCGGTTTCATTTTAAAGTGTTTCAAGACTTTAGGCGCCATGTTGGACGAGCAGATGACATCTATCTCCGTCGTGCCGATGGTGGTCGTGAAAAAATCTTCCTGTGAGACGGAAATATTTTTATGGAGTGACTCAAGCTCGCGCAGAAATGTGTTTGTGTTTTCATAAATTATTTCTGTCAGCGGAAGTTTGGTCGTGATATTTTTTATGGCGACTTCTTGGATAAACGGTTTCTCTTTTTTAAATTCCTTACGCAGTCTCGAGAGGGAAACGACGAGGCTGGTGATAGTCACCTGCTTTTTTGCGCGTTCTTCCACCGCCCCGCGGATGCGGTGCGCATAGCTGCTCATGTTCATATAGCCGTTGGTCAGCGCAAAATAGGCTTCCATCTCGCTTTGGACTATATCTCGCCCAATTGGTTGGATTTTGATCATAATAGCGTTATTTAGGAATTCTAACAGATTTTACAAAAAGTCTCAAATCTAATATAAATGTTAGAAAACTTCGGATTGATAAGGAAAATTGCTAGTATAATAGTAATTATGGCAAGCAAAATAAAAATCGCACTAATAGGTTACGGAAAGATGGGCAAAGAAATTGATTCTCTTTGCAAAGACTCAGAAATTTTTGAAGTTATTTCTGTTAGTTATAAAAAAAAAGAGGATGGGCTGGATTTGAAGGGGATTGCTAAAGCGGATATTGCCGTAGATTTTACATTCAAAGATGTAGTTTTAAAAAATATTGAAGAAGTTGCTAAGCTCGGCAAAAATTTAGTTGTTGGCACGACGGGCTGGTACGATGATCTGGAAAAAGCAAAAAAAATGGTTGAAAAATATAAAGTTGGTTTAGTTTACAGTCCGAATTTTTCGGTCGGCGTGAATATTTTTTTCAAAATTATGGATTTTTCGGCGCAACTTTTCGAAAAATTTCCGGATTACGATGTCTATGGGCTGGAAGTTCATCATAAAGCAAAGTTGGACAGCCCTTCCGGCACGGCTTTGAAAATTGCCGGCAAGGTTAAGGGTTTAAATTTTACTTCGATTCGTTCCGGCAGAAATCCGGGCTTTCATGAAGTGGTTTTCGACAGCGTTGCCGACGGCATAACCCTTTCGCATCAAGCATACAGCCGAGTCGGGTTTGCTAAAGGAGCACTGGTCGCGGCCGAGTTTATTAAAAACAAAAAAGGAATGCACACTTTTGAAGAATTATTTAAATAATATGAAATATAAAAATTTTTTTGGTTCAATACCAGCAATCGTCACCCCATTTAAGAAAAATGGCAAAGAGAATAAGCTGGATTTGCCAGCGCTCGAGAAGCTGGTGCAATATCAGCTCGAGGGCGGAGTAGACGGAATAGTTGTTGCTGGTTCTACAGGAGAGGCGGCGACGCTAAATGAAGATGAATATGTAACTGTGTTAAAGACGGTTGTCAAAAAAGTCGGGGGCAAAGTACCGGTGATTGCCGGTGCAGGCTCAAATGATACAAAAAAAGCAGTGCATTTTTCACAGTTGGCGAAAAAGGCTGGCGCTGATGGTTTGCTTCATGTGACCCCTTTTTATAATAAGCCAACACCTAATGGTTTGGTTCTTCATTTTAAAGAAATTGCCAAAGCAGTTGATTTGCCAATCATTCTGTACAATGTTCCTGGGCGCACTGGTTCTAATGTCATGCCTGCAACTATTGTTCGCATTGCTCGCGAAGTGCCGACAGTCGTGGCGGTCAAAGAAGCCTCTGGTTCTATCAACCAAATGATGGAAATTATAAATGAAGTGCAAAAAAATGGACCAAAAGACTTTGCGGTTCTTGCCGGCGATGATGCTATTGCTTTGCCTTTAATTGCCGTCGGCGGTAAAGGTTGTATTTCTGTCGTCTGTAATGAAACTCCTAAATTATTTTCCGACATGATTCACTTTGCGCTCTCGGGTGATCTAGAAAAAGCAAGAAAATTACATTATATGTTGCTTGAACTTATGAATGTTAACTTTATTGAATCAAATCCAATTCCCGTTAAGACAGCTCTGGCAAAAATGGGGCTCATAGAGGAGAGTTTAAGATTACCGCTCACATTTATTGAAGACAAGAACAGAATTTTAGTAGAAAAAGCTTTAAAAGAATTAAAACTCATAAAATAATGGCTATCATAAACAAAAATTACGACAAATTGCATGGCGCGTACATGTTTGGAGAAGTCGCAAAGCGCATGAAAGACTTTGTGGAGAAAAATCCAAGCATAGAAATTTTTCGGCTGGGCATTGGCGATACGACTCAACCCTTAACTCCGACTGTTATCAAAGGATTAAGAGAAAAAGTAAAAAAACTGGCTAATATAAAAACATACACCGGCTATGGACACCCGCAAGGTGATGTAAGGCTTCGAACTGCGCTTATTGATTTTTACAAAAAAAGAAATATTAAATTATCTTTAGAAGAAATTTTCATCAGCGACGGAGCGAAATCAGATTCTGGGAACATCTCTTCAATTTTTGGATTAGAAAATGTGGTGGCAATTGCAGACCCCGTTTATCCAGTGTATCTAGACAGTAATGTCATTGCCGGTAGAACAGGGAAATTCAAGAGTGGAAAGTATGAAGGTTTAGTATACATGTCATGCAATGAAAAAAATGGATTTGTGCCGTCCTTGTCGAAAGAAAAAGCCGACATCATATATATCTGTAGCCCGAATAATCCGACCGGTTCAGTCGCTACGCACAAACAACTAAAAACCTTTGTAGATTATGCCTTAAAAAACAAATCAGTCATTATTTTTGATGCTTGTTATGCTCAGTATATTTCTGACAATTCTTTGCCGCAGAGTATTTACGAGATAGAAGGGGCGAAAAAATGCGCAATAGAAATAAATAGTTTTTCCAAATGGTCTGGTTTCACTGGAGTTCGTCTAGGGTGGACGGTGGTGCCGATGGATTTAGTCGTGGAAGACACTCCAAAAGGAAAAGTTAATAATCTTTGGAATAGACGCCAGAGTACGATGTTCAACGGAGCTTCGAATATCTCCGCAGAGGGCGCGCTCGCAGTTCTCTCAAGCGCTGGCCAAGAAGAAAGCAAAAAGCTAATTAAATATTATATGGATAACGCAAAAATAATAAAAAAAAGTCTCTCCTCGCTTGGTTTTAAAGTTTTCGGCGGGGAGCATGCTCCGTATATTTGGCTCAAGACTCCAAAAAATCTAACCTCTTGGGAATTCTTCGACAAGCTCTTAAAAGAAGCGTATGTAGTCGTAACTCCCGGCTCGCTTTTTGGTTCGGAAGGGGAAGGCTTCGTTCGCTTGAGCACATTTGCCGACAAAAAAAATGTGCAAAAAGCGATGAAAAGCATTGAAGAGAATTTAAAAATATAAAAATGGTAATGATAATTATGAAATTCGGCGGTTCTTCAGTCGCTAATGCTGCAAATATTAATAAAGTCATCTCTATTGTATTAGAATCGCAAAAAGAGAGCGACAATTTAATCGTTGTCGTATCTGCTTTTGGTGGAATTACAAACGAACTTATAAAACTAACAACTCTCGCTTCAAAAGAAAACGATGAATATAAAATACTTTTCAATAATCTTTGCGAAAGGCACAATCAAGTCATAAAAGAATTGATTGAAATTGAAGATATCAATCAAGTAATGCAGGAAGTGAATAAAAAATACAACGAATTGGGAAAAATACTGAAAAATATTATTGCTAAAGAGCTTTCTCCCGCAACACTTGATGCAATCGTAAGTTTTGGCGAGCAATTATCAGCTTACATAATAAGTGAAGCAATAAAAAGTCGTGGGATTCCATGCGGTTTTGTTGACGCTCGTTCTATTATCAAAACGGACGACAATTTCGGCGAGGCGAATGTGGATATAGAAAATTCTTATAAATTAATTGCCAAAAGCGTAAAAAACAAAGGCAGGCTTTTTGTGATGGGCGGATTTATTGCCTCGACACATGAAGGAGCAACTACAACTCTCGGCAGAGGCGGGTCTGATTACACGGCTTCCTTGGTCGGCGCGGCTCTCAATGCATCGGCGGTGGAAATCTGGACAGATGTCGATGGGCTTATGACCGCCGATCCTCGAAAAATAAAAAATGCAGTTACTATCCCGGAAATTTCTTATGAGGAAGCGGAAAAAATGGCACTTCTTGGGGCAAAAGTTATTCATCCAAAGACGATGAAGCCGGCACAATTAAAAAATATACCTATCTATATTAAAAACACATTTAATCCAAAAGGAAATGGCACTAAAATTAGATAAAAAAAATTCGCAAAAAATTTCTGTTGGGATACTGGGAGCAACTGGTATGGTTGGGCAAAAACTTATTTCTTTACTGAAAGACCATCCATGGTTTGAAGTAACCGTTGTTGCAGCTTCCAGAAGATCGGCAGGGGAAAAATTAGGCTTTCTCACTTTATATTCTGTAGAAGATGATTTAGAAATAATTTCTAAAAAATGCCGCTTTGTTTTTTCTGTCATAGATGCTGACAAAGAACTTATTAAAAAAATTGAGGAATTATACGCGTCAAAAGGGTTGCCGGTTGTTTCTAATACCTCGGCCCATAGATGGACTCCCGATGTGCCGATGATTATTCCGGAAATAAATCCAAAACACCTTGATATTATACCAGTCCAGCAAAAAAATCGTGGTTGGACTAAAGGATTTATTGTTGTAAAACCGAATTGCTCGTTACAATCGTATGTTCCTTTGCTCCACGCGTGGAAAGATTTTAATCCAAAGGAAATAATTGTCTCTACTTATCAGGCAATTTCCGGTGCGGGGAAAACTTTTGAAACATGGCCAAAGATGATTGATAACATCACACCATATATTGGCGGTGAGGAAGAAAAATCAGAAAAAGAGCCCGCGAAAATTTTTGCAAAAATAAAAAAAAGTAGATTTGTTTTAGAAAATACTCTGAAAATTTCCGCAAATTGCGTAAGGGTTCCAGTTTCGGACGGGCATATGGCTGTGATAAATTTAAAATTTGGTAAAAAAGCCATAAAAGAGGCGCTTGTTGAAGCCTTGAAAAATTTTCATAATCCTTTGGATGGATTAGATTTACCTTCTGCCCCAAAACCATTCCTGACATATTTTGAAGAACCGGACCGTCCACAAACCAAACTAGATCGAGATTTAGGGAATGGCATGGGTATTAGCGTCGGTCGAATTAGAGAAGATTCTGTGCTTGGTTGGAAATGCGTGGCGTTATCTCACAACACTATCCGTGGCGCGGCGGGCGGGAGTATACTTACAGCTGAGTTATTGGTAAAAAAAGGATATATCAAATAAAAACAAATGAAAAATAAGAAAGAATTTTACAAATATCACGGCACTGGGAACGACTTTATTATGATGGACAATCGCGATAAGGATTTTGATGTCACAGACCCAAAGAAAATCTCGCTTTTATGCGACCGCCATTTCGGTATAGGCGCAGATGGTTTGATACTTGTTGAATCTTCCAATAAAGTGGATTCAGCAAGCTCACCACAAGCTGATTGTTTTATGAATTACTACAACGCCGACGGAACTATTGCCGAAATGTGCGGAAACGGAGTGCGATGTACAGCTAAATTTTTCTTAGAACACATAAAGTCTGGCGCAAAAGAGCTATCAATTGATACAAGAGCAGGAGTAAAAAAAGTTTTGTGTAATTCCGATGGAAGTTTTTCCGTAAATATGGGGACTCCGGTATTTTCTCATAACGACTTTCCCGAAAGCCCTCTAGTTTTAGAAAGTATTCCTTTTAAATTTGTTTCCATAGGGAACCCGCATGCGGTTGGGCTTGTAAAAAATATATCTGAAATTGACATATCACAAATTGGTCCCAAAATTGAAAACGATTCGCATTTTCCGAATAAAATAAATATGGAAATTGTGGAAAAAATCACGGACAATTATTTTAAAGTAAAAGTTTGGGAACGCGGCGTGGGTGCCACGCTCTCCTGCGGCACCGGCGCCTGCGCCGTGTATGCAATTCTTATGAAAGCTTCCGCTAGGCAAGACCTAGCGGGAAAAGAGATAACCTTAGAATTTCCCGGAGGCAGTTTGTATTTATCCGAAAACAAAGAAGGTGAAATAATCCTCCGCGGACCCGCTGAATATGTTTTTAAGGTAGAGATGGGGTAAATTAGTTTTTATTCCTCTTTCAAATCCACTACGCTTTGCACTTCTTCCACCGAGGTAATGCCGTTTAGAATTTTTACTATGCCGTCTTCTCGCATTGAAAGTATGCCTTGGCTATGCGCCACTTTTTTAATTTCCCGCTCGCTTGGGTTTGTTGGCATTATTTTTTCGATTGATTCGTCGGTTTTAATCGCTTCAAAAATTCCTATTCGTCCCTTATAGCCAATTTTGTTGCATTTATCACAGCCCACAGCAGAGAAAATTTTAAAAGACGTATCCGTTTTTATATTATATTTTGAAGCATCTTTTCCTTCTTCTTTCATACTGTCCAAGATTAATTTTATCGTTTTCATTTCTTCTTCTGTCGGAGCATTTTCTTTTTTACAGAACTGACAGAGCTTACGAACTAGACGTTGCGCGATAGAGAGAGATAAAGCTGAAACCAAAATCTTTGGATTTACTCCAAGGTCAATCAAGCGAGGAATAACTCCCGCGGCATTATTAGTGTGCAGGGTGGAAAACACCATGTGTCCGGTTAAAGCTGACTGGACGGAAATTTCTGCCGTCTCTCCATCTCGGATTTCGCCCACCATGATGACATCAGGGTCTTGGCGCAGCGCCGAACGCAGTCCTTCCGGAAAAGTGTATCCCTTTTCGAGATTTATTTGCGTTTGAGTTATCCCCGGCAAGTGGTATTCGACTGGGTCTTCTATGGTAATTATATTTATTTCCGTTGAATATATTTTTCGCAGGAATGAATAAAGAGTTGTCGTTTTTCCAGAGCCGGTTGGACCAGTGACTAAAATAAGCCCGTTGGGTTTTATAATTTCACTTTTAACTATTTCAAAAAGATATGGCTCGATTCCTAATTCTTCAATAGCTACTTGGATAGATTTAGGATCCAATATACGCATGACTATTGACTCACCGTAAGAACCAGGAATAAGTGAACATCGAATACTTATTTCTTCCGACCCCTCCATAATATTAAAACGCCCGTCTTGCGCGATGGTTGAAGTCAGCTTCATGCCAGAGAGGAGCTTGATGCGCGAGTTAAGCAGACGATATATATCAAGTCCAAAGAAATTCACATCCTGCAGCACGCCATCGAGGCGCAATCGCAGTCGCCCCCTGTCTTTCTCTGGCTCGATGTGTATATCAGAAGCTTTGATAGCGATGGCTCCAGCTAGGATTACTTCCAGCAGACGAGAAATTTTATGAATTTTATTTCCTTCCAACGCCTCTCGTACTAGCTTTTCAATGTCCTGCAAGTGCTCAATATTTTTTGCCGTGTCTCTTAAAACTTCTCCAGAAATATCCAAGCCTCCCACTTGAGAACTTTCCGCCATGGAGAGCTCTTTATATCTATCCCAAACTTTGTTTAGACTTGCGCCCGAAGCCATATAAAAAGTAGGCGTTAAATTTATTCTTTCCATAGCGTCTTTGAGTGTTTTGAAAAGATCGTCGGATGGAGAGCGAACCGCGATGAAAATATTTTTTCCGAAAAGTTTAAAAGGCGCAACTTTCATTTTCATGGCATCTTCGTGCGAGATTGCCCGGAGCGCTTCGTTGTCGATGCCGAGGCGGTACAGGTCGATATAAGGGAGACCGTATTTTGACTCCGCTAGACTTGCCACCAGCTGTTCCTCCTCTTCTTTATACAAGTCTTCTAGTTTCTTATTTTGCTTTTCTTCGTCAAAGTTGTTTGGCATGTACTCTAATAATACATTATTTTAGTTCAGCAATCTCTCTTGACTTTTTTAAAAAAATATATATAATCACGAGTGAATAAGTAACCTCTCCCTACCCCCAAATACGAAGG
>OBEQ011184258.1_pt1 | contig 13241 bp, 16 predicted proteins | sample 1670901 | NCBI WGS metagenome assembly OBEQ01 (sample SAMEA104232315, study PRJEB22302) | groundwater metagenome | biome: forest; feature: aquifer; material: groundwater | place: USA | collected 2011-08-07 | depth 5.4 m
CGTCCCGTAGCCCGCCACCACATTAACTAACTGTAACATAACTCGTCACTGTTTCCCGAGGTAGGCTTCGATGACCCGCGGATCGTTTTGCACGTCGGCCGGACGTCCCTCGGCGATCTTCCGGCCGTCGTCGAGCACGATCACCCGATCGGAGATCGGCATGACGAACTGCATGTCATGGTCAATGAGCAGCAGCGTCAGGCCCTGCGCGCGCAACCGCTGCAGCAGCGCCAACAGCTTCTGCTTTTCCGTCGGGTTCAAGCCCGCCGCCGGCTCATCGAGCAGGAGCAGCTCCGGCTCCGACACCAGCGCGCGGGCCAACTCTAAGCGCCGCTGCAAGCCAAACGGCAACGCACTCGCCGGCCGGTCCGCCGCGTGCGCCAGTCCCACAAACTCCAGCAGCCCCATCGCGCGATCGAAGGCCCAGCGTTCCTCACGGCGCGCCTCAGGGCTGTTGAGGATCGCCCCCACGAGTCCGGTGTGCGTGCGCACGTAACTGCCCACCAGCACGTGCTCCATGACCGTCATCGTCGCAAACAACCGGATGTTCTGGAAGGTCCTGGCCAGGCCGTACTGGATGACCTGGTGGGGGGCGCGCCCGATGAGCGAGTCCTTGGTCCCGCGGCCAAACCAGATCTCGCCGGCCTCCGGCCGCAAGACGCCGGTGGCGCAGTTAAAGAGCGTGGTCTTGCCGGCCCCGTTGGGCCCGATGAGGCCGACGATCTCATGCGGGAAGACGGCCAGGCTCACGTCGTGCAGGGCCGTCCCCCCGCCGAAGCGTTTCCTGAGATGCCGGATTTCAAGCAGCGGCGCGGCCATGGATCACGCCCGAAGACGAGGGGGATGGCCGAAGACTCCCTGGGGGCGCCAGCGCATCATGAGGATCATGATCACCCCGAACACCAGCATCCGATATTGCTCAAACCCGCGCAACAGCTCCGGCAGCGTCCCGAGCACCAGCGCCCCGACGACCACTCCAAGGACGCTCCCCAACCCTCCCAGCACCACCATCGCCAAGATCATGACCGACAGGATAAAATCGAAGCTATCCGGGGTGATCGTGCCTTGTTTGGCGGCGAAGATGGCCCCGGCCAGACCCGCGATGGCCGCTCCGACGCCTTGCGCCAGTACCTTTAGCTGGAAGGTGTCGATCCCGCAACACGACGCCGCCAGCTCATCATCGCGAATCGCCGCCCAGGCCCGCCCCACCCGCGAGCGGCCCATGCGCACGCAGATCATCATCACCGACACCGCCACGACCAGCACCAGATAGTAATACGGCATCGACTCCACGCCAAAGTCATACCGGTCCACGCCGGGGATCTGTATCACCGGATGCGCGATGCCCAGGAGGCCGTTGGGCCCACCGGTCCAGGGCTCCAGATTCGTGACGGCAATCCGGACAATCTCTCCGAAGCCCAGCGTGACGATCGCCAAGTAGTCGCCCCGGACCCGCAAGGCTGGAATCCCCAGCAGCACCCCGGACAATCCGGCCGCCATCGCGGCGGGCCCCAGGCCCACCCAGAACGGCCATCCGAGACGCAGGTTCAGCAACCCATACGCATAGGCCCCGATCGCAAAAAAGGCCGCATAGCCTAAGTGGAGCAAGCCGGTGAATCCCACCACGACATTCAAGCCCAGGGCCAAGATGACGTATATCCCCGCGGTCGTCACAACATCGATATGGTAGGAATGCGGATGGACAAGGGGAAAGATCAGCGCCACGATCACGCTCACCAACCCCCATCGCCTCGGGTGGTGAAGTTTCGAGGTCATGTTACGCGCGGTCTGCGACTCGTTCGCCAAGGAGCCCCGTCGGCTTGAACAACAGCAACCCGACCAGCACGACGAATGCGAAGACGTTTTTCCACTGCGAGGACAGATACCCGGCTCCCAGCGCCTCGAGGATGCCCAGCACCAGCCCCCCCACCATCGCGCCGGGGATGTTGCCGATCCCGCCCAGGACCGCCGCGGTGAACGCCTTCAACCCGGTCAAGTAGCCGTCATGGAAGTTGACGGTGTTATAGTACAGGCCGAAGAGCATTCCCCCGACGGCCGCGAAACCGGATCCGAGCGCAAAGGTGAGCGCGATGATCCGGTCCACCGGAATCCCCAGCAGCCGGCAGGCGGTCGGATCTTGGGCGGTGGCCCGCATCGCTTTGCCAAGCTTGGTGGACATCACCAGCATCTGCAGCGCCACCATCAGCACGCCGCTGGTGAGCCAGATGACCACCTGGAGCAAGGTCAGGCTCGTGCCTCCCCACTCCCATCGCCGGGCCGGAATGAAGGCGGGAAAGCGCCGGTCCGTCGCCCCGTAGAGCAGCATCACCGCGTTCTGCAAGAAGAACGACACCCCAATCGCCGTGATCAAGGCGGCTAAGCGCGGGGCCTGCCCGCTCCGGCCACTGCTCTCGGCGGGCCGGGGGCGCAGAGGCCGGTAGGCCAGGCGTTCAATGCCCAACCCGAGCATCCCGCACCCACCGATGGCCAGGGCGATGCACGCCGTCAGCACGCCCACCAGCGCGACCCCAGTGAGAGGCTGGGCGACACCGAGGATGAGCAACGCCGTCAGGGCCAGGTAGGCACCGACCATGAAGACCTCGCCATGCGCGAAGTTGATAAGCCGGATGACCCCGTAGACCATCGTGTAGCCCAGGGCGATCAGCGCGTAGATGGCCCCGATCGTGAAGCCGTTGGCGAGTTGTTGGAGCAAGAGGTGGAAGGGGGACATCAGGATTGACGACGTCAATCCCATGAGGCGGTTTTGAGAAACACGAACTTCCCGTTGTTGACGGTAAACAGCCCGATGTCGCGGATGAGCGAGTCGCCCTTGTCATCGAAGTTCTGCACGCCGAACACACCCGGGTAATCTTTCAAGGTTTTCATGGCCGCCAAGATCGCCCGGCGGTCTTTTGTTCCGGCTCGCCCAATGGCCCACAACGCGATGCTGGTCGCCTCATAGGCGTAGGCCGAGTAGGCGCCAATCGACCCGTAGCGCGCCTCATAGGCCTGCACGAAGTCCTTCGCCGTGGGGGTCTGGTGCACGTCGGACCCGATCGTCGTCAGGTAGACCCCTTCGGCGGCCTGGGGGGTGGCCAGCTCGATCAACACCGGATCGAACAGCCCATCGCCTCCCATGAAACGGCCGCCGAGCCCCACCTCAGCCCGCTGCTTGATGAGCAGCGCGCCTTCCGGAAACATCCCGGCAAAATAGACCAGGTCAGGCGCCAGCGCCTTGATCTTGGTGAGCAGCGGCGTGAAGTCTTTGTCGCCTTGCGTGATGCCCTCATGGTCCAGCACCTGCGCACCCAGCGCGCGCAGTTTCTTTTCAAACTCGTTGGCGAGCCCCCGCCCATACGTCGTCATGTCATCCAGGAGAAACACGCGCTTGGCTCCCAACTCCCGCACGACGAACAGCGCCGCGGCCGGCCCCTGGAGATCGTCCGTCGCGCAGGTGCGGTAAAACGTGTCAAACCCCTGGCGGGAAATCTGCGGATTGGAGGACACCGGCGTGATCTGCAGCATCCGGGCTTGATGATAGATCGCCGAGGCGGGCATCGTGCAGGACGAGTTCAGATTCCCGACGACCGCCACCACGTCCGGATCGGCGACGAGTTTCTTGGCCGCCGCCACGGCCTGGGTGGGGCTGTGCTGATCATCCAGCTCAACGAGCTCCACCCGATAGCCCGGCAGGATGTCGCCGTGGGCCTTTGCGTGTTCCAGGGCGAGGGTCGCGCCGTTGCGCATGCTCCCGCCCTGCGACGCCTGGTCCCCGGTGAGGGGCGCCACGAATCCGATTTTTACGACCGGTGACCGCTGCTGCCCGCATCCTGCCAACAGAACCGTCAGCAAGCAGATCCCCGCATGCTGTTGAATCTGGAATGTGGAATGTGTATTGAACATTACACCGCTTGTTTCTCGGCGGCTTCAAGCGGGGAGGCCACAATGCCCCCCGAGACGATCAACTTGAAGGCTTCTTCCACCGACATGGTCAGCGGGATGGCCTCTTCCTTGGGGATAAAAATCACGGGGCCGGTGAGCGGGGAGGGCGGGGTGGGAATTAAGACCGTCAGGAGGGTGCGCGGCTCGCCGGTGGCGGTGGTCGTGGTTTCATTGGTCACAAACGCGATCGAGTAGGTCCCGACCCGGGGATACGACACGAGCACCACCCGCCGAAACGCCGCCGACTCCTCCCCTTGGTCAAACAGGAACTTCGCCAGCTGCTTCACGGGCTGGTAGATGCGTCGGACGAATGGGAGGTTCCCGAACCACGCCTCCACCCCTCGAAAAAGGAGTTGCCCGAAGAGATGGCTGGAGAGGACCCCGGTAACGAGGATCAACGCCACGGTCATGACCAGCCCGAGTCCTGGGATCTCATAGCCGTACGTCGCCAGCCAGTACCGGTTGATAAAATGACCAAGTAAGCCGTCGGCGAATCGAAAGATGACCAGGAGGAGATAGAGCGTGACGACGGCGGGAAACAGGGTCGCCAGGCCGGTGAGAAAATAGCGGCGCAGCCGCGTCGTCAGGCGGACACTCCGATGAGCTTGCGGCAGGTCGGTGGCAGGCATACGCGCTCCCCGCTTGCGTATGCGGGTGTGCTCAGTATATGCGCAAGGTCCGTTTCTGGCAACTGCGAAGGTTGCGTGGCAGGGCGTTTTTGGAGATAATAGCCTGAGGCATTCAACACAAGGAGGAGCGAATGCGACACGTATGGTTGGTGATGGTGGCGACCCTCATGGGCGCCTCCCAGGCGTCTGCCGCATCCGGCAAGGCGGTGATCCAGGCGACCAAACCAAACTCGGCGGTCTCAGGCGAGGCGACGTTGACGGAAACTGGGGGAGGGCTGCGGGTCAGCGTGCAGGTGCGCAACGTCCCGCCGGGCAAGCACGGGCTGCACATTCATGACCGAGGTAGTTGTGAAGAGGCCGGCAACGCGGCGGGAGGACACTACAATCCAGACAACGCGCCGCACGGATTTCTCCCAAAAGATGGCTTCATGAAGGCACACCCGGGAGACCTGGGCAATATCGACGTGGGCCAGGACGGCAAAGGACGGCTGGAGCTCACCCTGAAGAACGTGCGCCTGCAGGAGGGCACATACACGGTGGCGAATCGCGCGATCGTGCTGCACGAAAAGACCGATGACTTCGGTCAGCCGACCGGCAACGCCGGCGGGCGCATCGGCTGCGGGGTCATCGCCGTCGCGAACAAATAATTCTCCTCGGCGCCTGACGTGTGTTTTGAGTTACTTCGCGGGTGACGCCGAGGTAGCGGTCTTTGGGTTATACGGGCAGGACCAGCCTTTACAGGATGCCGACGAGTACACTTGACAGACCACTCCGAGGACGCTGCAGAGTATCACGAACCACCCGAGCGCCTGTCCCACCTGCTTGAGGTTCTTTTTTGGATGGGTCGCTGAGCGCTCCAGCACCCAGTAGCCCGCCACCGCTGAGAGTAAGAGCACTCCTGTTCCAGAGACCATCGCGCCCTCCTTGTTGCTTGCCTCGACCCCACGACTCTGCGTGTATCATACCAGAAGACCCGACCCCAGGGAAGCGTCTGTGACCGGGGCTTGCGCACCGACGGGGGATGCCGATATACTGGATGAACCATGGGTCAAACACTCTTCGAGAAAATCTGGCGGCAACATACCGTCACGACCGTGTCGGACGGCACCGTGCTGCTCTACATCGACCGGCATCTGGTTCACGAGGTGACCAGCCCCCAGGCCTTCGAGGGGCTGCGCCTCTCCGGCCGCCGCGTGCGCCGGCCGGAACTGACCCTCGCGACGATGGACCACAACGTGCCGACGGATGACCGCCTCACGATCCGGGATCCCATCTCCCGCGCCCAAGTGGACGCGCTGGTTCACAACTGCGCCCAGTTCGGCATCACGCTCTACGACCTGACGAGCGAGCGCCAGGGCATCGTGCACATCATCGGGCCGGAGCTGGGCCTGACCCTCCCCGGGACGACGGTCGTCTGCGGCGATTCGCATACGTCCACGCACGGCGCCTTCGGGACGCTGGCCTTCGGCATCGGCACCTCGGAAGTCGAGCATGTCCTGGCGACCCAGTGCCTGCCCCAGAAGCGGCCCAAGACGTTCAAGGTCGAATTCAGCGGGCGCCTCAAGGTCCCCGTGAACGCCAAAGACCTGATCCTGAAGCTGATCGGCACCATCGGGACGGCGGGCGGGACAGGCTACGTGCTGGAATACTGCGGCGACGCCGTCAGGGCGCTCTCGATGGAAGCCCGCATGACCATCTGCAACATGAGCATCGAGGCCGGCGCGCGGGCGGGAATGATGGCGCCGGATGAAACGACGTTCGAGTACCTCGCCTCGGGCAAGCGCCCCTTTGCGCCCAAAGGCGAGGCGTTCGAGCGCGCGCTGACATACTGGCGCACGCTGCCCTCTGATCCTGATGCGACCTATGACCGGGCGATCTCGATCGATGCCTCGCAGATCGCCCCACAGGTCACCTGGGGCACGAACCCCGGCATGGTCGTCGACGTCACGGGGCGCGTGCCGCAGCCGGACCAGGTGCCGGGCTACAACCGCAAAGACGTCGAGCAGTCCCTGGCTTACATGGGCCTGGCACCCGGAACCCCCATGACCGAGATCCCGATTGACGTGGTGTTCATCGGCAGCTGCACCAACGCGCGCATTGAAGATCTGCGCTCGGCCGCGCGGATCGTCAAAGGGCGCAAGGTCGCCTCAGGCGTCCAGGTCCTGGTGGTGCCGGGTTCGCAGCAGGTGCGCGCGCAGGCCGAAGTGGAGGGGCTGCACGAGATCTTCCAAGCCGCCGGCTGCGAGTGGCGGCAATCCGGCTGCAGCATGTGCCTGGGGATGAACCCGGATCAGTTGAAGCCGGGCCAGCGTTGCGCCTCCACGTCGAACCGCAACTTCGAAGGCCGCCAGGGCAAAGGCGGACGCACGCATCTGGTCAGCCCACAGATGGCCGCGGCGGCCGCCATCGCCGGACACTTCGTCGATATTCGGACCTGGCCGGAGATGCACTGATGGAGCCGTTCAAAACCTGTCGCGGATTGGTTGCGACGCTGGATCGTGCCAACGTTGACACGGACCAGATCATCCCGAAGCAGTTTTTGAAGTCCATCGCGCGGACCGGCTTCGGGGAGCATCTGTTCCATGACTGGCGCTACCTGCCGGACGGAACACCCAACCCGGATTTCGAGCTCAACGCGCCACGGTTTCGCGGCGCCTCCATCCTCGTCACGCGCAATAACTTCGGCTGCGGCTCAAGCCGGGAGCACGCGGTCTGGGCGCTCCACCAGTACGGGTTCAACGCGGTCATCGCCCCGTGGCAGCAGCGTGGCGAGACCGTCGTGCCGGCATTTGCGGAGATCTTCCGCAACAATAGCCACAAAAACGGCTTGCTCACCGTCGAGCTGGCTGAGCCTGAAGTGGAAGAGATCGTGCAGATGGTGGGCCGCTACCCCGGTCTTGAGGCGACGGTGGACCTGGAGCATCAACGCGTCGTCTTACACCTGCCGGAGGAGCTGGCGTTTCACTTCGAAATCGATCCCGCGATCAAGACACGCCTGACTCACGGGCTGGATGAGATCGGCCTGACCCTCAAGCACGAATCCGCCATCGCCGCCTTCGAATCGCGCCACAACCCCCAGTGGCACCAGTCCTAATCCCGCAGCAGACGTTTGGACAGTTAGGCGTGAACGTGGTGGGGCGCTCGCTGCCTGATCTTGATGACGAGTTCCCCGTTGAGGGCTTCGACGATTTTCAGGAGCGTATCGAGTGTAAAGTTGTGCGTCTCGGCCCGCTCCAGCTTGGCGATGAAGGGTTGGCTCACCTTCGGGCGTTTGGCAAGCGTGGTTTGGGTGAGACCTTGTCGCTGCCGTAAGGCTACGAGAGCATCCACCAGCCGCAGCTTGTCCAGCTCCTCCTCGTACCCCTGGCGGAAGCCCGGCTTCTTGATCAACCGACTTACAACCTCTCGGTGGGTGATCGCTCGGACCTTCTTCATCCTCTCAGATGGACCAGTAATCGAACCTTAGGCCTATCTGGGTAATCCGCTACCCTGCACCTTGTGTCTTGTCCCATGCCCTTCGGAAAGCACTATTCACCTTTTCCTTTATCTCGGAGTCCTCAAGTTCTGACGACTCAATAGCTCTCGACTTGGTGGGGAATTCCCTCCGCAGTTCTTTAATAACTTCTCGAAAATTCTCTTTTACAAGCGTTCGATAGACTATCCTCGCGAGTTCCGCAATTCTACGCACAATCCTTTCGTCCCTTATTAAACCAGGAGCTTCTATCAAATCGACCCACTCCGTCCAAGTAGGCAACCAATCAACATCAGACCGCTTATACTTTCCAAGTCTGTAGCAAAGCTCGAAGTGATCGTTTTTTTTTCCCGCCCTCTTAAGACCCCGCCCTTCTCCAGTATCACCTTCGAGCTCACCTTTCGGTAATAGGCTCGGAGGGCAGTGATCGCGAATGGCCTGCCATATAAATCTTTCATTTACGTCGGACGGCTCAACTAATTCCGTGTCATCTACGAACTGCAAGCGCGTGCCTAATGCGTGCCATTTCTTCAGCGCCTGCTCGTTCAAAGAACCTTCCGACATCATCTCCTTTTCAATTTCGCGCATCCTCCGACTCAGGAAGCTGTCAAGTCTTTCAGCCTTCTCCCGGCCAGCCCTTGATAGCTTTCCTGGAGGGAGAAAAGCTCTTATAAAAATCTCCTTCCCGTCAAGATTTGCTCTCTTAGTTACCAAGACTGCCAAGGTCTAGAGCTCCTCGTAGAAACGCGCCTTGATCTCAGATATCTTTGCGATCACTTCGTCATATGCATCTTTCGGATCGCCCTTGATTCTCTTCCCATCAAGCGGATGAAAGTCCGGGCTACCATCTTCACGATCCGGCCGCCCAAGTATATAGTCGACACTACCCTCGAGAAACACTTCAAACAAATAGCAACCGAGTTTGTCCTCGTCGTCTTCCGATTCAACCCGAGCATAAGCGGGATGGTGAGTATTGTAGAAGAGCACCGGATCGTGTCCAAGCTCTCCCGTCGCCAGCCACTGTCTCTTGTCATGAGGTACGTCGAACCCGGAGTTACCCATCACTCCAAACGGTACTCGAAGTTCAGGCTCCTTCTCCAGATATATTTTCCTCGTCAACGCATCGATTTCGCTTTTGTCGTGCTCGTCAATCAGGCGCACTCGCAACTTATAAACCCCGGGGTTCGGGAATGCGCTTTTCTTAAACTCTATGCTGTAGGGACCAAACGGCCCAAGCGATCCCCTGCCTGGAACATTCAGGCCTCCTTGATTCTCGAGGTCGACGAGTACTCGATCCCCGAACAGCAACATGACCTTCAACTGCGCGGAGAATGGGCTTCCTGTCTTATTGAAGATGGAAACACGAAAACCTTGGACTGACTCGCCCCAGTTGACCCGGGGCGCTCTCTCAGGCTCGGGAAAGGCGAAGGCGCTTAGTATCACTCCTTTTTTCTTGGTTGTTGGCGGGGGTGGTGGTTCTGTAGGTGGGCGCGCAATTCCTTTGGCTCCGAAAAGATCTAGGTCATGCGCGAATCTCGTAAGCCGCCTCATCGCCCATTCCTCAGCAGCGCTTTGGACTCGCTTTTTCCTCTCTCTGGGGTCTATGCCTATGCCGAGCTTCTGGATTCCAAACTCTCTCAGTTGCTCCTGTAAGTAACACTTAATCGCTCTGGGAACTGGCTGTCGCCACTTCAACTCATAGTGGTTAGGATCCTGGTTCGTGTTCTTTCGAAGCTCTCGGTCTAGGGCCTGATCAAACTCCACATAGCCAAAAATCGACTCACGTATATTCGCTGGAGCCCAATTCATGTCAATGGATGTGATCTTCATGTCATTATGAACGACCGCTATTCCTCGTAGGTGTTCCGGAACGCGCTCGTTTGTCTTTCTCACAATGCGAAGATGCTTGATGCGAAATTTTTCTCCTTTCACAGGGTCGATGACGTCACTATCCCTGACCCACGTCTTGAACTTAGGGGAATCTCGCTCAACAACGGGAAATGGTTCAGGAACCTTGACTAGCGTTTCTTGGTCATTCGTTTTGACTCGAATCTCCACCCTGCCCTTCTCGATTGCTCGAAACCACGTCTCCTGTATCGCCTGAGTAAAGGAGCCTCGCTTGATCTCCTCGACAAGCTCATCAATCGGATCCACGATGACTATCCGAGTCCCAGTTTCTGACAGTGGTTCCAGGCTGGTTTTTTCACGAAGGATCTTCCTGGCTTGCTCTTCGTCCCAATGCTTAAGTGGACAACCGACACGATTCGCTTGCGTTACTCCCAAGCGATAGCTGCCGTCGTTCCGCAAACTATCGTAGAACATCAGTCCCTGCTTCGACCCTGCAAGGAAGATGAACTTACCCTGCCCTCTAGCACCGATTGCATCGGGATCCTTCTTAGTGAACGCGAAGGATTCGAATCGCGCCCAATGATCCTCAGGCCCCAGTTCGTCGTATTCCTCTGGCCGTCGAACTGCGCCAGTCAACCCGGAGGTATGCGCGTCTGTCATCGTCAAGAAACGTCCCTGAGCTGTTTCCACTAGCTCGAAGGTAAATCTAAGAGGTTTCTTGCCGACCACTGCGTCTAGCCCATTCTGGATTGCGTCCTTTTGAATACCATGAGCAATGCCAAATGGATAGCTGTCAGCCATGTTCCTACAGATATTGATGTAGTCTGCCGGCCTCTGTCTCCCATCAGTAAAATCTACTGTCAGAGTTTGCATCATGTCCTCCCTATAGCCAGCTCACCTTGATTTCGCCCTCAAGTTGTTTGAACTCCTTATCCCCGGTTACCAGCGTGGCTTTCTTGACTTTTGCAAGAGCGGCGGCGAAACAGTCGGCGTAGGAGAGTTTATGGGAGACTTTAAAGAGAGCAGCTTGTCTTGCGAGTTCGAGGTCTACATCCACGACTTCAATCGGAAAAGTATCGAGGACGTTGGCAATTTTATTCGCTTGCTCAGCCCCGTAGTTCCGGTGGGCCACGTAGTATACCTCTCCCCAATTAATCGTTGACAACAAGAGCTTCCGACCATCGTTTGCGGCGGCTGTCAAAAGCGCTTGGACTTTCTCGTACCCCGGTTCTTTTTCAAAATAGGCCGTGAGCGCAAATGCATCGAGGGCGTGCGCCATTACCGGTCTTCCCGCTCACGGTCTTTGGCTCGCTCTTCTAACAGCGCCTTGGTCGCTTTTCCACCTGTGCCGAGAATGCCGGCCATCTTCTCGAAATAATCCGGTGTGAGCGGCCGAAGGACAATTTCTCCATTCCTGGCCTCGAAGCGGACTTGCGTGCCCTTCTTGATATGAAGCAAGTTCCGAATTTTCTTCGGGATGACGACCTGTCCCTTGAACGTCACAACCGATCCTTCCATGGCTTTTCCTCCTTTTTCGATAAAAGCATACCAAATGCTAAATGGTATGTCAAGTAAAAAAAGTAATACTTATTTATAAAGTTGGTCTTAATTTAAATAGTTATTCTCTCTTAAGGCGGGAGCGACGCAAGACGGTCAAATCGATCGCTGCTTACTCGTAATGGGTCCAGAGGCGGATGACTTTGATCACGGCAACTTCTCGCGGCATCGCCTGAGTGGCGTCTTGAACCCTCTTCGGATGGACTCCCGCATGCCGGGGATGGACACCAGGTAGAGCGTTTCCTGGATGGTCAACCAATCGTCTTCGGACATGAGCACGGCGTTATGCCGCCGGCCCGTGATCTGCACGGGCTCGTGCGACGACGCCGTGGCATCCAACAGACGGTAGAGACGCATCCGGGCCTTGCTCGCAGTCAGCGTGATCATGGGTCCACTTCCTCTGCCTTTAAGCAGTAGGAGCAAACGATTAGGCGCGAACGTGGCGGGGCGCGCCAGAAGACGCCTGATACCAGGACGTTGGTGTCAAGCACGACCTTCATGCCGCACGGCGCGCAGGGCCTTGGTGAGGGCGCTTTTGCGTAACCCCACCTGTCTCGCGTAGTGACGGCTGCGCCGGACTAAGGCGTGGAAGGTCTGCAGCTTGGGAGTCTGCAGGGGTTTGAGCAGGAGATTGGAGCCATCCGTCAGGACCATCAACTTGGCCCCGGTCAACAGCCCCAGTTCCTTGCGGATGTCCGTGGGGATCACCACCTGCCCCTTGGAGGACATCGTCGTCACATCCAGCGTGTTCATCGCGGACCTCCTCGTAAGATTTTCTTACTCACAAGTATACCGCATCCGCCCTCACCACGCCAGGGTTTTTCTTCCTCAAAAAACCGGAGGCGGCCCTTCCAGTCCTTATCGGTCTTCCCGCTCACGGTCTTTGGCTCGCTCTTCCAACAGCGCCTTGGTCGCTTTTCCGCCTGTGCCAAGAATGCCAGCCATGCTCGGTTGGGAACGACGGAGTGCGGTAACGCCGATCGCGAACAGGAAGGCGAGCTCGGCGACCAGGTAGGCGATCAAAATCGGCGGGAGGGGTTTGGCGTGCCCGCCGGCGTAGCTGTGCAGGCCCACCAGATAAAAACTCACGCCATAGTACGTCATCAATAGCAGGAAAAATCCTCCGATCGTGGCTGCGGCCAGACCGATACCTTTCAGCCAGCCGGCCAGCCGCCCGTGCAGCAGCGCAAGGAACCACAGCAGCGTGATCAGGGCCCAGGTCTCCTTCGGGTCCCAGCCCCAGTAGCGCCCCCACGACGCATTCGCCCACACCGCCCCGAGCATGATCCCGCCCGCCAGTAGGACCACCCCGACTTGCATCACGTGATAGAGCGCCGTCTCGAGCGTGGAGAGCGCCGGTTTGCTGCTGTCGCGGCCAGCCAGATACAGCCACGCATAGATGTGCGCCAGGATCGTCGCCAGCGCCAGCGCCCCGTAGCTGGCCACGATCGTCAGCACGTGGATGGTCAGCCACAGGTTGCTGCGCAACACCGCCACGACCGGCGCGATGCTGGAATCCAACGGGACGTTCTCCGCTAACGTGAGCATGATGGCGGCCAGGATGGAAGCGGACAAGCCAAAGTAACGCATAGGAGAGAACCGTTCGAACACCAGCGACAGTCCCACCGCCACGAAAGGCAGCCATAGCATCGTCTCGTAGAAATTCGACACCGGCGGGCGGCCTCCGAGCACCACGCGTGTCGCAATGCCGGCTCCGTGGACGACAAACGCGGCCAAGAGCAGCGCGCCTCCGACCGAGCCGGCAATATCCTCTCCGGCGAGGGAGTGTCGCA
>OBEQ011249101.1_pt1 | contig 13239 bp, 14 predicted proteins | sample 1670901 | NCBI WGS metagenome assembly OBEQ01 (sample SAMEA104232315, study PRJEB22302) | groundwater metagenome | biome: forest; feature: aquifer; material: groundwater | place: USA | collected 2011-08-07 | depth 5.4 m
GGCGGACCCGCCTACGGCGGGAATCCTCATCTCTGCGCAAGTCCTGCCGCGAAATCGGACAGAACGAAGCAGGATGGGTGGGTGTTACCCACCACGCTCTCTCTGGGAGCCCGGACTTTCCTCACGCCATCAAAGCGACGGCGCACGATCATCCGGCCTGCAAAAAAAATTGGTCCAGGGCCTTGTTGGCCTCTCGGTCAGCGAGTGTATTCTTTTCCCTGGGAATGTGAGTCACGCTGATTTTTTTCAAACCCCGGCAAAGATGTTTGACCTGAAGCGAAAGAGACTGCAGCGCGGCGTCTTTTATTTTGTATTGCCCGCTAAACTGCCTGGCTAAAAGCTCACTGTCGGTAAAAACTTCAAGCTCCTCCAACCGTAGGATCAAAGCTTCTTGAAGCGCGAAGACCAGAGCCGTGTACTCCGCCACATTGTTGGTCGTCTGGCCTATTCTCAGAGAAAGGGTCCCAACCGCTTCGCCTTCGGGATTTTGAAAAACCGCACCGATGGATGCCGGGCCGGGATTGCCCCGCGATGCCCCGTCAATAAATACTTTGGCTTTTTTTAAGCCTTTTTTTTTCACGAAGGCCAGTACAAAATCCGGGCGCAGGACTCGCAGACGATGAGTTTGTCCTGCATTTGAATTTCGTTCACCATTTGAGGAGGCAGTCCCAAATGACAACCGCCGCAAGAATTGTTCTTCACCGGTACCAGCGCTAAACCTTCCCGGCCCTTTAAAAGTTTTTCATACTGGCCCAAGAGCCTTGTTTCGATATTGGGAAGATAGGCCTTACGCTTTTCCTCCAGGCCGGCCACTGAAGCATGAATTTCGTCCGCTTGCTTTTTTAAAGCATCGGATTCTTCTTTGAATTTTTTTTCTTCGATGCCCAAAAGCTCTTTTTGTTTGGCCGCATGGGCCTTGGCCGTTTCAAGCGTGTCCATCAACTTTAAAATTTCTTCTTCCAGGAGAGAATCATCCGCCTTCAAGCCCTTGATCTCCATGTCCATCACAGAGTATTCTTTGTTGGACTTTAGTTGATACAGCTGGGCCTGCAATTTTTTTACTTTTTCTTCTTTGGCTTGAAGGTCGCCCTCCTTTTCTTTCTGCTTACTGTGGACCGCCTTCAGCTCCGCCTCCGCCGCTTTCAAGCCGCTTTTTTTTCGCTCAAAAATCTCCTCGGCCTTTTTTTGAAGGCCGGGATGCTCGGCGAGCTCTCTTTTCAATCCGTAAATTTGAAAATCAAGCTTCTGAAGCTCGACCAAAATCTTGATTTGTTCGCTTATCGTGGTTGTCATAAATTCTCTGATCTAACCTGTACTCCAATGGTGGGTACGACAGGATTCGAACCTGTGACCTCTTCGATGTGAACGAAGCGCTCTAACCAGCTGAGCTACGCACCCCGGATAATTTACTTATTTCGCTGGGCCCGGATGGACTCGAACCATCGACCCGCTGATTATGAGTCAGCTGCTCTAACCGACTGAGCTACGAGCCCAAAACCCTAAGCCTTAAAACTCCAACTCTTCTCCGGCTCCCAATTCCAAGAACGTCTTGAGCTTGCGCGAACGGGTCGGGTGCCTCAGTTTGCGAAGCGCCTTGGCTTCGATCTGACGGACTCTTTCCCGGGTGACGTTAAAAATGGCCCCGACTTCCTCCAAGGTCCTCGGATAACCGTCGTTGACTCCAAAACGGAGCTTAAGAACTTTGCGCTCCCGCTCCGTCAAAGTGGTCAGAACTTCGTCCATCTGCTCTTTGAGCATCGCGTAGGTTGTAGCACTTGAAGGCGACACCGCACGCTTGTCCTCGATGAAGTCCCCAAAATGAGTATCCCCTTCGTCTCCGATGGGCGTCTGAAGTGAGATCGGCTCTTGGGCAATTTTTAAGATCTCGCGTACTTTTGCCACACCCATACGCATCCTCTGCCCGATTTCCTCAGGAGTAGGTTCTTTGCCGGTCTCCTGCACGAGCGTGCGCGAGACGCGGATCAACTTGTTGATCGTCTCCGTCATGTGCACCGGAATACGGATGGTGCGCGCCTGATCCGCGATCGAACGGGTCACGGCCTGACGAATCCACCAAGTCGCGTAAGTGCTGAACTTGTATCCGCGCCGGTATTCAAATTTATCCACGGCCTTCATCAAACCGATATTCCCTTCCTGGATCAGGTCCAAAAACGAAAGGCCGCGATTGGTGTACTTCTTGGCGATACTGACCACTAGCCGCAAATTCGCCTCGACCAATTCCTTTTTGGCCCTTTGGTATTTGTTCTCTTTTCTGCGAATGCCCAAATACCGGTCTCTCAAAGCCTCGTAATTTTTCTCGCCGAACCTGGCCAGAAGCTGCCTTTTTTCTTTAAGAAGCTTGGAAATCTGGACCCGTTGTTTCTTGCGGCGGAATCTTTCGGCATCCTTCTCGATCTTTTCAAGGCGCAGCACGCCGTCTTTGATTTCGTGGAAAATATCCTCCACGATCCGCGGACTGACACGAAATTCCAGAAGAAGATTCAGCGTATTGGTGCTTTTTTTGGCTCCGCGCAGGCGGCGGGCCAGGATCTTCAGCCGGCGGAGCGTACGCTGGGCGTTTTCGCGATTCTTAAGCTCCTCATCAATGTATTCCTCGATGGTGTATTCCCGCGTCAAAAGTTTATTGGTAAAATCCAGAATGTACTGCCTTGAAAAAAAACATTCAAAAACAGTTTTTCTGAACTCCATCTCATCGGCTTCGATCCTTTTGGCGAGCTCAAGTTCCTTTTCGCGCGTCAGAAGCGAGATCTGGCCCATCTGCCTTAAATACATCCGGACCGGATCATCAATCTGTTCCAAACGCGGCACGGGCGCGGCGGCGGCCTCAGGCTCCTCTTTCTTGACTTCAGCCTCTTCCGCGGGCGCGTCGTCGCTCTCAAGATCCTTTTCGGCATCCGAATCAGAGTCCGCTTCGGGATCCTTCGCCGAATCATCGGAATCCAGGACATCAATCTGCTGAGCGGTCAAGACGGCCAGGACTTCTTCGATTTCATCGGAAGAAGTGACGTGAGCGGGCAAAAGACGGTTGACGTCATCAAAAGTTAAATGCCCTTTTTCTTTGCCGAGGGCGACAAGCTGTTCGATCCCTTTGGCTTTGAGCTTGGCCTTGGCGGGTTCGGAGATTTCAAGGTTCCCGGCGGGCGCCTTCTTGGAATCAACCGATTCCGGCCCGGCGGTTTTAGTTTTGCGCGGAGGATGTGCTTGAGTTTTCCCGGCTAAACGGGCGCCTTTTTGGACAACCGCTTTCTTTAATTTTTTTGATGCGTTGGATTTTTTTGATTTTTTTCTCATTTTATTTTCTTTCATGGATCTTCTTCATCCCCTTGTTGAGTTCGTTAAAATCAGCCATGATTTGTTGAATCTTGCCCCTATCCCCGAGAGCTTGAGCGGCCACCAGCTCCTCTTCGAGCCCTTGGCGCTTGGTATGAATCCGGCCCTGTTTGATCCGGACCAGGCAATCCGTAAAACATTTTTTCTTATCCAGAACCACTTCGGTTTCGGCGCACGCCAGCGACAGGACTTCCACCGCTTCGGCGTCCTCTTTAAAATCGTTCATCATTTCCGCGGCCCGGGCGAATACCTCCGATTCAAGGATCTTCGACACGACCCCGCGAACCGTCAAATTTTTGAAATCATCCGGCCTTAATTCCTCGCGAGCCACCAGCCAAAGCTCGGCCGAATCCAAAACCAACCCCAACATTTGTTTCTCAAGCGGGGGAATATTTTTCACCGCCCTTGCGGACAGTTTCTCCGACGCTTCCTCTTGCCTTGTGAGGCGGCTCTTTAAAGCCGCGGAGGAAGAACCGGCTTTCCGCATCTCACTCAGAAGAGCTTCCTCGGGAATCGAAAGCCGTAAAGCCAGCTCTTTAAGCCACGAGGCCTTTAAAATTTGGTTCTGAACTTTTGAAAAAAGCAGGACCATTTCATTGGCGATCCTGACCTTGCCCTCGAGAGTTTCCAAGCCGTGCTGTTTTTTTAAAAGATCGAATTTATAATCAAAAAGTGATTTGGCGTCGCGAAGCGCCCCGTCGAAACGCTCCCTGCCGAATTCGTTTAAGAACGAGTCAGGGTCGTGATTCTCGGGAAGGCGCACGACCTTGACTTCCATTTCTTCTTCCAGAAAAAGTTCTAGCCCCCGAAGGGTCGCCATTTCCCCGGCTTTGTCCGCGTCGTAAAGCATGACCGCGCACGCCGTGTTTCTTTTTAAGAGCCGCACCTGATCCCGCGTCAATGCCGTGCCCAAAGACGCGACGACATTCTGCACGCCCGCTTGATGGCAAGCCACCAAGTCCATGTATCCTTCGACAACGATGACTGAGCCTTTTTCGTGAATAGCTTTCCTGGCCTGGTAAAATCCGTAGAGATGCCGGCCCTTGGAATAAATTTCCGTCTCGGGCGAATTCAAATATTTGGGAAGCGAGTCGTCCAGCACCCTTCCGCCGAAAGCCAGGCAAACCCCTTTGGCGTCTAAAATAGGAAATACGATTCTTTTGCGAAAACGGTCGTAATAACCGCCGCCTTCTTTCTTTTGGATCAGAAGGCCCGCTTTTTCAAGCGTAGACTCGGCGCATTGGCCTTTGGCCGCGCGGCAGAAACCGTCCCAGGACTCCGTCGCCCAACCGAGCTTAAAATTCTCGATCGTGCTCTGTTTAATCCCCCGGCTTTTTAAATAAGCTCGCGCCTTCTCGGCGTCGCGGTCATTCAAAAGCGTCTTGTGATAATAATCCATAGCCAGCTGGTTGGCTTTGACAAAGAGCGCGAACTTTTTTGAGGCTTCCGGAGAAAAAGCTTTGTCCTTGGGAATCTCGACGCCGGTACGTTCAGCCAGCATCTCGACCACTTCCGGAAAATCCTTTTTTTCCATCTTCATCAAAAAACCAAAAATATTTCCGCCGGCGCCGCAACCGAAACAATGAAAAATTTGTTTGTCCACACTCACCATAAAAGAAGGCGTCTTCTCATGATGAAACGGACAAGGCGCTTTAAAATTTCTCCCGGAGCGCCTTAAAGGTACGTAACTTGCAATCACCTCTACGATATCCACCCGGTCCTGGATCTGGTTCAAGACCGCCTCAGGAATCATGAATTTTTAGGCACGCCCAGCTGAGGCGACAAAGTCGAAAGAAAATCAAAAATCACCGGGGCAATCCTCGAGACCTTGGGCCCGACCAGCGACCGTTCGTGAATATCTTTTTTCAAAGTCTCAAGCGGCAAGCGGTCAATCAACATAAAAATCAAACTCAAAAGAATGGCCCACCGGCAAGCGCCCAGCACCAACCCAATCACGCGATAGACGATATTTCCTTCGCCTGTCTTGAGCGACTTAAGAAGCAGCCAATTCAACGCTTTCATCACCGTGAACACGCCAACCGCCAAAATAAAAAAAGAAAGCGCATCCGCCGTCGTCTGGTTCAAAAAAGTTCTAAGCGTCAGAGTCTGCGCCAACGCGTCATGAAATCTAAACGTGACGAGCGCCGTGACGATATACGCTAAAATCCTCAAAAGCTCCGGAAAAAAACCGGAACGGCCTCCGACATAACAGCCGCGTAAAACAGCTATCATGGCCATGTAATCCACCCAAGTTAGCCTGGAGACCAATTCCCTCATCTCACCTCTTATCTCTGGTACCGGAAGACTATGAAACTAAACCAGATACACTTATAAAATTTTTGTGTTGAAATCACTTGGGAAAACCACTAAGAAGCACGAAGTATACCACCCCGTTTAGTGTTTGTCAAATTGTTAATCAATATAAAATCTAGATTCTTCGCGGTGTCTTTACGGTCTTTTCGAATTGACCGTCAAAATTGTCATCGTACTGTTTTTCCAGAACATGCCCCCGGCTCTCAGTCATGCGCAGGTCCGGTTTCCCGTCAAAATTACGGTCCCACTCCCTCATCACCACAGAACCATTTTTCTTGTAAACCCAAGTGTCCGGTTTTCCCCGGCCGCTTTTGTCCGTGGCCACTACCTCACGGTCTTTTTTTTTCGCTCCCTGCGGCGCCGCAAACGCAGAGGTAAGCGCCAAAGATAGCCCCAAGAAAATTAAAATTGCCAGAGGCAACCTATGAAATTTTTTCATTGGCACTTGTCTCCATAAAAAAATTAACCGCCGACAAAAAATACAGCGCCGCCGTCTCGCTCCTAAGCGTCAAAGCTCCGAGGCTAACAGGTTTTGCGCCCGCGGCCGTAGCCGCCAAAACTTCTTTTTTCGTAAAATCCCCCTCGGGGCCGATTAAACCCAAAATATTTAGAGTGGTTTTACTTTTAAGGCCTAAGGAAGACGCGAAGCTTTCTTCCGGATGAACCGCCAGCGTCGGAATCAAAACCCTGTCAAAATCAGCCAGCCGCTCAAGAATCTTTTTGAACGGGACGGGTTCTTCGATCAACGGAATCAGCGCTTGCCCGCACTGCTTACAGCTTTCCGCGGCAATTTTTCTCCACCGCAGAATTTTGGACTGCCACCGCTCACGCGACAACTGGACCACGGACCGCTCCGTCAAGATCGGCGCGATACAAGAAACTCCCAGTTCACTTGACTTCTCTATCAACCATTCCATCCGTTCGGGCTTGATAACGGAAACAGCCAGCGTAGTTTTGACCTTCAAAAAAGGGGCCGACGCCAAGTTCTGATTCGGGATCACCTGAACCCTCCCTTCCTTCACCGCCCCGACGATTCCCCGAACCGCGCGGCCCTGTCCATCCATCAAATCAACCGCCGCGCCGACTCTAAGCCTCAAGACCGAAAGCGCGTGCCGGCTTTCCTCTGGACTAAGAAGAACGGAGCCTTTTTGAATCTCTTCGGGACTGACAATAAATCTTGGCATAGAACCGTAATTCTACCACTTAAAACTCATTCCCGCTTCAACGCGTGATTCTTCCAAAGACTTTTGGAGACGAATAAACGCTTGGCCGTCTTTGCCAAAAATGTCCTTGGTGAGGATGACTTCGACTCCGAGAGGCTCGCCTTTAGTGTTCTTTAAGTTCACTACGACAGTTGTGTCGCCATTTAAGGCGTACTCCCCGCCGAATGAAATGGTTTTTGTCTTGTCATTGCCGTATTGAATCTCGAAATCGAGAGTAAGATTCCTAGAAACCTTCCATTTGCCGAATAGGGCTACGGTGTGGACTTGGTGTCTACCCGCTGCCTCGACGCCCAGCTGATAGCGGATTTCATTCCGCTTTGCGAGAATACTTTTTGTTTGGAACGCTCCGCGGAATCTAAAGGCCGCATCTGAATCTCCTCCTAAGAAATAGGTAAGCCTGTTTTTACCGGTGAGGTCCCAATAGCCTTGGAAGTTTAGCTCCCGGGATTCTTTTTTCTTTTTCTTTAGGCTGGTCTTTTTATAGGCATAGACAATCTCGTTTTGGGAGTTGATTTTCCATCTTTGGCGAAAGGTCAGGACGTCATTTTTGCCTTGTTCTTTCTCGACTTCGAAGACGAGTTGGTTCTTGGCGTTGGCATGCCAAGTGCCGGTGAGTTTAACGAGACTTGTTACGACCTCTTGATCGGATTGTTTTTGGGTGACAGAAAGAACGAGAGCATCGGGCTCGGCGGCGACAAGCGCGCCGCGGATTTTTATTTCTTCGTCGAGGCCGGTTTTTTTATATAGGATCTCATGATCGGGAGTGATTTCCCAGCGGCCTTGGAATACTTCGCCGCCTTCAAGGATGAGTTGGTTTTCCTTTGATAGTTTCACTTACGGATCGTCCAAAAATCATCCGCGAGGGTTTCCAAGTATTCAAAAGGGATGCTTCCATAGCCTTTTCTGCCCCACTTGGCGCCCCAGGAGTTTTTAAAGATAAAGCGTTTACTCTTTTGATCAAAGCCGACGGCCAAAACAGCGTGGCCGCCGATCATTTTTTCTTTTTTACCGGGCAGAGGCACGACGCCTGTTAGAGCTACCTTGGCTGTTTCCAGGCTTTCATAGACGGCAAATCCGAATACAAAAGGATACCCATCCGTGAGACACGCCAACCTGTCCGAATGGGATTCGAGCCGGTAGTAAGAACTGATCCGATGATTCTTGGCATCGGCATAAGACTTAGCCGAGGGCTTACGGCTAAACTTCTCGATCTCATAGGGCCAGATACTTTCGGGACAAACGCCGTCGTTTTTAAGCGTTTTTATCCCATCTCTTAGCATCGCTCCCGAATCCGTGCTTACGGTATGGATGAGTACCCGTTCATTATAATAAATAAAAAGCCGGCTCACGTCCGTATAGCGTAAATCAAGCCGGTTATCCAAAAACTCAAGGTTTCCGGCCAGAGCCTGGGAAGTACAACTGCCGAGCCTTCCCTGGTCTTCGACGGTTGAACAAAACTGTGTCAAATTGATTGCTTTGGGCAAACGAAGCCGCGGGCGGATAGAACTATACAAATAATCCCGTGCGTCCGGAATGTCCGGGATCCAGCCGTAGTTATTTCTGGGGTGTGATTTCATTGATTTTTGATCTCCATATACCCGTGATTGTTATTGTCTTTTAACTGGATCCCGCAAAGCGACTTGATCACCGGCAAAAGAATCCTCGGGTCTTGGGTGATCCCGTGCCGGCCCGTGTGCTCCACGCTTGAGGTTTGAAAGGTCCTAATTTTGGTTTGAAGCGCCTCTCTTAGAGATTTACTCAATTGAAGCTCAGGGCTGTTTTGGACGGCCAGATCTTTCATACCCATAAATATCAGAAAATTGTTTATACGCTGGCTTATGACCTTCCAACAATTCTCGCTATTCATAAGCTTCATATCCGGACTGTCCATCGCCATGCTTTTGGCCTGCTCCACTTGTTGTGGAGTTAATTGCTTGCTGGTTCTCGAAAAAAAATCTACGAAGCGCTTAAAATTAAAGAGCTTGGCAATATAAGCCCCGCGATTCGGCGTCCCAAGCGTAATGAGATCATTGACCTTTAGGGGCTCTCCCTTATCACAATAAACCGCCGCCCTCGAAACCAGCCCACCCATACTATGCCCGACTAAACTTAACTCACCGCCGGCCGCCTCGCAGTCTAATCGCAGTTTTAATTTTTCGCCGAATTGAAAAATATTGGTGGATTCGGAGCTTTCTTTTTCCAGAGTAACCCGCCTGGCATAATCCCGATTAAGAACGATGCGGTCCAGCCAATATTCGACGGGCTTATAAAATTCTTCGGACCCCGGAAACTCTTCATACCATGTTTTGGAGTCCTCGGCTGTCCATCCGGGAATAAAAAAGGTTGGCTTGGATAAGGTAAGTTTCTTCGTTTCAAAGTTTCTCAGCTCATCGTAGCAATTACGCAGAGCCGTTTCGCGCTCCTCGATCTGCCGCTTCCACGTATCCTCGGGAAGCCTGCCCGCTACGAAGCTATCCATGCTTTCACTCCCATTTCACAGATTCACACCTTCACATTCCAAAGCGGCAATTTAAGCCGCTGTCTAAAAGTCTCTCCTTTTAGAAGATTCTTTTTTCTCGACGCCCAATCCCCTCGGTCCCCGAGATGTTGGTTGAACCGACTTAATACATCCGTCGAGCCAAGATGCAGTGTATGTTTGCCGTAGAGAGAATTGACCTCGTCTACGACTTTGGATATTTCCCGGATTGCCTTCACACGGCAAATATCCTCAAACAAATCATACTGCGTTTCCCTATCGGGTTCCAGATGATTTAAAACGACTCCTGTCCTGCGGTATTTGAGCGAGTGATCGAATATTATTTCAAAGAGCTTTGAGGCGATCTCGGCCGCCTCGCCTGTGGCGGCGGTTGAACGCGTCAGTTCCGAATAAAGCCCCTTACTATGAAATTGCTCATCTAGTAGATAAACGCTGATCGCCTTGGCCCGCAGACGGTGGCGTCTCAGTTTAATGAACGCCGATTCGAGATTCCTTAGAAGCTGAGCGCGGACAAAGTCCTTGTCGTTTGAGGCCGGAGTAAAAGTTTTGGTTTTGCTTAATGAGATCTGATCGTCCTTCGGGGCTGTTTGAATGGGATAGACAGGTTGGCCCCGAAGCTCATGCCAAAGCTCCTCGCCTACTTTGCCAAAAAGCTTTTTGGCAAAAAGGTGCGGCCTGATCAAAAAATCATAAACGGTGTGCACTCCGTTTTTCTTGAGGAGTGCCACACTATTGGGCCCAAAGCCGCAGACTCTTTCAGTCGGGATTTTTTTTAGAAACTCATGAAGCTCGTAACCCTTTACACAGGTAAAGCCTGAGGGCTTATTTTCTTTAGAGCAGATCTTGGCAAGGGATTTGGTGAGGCTGAGGCCCACCGAGACTGTGATCCCAAGTTCGGATTCAATGGTGTCCTTTAATTTAAGGGCAATTTCAGGATAAGAAGTTCTATAGACTCGCCGAAGCCCCGAAAGATCGGCGAACGCCTCGTCGATTGAATACTCTTCGACATCGGGTGTAAAACGTCTTATGATTCCGTAGAACCTTTTGGAGAATAAAGAATAAGTCTCATAATCACTCGGCAGTATCACTGCCTCGGGGCATATTTTTCTTATTTCAAAAAGCCTCATGCCGCGCGTCACGCCGCGGCGTTTGGCTTCATAGCTCATCGCCGAGGCGATGCCGCGCTCTTTGCCGGTGATGACCGGCTTTCCTTTAAGTTCGGGATTCATCGCCTGCTCGACGCTTGCAAAAAACGCGTCGCAGTCTACATGAATGATCGCTCTGGGTAGCGATTCAAGCGTTAGCGGAGCAAAGCTATTTATATTTTCGGATATTGGCAATGACGACCCCCGCGATTTTTAATTCTTCCTTGGGACTAATGGGGGGATACTTTTTGTTGGCCGCGACAAGGCGGACTTCTTTGCCCGCCTTTTCGTAATATTTCATTGTCCACTCGTTATCGACTTGGGCTATCACGATATCGCGGTGCCTGGGCTGTCGGCCGCGCTCTACCAGTACCAGGGCCCCTTCGTGAATTCCAGCCTCCGTCATAGAGTCGCCGCTAACTTTGATCATAAAAGTCTGTTCTGGGTGCTTTATCAGAAATTCATCCAGACTTAAAGTATCGACAAGCTCTTCCTCGGCTGGGCTCGGCCATCCGGCCTGCACGGAGCCAAGTAGTCTCACACCATTCAAAGAATGAAGAAGAATTTTTCCTGTCCTGTCTTTTTGAATTAGTCCTTTGCGGGAAAGTTTTTGAACAAGCTCAAAAGCCGCGTTCTTGGATTTGTAACCGAAGAGTCTAGCAATCTCCCGAAAGCTGGGAGGACGGTAATGCTCGCGGCTGAATGAGCGAAGTTTGGAAAGAGAATAAGATAGATCAAGCTTCTGCGGCATAAATTCCTCTAGAAGCGATTATATACTGAACGAACGTCCAGCTGTCAAGAAATAGGTTTGAGGCAATCCGGCGTATCGTTTTGCGGAGAGTTGACGATCTTTGAAACGGCATAGGCCTCCATCTCTTTCGGAGGATAGGGCTTGAGAAACGCCTTGAGTGATGAGCCATCTTTATTTTCAGGACTGAGCCACACTTGGCAGGCTTCGTCACTCAATATGACAGGCATCCGGTTATGGATTTTTTCCATGAGAGAGTTCGGGCCACAAGTGATAATGGTGCAGGTTTGGATCTCCTGCCCCTTAGGATTCGTCCAATGAGACCAAAGCCCAGCGAAAGTAAACGGCTCGCCGGATTTTAGGCGTATAAAATACGGCTGTTTGCCTTGACCCGTATCAAACCATTCATAGAACCCATCCGCCAGGATAAGACAGCGGTGTTTGTTCAAAAGACCTTTGAAGCTTGGCTTCTCGTCCAGAGTCTCGGCCCGCGCGTTGATCATTTTTTGGCCGATGGTTTCATCCTTTGCCCATGAAGGAATGAGCCCCCATCTGAGCGGTCTAATATGGCGCTCTTCTTCGTTTAGAATCGCTGCCACGGGCTGGGAAGGCGCGACATTATACCGGGGTTTAAGAAGATCGACCTCCGCCTCTTTGATTTTAAGTTCTTTGGCTTTGATCTTTTTAGGTTTGGCAAGAGAGAATCGGCCGCACATTTCTTAAACCCCTATCGCTTCGTCATATTCTCTATACAATGCATCCACCTTTTCCTTTTCCAGCTTTTGATTGAGCGCGATCCAGTCTATGGCAAGCTTCTGGCAAATGATATCTAGGACTTTGGAGCTCTTCTTAAAATAATTCGCGTGAGAGATGCCGTAAACTCCTGAGTTTACGAGCACGTCTTTATGGACGACTTTGTCGTAGGCCTCGTTTAGGATTTTAAGCGGCATCCCCACCGGATCATCCTCATCGAAGATGTTGACCCAGCGGCCGCTTGGGCTCTCTACGCTTACCGGCCTTGTGAACATCTCCGGCCCTCCAAAGCGAAGCGAGAACAAAGAAAGCGGTGAGCCTATCGTAAACAGATTTTCTAGGACAAAATGTTCTTTCATAACTTTAGGCCCTGAGGTCTCGCTTTGAGGGTTATTCTGCTCATAGATATAATCGGAGGTCATGACCGTCCCCAGACTGTGGGCCACGAAAGTAAGCGGGATTTTATCTTGGGTTTGTCCGATTCTGGAATGGCATCCTCTTAAGGTATCGGATATTTTAGAATAGACCGCTTTTTGGGCGGGTTTGTGGAGATAGCCTATGATATCCCCAATGAAGTCGGTGACGATCTGGTTCTGGAATTTTTTAAAGGCACGCCAGAGGGGCTTACTCATCTTATCCCACCACGGGCCGCCGGCTTTGACGGGCTTTGGAAAGCCGTCAAACTTTTGGCGTAAGTGTTTTTCCCTGTCTTTAAAAACGCCTTCCCAATAAGTACGGGTGATGACGACCACCTCATCGAGGTTATTGGGGGCATCTTTACCTAGAATACTTTTAAGTTTTGATTTTAAACGACTTTGAATGGCGGGAATGATCTTATTGGCCCAGTTTTTTCTGTAATTGCCTATTCCATGAACCAACACGACGGCGAGTTTCAATCGTTCCTTTGCTTTTTAAGACACTCCGCGCACTTAGCATGCGTTTCGGAAGTATCATCCAACGGCTCTTTTTCACCCATGATTTTTTTACACCAAGAGCAGACGATTTTCATTTATACGACCCACCATTTAAAAAACATGTAGTCAGGGAGAGATTTGACCCGTTTACGTTTATCCGCTTGGCGTGCGTTTCCGAGAGATCGTCAAATGGCTCATTTGTTCTGACTAGAACAGTTGCAGGCTCCGCAGCCTTTTTTGCAGAAGAAAAGCGACAAGAGGCCGGCCACGACCGCCACCCCCACGCTCAAGCCCA
>OBEQ010122819.1_pt1 | contig 13238 bp, 15 predicted proteins | sample 1670901 | NCBI WGS metagenome assembly OBEQ01 (sample SAMEA104232315, study PRJEB22302) | groundwater metagenome | biome: forest; feature: aquifer; material: groundwater | place: USA | collected 2011-08-07 | depth 5.4 m
TACAAAATTGCTATTTTGTGAAATTTACTCAACGAAAAATCTAATTTTACATGCGCTCTGGGGTGTCAATGCCAAGCAAGGTTAAACCGTTTTTTAATACAATGCCTGTGGCGCAGGTGAGCGCAAGGCGCAAGCCCTCTTCTGGCGACCCAATAATTTTATGTTGGGTATAAAACGCATTGTAACATTGGGCTAACTCAAAAAGGAAGGAACATAAAATGTTAGGCGAGTATTCACGCGCGGCGGATTGCAGGACGCTCGCAAAATGCGTGAGGAGTTGGAGAAGACGTTTTTCTTCTTTGTTGAGCGGCGCTACCATTTTGATAAGCGGCGTATTCGCTGTCTTTGCCTGTACGCTTTGCGTGCGCGCAAAGGTATATTGGAGATACGGGGCGCTATTGCCTTCAAGCACGAACAATTTTTCCCAGTCAAAAATAATATCGCTTGCAGGATGGTGGCTCAAATCAAAGTATTTTATCGCGGAGATACCTACCGCTTTTGCCACCGCTTCTTTGGTTTTTTCATCCAATCCCCTACTTTTCTTTGATTGTTCGATGATATGCCGTGCGCGCGTTATCGCTTCCAAAAGCACTTCATCAAGATGAATGGTTTTACCCTGCCTCGTCGACATTTTCCCTTCCTTGAAACGTATCAATCCATGCGCGACATGCACAAATTCTTTATCGCCCATCCAGCCAAGCAGTTTTACTGCGCCAAAAAGCTGCATAAAATGAAGCTTTTGATCAACGCCCACCTCATAAATAAATACATCGGGATTCCATTCCTTGATGCGGAACTTTACCTGCGCCAAATCACGCGAAAAATATGTCGTCGATCCGTCACTCTTAATTAAAAGCGCGGGTGGCAAGTTAGTAAATTCAAAAATTTGGGCGCCTTGACTTTCTTTTGATAACCCCTTTTGGCGCACTTCCTCCAATACGGCGCTCATTTTATCTTCGTAAAAACTTTCGGGATGCGCGTTATCAATATGCACATTAAGCAAATCGTAGATGATGGAAAACTCTCTCATTGACACTTCGCGCACGTTCTGCCAAATTTTTCTCGCTTCTTTATTGCCATCCTCCAATTTCTTAAACCATGCCTTTGCCTCGTCGCGCAATTCCGGCGTATCTTTCATCTCTTGGTTGAATTCAACATAAAGCCGCTCCAAATCTTCGACGTTCAAATCCTCCACATTGAGATGTTTTCGCGTGATTTGCGCCAAAACCATGCCAAACTGCGTACCCCAATCCCCTAAATGATTATCGCCCAAAACGTGATACCCCAAAAATTTGTAGAGATTATAAATCGCTTGGCCAATAATCGTGCTTCGCAAGTGTCCGATGCCAAACCGCTTGGCAATGTTGGGCGAAGAATATTCAACTACCACCGTTTTTCCTTTGCCCATATAGTCCTTCCCATAATTTTCATTCTTGCTGATAATAGTCCCCAGCTCCTCTAAAAGCACCTCATCCCGCACAAAAAAATTCATAAATCCATTACCGACAACCTCAACGCGCTCAATAATATCAGTGATGGACGGATCGCTTTTGAGCACTTCGGCGATTTGCGTTGCCACCAATGAAGGATTTTCTCGCTTTGCTTTGGCCAATAAAAATCCCGCGTTACTCGTAAAATCCGCTCCTGTGTAGTCAGGAGCAATATCAACCTTTTGTTCAAGCCCGGTGTGCGCCAAAAGTATTTCTTCAATCTTTTTTTGGATGTTAATCATAAATGGAGTTGCTTATATTTTCCCATACGTAAAGCATAAGTCAAAATTATTTTTTCCCTTTTGTAATAAAATCATACGTGCCAAAGTCTATTTCTTTTTCATTCAAAAGTTCTTTCCGCATTTGATTAACAAAATTTTTGAGATCTTTCTGGAAATCTTCTATATATCCTTTATTGCCTAAATTGTCTCGAAGCTTCTTATATCTTTCAGTAACATCCATGAGTTTGCGATATCCTTCTTTGGAAATAACCAAAGAGAATTGATAATAAATATCCTGGAATCTGTCGACAAAAACTTTAAGCTTTTCCTTATCGTGAATAGCTTCTGTTTCGTCAAGAAATAAACGTAGACTTCTCATAAGTTTCAGTGCGATATCTAATTTCTTCTCTTGGCGTTTTTGTTGTAAATTTAATGAATGGACTACAAAATAGCCAAACAGAGCAAAACTTGATGCGATTATTGTTCCTCCAAGAATGCTGTTAAGTTGAGTGATTATGCCAAAAACAAAATAAATAAAAATTATTGCGAAATATTCAAGAAAATTATTTTTTAATTTTGAACTGTCATTTTGCATTTTGAGATTTGAACTTTGCATTTACATCAGGCCATTTTGAGGAATACTTCTTTGGGGATAGACACGCGGCCGAATTGGCGCATTCGTTTTTTGCCTTCGCGCTGTTTGACGAGCAATTTTTTCTTGCGCGTGTAGTCGCCGCCGTATAACGGCGCAGTTACGGCTTTTTTGAGCGCTGAAATATCTTGGCGCGCGATGACGCGACCTTCAACACTCGCCTGCAAAGAAATCACGAACTGCGCTTGAGGTAGAATTTCTTTTAATTTTTTCACTGTTTTTTGTGCTTCGTCTGCGACGCGCGCGCGCTCAATAATCTTTGAAAAGGCGTCAATAAATTCGCTGGCAACGAATATGTCAAGGCGCACTTTTGTGCTCTTTCGCCAATCCAAAAACTCGTATTCTGCGGAGGCAAAGCCCGAGGAAACGCCTTTTAGTTTATCGTAGAAATCCTGCGTCACAATATTTGCCAACGGCATTTCAAAAAGAATTTTCACATTCTCCTCATCAATGAAGGTCGTATCCTTAAATACGCCGTCTGAATCCTGCAATAAATTCATGACGCTTCCCAAGTATTGACGCGGCGTAAAAATTTCAATGCGCACCCACGGCTCTTTAATATCTTTATCTTTTGCGTGCTCCGGAAATTGCGTCGGGAGTGTAATAATTTGACCCTCAACCTGATACGCGACTGAAGGGGAACCGACCACAATCTCGGTATTTAATTCTTGCTCCAATCTCCCAGCCACAATCTCCATGTGCAATTTCCCCAAAAATCCAATGCGAAATCCCCGCCCCAAAAGCGGGCTTTCCGTGCGCTCAAAACTAATCGCCGGATCGCTCAACTGCAATTTTTCAAGTGAGACGCGCAATAAATCAAACTCGCCCTCCTCGAGCGGATAAAAACTGGCAAAGACTTTTGGCTGGGGCTGAATAAATCCTTCAAGCGCCTTAGCATTCTGCGTGATAATCGTATCGCCAATTTTCACCACGCCCGCTGACTTAATTCCGGTTGCGATATACCCGATGTCGCCTGACCGTAATTCATTGCATGCGACAAAATCCGGCGTGAAAATCCCGACTTCTTTCACTTGGAACGTCTTCCCTTGCGCCGCAAATTGGGCTATCTCTCCTGCGTGTATACTTCCTTGAAACACGCGCACATATGCCAGAATACCCTTAAAGGAATCAAAGAGCGAGTCAAAAATCAACGCTTGAAAAACGTCCTTTCCTTGCGTCGAAGGTGCAGGGATTCTTTCAATTACCGCGGGTAATACCTCTTCTGTCCCAATGCCGCTTTTTGCGGAAATTTTAAGAATATCATATTCGCCAATCTCCAATCCATACGTGTCAAAAAGATTGATAATCTGCTTTTGTACTCGCTCCACGTTCGCTTCTTTCAAATCAATTTTATTAATCACCGGAATAACCGCTAATTTCTGCGCCAGCGCTTGGCGAAAATTAAATACTGTTTGCGCCTGTATCCCTTTTGCCGCGTCAACCAAAAGCACCACGCCCTCAACCGCCTTGAGCGCGCGCGACACTTCATACCCAAAATCTGTATGCCCTGGCGTGTCAATCAAGTTTAGCGTATAGGGTTTAGGGTATAGGGTATAGCGCATTCTGACTGGCTGCATTTTAATGGTAATTCCCCGCTCGCGCTCCAAGCTCAAGCGATCCAAGTATTGCGGAATGAGCTTTTCTTTTGAAATCGTGCCGGTCAATTCTAAAAGCCGGTCAGCCAGCGTTGACTTTCCATGATCAATATGAGCGATAATCGCAAAATTCCGGATATTATCCATCATTGTCTAAAATAGTTCTTAAACGCCGCGAGTTCTTCTTTGTGATTGAATTCTTCTAAGGTAAACTGATGTTTTTGCGGGTCTATCCACTGGTAATCTGTATGCTCGTCAGACAACCTGATCTCGCCCGAAATGAATTCTGCCTCATATATCGTGAGGAAAACATGGATTCCTAAATCTTTAAGATGTCTTCGATACTGGAAAATCGGCTTGCCAATCTTAATACGCTATATCTCCTAATTCTTCGCGGATTTCTCTTGCAAGCACGTTCATAAGAGGCGCTTCATATTCCACGTTATCTATTCTCCCGCCGGGTAAGTCAAAATGCCATCGCTCTGTTTTCAAAAAAAGATACGTATTCTCTTTTTTCAAGAGAACTTTCAAACCAACATGAAAAATCCCATAATCTCGTTTCATATAATTCTTTGGTGACTATTGATAGTGGTTATTGATATCTACGATGTCAATTGCCGCGTTGCCCTTGTAAACAAAAATAGCCCGATAGCCTCGGGTTATACGGAAACTGTAAATACGGAGGTGTTTAGGATTGAGAAGCTCTGTATGCAGGCTATGATGAAAAGGATCGCGTTCAAAGAGTTGCTTTTGTTTCTCAAAAAGTTTAGCAATGCCCCGCTCTGAAAGATACTCAACTAAACGTTTTTTCAGCGGGAGAATCTGCATAACAGAGTTAATTTTTTTCCTGGCTAAACGACTCCTTTAATCCGCGCGCAAGACTTTTCAAAAATGGTTCATTGTAGAGACCAGTTTCTCGGAAATCCTTGATTATTCTTTCCACATCCTTGATAGGAGGCTCTTCAAATAGATCTTCAACAAAGACCTGCCGTAAAAGCTCGTATCTCTTGGCTATCTTACGCAACCGTTGGTATTCAATTTTTGTTACCGGAATTGTATTAGCCATATTACTCATTATACTTTTTTCTTTTTCTCTGTCAAACGTTAATTTGCGGTTAAAGACCCTTGCGGGGTTCATCTCCGTCGAGGGTTTTTTCTTTTTTCTTCACGCAAACTTTTTGAGCATCATTAAGACCGCTCGTTTGATGAGTTCTGGCGGGGTTTTTTGGGTAATAACGTCATCAATGAATTCCGCGACTTTGGCAAAGTCCTTTTCTTTGAATCCGCGAGTGGTCATGGCCGGCGTGCCCACACGCAACCCCGAGGGCTTGAAAGGAGTTCCGGTATCGTAGGGAATCGTGTTCATATTCGTAATGATATTCGCCTTCTCCAATAATACTGCGGCTGACTTGCCATCGATCCCTTTATTTCGCAAATCAATTAAAATTAAATGTTTGTCTGTTCCACCCGAAATTATAGTAAAGCCGTATTTTTTGAGCGCGTCAGAAAATACGGTTGCGTTTTTCACCACTTGCGCGGCGTATTTTCTAAAGTCCGCGGAATTTGCTTCTTTGAGCGCCACCGCAAGCGCGGCAATGTTATTATCAAACGGCCCGCCTTGCAATCCCGGAAAAATTGACCTATCAATTCTATCGGCAAACTCGCGTTTACAATAAATCATGGACGCGCGAGGTCCGCGAAGCGTTTTTTGCGTGGACATAGTAACAACATCGGCGTACGCAAAGGGCGAAGAAAGAACCCCCGCGCCTATAAGCCCCGCTTCGTGCGCGATATCTGCCATATAAAATGCGCCAACGAATTTTGCGATGGCGCCAAGACGTTTATAATTTATTTCCCGCGGATAGGCCGTGCCGCCTGAAATAATCACCTGTGGTTTTTCTTTTTGCGCCATTTTTTCAATTTCGTCGTAATCAAACACCATTGTTTTTTCATTCACGCGATAGCGCACGGTTTGAAACATTTTCGAGCTTATCGTAACTTTTCGGCCATCCGGCAAGTCCCAGCCGTGCGATAAATGCCCGCCGTCTGGCAAATTCATCGCCATAATTTTTTGCCCGGGCTCTAAAAGCGCGTTTAACACGCAAAAATTCGCTATCGCGGCCGACACCGCTTTCACGTTCACGTGCCAATTTTCATCGAGCGAGAAAAATTGCTTGGCGCGCTTTATTGCCAAAAGCTCCACTGCATCCACATTGATATTTCCTTGATAGTAGCGTTTGCCCGGTTCGCCTTCCGAATATTTATTGGTGAAAACGGATCCAAGCGCCTGCAACACCGCGCGCGAGGCAAAATTCTCCGACGGAATAAGCCGAATCGTTTCCTTTTGGTATTTTTCCTCTGCCTTCAAAATCGCGTACACCTCCTTATCCTGCTTGAGTGTCTTCATAATTTTTTGTTATTACATAATTGCCCCCACCGATATTTTGCACCATACCTTTGAGTTCAAGCTCGATGAGTAATGATAGCAACGCCGGTACCTCCACTTTAGTTTTTTGCGCGAGTTTGTCAATATGGATTTGCCCTTCCTCAAGACAAGTAATAATAGTAGCTTCCTGTACGGAAAACCCTCCAAGGGAGAAGGCGCGTTGGGGGTATAGTTTTTTTATGGGAAAAAATAATGTTTCTTTTTGTAAAATCTCCAATACGTCTTTGGCGCCCTCAACTAAATGAGCGCCTTTCTTGATAAGATTATTTCCCCCGCGTGCGGCAGAGGAAAATGGCGACCCAGGAATTGCGCATACAATACGCGTTTCTTTTCGTGCAAACTCGGCGGTGATGAGCGCGCCGCTTTTTTGCGGAGCTTCAATAACAATAACGCCAAGCGAGAGTCCTGCCACTATACGATTGCGCGCGATGAAGTGATGGCGTAACGCGGGCGTGTCTTTTTCATATTCGCTCACTAAAGCTCCCCCAATCTCTATCATCTTGCGCGAAAGCGAGGAATTCTGGCTCGGAAAAAAGAAACGTTCTTCAAGGGAAGAGCCAAGCACGCCAATCGTTTTCCCGTATGCTTCGAGCGCGCCTTTATGTGCCGCGCTATCAATTCCTTGCGCCAATCCCGAAACAATAACTAATCCTGCGCGTGCTAATTCCTGCGCTATGTTTTGAGCAAGTGTCATCCCTTCTCCTGACGCTTTGCGCGTTCCCACAATCGCTACGCATGGCAACGATAGAATTGAGGCATCGCCTTTGACATATAACGCCTTTGGCGCATTCTTAATTTGTTTCAATAATGCGGGGTACTCTTTGTCGTGTATAGTGATTTCCTTCTGTGTGTCTTTTTTCTCCATATACTGTTAAAATCCTCTCTTTTTCGCGGCCGCGAAAAAGAGAGGATTTTAGTTAGGTTTTTCCACGAGAAAAATTCTTGCCAACCCTTCTAAATCGTATAATCTTATGACATATTCTGTTTCTTTTAATACATCAAAGGGAGATATCCAAATACTTTGCTGAAGTTTTTGATATCCTAAAGATTTTAACCTTCTCCGAAATTCATCTCTCACCATCTTTTTCTTTTCGGGAATATCAAAGACAACCATCTCCCATTTCTTATCCTTTCGCTTCTTTAATCCTACCTTGACTCGAATGTAGAAAATTTTTTCCATTCCTTTGGGTGTAACCACAATTCCGTCTTTTACTTTCCAATCTGGCGCTTTGATAAAACCGGATTTTTTAAGTCTATAAATAAGTTTCTGCGTTTTCTTCCTTCCATGCCATCGATACATTTCATATCTTATACTTCTCAATTCAGGACAAAACGCTTCTTGAAGGGAACGGCGACCAAAGATTTCATCAATCGTCCCCATTGTCTCAAGGACCGAGTAAAGACGCCAGAGAAATTTTTCGCCGATAGGCAAGGAAAGCTTCATGCTATAGTTTATTCTATCATTATATCCCTAAAATTGCGCGGCCGCAAAAAAAGAGGAATTATTGAGTATACAAAAGATGGGCTTTTTTGCTTAATATTTTCACTGCTTCGCGTAGCATTTCAGTGTATAAATGCAAGCCGACGGCGCGAATATTGCCGGATTGTTCCCTCCCCAAAATATTGCCCGCGCCGCGTATTTCTAAATCCTTTAAGGCAATGGCGTAATTCTCGCCAAGTCCTTGAAATTGGCGCAAAAAGCGCAACCGCTTTTTCCCGTCTTCGGTAATGTGGCGAGGGTTAAAGAAAAAGTATGCGCTTGCCTGCGTGAAGCGCCGCCCCACGCGCCCGCGGATTTGATGAGCTTGCGCAAGTCCCAATTTTTGCGCATCTTGGACCACCAGCGTATTGACATGCTCCAAATCCAACCCATTTTCAATAATGGTGGTGGCAATGAGAATCGAGAATTTTTTTTCCCGAAATTCATGAATGGTGTTTAAGAGTACCTGCTCGGGCAATTTCCCGTGCGCGATGCCAATGCGCTCGCGCGGGAAAAATTCTATAAGCATCGCATGCACCTCTGCAATATTGCGAATACGCGGAACAAGATAATACACTTGCCCGCCGCGCGCTAATTCTTGCGCAATTGCTGATTTGATTTTTACCTTGTCAAAGGGAAATATATACGTAAGAATGGGCTCTTTCCCCGGGAGCGGGCTCATAATATTTGAAACATCGCGCAAGCCGGCGAGCGCGAGCTGAAAGGTTCGCGGGATAGGCGTTGCAGAAAGCGAGAGCATATCAGAATTCACGCGAAGTTCTTTGAATTTTTCTTTTTGGCGAACGCCAAACTTCTGTTCCTCATCAAGTATCACAAGCCCGAGACGCAAAACCTCATTTAAGTGAAACAATATTTTATGCGTGCCGACAATAAGATCGGCGTCAAATGAGGAAGGAGCATTTAGTACCGCGCGGCTCACGAGCGCCACGCTCACGCCAAATTCATGGAATCGCTTTTTTATATAATGATAATGCTGATCTGCTAAAATAGTGGTGGGAGTTAAAAGAACCACTTGTTTATGAGCGCTCACCACATGGAACGCGGCTTGGAGCGCCACTTCAGTCTTCCCAAAACCAACGTCCCCGCAGATGAGTCTGTCCATGGGTCTGGCTTTCCCCAAGTCCCGGACAATATCATCAATCGCCTTTTTTTGGTCAGAGGTAAATACAAAACCCGTGGTTTTTGTAAATTCGTCAAAGCCAGCAGGGTCTGTTTGATAAGGGTCGCGTGTTGCAAGTTCCCGCTTAGCATAAAGCGAGAGAAGTTCTTTTGCGAGTTTGAGCGCGGCTTCATTAGCCCTTCGCTTGGTAGAGGCCCAGCTATTGGTATTGAGACGATGAAGGGTGGGCGTGCCAAAACCGATATAGGGCGAAAGTTTTGAGAGCGCCTGCTTGGGCAAAAAAAGCTTATCGTCCTTTGCGTATTCTAAAAGCAAATAGCTCTCGCGATTAATTATCCGCTCCTCTTTGAAGCGCCCAATGCCATGATCAAGATGAACAACATAATCCCCGGGTTCTATTTTCTGGAGGAATGAACGGCGTACGCTCGCCTCGATTTCCTCTTGTAATTGTGGCGTTGCCGAAAGTGAAAGCGGCGTTATCCGTTCAACATCATTGCCCCAAAATTCGATGCGAGAGGCATGCGACGCGCGAAAGGGGAATATATCAAGCACATCGCCCAAATAGCGAAACTCTCCGGGCTTTGCCAGACGCTGAACTTTTTCATATCCAAAATCAGCCAGATCTCGCAAAAGGAGGGCTGGCTTACACACTTGATGCTCGTCAATAATGAGAGGCCGCTTGCCTATTCCGGGAATACGTATCGTTTTTTCACTCGCATTCATTGGTCTTGATAAATGCCAGAAACTCATTCGATAATACTACATGAACCTCCCCGCGGCAAGTCACGGGCGGGAAATGAAATATTCCCATGAATAGTGATACGCGTTTTATCAATGCCGTCTTTAATCGCCTTGAATAAAAGCGCAGTTATCGTTGATAATAATTCTTCCTCCTGTTTCTCTGTGATATTTTCGGTTGTTTTTGTCAAATACTCGTCTAAAGGAATTGCGAGTTCCTGCGCTGGTTTTACGCCCACGCGAAAACGCCAAAACTTTTGCGTGCCGAGCTCGTCTATAATTGATTGAACTCCTTTATGTCCTGCGCTTGAACGGTCAAAATCTACTTTCACTTCGCCCCATAATAAATCAAATTCGTCGTGCACCACCCAAAGATTTTCTGGAGAGATTCCGTTTGTCTCCATATAGTTTTTTATCGTGAAGCCCGAGCGATTCATATATTGGAGAGGTTTCATCAAAGCCAATTCTTCTGTAGTCAAGTCAATCAATGTTCGCTCTCTTGCCCAATCTTTGGACGGAAAATAGCGCGCTTTGAAATAATCCAGCACCCAAAACCCCATATTGTGCGGGGTTTTTTCATACTCCTTGCCCGGATTCCCTAAACCCGTTATGAGTATCATGGTTTTTGAAAAAACGCTTGTATTTCAGAATAATCATCGCTCCCCGCGTTGGGAATAAGCCCGTACATGCCCGACGCAGTATGGATTTCTGAAAGCAGAGCAAGAGCGCCCGCCTCTACTGTCCTTGTCGCCACCAAAAGATGCGGGGTAAGAAGCGCGCTCAATAATAATGGCGCATCCTTAATCCCGATATTCGTTATAATGTGTCCCTGAAGTTGAGAAAGAAGGGTGGTAAACGCACTCACGTTTTTTAATGTATCCCCTGCCCGACCCCGAAGCGCTTCCAATAAATCATGCTGGCGCTCAATGCGATCAAAATCCCCGCGCACAGAATAGCGCGAACGGATAAGTCGCACCGCGTCGTGCCCGCCTAAATGCTGATACCCTTTCTTGATATAAAGCGGCTCGTATGAATAATTGGGTCCCGGAAAAAACGGATCGGCGATATCCTTTTTCACTTCAATATCAACACCGCCCATACTGTCAATAATTTTTTCTAATCCTGAAACGTCAATGCCCGCAAAATAATCAATATGACGCCCGGTTATCCTCTCAACTTTTTCCACAATGAACGCGCTAGGCAAAAGAGGAGAAAACGTCAATCCTAATTCGTATAAGCTGTTGATTTTTACCATTCTCTTTTGAGCCCCCACGCTCACCAAAAGATCGCGCGGAATAGACGTAATAGTAAGATGCAGGGGATTGCCCTCAAAGGAAGCCACCATAATCGTGTCAGTGAGATTGGGCGCAGGATAGGGTTTGCCCGCCATCCCCAAAAGCAAAATGTTGGTATCCTTCACAAACGAGCCGAGGTTCGGAAATGCCAATGGAATATCAATATGCTTTTCTTCTCTCGACGGCAAATCAAGCCCCTGCGCGCGCGTGAATTGATAACTATAAAAGCTCCCGTCAAACATCCACGACAAAAAGAGTGCGGTGAATGAAAGCGCAAGTGCGTGCGCCAAAAAAGAAACGATTTTTCTCATCATTTATAGTATAACAAAAACAACGCATCATTGACAATGGTTGCCCTTTGTACTAAATATATAGTAAGGTATATCGTGCACGTTCATTAAGGAGAACGCGATGGCGCAAAGGAAAAAGTCTACAAAAATGTTCCTGCAGGAATTAAACTCTCCGGACCAGTCGATGAGAGAGGAGGCGCATAATCACTTCCTCGAGTTAGAAGATGATGAGTTAGAAGAAAAAGCGATAAAGCCCCTCCTGCAAGAACTCCGGCGCAGGGCAAAAACGCTTTCCTTTGATGGTCATTACGAGAGGCATAATTTCTACGAAATTGCCGCTCTGGTAGACGAAATCGGCAGTCATCATCGTAACGTTCAAGAAGCGTTTTTGAACTTTGCCTTTGCGGGGAGTAAGGCCACGCTGGCCGAAATGATAAGCGTTGGCCGTAAAAATAACAATGCTTTTGATAAGGCGATCTCTGATTTGCGGAAATATCTACAAGAAGGGAGTCAGCGCCAAAAGTTTATCGCCGCATACCTATTGGGACAGCAAGGCGCTTCGGGAGATTTTATGGAAGTGCTTGAGAGTGTGAAGTGAGTAAACGTCTGATGAGGGAAGCGTGGCTTTCCTCATCAGATCCTTCAACGGAGAATGAGCGATGAAGGGAATATTTGATAGCCAGGAATTTGCCTTGGCGGGGCTGGCAACAAAACTGCAAGAGGAAATGCAGGGACAAAAACGTCAAGGAGTTATTGACGATATTTCTAGTGATATCCTAGAAATGAGAGGCGACGTAGTGAGACAACTTTTCACGCTTCTCTTTGAAGAACTCCCAGAGGATGTGAAAGTCGAGCTACGTCAACTCATTGCGTTCAATAGCGTTCATAAAAGAACAGCGGCTGAAGTATTAACAAAAATACTTCAAGACAATGCAGGCGACCTTTCTAATCCCCTCAATCTGGCGCGCTTCAACGAATCCTTAGAGCTCCTTATTCTCATCGAGGGGCCTGCCGTGAAAACGCTCGTTGAGTTTGCCTGCGCGCAAAAAGACGAAGGGATCGCGCGAAGAATCGTTTGCGCCCTTGTCAAAATGCGAGGGATACAAGATGAATTGGTAAAGCTACTGGGAGAAGCAAAGGATTATGAAAGTCTGCTTTTCATCTCCCACGTGTTAGAAATGAGGAAAGAAGCGACAGCAAAGGACAATTTTTTCCGTGTGCTGTTCAAGAAAGAGGATCTATGAGCGGGAGGGCAAGCGCCTTTCCGCTCTTCTCATGATTATTTGACATTCAAGTAAAGACATGTATAATTCCTACTAATGCAAAGGCAACAACAGGAATTATCTAAAGAGCTTATTGAGGAGTTCTTAAAACCAGATATCCAAAAAGGAATAGTAAAAGCTATTTGGCTATTTTTAAAGTCTCATATAATAGTTTTTGTAATCGCCTTTCTTCTCGGAAACGCAGTTCCCTTTAAAATAAATCTTGATAATTTGATAAATTTTTTAATTCACTTTCTATGAAAGAATTAAATTTCGAAAAATTTACTGGCGTTGGTGGACGTTTTAATTACTCTATAAGCTTAAATAGATCAGGAGGATTCTCTTTTAATTCAGGATTTTATAAAAAATATGAACTGAGGCAATTCCCTTATGTAATTATATTTTTTGACAAAGGAGTAAAAGCTGTAGGATTCTCTTTTATTAAGAAAAAAGTTAAAGGAGCACTAAAAATTTCCCATATAAAAGATATTGATACAGCTCATGTAAAATCAAATTCATTCCTTTCTGCATACGATATAAAACCAAAACTTTTTGCGAGGCAATATATTCCGAAAGAATACAAAATGGAAGGCGGAGAAGAAAATATTTTTTATATTTTATTAGAAGA
>OBEQ011494221.1_pt1 | contig 13238 bp, 10 predicted proteins | sample 1670901 | NCBI WGS metagenome assembly OBEQ01 (sample SAMEA104232315, study PRJEB22302) | groundwater metagenome | biome: forest; feature: aquifer; material: groundwater | place: USA | collected 2011-08-07 | depth 5.4 m
TCGCCGGCCAGGCCGCAGGGTTCCTGAACATGATGGCGGAAGGCATGTCGTGCGCGATGCACAGTGGCGCCATCGCCGGCGAATCGATCGTCGAATCGTTCACGCGCAACCGGGACGCGAATGCCGTCTACGACCACCTCGTGCAGAGCGAGCGCACGCGGACCGTCGACCAATGGAACCCGCTGAAGATCGTCTTCGATACGCCGCACGAGGCCGATTTGAAGGCGGCCATCATGAAATGCCCGCTGTCGGATCGCGCCTACATGGTCAAGGAGATGCTGGCCTACATCGGCCAGTTCCGCGGCTACCGCTGGGTGGCGCCCATCCTGTCCGCCGCGGCGCGGCGGCTTTTCCTCGGTCGTTACTGAGCTCCCCCACGCCGATGCCGCACACACCTCTGTTCAGAGCTGTCAAACGCGGCGATCTGTCTGCCGCCGGAGGGACTTGGACCCGACTTGGGTTATGAGCGCAATGAGCGGGCCGGGCGCGTCGTTGTGCGGCGAGCGGCGCGCCGAGTCGCTCGTCGCGGAACTGGAACCTGGTGCGAGCGGGCCGCCGGTCGAGGAACTGGAAACCCGTCTTCGCGCAGACCGGCGACGTGAAGCTGAATCGCTTCCCTCACGAGTCGCTTGACCTCGGCGATAGTTCGTCCGACGACGCCAACGCCCGGAAGATCGGGTACGTAGGCTCCGAACGACGAGGTACCTTTCTCAATGACGACGAGGTACTCCACGGCCTTATTTTAGCCCTGCCTGCTTGAGGATGCTGTTCAGCGTCCCCTTCGGCACTTCCAATGACGAATGACCGGCGACGGTCACTCGGCCAGGCTTGTTTGGATGCTTCAATTGGCGATGACTGCCCTTCGTCGCTACGACCTTCCACCCTTCGTCGGTCAGCTTTCGGAGAAGGTCGCGAACCTTCATTCACGCGAAGTGTATCCGCGTTCCACGCACGCGGCGACCCTTCCTCGGGCGTTACTGAACTCCGCTACAAGGAACTGGCCCGAACGGGCCTCGTTAGCGGGAGGCCGTGAGAGTATCAGCGAGCCTCAACTTGATGAACGCCTGGCGACTCACGCCGATTCGCTTGGCTTCACGATCGATTGCATCGAGCAAGTCGACGGGAAAATCGACATTCACGCGCTGGACGTCACGACCAGGACGGCTAGCTTTCGTGAGGTCGAGATGACCTGTGAGGTCTTCTCCAGCATCGTGCATCGCGTCCAGACGAGCGGCGCTCAATGCCTTAGCCGGCGAGGTAGCGCGCCTCTTCTTCTGGACGCGCACGGCGGACCGAGATGATGCGGATCGTTTCATTTCGATATGTGATGAAAGCGGACCACGTTTTCTGCTCAATTCGACCAACTACCTGACGGCGCGGTTCCTCGAGGCTGCGCGCTGGAATCTCCAATCTGTCCGGATCTCCCCAGATCGCCTGAGCCTCAACGAAGTCGATGCCATGCTTGACCTTGTTTGCGCCCGACTTCTCCGCGTCGAAATCGAACCGCATCGGTATAGAAACTATACCACTTCAGCGCATCCTCGCCGGGTGGCGCCCATCCTGTCCGCCGCGGCGCGGCGACTTTTCCTCGGGCGTGACTGAACTCCCCCGCACCGGACCGCTCGAGTGTCAGGTGGCGACACCTTCAGGTGCGCGGCGCTATCAGCCAAATGTTCGTCGCCCATGGCCTCCTCGTTGATCTGGACAAGACGGGTGGAAATCGAACCGCATCGGTAAGGAAACAATGGCAATTCAGTGGCGTCCAAACCACCCTGTGCGAAAGAGAACGGACAAGGAAGGACGGTCGCCCGACGCTCAACATGGGAATGAACCGTATGCGAGCCTACAAGAGAGTTCTATTCACGATTGCTGCGCTCTTTCTGGCGATTCCGGTCTTCGCTCAGGAGGCCAGAAGCACGGCGGTGATCTGGACCGACCGCGGCGATGTCGCGGCGTTGGACCTCGTGAGTGGACCAGGCGGGAAAGATCACGAGCCGGGCACCGACTTCAGGTTCATCAAGGAATCTCACGGTGGAACCTCGCCGAAGTTTGACGTTGAAGACGAACACGGTACCAAGTGGAAAGTGAAAGTCGGGGAAGAGGCGAAGTCGGAAACTGCCGCAACGCGTCTGCTCTGGGCTGCGGGCTACGTTGTCGACGAGGACTACTACCGGGCTGAAATCCGGGTCCGGGGACTGAAACGGCTCGCCCGCGGGCAGGAATTCGTGTCACATGGCGACACCGTCACCGGGGCGCGTCTGGAGCGCAAGACCGGACACAAGGAATCGAAGACCTGGAGCTGGTACGACAATCCGTTTGTCGGCACGCGCGAGTTCAACGGCCTCAGGGTGATGATGGCGCTCGTCAACAACTGGGATCTGAAAGAAATCAACAACAGCGCGTCTGACACATCTGGCGGCGGAAGGCAGTACGGAATCAGCGATTTGGGCGCCACATTCGGGCGCACCGGCAACAGCCTCAACCGCAGCAAAGGCGTGCCGAAGGACTACGCGGAGACCGAGTTTATCGAAAAGGTGACGCCCACGTACGTCGATTTCGTCGGGCACAGCCGGCCCTTCTTCCTATCCTTGTTCAATTTCCGCAACTATCGCTTCCGGACGCAGATGGAGAGCGTGGTCAACCACATTCCGATTGCCGACGCCCGTTGGATCGGCAACCGGCTCGGACAATTGTCGCCCGGACAGCTCAGGGACTGCTTCCGCGCCAGCGGATTCTCACCCGCCGACGTCGAGGCGTACACGCAGGTCGTCATGCAGCGCATCGCGGCATTGAAGAAGTTAGAGGGAACCTAGCGGCAGCGTGAACGTGATCGTCGTGCCCTTCCCGACTTCGCTGCGGGCGCGAATTTCTCCTCCATGCGCCACGACGAGGTTGCGCGCAATCGTGAGCCCGAGGCCGGAGCCCCGGGAGCCGCGTCCTTTGTAGAAGCGGTCGAAGATCTTCGGCACATCCTCGGCGGCGATCCCGCTGCCCGTGTCGCTCACGCTCACCTCAATCGAATCTCCGCGTCTGACCGCATCGACCGACACGCCGCCGCCGGGCGGCGTGTGGTGCAGCGCGTTCGACAGCAGATTCGTGAGCACCTCGCGGATGCGCAGCGGATCGATGTCAACGAGGGGAAGATCGGGCGCTGACGTGGCGCGGATCGACACCTTCCCCGCCGCCGATTCGATCGAGGCCGACGTCACCGCTTCGTGGACCAGGATCGCAAGATCCGTCGACTCCTTCCGCAGGGTCAGCATCCCGCTCTCGGCGTGCGCGAGCGTCCGCAGATCGTCGACGAGGCGCGCCAGCAGGCGCGTCTCCTCGAGCACCGCGGTGATCTGCGCCTCGTCGCGCGGATACACGCCGTCGAGCATGCCCTCGAGCCGTCCCTGCAGCACCGCGAGCGGATTCCGCAACTCGTGTGCGATGTCGGCCATCAGATGCCGGCGCTGCGCATCCTGCGCCTGGAGCGTGCTCGTCATGCTGTTGAACGCGCGCGCGACGACTCGGAGCGATCGCGGCCCGTGCTCCGCAGCGCGCGCCGAATAGTCGCCGGCGGCGACGCGATCCGCCGCGTCGACGATGTCTCCAAGGGGAAACCCGAAGTGCCGCATCCCGGTTCTGAAGAAGCCGACGATGAAGAGCAGCCACAACAGACCAAATCCGACACGCATCACGCGGAACGGCGGGCCGGCCATGCCGCCACCTGGAAAGAACCACGAGATCACCGTGGTTGCGCCGACGATCACGAGGAACAGGGCAAGTGCAAAGAGCCATCCCACACGCCGCCTGAAGGGAGCGCGATGACGTCCCCAATCACGTGGTCCACGCCGCGGCGGCCACGGCTCATTGACCGGCCACCACGGCGGGACCGAGGGCCCCGGCCGCCACTGTCGCCGCCAGTCGCGTCCTCTCATTCGGCGAACTTGTAGCCCATGCCGTACACGGTGAGCACGTACTGCGGGCTCCGGGAATCCGGCTCGAGCTTGCGCCGGATGTTCTTGATGTGCGTGTCGATCGCGCGCTCGAACGATTCGACGTCGCTCCCCCGCACCGCGTCGAGGAGCTGGGCGCGGGTGAAGATGCGTCCGGGCTGCCGCGCCAGCGCGGCAAGAAGCTGAATCTCGGTTGGCGTCAGATCGATCGCCGTGTCGCCGCGCGACACGTGCATCCGCTCGAGGTCAATCGTGAGATCCGCGCGCCTGATCACGCCGCCGCCCGCGCCGGCCGCATCGACGCGCCGCAGGACCGAACGGACGCGCGCCACCAGTTCCCGCGGACTGAACGGCTTCGTCATGTAGTCGTCGGCGCCCAGTTCCAGGCCGGTGAGGCGGTCCGACTCCTCGATCCGCGCCGTCAGCATGATGATCGGCACATCGCCGTCGCGGCGCAACGCCCTGGCGACGTCAAGGCCATCCATGCGCGGGAGCCCGAGGTCCAGGACGATCAGGTCAGGCCGCCGCGTCCGCGCGGCGGCGAGCGCGTCGACGCCGTTGGCCGCCGTGATCACGGCAAACCCGGCGTGGCGCAGGTAGTCGCCCGCGATCTGCGTAATCGACGGCTCGTCGTCCACGACAAGGACAGTCTTCATGTGACGGGGGTCAGATTCGGGTGATGGAGCGACTCAACGCCTTGAGTCGATCCATCACCCGAGTCTGACCCCCAATTATGAAGAAACTATGGAGTCAGCCGCTCCGCCGGGATCTTGACGATGAAGGCATCCAGGCGGCCGCCGCCGGTGTTCGTCGTCCAGATGAAATAGCGGCCGGTGACGTCGAGATTGCCCTTGGGCCGCTTCTCGTAGTCGCCGGTGCCGCCGCCGGACGCGTCGAAATCCGTCATCACCTGCCCGACGACCAGCACGTCGAGCGACCCGTCGGAGTTCTGGCCGGCATCGAGCGAGAAGCAGACGATCTCGTCGGCCATGTCGGGGACCTGGCTGGCGTTGCTGCCGCACGCGTACTGGGATTCGGGCGCCGCTCCGGCGAGCGCGTTGCCGTGAGAGATGTGATTGGCGGCGGCAATATCCCATCGCTTGTTGTAGTGCAGCACCGGACCAATGGGACGCTGCGTGCTCGTGACGGGAAACTTCAGCAGGATCGTGGCGTTCGGCTCCGGGTTGTAGTTGTCTGCGCCGACCGCGTAGCCGTATCCCATGTCGAGATGTCCCAGCGCGCCGTCCACAGCGTCGATGACGGTCTCCTCCCCGGTCTGGATATCGACGATCCGGTTGATGCGGCTCCAGTCGGGCCGGCCCTGGAGCAGCATCAGCCAGCGGCCGGACTTGTCGATGTGGCATTCATCGAACGAGTATCCCTCCGGCGTCGGATAGTAGAGGAACCCTGACGGCCGGTAGACCACGCAGCCGATCCGCTGCCAGTCCGTGTTCTGCAGCGTCGCCGAGTGCACCAGGTCGTCGTCGCTGGAGTGCGGCTGGGTGAGGAACGCGGCGTTGGCGGGACACACGCTCGGCCGCGGGCACGCGTCGAGATCCATGGCAGGCGTCTCGTCGAACTGCCGCCTGAGAATGTCGTATCTCCTCAACTGGCTCGATCCCACCATGTAGGCATACAGCTTGGTCGCCTGCGTGGCGCTGAAATACCAGCCTTCGCCCGTGCTCCAGTGGTACGGACTGTTCGAATCGAACAGCGGCCCGAGATTCTGCACCTCGTCGGTGATCTTGTCGTAGCGGATCAGCGTCGGCCCGGCGCCGCCGCGGTTCGTGTCGGTGCCGAGAAAGACATACAGGTCGTCGCTGCCGACGTGGTTGTTGATGTTCCGCCAATATGAGTAGCCGACATACCAGAGACAATCGGCGCCGCCGTCGCAATCGCTCGCGTTCGTCAGTCGAACCGCGTCGGTGTTGTACGGCGCGGGAAACGTGAACTTCCCTTTCGCGCCGGTCGCCGGGAGAAACGCCTGGATCTGTGACGCCGTGAAGCGCGCCCTGAGCGCGGGAGAGCCGGCCTTCTCGGTAAATCCGCCGCCCGCGGGAGGCGGTGGACTCATGGCGAGCCGCGCGTCGCGCACGGTGGCATCGGTCGTGAGGAGCGAGGTATCCAGCAGCAGTGGAAGCTGCGGGACGTGCGCGCTCTCCTTCAGGTAGTGTCCGTTCTTGCTGTACTCCACGCGTCCATCGACTACGCCGATGCGGAACACATCGCCCGCGGTATACGTCGTGTCGCCACCGGCGTACACGCCGTCCTCGAGCACGTCCGCGTAGCCGCCGCCGTTGAAGCGAAAGCCGAAATCGATGTCGCTATAAGTCGTGTCGTCGTTCCCATGGCTGAGCCCGGCCATCCAGAGCGTGTTGAGCTCGCCGACCGTGAACTCGACGTACCCGTCCGCGCTCAGCTGTTCCTGTGACGTCGCGCCTGCGTCCTGGCAGCCATCGCAGCCTGACGTCTTTTGCAGCACCGTGCCGTTGACGCCCGCGTTCACCAGGTTCGTCCACGTGATCGGCGTGTTTGTTTGCGCCGTGGCGGCAACGGCGATGAGCAATGAGAAGACACACGAAAGGCTGAGTACGCGGCAAGAGAAAAGTTTTGGCACTGTCGGGGGCGGGAGCAGGATGAGTGCCACTTAGACCCGCCTTAACGGCTGAGCGCTGAATACTCCTCGTCGGACAGCGCGATCGCCGCAGCCGCGACGTGTTCCTCGAGATGATCGCGCCGCGAGGTGTCGGGGATCGGCGGCACCACCGCCGAACGCCGCAGCAGCCACGCGAGCGCGATCTGTGATGGCGTGGGCGTGGTGGGCCTTGGCGATACTCGCGACGGCGGCATTGCCGCGCGGGGCACCCACGCTGCTGCACCAGAGCGCCCGCGCGCTCCACATCGTCGCGGCCATCGTCCGCAGATAAGTACTCACACCGTCGGCGGCGACGAGGGCGCGGCCGGTCTACGCGGACGATGCCGCGTGCGCCGCGGCTCCCATCAGGTCGTCCGGCCCGGCAAGTTGATCTTTGGACGGACGCGGTCCATCGAGTACCTCACGGACCTTGTGCGCCAGGCGATCGGGCGCAAACGGCTTCTGGATGAACGGGATGCCCGGGTGGAGCAGGTGGTGACGCACGACCGCGTGGTCCGTGTACCCGGACATGTAGAGCACGCGAATCCCCGGCCGGGTCGGCACCAGCGCCCGCACCATGTCGAGCGCGCTCATGCCGGGCATGACGAGGTCCGTAATCATGAGGTCGATGCCGCCCGGGTATTGCTTCGCCACGCGGATGGCCGATTCGCCGTTGTGCGCCTCTAGAACTTTGTATCCGTACCAGGTGAGTACCTGCCGAACGAGCGAGCGCACCATTTCTTCGTCTTCGACGAGAAGCACGGTCTCGGCCCCTGCCCGGTCGGCATCGACCATCGCAGGCTGCACGGTCACCATGAGCGTGGGCGTTTCGGTATCCGGTAGCTCACTGCCGGGCGCCAGACCGGCGTCGACCTCCTGGTCCCGCGTCCCCGCGTGGACGGCCGGGAGGTAAATCTTGAACGACGTGCCGACGCCGGGCTCGCTGTAGCACCAGATATAACCTCCGCTCTGTTTGACGATGCCGTACACCGTCGAGAGACCGAGCCCGGTGCCCTTGCCGCGCGGCTTCGTCGTGAAGAACGGCTCGAAGATGCGCGCCTGCGTTTCCTTGCTCATGCCGTGTCCGTTGTCACTGACCGCGAGCATGGCGTAGGCGCCAGGTATCACCGCCAGGCGGCGACGCGCATAGACGTCATCGAGGACGACGTTCGCTGTCTCGATCGTCAACTTCCCGCCGTTCGGCATCGCGTCACGCGCGTTGACGGCGAGGTTGATCAGCACCTGGGTGATCTGCGTTGGATCCCCTTTGACGAAATCGAGGCCGTCGCTTGGAATCGTAACCAGGTCGACATCCTCGCCGATCAGCCGCTGCACCATCTCGTGTATCTCACCGATCGTGCTGTTCAGGTCCAGCACGATTGGCTGCATCGTCTGGTTTCGGCTGAAGGCAAGAAGTTGACTGGTCATGTGCGCGGCGCGTGCGGCGGCCAGTTTGATCTGCTCTATCCCGTCGGCCAGTGACGGGCCGGCGGCGCCGTGGATCGGCGCGGAACCAGCGGCGGCGACCTGCGGTGCCCGCAGGAGCATGTCGGCCTGTCCGAGGATCGCGGTCAGCAGGTTGTTGAAGTCGTGCGCGATGCCGCCGGTGAGGCGGCCGATCCCCTCCATCTTCTGCGATTGCAGCAACTGCGCTTCGAGCACCTTGTGCTCGGTAATGTCCGTGAGGACTTCCATGACACCCCAGGTGCGTCCCGTCGCATCGCGCAACGGCGCGGTCGAGACAGACACCTGCACCAGGCGGCCGTCATTGGCGGTCCGTTCGGTTTCGAGAGCCGCGAACGCGTGACCCTGCAACACCTGTTTCTTGAGGTTCGCATGCTCGTCGTGACGGTCCTTCGGGATGGTGGGATTGGGCTGTCCCAGCACGTCCTTGCCGGACCACCCGAAGGTGCGGGCGCACGCGGGATTCCACAGCTTCACCCGGCCGCGCGTGTCTTCGATTGTGATCGCCAGTGGAGACGCCTCCGTCAGCGTGCGGAGCATTTCACCGCTCTGACGCAGCGCCTCTTCCGTTTCACGACGCTTCGAAATATCAGAGATACGGAACACAACCGCCTCGCTCGTGCGGTCAGTGTTGCGCCTGCTCTCCATCGGCTCAATGCGATACCAGACCTGCCCTGCGCGCGCGGCGCGCACTTCGATCGCGCCCGCCTCGGGCGCCGACTTGCGGCACGCCGCGATGAACTGCTCGACTTCTCCGGCGTGTTTCTCGCGCGCGAGCGACTTCAGGGGGGTGCCCACGACGGCCGCCAGCGTCTGGCCGAGAATTCCCTCGACGGCCCCTTGGACCTCGACGATGGAACCATCCTGGCTCACGCGAATCGCGACGTCCTCCAACCGCGAGAAATCGCGAAACGATCGCGCAGAAGCGTCGCGGGGCTCCACGGCCGATCGGCCTGCTAACGCAACGGTGAAGAAACCGAGGAGCGCCGCCCATGACGACGCAAGTATGACGATCGCCCGTGTGACTGCCGCCGACACACTCCGGCGGACCGTGTCCGCCTGTTGCGCGACGAGTGTCCGCGACACCTCACTCAGTTGGACGGCGGATTTCCGATTGTCGAAGGCGCCGGGGCGGCCGGCCTGATCGACATAGCTTTGATACGCCGCCTGCAGAGGCTCGGCGGACACGGCAGGACTGACGATCAGGCTTGCCCCTGCGATCGCCCTCCATAGCACCGGGCCCTGGTCGGCCGTCTGATTGACCGTACCGGCTTCCTCCAGCACGCGCCGAATTGACGCGTCGGTCTTCCGGCGCAGCGCCGAGTACGGCGAGTCGGAGAGGGGTGCCGGTGCGAGCGACACTGTCGCGTAATGTGCCTGATCGAGGGCGGCGAACTCCCGATCGAAGCGGTCGAGCGCCGAATCGATGCGCCCGGCCTGCACGATCGCCGACAACGCAGCCAGCATCAGCAGCGTGACGCACAGCGTCGCACCGACTGCCGGCGCCGCTCGCCTCAAGGATTTCACGGTCATCGTCGCACTACCGTCATACTGCCAGCTGCGAGACGTGCACCACTTCTTCGAGCGTTGTCAGCCCTTCGTTCACTTTGGCGAGGGTCTCTTCGCCGAGCGTTCGCGTCCCATTTCGTTTCGCGCTCTCGAGCATGGCCCCTTCGGACGCACCGCTCAGCACGAGTTGCCGAAGTTCATCTGTCATCACCACCATCTCGAACACGCCGATCCGACCCTTGTATCCGGTGCCGCGGCAATTGTCGCAGCCCACCCCTCGCCACAGCGTGTCGCTGATCGACGGAAACAGCGTCCGTTCGGCGGCCGATGCTAGGAACGGCTTCCGGCACATGCCACAGACGCGCCTGACCAGCCGCTGCGCGATGAACCCGAGCGCGCTCGAGGCCAACAGATACGGCTCGAGGCCCATTTCGACGAGGCGCGTCACCGAGGCCACGGCACTGTTGGTATGCAGCGTGGACAGCACGAGGTGTCCGGTCAACGATGCCTCGCACGCCGTCTGCAGCGTTTCCGCGTCACGTATCTCGCCGAGCATGATGATGTCGGGATCCTGGCGGAGGATCGCCCGGAGCCCCTTCGCGAACGTGAACCCCGCCTTCTCGTGCGTCTGCCCCTGGCTGACGCCACGCACCGAATACTCGACGGGGTTTTCGATCGTGATGATGTTCCTTTTCAGCTCGACCAGCTCGGTGAGCGTCGCGTATAGCGTGGACGTTTTTCCGCTCCCGGTGGGCCCCGTGATCAGAATGATGCCTTCCGGCCGGCGCGTCAGCGAACGGTACCGCTGCAGCAGTTCGGGAGGCATCCCGATCCCGGAGAGTTGCAGACGAAGCGCGGCGTGATCGAGCAGACGCAGCACGGCGCGCTCGCCGTACATCGTCGGGTAGGTCGCGGACCGAAGGTCAATCCGGCGATCGCCGAACGTCGCGCTGAATCGGCCGTCTTGCGGGAGCCGCCGTTCGGCGATGTCCATTCCGCCAAGAACCTTGATGCGGCTGAGCAGCGCGGGCGCGAACGTGGTCGGAAACGAGACGAGGTCGCGGAACCTGCCGTCGACGCGGAGCCTGATGCCGAGCGCGTCCGGCGCGGGCTCCACGTGGATGTCGGAAGCGCCTTCGCTCGCCGCGGTGGCGATCAATCGCTCGACGATGTCGACAGCCGAACGCTCGGCCTCTTCGTCTCGAACTTCCCATTCCGACCCGGCCGCCTGTAACACGACGGGGTCACCGTCAGTAGGGGGTAACGTCGATTCCCACCTCCCCCCGTAATAACGGTCGAGTGCCTCCTGGATCTCCTGCTCCAACGCGGCGACGAGCTGCACGCGGCATCCCGATGCGAAGCGAAGATCGTCGACCGACGCCAGGTCGATCGGTTCGCCCACGGCGACAAGGAGGGTGCCGTCGATCTTCATCAATGGAAACACACCGTGGCGTCGCGCCACCCTTTCGGGAAGCGCCGAGATCGCCAAAGGATCGATCGTGTAGACGTTGATGCGCGTGGACGCCAGGCCGAGCTCGGCGCTCAGCACGTCGAGGATCTGTTCGCCTGTGGCGAAGCCGAGCGCGATAAGGGCCGCGGTCAGACGCTGCTGCGTCCGGCGCTGCGTGTCGGATGCCTTGGACAGCTGCTCAGGCGTAATCACTCCTCCGTTCACGAGGAGGTCGCCGAGCCCAGAGCCGGTCGGGCTGTCTGAATCGACGGGGGCTGTCGCCCCTTCAGGGGATGTCATCAGAAACTGGAGGCCTACCACTGTTACCGCAACGTAAGGGCCAACCCTGGTATTACTCGTAATCGTTGCGTTCGGAGCGACTTAGCCGGTACCGGTGGCGGTCGGGCTGGTGTGCGATCTGGCGTGCAACGACACACTTCTGCCGCAGGAGTGTAAGTAGGTCACGAGCGACCCACGGGGAATCTCACGATGACCGTTCGCAGGTAGGCGCCATCGCACGTGGCCCGGTCGACCCACCACGAGGTCGTTTATGGACGAGGCCCATACCGGTGACCTCGGATCGGAGGCGCGAAAGCCCGCCGTCCTCGACTCGGTGCTCGATTGCATCATCACGATGGACTCGGACGGGATGGTGATCGAGTTCAACGCCGCCGCGGAGCGAACATTCGGCTACACGAAAGCCGAGGCGATTGGACGCGCGCTCGCCGATTTGATCATCCCGCCGCCGCTCCGCGATGCGCATGCCGCCGGCCTGGCGCGTGACGCTGCAACCACGGGGCGTGTCATCGGTACGTCCACGATCGCGCGGGACATCACCAGCCGGAAAAAAGCCGAGGCTGAGCTCACACGCCTGACCGACGAGATCCAGCTCCAGCGGCCGCGGGTATTCAAAGCGACGATGAGGACCGTGCAGGACTATCGTCAATAATTTGCTGAACAGCTTGCGGCTCGTTCACCTCAAAGCGGAGGGCCAACTGCCCCCGGAGATGCTGACGGTGGTCGATCCGATGATCGAGGAGCTGCGTTGAAACTGAAGACGCTCGGAGACCTCGAGACGGTCAAGGAAAAGGAGACGGCCATCGGCCCGAGTATTGATTGTCCCAGCTCCGCGTCTTGACCCACGTGCTGCACCAGAGCGTCCGCGCGCTTCACGTCGTGGCGGCCATCGTCCGCCACCAGATACCCTCTCACAGCGTCGGCGGTGGCGAAGGCGTGTCGCGCATGCGATCGTGCGCGCGGCGGTGCCAGTCGTCGAACCGCTGCGGCCAGTAGTCCGGATCCCGGTGCCATCGGTGCCGCCATCCCCAACCGCCCCAGAAGCAGAGCCCGCGAAGCAGAAAGATCCAGAAGAACAGGAACAGCAGCGGGCCGAAGAATCCAAACCTCCTGGGCCGGTAGTAGCCGTACGGGTAGTACGGGTACGGGGGCGGAGCCACCGGCGGCGCGCCGGCAGCCGGGGGCGCCACCGCGACCGGTGGCTGAAGCGCCAGCCCGTGAGAGACGCCGGCCTGATAGGTCACGGTACCGATCGCCACCGCCGCGAGAATGGCGAGGAGCACGAGGGCCCACCGCCTCATTCCGAAATCATCGTGCATGACAGTCCTCCATATGCGTACGGAAAGGATGCCGCGCAATTGTGGAGGAACTATGAAGGAGAATCAGGTTAGTCGATGTTCGCGGGCGAACTTGTAACGGCCCGCCGACTGGGTACGCTATGGGATTCGCTGACTCTCAACAGCACGGGAGCGGCGCGGCGTCCCACTGCTGTTTCCGCGCGGGGATGATGCCTGAGAATCGCGACCATGGACACGCCAAAATTTCCGCATCATCGCGACTGCGAAGCACTGACCGGTATCACGCTGGACCATCTGCCCCGCGATGGGTCACTGGGGCGCGTCCGGGGTTTCGCCAAGGGCGCGTACCTATGGCAACCGGACGACGCTGCCGATCGTATCTATTTCCTTCGAAAGGGCCGAGTGGTGGTCATGACCGCCAAGCCCGACGAACGGCCGGTTGTCCTTCGCACGATCGAGCCGGACCAGCCCTTTGGCGAGTTGTGCCTCTGCAGCGTTCGAACGGGTATTCGGGGAACCACGGCCTGTGCTCTGGTCGCGAGTGAAGCGTTCGAAATCAAACTGAGCACCTTCCTGGGCTACGTGCACCAGAACCGCGCGGCGCTCGAGGCGTTGATGTTCACCTTATGCCTGCGGCTGACAGA
>OBEQ010108694.1_pt1 | contig 13236 bp, 12 predicted proteins | sample 1670901 | NCBI WGS metagenome assembly OBEQ01 (sample SAMEA104232315, study PRJEB22302) | groundwater metagenome | biome: forest; feature: aquifer; material: groundwater | place: USA | collected 2011-08-07 | depth 5.4 m
ATGGCGTCCGGCGACGATGGACCCGTCGACGCGCGAGAAGTACGGGTGGAAGCTGTTCAACTACGGGTGGACCGGGGCGGCGCCGGGCGGGCACACGCTCGTCTCGCGCGCCATCGACGCCACCGGCAAGATCCAGCCGACCGCGCAAGAGCTGGAGAACAAGAAGTCGTTCCTCGAAGAAAACTCCCAGACGCCGCGGAAGGTGATGATCACCGCGTGATGCGGTCGAACTTGCGCAAGCTAGTAGCTAAACCCGCACTGGTGGTTCGGATAGAGCCTCACCGGCTGCCGGACGACCCCGGTGCGGACGCCCGCTCGATCCTGGACCTGCAGCCCGACTTCCATGTTCAGAAAGCGATCGCCGTTCGGGCCGTCCCCGCCCGTTCCCGTATTGAGGAACGCGCACTTCGTCGAAATCTGCGGGTGACTTCCCGCGTCCTTGGCGGTGTGGCCGAGCGTGGCCGTGCCGACCGTGTACGTCCAGATCCACGCGTCGACGAATCCCTGCGACGCGCTGCCGTCCAGGATGCAATCGAACTCCTGCGTGCTCTCCTCTATCACGCACGCGCCGGCGCCCTTCGCGGGTGACCTCACCACGAACGCGGCGCTCAAGGGCGGCGGCGTCACCGTCAGCGTGGACGACATCGCGGTCCCTGCGTACGACGCGGTGATCGTGACGGTCGTCGACGCCAGGACCGTCGACGTGTCGACCAGGAACGTCGCGCTTCGCGATCCTGACGCGACGGTGACGCTGGCAGGCACTCTCGCAATCGCCGGGTTGCTGCTGGTCGTCAGCACGAGCGCGCCACCATCCGGCGCCGCGCTCGCGAGCGTGACCGTTGCCTGCGGTTGTCCCTGTCCCTGGATCGACGACGGAGTCACCGACAGCGAGCTGCTTCCCGCGGGGACCGGCGCAGGCGGCGCGCCGCCACTGGCGGGAGGGGTCGGTGTCGATGTCGATGCCGCCGGCGGCGACGGACTCGTGCCGGCACCGGTGCCGCCGCCGCACGCAACGAGCAGCGGTATGAATACGGTGAGGCTCAGAATCGCCGAACGCCGGTACGTGCTGTTTCGCATGCCCGGGGGTTGAGCACACTCGGTGCCTTGGCTGATCCATATGCACCGGCGTGCAACGTCGCGAAAAGCCGGGCACGCTCGCGTGAGCGAGCGCTGGTTGATCTTGGAGGCGTGATTACAAGTCTCTCAGCAGCCCTCCACGAGAAGATCGCGTGCGCATACGGCGCAGCTGTGACGGCACGTACGTGCGAACCCGGACAACGAACGGCGATAACGGAAGAGGCATTTGTGGCGTGTGCGTTGCTAACTCAATGTGTGGAGGCTACAGGCGACTTCTCACCTCTACAGAAGAACCATGATGACGACCGGCACCGCACGGATTTTTTTTCTCTTACCTGCGTTACTCGCACTGAGTGTTTCGCCCGCCCTCGCGCAGGGCGGCGTGACTCGCGTCGACAACACCGATCCAAGCATCACCTACAGCGGCAACTGGTATTCGAACAGCAATTCCGCTCACATCGGCGGAACGGCTGCGCTGACCAATACGGGGGGCTCGCGGGCGACGATTGCTTTCACCGGCACCGGCATCACCTGGATCGGCGTGCTGGATGGGTGGTCCGGACTGGCGACGGTATACCTCGACGGGAACATGAAGGTCGTGGACACGTACGGTAGTCCGACGCGCTATCGGCAGGCGCTTTACACAGCACGGGGGCTGTCGGGCGGTCCACACACCCTGTCGATTGAAATTACCCACGAGAGGGGCGCCAATACCCAGGGGTCGTGGGTCTGGATTGATGCGTTCGACATCGAGAACGGTTCAGCCGTGCCGGGAGGCCTTACTGCGACCACCGGGCGTATTGAAGAGAACAACCCGGCGTTGAGCCTCGTCGGCCGATGGTATTCGAACAGCAGTCCGGCGCACAGCGGCGGGACGTCTATCCTTGCGATGGACGCCGGCTCGCGCATCACGATCAATTTCAACGGCATCGGGATCGGCTGGATTGCCTATAAGGACGAGTGGTCCGGCATCGCCAGGGTCTACCTGGACGGCGCTCTGAAGACCACGATCGATACCTACCAGTCACCGGCCCAGGCGCGAACGGTCCCCTACAGCATCGGCGGACTCGCTCCGGGCACCCATAGTCTGACGATTGAAGCGACGGGGACGCGAAACTCGAGCTCGAAGGGCTCGTGGGTCTGGGTGGATGCGTTTGACGTGACGCAGTGAACTGGCGGGTTATGTCCTCTTCAATCGCGGGAAGAGCTCCAGGGCGTTGTCGCGCTCGATCGCGCGCAGGTTCGCCGGCGCGAAGCCGTAGTCGGCAAGTCCCTTCGCCACGGTTCCAGCCTGCGCGAACGGATAGTCGGTGCCGAACAGGATGTGCGACATCGGCACGAGCTTGGTGAACGTCGCCAGCGTGTATTCGTTGAACGCCTGCGCGGTGTCGTAATAGAACTTCTGGATCTCCTTCATTACCGCCGGGTTCCCCGCCCCGAGCCGGCTCGTGATGTACGGCATGGTGCCGCCGCCGTGCGACCAGATGAAGCGGATGTCCGGGCAGCGCGTGGCGGTGCCGGTATACAGGATGCTCTGGATCGTCAGCGTCGTCTCGGTGGTCAGGGTGATGCCGAGCGCCCGGCCCTCGGGAAGCATGTTCATCATCGCGCCGCGGAACGGATGCGTATAGCAGACCGCCTTGCGGCGATTGAGCTCGTCCATCACCGGCGCGAACTTCGGATCGCCGAGGTACTTGCCCTCGTAGCTGCTCATGAAGCACGCGCCGTCGGCCTTCAGCGTGTCGAACGCGTACGCGATCTCGCGCAGCGTGCCGTCGACATCGGGCAGCGGCAGCGTCGCGAACATGCCGAAGCGCCCGGGATGATCCGCCACGAGCCGCGCACCATATTCGTTGCACTCACGCGCGAGCGCCCGCGCCGCCGCATCATCTCCAAACCAGACGCTCGGCTCGCTTGTCGACATCATCGACGTGGCCACGCCGTCACGGTCCATGTCCTCGAGCGCCTTGGCGGGCGTCCAGTTCATGAGCGCCGTCTGTCCGGTGTTGCGCGCCCTGATGGCCGCGATGAAGCCGGGCGAGTTGAAATGATAGTGGACGTCGATGCGGTGCGGCGGGGCAGCCGCGGCGGGACGCGCCTGGGCGCCCCGCAGCACGTCGGGGACGAGCGCCGTCGCGCCCAGCGCCGCAAGGCCGGCGAGAAACTCGCGCCGCGGTACACCCGTCGTCACGTCAGTTGGTTCCGCTGGCCGGCAAGTCCAGCACGTCGTGCGAGGTGGTGTGCACCTCGAGATGCATGTCCTGTCCCGCTCCCGCTGCCGCCGACGTCACCATTCCGCTGACCAGGTGGAGCCTGTTCCCGATCACCGCGCCGGCGACGCCGTGCCTCGGCATCGGCATCGACGGCATGATCGTCCAGGAGTTCGTCGCAGGATCGTACGCCTCCAGCGCGCGGAACGCGCCGACGAGCGAGTTGGTCGCGACCTCGCCGCCCGCCACGTAGATCTTGCCGCCGTAGGTGGCCCATCCGCCGCCGCTGCGCGCGGTCGGCATCTTCGCCCGCTGGGCGCCCCAGCTGTTGGTCGCGGGATCGTATTCCTCGACGACGTCGGTGTTCTGGGATGCCGCCACGAAGGCATGCGCGATGCGGCCGCCAATGACGTAGATCTTCCCGTTCACTACGCCCGAGAACATGTGGTTCCGCGCGAGCGCCATCGGTGCAGCGCTGGACCAGGTGTTGCCCGCGATGTCGTACACATCGTTCCTGGTCAGGTTATTCACGGTGGTGGCGTTGCTGATCGCGACGTCCTTCGAGCCGTCAGCGGTCGTCGCACCGCCCATCACATAGACCTTGCCGTTGACGAGGTTCGCGGCCGAGGATCCGCGCTTAATGGGCATCGGCGCGAGATTTCGCCACGAGTCAGCCGCGGGGTCGTACACCCATGCGTTGTCGATCGGCTCCCATCCGCCCTGTGGCCCGGTCGTCGGCGCGACGAACCCGCCGAACACGTAGATCTTTCCCTGGTATTCGATCATCGCCTGGTGGTGCGCGGGCCGCGGCATCGGCGCCTTCTTCGTCCATTTGTCGGCGGCCGGATCGTATTCGTAGTTCTTGCCTCGAACGTTACCGAATCCACCCATCACGTACATTTTGCCGTTGACGGTGACTCCGTAGAGCTCTTCGTCAGGCTCCGGAAACGGCGCGGACTTCATCCAGCGCGTCTGTGTGAAAGCGGCTGCTGAACAAAGCATGACGAGGGTTGCCGTGGCAAGAATCGAACGCCGGTGCTGAAGAAGTCGGAACATGTTGCCTCCTGAGGCCGAGGGGATCTTACGGCAATCCGTGCCGTGGCTTTCAGCGATTCTTCAGAGTGGGTCACTATCCTCGCGTCCAGGTCAAAAGGGAGAAAGCCCCACCAGACGCTCGCAGACAAAGTTCTCCGCCTGGTCGATGCTGCCGCTGCCCTTGTACTTCGCGACCTGCGGATAGGGGCAGAGCGGCCGCGTGCGATCGACCTTGCCGTTGGTCGAATGCGTCGCGAGGATCGACGTCGGCGCTTTTCCGTTCTCGCGCCACTGCTCGAGCGGCGTCAACGCGTCGAAGACGTTCGGACCTTCGCCGCCACCACAGTGCGCCATCCCCGGCGCGAAGAATACGCGTACCGAATCGTCGGTCTGCTTCTGGCCCATCGTCTGGACGACGCGGTTGTAGTAATCGACCGTGGACCTGGGCGCGACGTTCATGTCCGCCCAGCCCTGATAGATGAGCAGCTTGCCTCCGCGCGCGACGAACGGCTCGAGGTCCGCGGATGTGGGGCTCAGCGCAAGACTATCGATCTTGTGGACGGCGTCGTAATCCCTGGCAAGATCGAATTTGTGGAAATCCCAGTTCGGATCTTTGAACACCACGTACTTGAACAGATCGCTGCCGACCGCGATCGGCTCGGGGCCGCCGGCCGGTCCTGTCCAATTCAGCTCGCTGCCGGGCTCGAGGCCCGGGAAGATCGTCTCACCGGTCTTCGGGTTCTTCACGCCGGCGTAGATCTTCCGCGCCGCGTCGACCTGCGCGGACGTCAGGCACGACGGCGCATCGCCCGCCTTGCACTCGGTGACCTTTGGATCGAAGCGACAGTTCAAGGGCTCGCTGATCAGGCCGTCCTTCAAGCCGTCCTGCGCGTCGCAGGCATCGAGCGCGGCGCGATGAACGATGGGGTACTTGCCCGGCGGAATCATGCTCGCAGGGCTGTCGAGCGTCGCCTTCGCGTTCATCAGCATTTGAACGCTCTGGTTCACGCGGTTGTATCCGGGTGCGCCGGCCAGGATCGCGTCGAAGTCGGCGGGGAAGCGCTGTGCTTCCTGGAACGCCATGCGGCCGCCGCCGGAGCAGCCGTTGAAGTACGACAGCTTCGGCGCCATGCCGTAAAAGCTCGTGATGGTCGCCTTGCCCTCCACCGCGGTTGCGTGAACCGCGCGGTAGCCGAAATCAGTCAGCTTCTCCGGATGCCCCATTGCGAAGCTCGCATCGACTCCGGTGTGACCCGCATCGGTGGACGCCGCCGCGTAGCCGCGGCGCAGCGCATCAGCGAGCGCGGCGTACTGGATCGACCCCGCCCACGCGCCGTTGCCGACCTGCTGAAACTTGCCGTTCCAGCCCGATGCCGGCAGCCAGACTTCCGACCTGATGTCGGAATCGGCCGACGGCCGTATCGACAACTCGACGCGACAGAAGGCCGGAAGGTCGGCGAAGGCCTTTGAAGGCGCGCTGCCAGGTGGCACGAACTTCCCGGCGGCCACCAGATGCACGGAGGTCGCTGTCGTCTTCGAGAGCAAGAGCTTCCCGGCGAGCTGGTCGCACGCCGCCGCGTCGGCAGACCCGTGCTGGGCGAAGGACATGGCGGGGAGCAACAGCGCGCACGTGGCAACGATGATCGTTCTCATGTCAGCCCCACTCTGAACTCACTGTGAACTTCGCACTTCGACCGTCGAACTTTCATGCCGGCGCCAGTCTATGATCAGTTGCCGAAGGACGCCACATGATCCGAATTCACTCCTTCCTGCTTGTCGCGCTGCTCACGGCCGCCCCGGTTGCCGGTCAGACCACTGCTGAGATCGATGCGTACTATCCGGACCTTCAGGCGCTCTACCAGGACATTCACCGCAACCCGGAGCTGGCCTTCCAGGAAGTGCAGACGGCGGCGAAGCTGGCTGCCCGGCTGAAGGCGCTCGGCTTCGATGTGACCACCGGCGTTGGCCGCACGGGAATCGTGGCCTTGCTGAGGAACGGCGCGGGACCGACCGTGATGCTGCGCACCGAGCTCGATGCGCTGCCCGTCGCCGAGAAGACCGGAGTCCCGTTCGCGAGCACCGTGACCGTGAAAAATCCCGCCGGCGCGACCGTGCCCGTGATGCATGCCTGCGGACACGACCTTCACATGACCGCGTGGACCGGCACCGCGGAATGGATGGTGGATCATCGCCAGCAGTGGCACGGCACGCTGATGCTGGTCGGCCAGCCGGCGGAGGAAGCGGGCGGCGCCAACGGCGGCGCGGTGGCGATGCTGAAGGACGGCCTCTTCGAGCGCTTTCCGAAGCCCGACTTCGTCATCGGCATCCATGACGACGACACGATGCCGGCAGGGACGATCGGTTTTCATCCGGGGCCGTTTCGTGCGATGTCGATCTCTCCCACGATCACCATGTACGGCCGCGGCGGTCACGGCGCGATGCCCTACAACACGATCGATCCCGTTGTGATGGCGGCGCGCACGGTGATGGCGCTGCAGACGGTCGTCTCGCGCGAGAACAACCCGATGGACCCGATCGTCCTCACGATCGGATCGATCCATGGCGGCACGCAGGCCAACGTGATCCCCGACGAAGTGACGCTGGAGCTGAATGTGCGGACCTACACCGACGAGGTGCAGAAACGCGTGCTGGCGGCAATCACGCGCATCGCGAAGGCGGAGGCGGCGGCGTCGGGTGCCCCGCGCGAGCCGCTCATCACCATGCCGGGGTCGGGCCATGTTGTCGTCAACGATCCGAAGCTGACGGGCCGCGTCGCCGCCGCGCTGCAGAAAGTGATCGGCACGCAGCAGGTGATCGAGATGCCCGCGAAGATGACGTCGGAGGATTTTTCCGAGTACGGCCGCGCGGGCGTGCCCGCCGTACTGCTGCACATCGGCGCGGTGAATCCGGCGAAGCTGGCCGAATCGCGCCGCACGGGGATTCCGGTGCCGGCGCCGCATTCGCCCGAATGGCTGCCCGACCTCGAGCCGACGCTCAAGGCGGCGATCCGCGGCGAGACCGTCGTGCTGCTCGATCTGTTCAACGGGAAATAACCACGAAGGTCACGAAGATCACGAAGAAGGCGAACAACCCTAATCCCCAATCCCTAATCCCCAATCCCCAGTCCCTTTGATTCAACAGCCTCGACAATGTCCGCGGTCACATCGTCGGGCAGCTGCGCCCCGTTGATGCGGCAGAACGCCGAGCGCTCTCCGTAGTATTTCACGAGCGGCTCGGTCTGGTTCCGGTACACCTCCAGGCGATTCAGGACGACCTGTTCGCGATCGTCGGCGCGAGGCACGAGCGGCCCGCCGCAGTCGTGACAGGTCGTGCCTTCGCCCGTGTCCTGCGTGTTGGTGCCGCATTCCGCGCACACCATCCGCGACGCCAGGCGCCGCACCACTTCAGCCTCGGTGAGCACGATCTCGACGATGACGAGCGGCGCGCGAGTGGCGACCAGCGCGTCGAGCGCGCGCGCCTGCGGGATCGTCCGCGGAAACCCGTCGAGGAGAAACCCCACCTTCGTATCCTCCTGGTTCAAGCGCTCCCGCACGACCCTGGTGATCACTTCGTCGTCGATCAATCCTCCGCGCTCCATGATCGCGCCGACCTCGCGCCCGAGCGGGTTTGCGGCCTGCACGGCCTCGCGAAGCATCGCGCCGGTCGAGATGTGTGGAATGTCCCATCGTCTGCGGAGTTGACGCGCCTGGGTTCCCTTGCCGGCCCCCGGCGGGCCGAGCATCACCACGTTGAGTTCCATTCAGAATGGAAATTGTATATTCGCGGATATGACTGCACGGGCGCGCTGGCTCCGTTTCCGCAAATTCGAACGTCGCGAACTGGGCTGGCTGCTCGTCGGGCTGAGCGTCTGCCTGCTGCTGTGGGGATTTCTCGCGCTGGCGTCGGAGGTGATGGAGGGAGACACGAAGACGCTCGATACGAAGATCCTCGTCGCGCTTCGAAAGGCCGACGATCCGTCGAGACCGATCGGTCCCGCGTGGGTCGAGACCGCGCTGCTCGATCTCACCGCGATTGGCGGCCCCACCGTGCTCGGCCTCGTCGTCCTTGCGGTCGTCGGGTTTCTCGCGCTGCAGAAGCGCTACCGGACGGCGCTTGTCGTGCTGATCACGGCCGCAAGCGGGGAGGTGGCGAACATCGCGATGAAGCAGGCGTTCCTGCGTCCGCGGCCGACCGTCGTGCCCCATCTTCGCGATGTCGACACGACCAGCTTTCCGAGCGGGCACGCGATGGAGTCGGCCATCATCTACCTCACGCTCGGCGCGATGCTGATGCGGGTGGCCGAGGGACGCATCACGAAGGTGTACTGCATTGGCATGGCGATGTTCGTGACGTTTCTCGTGGGCGTGAGCCGCGTGTACCTCGGCGTGCACTACCCGACCGATGTCATCGCCGGCTGGATGTTCGGTTTCCTGTGGGCGTCGTTGTGCTGGCTGGTCGCGCAGCGGTTCGAGGCGAGGACCGGCGTGGCCGAAGAGCGCGGGAAGGCGGCGGAATAGGGCAGAGTTTCTGTCGTCGGCACGCGCAAGCGGCACCGAATTTGGAAGGCCCCCGTGGGGGTATTCCATGCAATTACGTGCTACCCGAGCCGTTGTGCTCGGATGTGTTCTCTCACTTGTCGCGGCCGCCGCGGCCATTGCCTCGATTTCCGCTACCGAGCGCACCCGGCTGAGCGAAGCCGCAGCGGTCGTGACCGACCTGCGCCATAACACCGACAACGGCATTCCAGAGGATCTTTGGGCAAAAGCGGAATGCGTCGTCGTCATTCCGGACATGAAAAAGGCCGCGTTCATCTTCGGTGGTGAGTACGGCCGAGGCGTGATGAGCTGTCGCACGGGCAAGGCCTGGAGCGCGCCGGCCTTCATGCAGCTGGCGAAGGGAAGCTGGGGCTTTCAGGCAGGCGCCGAGGAAATCGATCTCGTGCTGCTTGTGATGAACCGCCGAGGCGCCGAGAAGCTGCTGAGCGGTAACGTCTCGCTTGGCGTGGACGCGTCGATCGCCGCGGGTCCGGTCGGACGAGCCGCCTCGGCAAGCACCGACGCGAAGCTCACGGCCGAGATCCTCGCGTACTCGCGCGCGAAGGGTGTGTTCGCCGGCATCAACCTGTCCGGCGGCGCGCTGAAGCCCGACAAGGACGCCAATACGGACGCGTATGGGGCGGCAAGCGTGAACGACGTCGTGCTCTCCGGCAAGGTGGCGGCACCAGCGGAGGCGTCTGATTTCATCCGGACGCTCGGAACGACGACCCGCGCGACGACCGGCACGGCGCCGAGCGGCACGACGGACAAGTACTAGGCTACGGCTTGCGCGCCGGATCGTAATCGGGACGCACGGTCCCCATCCGGCGCGCCACTTCCATCAGCGTCGGATAGAACTGCACGAACGTCTGCTCGACCGCGGTGTTCGCCTTGTGGCAGCTGTAACAGGAGGCTGTCGCCGGCAGAGGAGCCGCGGCCGCCGCGAGGTTGGACCGGGGGCCGAATGTGAAATACGCCCATCCCCCCGGGAATCGCGCCTGGTCCTTGACCTCCGCTTCAATGGCAAGGAGCGCGCCCTGCGTGCGGCCGCCGTTGTTGATGGAGACCTGATCCTCCGCGCTCCGTATTTCGAGGATGAAGATGGTCTTGTCCGGCCACGTCCCCGTGTTCATGAACCGCGCGTACGACGAGCGGTTGACGAACACGTTGTCGAAGTTGCCCGCAGACGGCGTCCCCTGCGCGGGACCGTACGTCATGCCGAGGCCGCTCGTCACGTACACCCACTCACGGTAATCCGCGGGCCGAACCAGCCTTTGATCGGCGGCATACTGCGGGCCATCGGGCGCCGCCGTCTGCGCGGCAGGGGTGCTGCGTGCCGCGAGCGCGATGGCCCAGGCGAGGAGCACGAGAATGAATATTCGCTGCATCGTCATATCCTAAGCTAGAACAGAAGTATCAGAGACTCCCTGGCACGTGGCGAGCGCATTGGGTCGAGCCGATAAGGAGAGCATGTCGAACCGTCAAGGAATCCTCGCGCGAATCTCCGCCGCCGTCGTCGTTGCTGTCGCTCTTTCGGCCGGCGCTGCGGCGCAGACCAGGCCCGCGGGCGGCAGGAGTTTTCTATGGAAGGTCCAGTCCGGCAGCAGCGTGATGTACCTGGCCGGCTCGGTCCATGCCCTCACGCCCGACGCCTACCCGCTGAACCCCGCCTACCAGCGCGCGTTCGACGCGGCGGGCGCGCTCGTCGAGGAAATCGATCTCGCCGAGGCCGACCCGCTCTCGGGCGGTGTGGCGCTGCTCGCCAAGGGCATGTACCAGGATGGACGGACGTTCGACCGCGTCGTCTCGCGGCAGACCGCCGCGCTCGTCGCGGAGAAGCTGAAGAACACGCCGCTGGCGCTCGACCTGATTCAGTCGATGAAACCGTGGATGGTCATGCTGATGCTCGAGGCGCTCGCATCGCAGGACGCCGGACTCGACCCGGAGCTCGGTCTCGACAAGCACTTCTACGACATGGCGAACGGCGCAGGGAAAACGGTGATCGGGCTCGAGACCGCCGCGTCGCAGATGGATCGGTTCGACAAGATGCCGGAAGCGATGCAGGAACAGATGCTGCGGAGCGAGCTGTCGGAGATGGCTGCGGAGAAAGCCGGCCTGCGGGCGCTGCTGACCGCGTGGCAGACTGGAGATACCGCGACGATCGAGAAGATGCTGCTCAGTTCGTTCAGCAGCAACCCGCTGGCGTATGCCTCGCTCATCACGGAACGCAACCGGAACTGGATGCCGCAGCTCGACGCCTGCCTGAAACGCTCCTCGCCCTGCTTCGTCATCGTCGGCGCCGCGCACCTCGTCGGCCCCGAGGGTCTGCTGGCGATGCTGCAGAAACGCGGCTACCGCGTGGAACAGCAATAACTCGGGATTCGGGATCCGGGATCCGGGATCCGGGATCCGGAATTCTTCTAGTGCACTGGCGGGTCGAGAGCGGCGCGCCGGCTCTGCATGGCATGATCCAGCGAGGCGATCAGCGTGTCACGATCGTACGGCTTGGCCAGGTAACCGGTGATCCGCGCGCGCACCATGAGCGCCGGGTCGATTTCACCATACCCGGTCGAGATCACGATCGACACCGACGGGTAGAGCGTGCGCAGATGTTCGATGAGCCACACGCCGCTGTACCGCGGCATGCGGATGTCGCACACGACGACGTCCGCGGTCCACGCGTGCATGATGAGCAGCGCCGCTTCTGCGCTGCTCGCCGCTTTGACCTCGTAGCCTGAGATATCGGTCCACTTGGATACCAGCCGTCGAATCGACTCCTCGTCATCGACGATCAGCACTCGGGCGGTCGGGCGGGGGGCGGCGCCTTCCGTTCCAAGTTTCTGATCCTCGGCCATCAATCCCTCAGCTTTTTCGGGCATCAATTTCCTCTGTTCCGGCAGAGGTAGCAGAACTGGTGCCGACCCTCGCGCACCAGAATGATAGTTAAAAAACCGTGAAAACGCCCGGTGAGTGGGCGGTCGGGGCGCGCCGGATGTGCGCAACCGCACACTGTGCGACGGTTTAGCGTGATGGCGGAGGGCCGGTCGGTCCGATCGCGCTATTGGTCATCGCCTGCCGGACCTGGTCTTTCCACCCGTCGGATCCGGTGAACAGGTTCGCCGGAAAACTTCGGTACGCGAGCATGTCCTGGTAGATGCTGCCGTCGTAGACGTTGTTGCCCATCCCGGCCAGGTACTCCAGCCGCAGGTTCGTATCGCGGTTGATCTGCGCGTCGGTCAGCCATGCCCGCAGATCCCGGGCCTGTCCCGCATACGTGGCCATGAGGCCACGTACCCCCGGAAGCTCCACCTCCTCGAGTGCCCCGGCAATCGCGGCGTGATCCGGACGATCGAGCCGTGCCTGCAGCGCCTCCGGATCGATCCGCAGCGGCTCCGGCTTCGCCAGCATCACGACGTCATAGCCGCCGCCGTTCGCATACTGGTTGCTCCAGATCGTGCCGAACGGAAAGACATCGAAGAACGTTCCGATCTCGCTCTTCACGACGTCCGTGGTGCTCTGGTAGAGCGGCACCCATTGCGTGACCACGCCGCCCGGGTTGAGGTGCGCCTTCACCAGCTCGAAGTAGTCCTTCGTGTACAGCGACGCCGCGCCCTTCACCCACGGATGGATCGGATCCGACGTGATGACGTCGAACTTCTCGCGCGTCGTCAGGATATAGTGCCGCGCGTCGTCATAGACGACCTCGACGCGGGGATCGCGCAGCACGTCGTAGTTTTCCTTGCTGAAATACGGCGCGACCATCCGCGGAATGAGCGGCTCGATCTCGCAGATGACGATGCGCTCGACGCTGGGATGGAGCACGAACGAGCCGGCGGTGACGCCGGCGCCGAAGCCGACCACCAGCACCGTGCGGGGCCGCGGATGCATCAGCGCCGACATGTGTCCCAGCAGCCGCTGGAGCCGCATGTCGTGGACTTCGGTCGACGCTTCGACCTTGCCGCTCACGTGGAAGTTGCGGATCCCTCCTTCGAGCTCGGACACCGCGATCGATGAATTGAGCCCCTCGCCCGTGTATAGATACGTGGCTCCCTTGAACGTCGCGATCTGGCGTCCGTAGGCAATCAGATCTGGCGGTACCCGGGCGACGGTGGCCGCCGCGATCACGGCAAGCACCACCGCGGCGATCAGCGCGCCCATTCGTCTCGCGGCGCCAAGCGGCGCGTCGGCCGGCGGCCTCCAGACCAGCATCACGACCGCACCGATGGCGGACAGGCCGATCATCCAGCGCTGCGCGTCCTGGGTGCCGACCCCGGGGATGATCAGCAGACTGAACGCGAGGGCGCCGACGATCGCGCCGGCCGTGTTCGACGCGTAGACCGCGCTCACGACCCGGCCGGGATCCCGGGTGCGAGAGGCCA
>OBEQ010918881.1_pt1 | contig 13236 bp, 16 predicted proteins | sample 1670901 | NCBI WGS metagenome assembly OBEQ01 (sample SAMEA104232315, study PRJEB22302) | groundwater metagenome | biome: forest; feature: aquifer; material: groundwater | place: USA | collected 2011-08-07 | depth 5.4 m
GAATAGCGGTTTTGCAGACCGCCGCCTTGGACCACTTGGCTATCCCGCCGTCAAACTCTGTCAAATCACGATGCATCGCAGACCCGGGAGAGCCGCGGGACGATCAGATTTCGCCGTGAGACTGGAAGGTCGCACGGCCGTCGACTCGAATGATGCTGACGCCGTCGGGATGGTTCCCGTCTTTGTCTTCGACCAAGGCCTCGGTGGACTTCGTCGCCGGCGAGAGCCCGACCTTATAGTCGTAGTCGCCCGCGGAGGCTGACGTTGGCACTGGGTTCTTCGATGACGGACACTTGAAGACTTCCAAGTCGTCGACGTACTGATCGTAGAGCTGGTCCAAACTCTCCGGATACTGCTCGTTGTGGTCGTCCCGGTACTGCGAAATCGCGTAGTAAATCTGCTTGAGGTTGTTCTGGCACTTGGTGCGACGCGCTTTTTCGCGCATCTTCATCGTCGCCGGAGCCAGGAAGCCAACCAAGATGCCAATGATCGCAATGACGACAAGCAACTCGATCAGGGTAAACGCGGTGCGTACCCAACGGGCGCTCTGCGGCCCTCGAGATCGGATCATGTCCTCCCCGTCGTCAGTTCGCTCGCCTGCCGGCCACGACGGACAGCCCGTCGAGGGATGCGAGGCGTGGAGCGAGGCACGTCACCGTACCAAAGGTGCTCAATTTTGTCAAGAATCGCGCGTGCAAGCCGCGGCTTCGAGATAACGCCCAGCCGCGTGACCCGATCGATGCGATCGACAAGGAACGCATCGAGCGGGCGATCGCCAAATGGGCTTGCGCCTTTGGCGATCCGCTGGCCAACGATCAGGTCGACCCGCTTGGAGCGGCGTTTTTGCGTGGCGTGTGCCATCGCATCGGCCGTTTCGAGTGCGAATCCGACAACGACTTGCCCGCGCCGGCGCGGCAATCCGGCCAGAATATCGGGCGTGGCCACCAGCGACAGCGTCAATCCATCTCGCCGCGAGAGTTTGCGACGACTCACCGCGCGCGGACGAAAGTCACATACCGCCGCAGCCATAATGAGCACATCCGCGGGCGCGAGCCTACGTCGCAGCGCCGCGTCAAGCTCGCGCGATTGCTCGATCGCGATGACATCGACACCCTTCGCGAACGGCAGGCACCCCGGCCCGCTGACGACGGTCACCGTGTGGCCGCGCGCAAGGCATGCATTCGCCAAGCACACGCCCATGAATCCGGTCGAGTGATTCGAAATGAACCGCACCGGATCGATCGGCTCACGCGTCGGGCCGCTCGCGATCAAGACGCGCAGCTTCCGCCGCGGTCGGCGAGGCGGCGCCGGAATCATCGTCGCGCCGGCGCGCGCGGCGACGATGCGCGGGAGCGCGGCAGCATGGCGAGCGCGGCCTGCACGATGCGCTCCACGTCGACGAGATGGCCCATCGCGTCATACCCGCAGGCTAACGCGCCCGACTCCGGCCCGACGAATCGATGGCCGAGCGCCTTCAACCGGCGGATGTTCGCCTGCGTCATCGGATGCTCGTACATGTGCACGTTCATCGCGGGTGCCAGCAGCACCGGCGCTTTCGTCGCCAGCGCCACGCAGGTCAGCAGATCATCCGCGAGCCCGTGCGCGAGTTTCGCGATGATGTTCGCCGTCGCCGGTGCGATCAAGAGCAGTCGAGCGGCATCCGCCAGCTGCGTGTGGACAACACCGTGCTCCTCGTCGCTGAAGAGGTCCGCGTGCACGCGATGCCCCGAGAGGACCTGCAGCGTCAGCGGGGTGATGAACGCCACCGCTTCTTTCGTGAGCACGCAGTGGACGTCGCAGCCGCGCTCCTCCAGGCGGCGCACGAGATCCGCCGCCTTATAGGCGCCGATCGAGCCCGTCACACCGAGCACGATCGTGGGGAGCGTGATTGCCTGCGACTTCGTGGCCATGGTTGCCGGCGGTGCTGCGATTGCTCGTCAGCGACGCGTTACGACTTCTTTTTCTCCGAGCGCTTCCGCTTCTTCTCGCCGCCCGCTTCGCCCTCTTCGGTCTCCGGCGCCTCGTACGCGATCCGCCCCTGCGCGATCTCCTGCAGCGCGATCGTGGTGACTTTCTTCGAATCGCTCTGCACCAGCGATGGCGAGCCCTCGGCCAGCTCTTTCGCCCGCTTGGCCGCGATCACCGCGAGCTTATAGATGCTCGGGCAGCGCTTCAACAGATCCTCGAGCTGTGTCTTTGGCATTGTTGCCTCCTGTGTTACTCCCGCATCCGCAATCGTTCCGCCGTGACAATCGCTTCAAGTTGCTCCACAGCGACGTCCACTCGGTGATTGACCACGCCATAGTCGTACCACTTCGCGCACGCCAGCTCGCGCCGTGCCGCCTGCAGCCGATGGCGGATCGACTCCAGCGGGTCGGTCTGCCGCTTCACGAGCCGGCTGCGCAGATCACCGATCGACGGCGGCAGCAGAAAGATGAGCACCGCGCGGTCGCCGAAGACGCGGCGCACCTGCTTGGCACCCTGCACGTCGATGCAGAGAATCACATCGCGGCCGGCCTCGATCGCCCGCTCGACCGGATCGCGCAGCGTCCCGTAGTACGCCTGGTGCACCTTCGCCCATTCGAGCAGGCGGCCGTCGTCGCGCAATTGCTGAAACTCGTCGACCGTCACAAACCGATAGTCGACGCCCGGTCGCTCCGACGTGCGCTTCGCCCGCGTCGTCACGGAAATCGACCGCGCCATCCCCGGCAACCGCTTGAGCAGCGCGCGCACCACCGTCGTTTTCCCGCCGCCCGATGGGCTGGAGATCACGAAGACCTTGCCGTGATGCCGCGCAGCGACGGTCATGCGGCGGATGTGGATTTGCCGCGAACCAGCTCGGTCAATCGCTGCACCACGGTTTCCGGTTGCAGGCTCGACAAAATCACGTGGTCCGAATCGGTAATGATGACGGTGCGCGTACGCCGACCGTTCGTCGCGTCGACGAGCTTGCGATGCCGCAGCGCGGTCTCGCGCAACCGCCGCATCGGCGACGGATCGGCTGACACGACGGCCACTACGCGCTCAGCGAGGACCGCGTTGTCGAATCCGATGTTGAGCGGAGTGGCCGCCATCAGCGTCGAGAGATCCCGCTCATTCCAAGTTCTGGGCTTGCTCGCGAATCTTTTCGATCGCGCCCTTGATCTCGATGCAGAATCGCACGATCGTCGAGTCGTTCGCTTTGGCGCCGAGCGTGTTGGCCTCGCGCATCAGCTCCTGCGAGATGAAATCGAGCTTCTTGCCCATCGGCTGCTGCGTCTTGAGCGTCTGCTCCATGTGCGTCAAATGGCTGTCGAGCCGCACGAGCTCTTCGTTGACGTCGACGTCCTTCACGAGGGCCAGCGCCTCGTGCAGCTGCCCCGTCGTCAACGATCCCCCGTTGCCCATCAGCGTCCTCAGCCGCTCACCCAGCCGATGCTTTTGCTGCGCCATCGACTTTGGCAGCGCCGAGCGGATCGATTTCGCGCGCTTCGCGATCGTCTGCATGTTGGCGCGAATGTCGCGAATCAACCGCTGGCCCTCGGCTTGTCGCGTGACGGCCAGCTCGCGAATGGCCGCCTGCACCGTCTGTCGCACCACCGGCCACAGGTCCGGCTGATTCGCGCGGCCGTCCTTCGCGTTGAGCAGCAACGGATGCGCGAGCACGTCCAGCGTGATCTCGCCTTTGAGCGCGAATCGCTTCTTCAGGCCGGAGAGCGCCCGATAATACGCCTCCGCGAGCGCCTCATCGAGCACGATTTGCTTCCCGGTCTTCGGCGATTGAATCGCCACCGTCACGTCGACACGGCCGCGCCGCAATTGCGCGCGCACGAGCTGTGTGACGTCCGCTTCGTAACTCGTCAATCCTTCCGGGAGTCGCACATCGACTTCGAGATAGCGATGATTCGTGCTGCGCAACTCCACCGCGATCCCGCCGCGCGGTGTCTGCTTCACGAGGCGGCTATATCCGGTCATGCTCTGCAACATCGGGTCTGTGTGCCTACGCCCACGCGATCGAACGGATGCTCGAGGGCTTCGTTGGATACGGAGTGCGAATCATCTCGTCCGGTCGGAACCACAATTTAATCTCGCGCTCAGCATCCGCAGGGTCGGACGAGGCGTGGATGATGTTTTCCATGATCCCGCTCGTGGTCATGCGCCCGAACGCGCCGCGGAGTGACGTGGGGTCGGCCTTCTCCGGATGCGTCGAACCGGAGATCTGACGAACCTTCCCGATCGCGCCAGGCCCCATGTAGATGAGTGCCAACACATGATCGATCCCGTGCAACTCTCCGCAGATGTGCTGGATGAGTTCATCGAAGAACGCTTTTTCTCGCAGCGCCTTGTAGTGCTCGACCGCCAACTCGCGGCTGACGCGCATCACCTTCGCCCCAACCATCGAAAGCTTCGCTTCTTCAAGTCGATACAAGACGAGCCCCGTGAGCCCGCGCTGAATGGCGTCCGGCTTAATGACTACCAATGTCGCTTCGTCGTTCATTCATCCCCTGATCCGATGCCGAGGATCTGCAGTAGTCGCGCCAAGTCTTCCTCGGAGAAGTAATTGATGACGATCCTCCCGCCACGACGGCGGCTCGCGAGCGACACCTTGGTTCCCAAAATCTTACGCAGAGATTCTTCAATGGCCCTGAATTGCGGCTGCTTGGCAGCGTCCGGTCGCGATTCCACGCGGGCTGCAGGACGCTTGACATCGCCGGCAAGTTCCTCTGTTCGACGAACAGACAGCGCATCGTCGAGGATCTGCTGAAACAGCGCCAGTTGGCGCTCCGACTGCTCGATCGCCAGCAGCGCCTTCGCGTGTCCCTGCGTCAAACGGCCTTCGCGCAGCGCAATCTGAATCTGATCCGGCAGTTTCAGCAGTCGCAGCAAATTTGCGACCGTGCTCCGGTCCTTTCCAACTCGTTGTGCCACATGGTCTTGGGAATATGCGAATTCTTTCATGAGACGCTCGTAGCCTTGCGCCTCTTCGATCGAATTCAGATTGTGACGCTGGAGATTTTCGATGAGCGAGTATTCCAGCGCTTCTTGATCTGGAAGTGAACGAACCACGGCCGGGATTTCTTGAATGCCAAGCGCCTGTGCCGCGCGCCATCGGCGCTCGCCCGCGACCAGCTCATAGACTCCGTGCGAGATAGGCCTCACCAGAATCGGCTGGATAATTCCGTGGTCTTTAATGGAATTTTTCAACTCCTCGAGCGCTTGCTCGTCCATATGCTGGCGAGGCTGGTAGCGTCCTGGCTTGATCTGTGTCGTGGGAATCATCAAGACGCTTGGGGTCGACTGCACCGCACTCTCGACAATCTCCGCAAATCCCTTTCCCAGCCGTCGTGTCATGGCACCCTCTGCTCTATCGGAACCGGCTTCGAGGCTGACCTGGAAAGCAATTCCTTCGCAAGATTGCTGTAGGCGATGGCCCCACTTGAGTTGGGATCGTAGAGGCAAATCGGTCGGCCGAAGCTCGGCGACTCAGCCAATCGCACATTTCGCGGGATCGATGTTTGCAACACCAAGTCCTTGAAGAATTGCTTCACCTCTCCAGCGACCTCTTGACTCAAACTGGTTCTAAAATCTGCCATGGTTAGCAGGATGCCTATCACGCACAGTGAATGATTGTAGGCGGTCTTGACGCGCTCCACGGTCTTCAAGAGAGAATTGAGGCCTTCGAGCGCCAAGTATTCACACTGTACAGGTATTAACACACCTTCCGACGCGACGAGCGCGTTGGTCGTGATCAATCCAAGCGAAGGAGGGCAATCAAGGAGGATAAAATCATACCGCTCTTCGATGGACTGAAACAGCTTGCTGAGAAGGTATTCTCTCCCCTCTTGGTTCGCTATTTTTAGCTCCGCTTGCGCGAGTTCGGTCGTCGACGGAATGACGTCAAGCGCCTCCATGACCGATTTCACGATAACCTGGTCAAGCGAGATCCCATCCACGAGCGAGCTATAAATCGTGACTCTTAAGCTCGCTCTATCGATGCCGAGCGAAATAGTTGCGTTGCCTTGCGGATCGAGATCCGCAACGAGTGTTCGCTTTCCCGACAACGCAAGATATGAGCCGAGATTCACGGCTGTGGTGGATTTACCCACTCCACCTTTTTGATTGCAAATCGCAATGACTTGAGCCATGCCACCGTTTCGCAAAGGCCAAAGCGTGTTCCACGTGGAACACTGCCCTACTCAGCCTGTGGAAAACTTGTGAATAGTGTTGAATACTAGGTTTTCGCGAGCTTCGTCAGAGTGATAGAAACGATGCTGTTGGTCAACCAGTACAATACCAATCCAGACGGAACCGAGTAAAACATGAAGCCGAATAAGATTGACATGATCGGCCCGGTGTTCATGTTTGTGCCACTGGACTGGACGTTCGATTGGGAGAGTTTTGTTTGAAAAAACATCGCCACGGCCATCAGAATTGGGAGGAGATTCAAATCGATGCCGATTGGCAAGTGCGCTAGCCGATCTGGGAGCGATAGATCCTTGATCCATAGAAACCGTTGCCCGCGCAGTCCGATGAAATGCGAAATCGCGGTTAGTAGCGCGAAAAAGATCGGCAACTGCAGCAACATGGGAAGACATCCGCTGAGCGGGCTGACCTTATGCTCCTTAAAGAGCGCAAAAATCTCCTGATTCATCTTGTTCGGATCTTTCTCGTGTTTCTTCTTGATGTGGTCGATCTTCGGTTGAAGAGCCTGCATCTTCTTCATCGATCGTAAGCTAATGAGCGTGAACGGAGAAAGAAGTAGAGTGATCGTTGCGCCGAGCAAAATGATCGCCACACCGTAGTTATGGGTAACTGAGGCCATCCAGCTGAGGAATACCATCAGAGCGAGGCCAACTTTTCCCAAGAACTTGACTGAAAACGCGTTCTCAAACCCAGCATCTCGCATCTGGAAGAAATCTCTCGGGCCAACATAAACCGGGATAGTCTGGCTAACCTCTTCCCCGGATTGAATCATGCCGTCGAGCTGCGTCGATATTGAAATGGTGCCCTTTGGAGATCGAAGCATCCTGACAACGGACTTATCGTTCAATTTGATCGACTGACAAAAATAACGTTCGGAAAGCGTTGCCGCGATTGTTCCACGTGGAACAGTCCGCACTATCCCCTCGCGGTAACGGACCTGACTGCGCTGGCATCCTCCGGTCGTATTAACGCGGAACACGGCCTCGAGGACATTTGCATTGCCGACCAACTTATCCGCCCTATGCCACGATGCAATAAGCTCAAAAGGCTCCTTAACCAGATCTTTTGAACCATTCTTTGCCCGAAGATTGACCGTGAAGACGGGCTTCTGCTGATCCAGGACAATTTCAAGCTGCTTGCTTACCCCATCCTTCGTTTGACATTCCCATCTCGCCGAGACGGCATCATGGCTAACAAGTGACCATTTCGAATCGCCCGTGTCGCAAACCGACGCGAGGATGGGTCGATCGCTATCAAACGTAAGCGGTTCGGATCGATCCATGTCATGAAAGTTCTTCAAAGCTACGGTGCGAACCGATGCGGAGCTAGTGCCCAATTTCAATGCGACGCTCGGAGATTCTATAGTTACCGTGGCCTCATCAGGTAATTTGCCAGCAATTTGATCCACCGAATCCGCTTGATGCGACTGCGCACTCAGGTTTGCTTCCGTTTGCCCGTTTGGTAGACGCTTGCCGATCACTTGCATGTACAGGACAAGCACGAGAAGCGAAATTCCAGAGGCCAGCAGGATACGCTTTTCAGGATTCATCAATATCGGTTACCTAACTGGGTCAACGAAGGTTCGACTAAAAGGGTGGCAACGTAGCAACCTTTTTATTGCTATAAATGATCCGCTAATCGCTCCGTACTTTTGTATACTTAGAATCGCATAGGATGAGCATGAAGGTGTTATTCTACAATAGTTTAGAAATATTGAAGATACGTATGTCTGGTATAATCGTATCAAATATATGGATATATTAGCATGACTAAACGTTGTAGATTTTACAGAAGGATTTTCAGGCGTGCGCATACTCGAATGAAGTCTTCCTGAAGAATATCGAAGTCGTCACAGCCGGTCTTCAAGAGCACGACAACCAGATCAAAGCCCGGACTCAGCCGATGCTTCGTAACTCGGTAGACAGACCGAAAAACTCGCTTCGAGCGATTTCTCGTGACCGCTTTCTTTATGCCACGCTGAACGCGAATACCGACACGGGTGCTTCGTGTAGCATTCGAAAGGATTCCAACCGAAATCCACTGACCACGCACCCAGACACCCCGACGACGAATATCGTCAAATCGGGCTGACAGGCGGAGTCGCTCAGGGGCACGGAAAGAAGTGTCAATTAAGCTACAGTCAACTGCCGTCGCTGCTTTCGACGACGACGCTTTAGCACGTCTCGACCTCCGCGCGTGCTCATGCGCTTCAGAAATCCAGACGTGCGTCGTCGCTTTCGGCGCGAGATTGGTCGGAGATTTTTTTTCATCGCCACATTGTAGGGGCTTTTTCATTCTAAATCAAGCGAAAGCTCGGCGGTGCTGCCAATCTTGCGATGCTCACAGGCAGGCACTTTTTGCCTTGAGCGTATCGTGAGCACTTGCTATAATTAGGACTCCCACCAGCCTGTGCAAAACCTGTGGAATGTGTGCAAAAGCGTATGTTTGCGTGGTCAAAAGCTGTGGAAAGTCTGAAAGCCCGCCTTGGGCAAGAAACGATTGATCGCTGGATCAATCCGCTAAGGCCGCGACTCTCCGATACATCCGATACGTTGGTCCTGGAAGCCCCGAATCAATTCTTCAAGGACTGGGTGCTCGCGCATTACCTCGCCAGTCTTCAGGAAGTGGCCGAAGGTCTCCGTGTCGAGGTCATCGTGTCGGAATCTCCGTCGACGATACCGCCGCCATCGCCGTCCCAATCGTCGCCACGGCCGCTCGAGGTGGGAGAATCCGGAAAAAATGGCCTCAACCCAAAGGCCACGTTCGAGCAATTCGTCGTCGGCTCGAGCAATCGTTTTGCACACGCGGCCTCCATGGCAATCGCCGAGTCGCCTGCGAAGGCCTACAATCCGCTGTTCATTTACGGCGGCGTGGGGTTGGGAAAGACGCACTTGATGCACGCCATCGGCCACGCGGTAACAAAGAAGTTTCCGAACTTCCGGGTGTGTTATACGTCCAGTGAACAATTCACCAACGAGTTAATCACCGCCATCCAAACAAAAACCACCATGCGGTTTCGTGAGCGCTATCGAAAAGTCGATACATTGCTCATCGATGATATCCATTTCATTGCGGGTAAAGAGTCCACTCAGGAAGAATTTTTTCATACATTTAACGCGTTGTACGATGACCACAAGCAGATCGTCATGTCGAGCGATCGCTCGCCGAAAGAGATCGCCGGCCTCGAGGAGCGACTCGTCTCCCGGTTTGAGTGGGGATTAGTGACGGACATCCAGCCGCCCGACCTTGAAACGCGCATTGCGATCCTCAGAAAAAAAGCGGAAAACGCCGGCCTTGATGTGCCCGGCCCCGTCGTGGATTTTATCGCGCGCCAGGTTGTCGCGAATATCCGCGAGCTCGAGGGCGCATTGATTCGCGTGGTGGCGTATTGTCGATTCTGCTCGCAGCCGCTTTCGGTCGACGTCGCTCAAGAAGTCCTGAAAGAAATGGTGCGTGAGGTGGAGTCGCGCGTGACGCTCGCAGTCATTCAGCGTCGGGTAAGTGAGTATTTCAGCATGACGGTGGAGGTCTTGAAGAGCCCCCGTCGGCAGCAGTCGATTCTGTACCCGCGCCAACTGGCGATGTATCTGTGCCGTACTTTAACCGACTCATCGCTGCCGGAAATCGGCCAGGCATTCGGTGGGAAAGATCATTCCACAGTTCTGCACGCGGTTGAGAAAATCACTCGAGAAATTGCACAGGATGACCACAAGAAGCGCCTTATCGGACACCTGACCAAGGCGATCACAAACCCTTCATCATGAATAGCTTTTGCACGGTCGAGCGGTTATCCACTTATTCCACATGTTTTACTACGATCACGACTAGTTTTTTCTTTGAAAGAGAAAAGACAGAAGGAGCCGGTCGATGAAGCTGAGTATTCCACAAGCCTCGTTGCTCAAAAGCCTCCAAGTGGTCGAGCGGGCGGTCAATGATCGGAGCGCGCTGCCGATTTTGGCGAACATCCTACTCGAGACGAAAGGCAACGCGCTGTGGTTGACGGCCACAGACCTTGATGTTGGAATTCGATTCCAAGCGAGCCTTCGAGAGGACCCAGGTGTCGGGGCCATTACGCTGCCGGCGCGTCGCCTCACGAGCTTGGTGCGCGAGTTGCCTAACGAAGCTGTGATGCTGGAGGCAAAGAAGAATCACGCCGCGACACTCTCCTGCGGCACAAGCCAATTTCGGATCCAAGGGTTGCCGCCAGAAGATTTCCCGATGTTCCCAGAGTTGGAGCGTGAGTCGGTGGTGACCGTGTCGCCGACCGTGCTGAGCGGATTGATCGCGCGCACCGCATTTGCGATGTCCATGGAGGAGACGCGGTTCATTCTGAATGGCGCGTTGCTGAAGGTGCAAGGCACGACGATGACGCTTGTCGCGACGGATGGTCGGCGATTGGCGGTTTCAACCGGCGTGATCGCGGCTGCGGGCAAAGACCTCACGGTCGTGATCCCTGCGAAGACTATTCGAGAGCTTAATCGCCTCCTTGATGGATTTGCCGACGAGCAAGTCACCATCGCGCCGCTCAAAGACAATCAACTGTTGTTCGAGTTTGGCGATGTGGCGATCATCACTCGCCTGATCGACGGGCAATTTCCTCCATATGAAAGCGTCGTACCGGCCCCGTCGAATATCACGCTCACCGCGAAACGACTGGCGCTTGCCGCGGCGATTCGTCGCGTGAGTTTGATGACGACGGCCACCTCCCAAGCTGTCGTGTTTGAGTTGGGAGCGAACAAGTTGGTGATCTCGAAAGAATCGCCGGAATTGGGGAGTGCGCGCGAGGAATTGGATGTCGCGTACGGCGGCCCGGCGATGACACTCGCGTTCAATCCGGAATTCTGGTTGGATGTGTTAAAAGTACTCGCACTCGAAGATGTCACGATCGAACTCACCGCGTCTGACAAGCCCGCGGTCATCCGCTTGCCGGAATTTGTGTATATTGTACTGCCGATGAAACTCTCCTAACCGCGCATCGCCATGACGCCGTCGTCGTTTGGTGATTTGATTCCAAAAGTTTTGCGGGAGACCACCAAACGTCACGAGGTGATGCATCGCATGCAAGTTGAGTGGCCGCGGATCGTGGGTAAAGCGTTGGCGGGGCGCAGCAAGCCGGTTGCGATTCGGCGCAAGCGGCTCTATGTGCACATCAGCGAACCGGCGGCAAGTTTTGAGTTGACCATGAAAAAACCGCACGTGCTTGCAAAGGCCCACACCATCGTCGGTGAAGAGTTGGTGGACCTCGTGCTGCGGGCCGGCTCAATCGATGAGTCGCGCTGATGGGGTACATCATCGACCGACAACATGTGATGCGCGACAGCGAGCTGGTCAGTGTGCTCAGCGTCAGAGACCGGCGAGTCCGCAGCCATGTGTTGTTGTCGGATGGTAGTTTGGTGAAAACATTGACGCGCCCGAAGTTGTTGATTCGAGCGCTGGAGCAACTCCGGATGGGGCGCAAAGGATTGGCATGGATAAACGACAGACGAAGTCCGCAAAAATAGCGCAAGAGTCGACGTACGACGCCAGCGCGATTCAGGTGCTGGAAGGCCTCGAAGCGGTCCGCCGCCGGCCCGCGATGTATATCGGCGATACCGGCAATCGAGGGCTCCATCATTTAATCGAGGAGGTGGTCGACAACTCGATCGATGAAGCGATGGCCGGCTTCTGCGACGAAGTGCAGGTGGTCATCCACCAGGACAATTCCGTGACCGTCGTCGATAACGGACGTGGAATTCCTGTGGATATGCACAAAACCGAGAAGAAATCCGCGCTGGAAGTGGTGCTGACCAAGCTGCACGCGGGCGGCAAGTTCGACAACCGGACGTATAAGGTCGCCGGCGGTCTACATGGCGTGGGCGTGTCCGTCGTCAACGGTCTGGCGGAGTGGCTCGAGGCTGAGGTGCGCCGCGACGGAAAACTGTATCGACAGCGCTACGCGCGCGGCAAGCCGGTCTCGCCGATGACCGTCATGGGCAAGGCCACCGGCACGGGCACGCGCATTACCTTCAAGCCGGACAAGGAAATTTTCACCAACGGAATCGCGATGAACTACGACACGCTCGCGAACCGCTTCCGCGAGCTGGCGTTCTTGAACAAGGGATTGACCGTCAGCCTCAAGGATGAGCGCAGCCAGAAGGAAGTGTCGTTCACGTTTGAAGGCGGCATTCAGGAATTTGTCGAGCATCTCAATAAGGGCAAGACGCCGCTGCACAACGTCATTCACTTCGAGGACCAGCGCGAGCACGCGGCCGTTGAGGTCGCGATGCAGTACACCGACGGCTATGCGGAACATCTGTTCTCATTCGCCAATAACATCAATACGGTCGACGGTGGGACGCATCTGTCCGGGTTCAAGTCGGCGTTGACGCGCGTCATCAATCAATACTGTAAATCGAAGAATCTCTTTAAGGGCGACAGCCTCACGATTGAAGGCGAGGATGCGCGCGCGGGCTTGACCGCGGTGATCAGCGTCAAGGTCCCGCAGCCGCAGTTCGAGGGTCAGACGAAAGCGAAGCTCGGCAGCCCGGAAGTCGAAGGCCTCGTCGCGTCGGCTTGCAACGAACAGCTCTCGACGTTCTTCGAAGAGCATCCGTCGGTCGCGAACAAGATCGCGGACAAGTGCATCATCGAGGCGCGAGCGCGCGAGCGCGCACGGCATGAGCGCGAACTGGTTCGCCGCAAGGGCTTGCTCGAATCGAGTGCGTTGCCGGGCAAGCTCGCCGACTGCTCGGAGCGCGACGCCGCGCTGTGCGAGCTGTATATCGTCGAGGGTGACTCGGCCGGCGGCTCGGCGAAGCAGGGGCGCGATCGTCGCTTCCAGGCGATCTTGCCCATCAAAGGAAAAATTCTCAACGTCGAGAAGGCGCGGCTCGAGAAGGTGCTGACCAACGCCGAAATCCGCACGATCATCACGGCGCTGGGGTGCGGTATTGGCAACGAAATGTCGATGGAAAAGCTGCGGTACCACAAAATCATCATCATGTGTGACGCCGATGTCGACGGCAACCACATCCGCACGCTGCTGCTGACGTTCTTCTACCGGCAGATGCCGCA
>OBEQ011239250.1_pt1 | contig 13236 bp, 7 predicted proteins | sample 1670901 | NCBI WGS metagenome assembly OBEQ01 (sample SAMEA104232315, study PRJEB22302) | groundwater metagenome | biome: forest; feature: aquifer; material: groundwater | place: USA | collected 2011-08-07 | depth 5.4 m
CATGTACGACCCGCTGACCGGCATGTTCGCAAGCGGCCACATGTGGACCTGGGCCAGCGGGATCGAGGTGAGCATCACCGGCTACGAGAAGTCGACCGGCGCGGTCGACCAGTACATGTTCCCGGCCACCCGCGATCTGCGCGGCTTCGCCGACTTCCTCGAGGAGTTCGGCTACGACGACCAGGCCTGGTGGGGCAACGCGTGGATCCGCGCCTACGACGTGACCGGCGACCGCGATTACCTCGAGCTGTCGGGCCGGATCTTCGCCGACCTGCGCGCGGCCTGGGACGAAACGAGCTGCGCTGGCGGCGTCTGGTGGAACCCCAACCGCGACTTCAAGAATGCAGTCACCGCCGAGCTGTTCATCTTGCTCGCCGCGAATCTGGCGGCCCGCACGCCCGGCGACACCGAATACCTCGCGTGGGCCCAGCGCGCCTGGACCTGGTTCCTGGGCATCGGCATGATCAACGACCAGCAGCTGATCAACGACGGCTTGCGCGACTGCCACAACCAGGGCGAGCCGGTCTGGACCTACAACCAGGGCATCATCCTCGGCGCTGCCGTGGAGCTCTACCGCGCGACCTCCGACGACCAGTACTTGACCGCCGCGGAACGCCTGGCCGATGCGTCGACCACCATGCTCGTCGACGACCACGGCGTCTTGCGCGAGCGCTGCGAGGCGCCGGGCGATTGCAACGACGACCAGAGCGCCTTCAAGGGCATCTACCAGCGCTACCTGACCAGCCTGTACGAGATCACCGGCAAGCCCGGCTACCGCGACTTCCTCCGCCGCCACGCGCGCTCGATCTGGAGCTCGCGCAACCCCAACAACGGCTTCGGCCTGTCGTGGAGCGGCCCCATCGATCGCGTCGATTCGCAGCGCCAGATCGCGGCGGCCAGCGCCCTCGCCGGCCTGGCGCCGCCCTTCACCGCCGCCGTGCCGTTCGCGCGCGCCGCAGGCGGCGCCAGCTTCAACCACGCCATGGGCCATCCCGTGGGCCCGAGCGCGTGGGCCTGCGACGCCGGCAGTTGCCCGCACAGCGGGCTGGTCCAGACCGGGCCGTTCCTGGCTTCGCTCCGTCCCGGCGCGCACACGCTGCACGCGTTGATCTCGGTGTCGCGCACCAGCACCCTGGCGGTGCCCCTGGCCGAGCTCGAGGTCTACAGCGAGACCGCCGGCGCCGTCATCGCCTCGCTCCCGGTCAAGTGGAGCGACCTCGCCAGGCCGGGAATCCGCCGCGACTTCGCGGTTCCGTTCGTGCACGATCCGGCGCAGGGACCGCTCGAGTTCCGGGTGCGCTGGCTCGCCGCGGAGGGCGCGCCGGTGCTCACGGTGCACGATCTGTCGATCGGCGCCGCAGCGAGCCTCACCGCCGCCAACCTCGACCATGGGTGCGGCCGGCTCGACACGCTCGAGCGCTGGTCGACGGATCGCCAGCACGACGGTAGTGACTGCACGATGCTGTCGGGAGGCGCGCTCGCTGCCTCGGCCGGCCCCACCGTGGCGCGCTTCGAGCTGCAGGTCGACGACTTCGCCCACGACGACGCGCCGGTCGCGACCCTCGCCGTCGTCGATCACGACGAGCAGCGCGTGCTGGCCACGGCAACGCTCACGCGCCACGCCTTCCGCACCGTCCTGCTGCACGGCTTCGACGTCGCGTTCCAGGCCGAGACCGGCCACGCCTACGACTTCACCGTCGAGCGGCTGTCCTCCCCGTTCGCGCCCACGCTGCGCGCCCGCGCGATCCAGGTCCGCGCGGCGACGACGGCGACCCCGATCAGCCTGCCGTTCAACGCGCGCGGCATCCGACAGGGTGCCGGCAGCGGCGAGCTCGACGATTCTGGCAGCGCCTTCCCGGCGCAGGCGCTGGGCTCGCCGCTCTACGCCGGAGTCCACGAGTTCTCGTTCGGGCCGCTCCCGGACGGCAGCGTAAGCGTGCCCGCCGGGAGCGGGCAAGTCGTCACGCTGCCGCCCCACCCGGCCCGCGCGCTCGAGGTCCTGGCGTTCGCCACCTACGGCACGCAGGCGGGCACGTTCCGCGTCGACTACAGCGATGGCAGTAGCGAAACATTCACGCGCGACATCTCGGACTGGTGGGCGACCGTCCTGCAGGCGGACGAGGAGTACGGCGTCGCGGCGTCGTATTTCTGGAAGGCGGGCGGACGGCAGTACGGAAACTTCCACGTCTTCCTGCAGGCGCTGCCACTCGATGCGACCAAGGTGCCCAGCAAGCTGACCCTTCCGAACAACACGAAGATCAAGGTGCTGGCCGCGAGCGCCGTGGCACCGTGAGCACGATCGCGGGCTAGGGCAGGATCTCGACGTACCCGTCCGTTCCATGCACGCGGATCCGCTGCCCATCCCGGATCAGCCGGGTGGCATGCTCCACCCCCACGACGGCCGGCAAACCGTACTCCCGTGCGATCACCGCGCCGTGGGTCATCAGGCCCCCCACTTCGGTCACCAGGCCCTTGATCGCGACGAACAGGGGCGTCCAGCTGGGGTCCGTGTAGGCGGTGACCAGGATGTCGCCCGCTTCGACATCGGCGTCGGCCATGTCCAGGATGACGCGGGCCCGCCCCTCGATGGTGCCGGCGGAAACCGGTAGGCCGACCAGCGCGCCAGCCGGCACATCGTCGCGTCGGTACGCCCCGGTGATGCCCTCGCCATCCGACGTGAGCACCCGCGGGGGCGAGAGCGCTTGGTACGACCTGAACGCGTCCTTGCGCTGGCGGATGAGCTGGTCGTCCACGTGGTTCGTGCGCACGACGTCGTGGAGCTCCTGGAACGTGAGGTAGAAGATGTCTTCCTTCTCGGCAAGCACGTGGGCCTGCACGAGTCGCTCGGCTTCTTCGAGCAAGGCCTGCTTGTAGACGAAGTAGCGGCTGACCTTGCCGTACTTCGGATACTCGCGGTACCCGATGAAGGTCCGGACCCGGTCGATCATCTGCTTGGTCTCTTCGGCCTTCCGCTCCCCGTCCGGCAAGGCCCGCAAGCGCCCCAGCAGCTCCTGTTCCTTCTTCCAGGCTTCCTGCCGCCCTTGCTCGAAGCGCCGCTTGCCGGCGCCCGGCTCGAAGTTCTTGATGTTGCCGAGGATCAAGGGCACGAGCGTGGTCGGGCGTTCGCTCCAGCGCGGCCTCGTGATGTCGATCTCGCCGACGCAGCGCATGCCGTACTTGTCGAGCCAGGCCCAGATGGCGTCTCGCGCTTCCCGCCCGCCCGCGAGCGTGGCCAGCTCGTCCAGGAAGCCCTCGTCCTCGACGTGTGAAAGAAATGCCACCACGTCCGGATGCGGGCGGATCACGTCCGCGACGTCCAGGAGCGCCAGCCCCATCTCCGACGTGACGTTGTCGGGGACGGACTGCGTGAGCGTGTCGGCCGCGTTCTTCTCGCCCAGCCACGCCTGCAGCTGCTCGTTGAGCCACCAGGTAGCCTCGATCGCCGTCATGAACACCTGAAAGCCTTGCGGATCGAACAAGATCCGCTTCAGCTCCTCGAGGTCCACCAGGATGAAGTCGAGCAGCGCCGATCCCGACTTCGTCCGGATGTCGCGCTTCACGGCGGCGATAGAGGCCTGGCTGCGCCCGATCAGCTCGGCGACGATGGCGGGATCGGTCTTGATCGAGGCCGGCGCGCCGCCCGCCGGCGCCGCGCCGGGACCCTCGTCCGGGAGCAACCGGATGAAGTCGCCGCGATCGAGGATCGTCTGCAGCGCGTCCCTGATCAGCGGATCAGATTTCCCCAGGGCATCCAGGACGCCTGCGCGGCTCGCTGGCGAAGCCAGGCGCCGGGTGACGTCGACGAACAGCCTCCCGCCGGCCTGGTACATGGGCGCAGGGGTCGTCAGCAGGAACAGGGAGAGCCCCAGAGGCTTCATGGGGTCGGTCATCATCTGCTGATGACCGACGGAGACGTAGACGTGGTTCTCCCCGTCGCCGGCCGCGGGGATGGGGAACAGCGTGGTGATCGGCCGGCTCTGGACGATGTGGAAGCCATCGTCGACCAGGCACCATTCGATGTCCTGGGGGCGGCCGAAGTGCGCTTCGATCCGCCGGCCCAGCTGCGCGAGCCGCACGACCTGCGCATCCGTCAGCGCTGGCTGCTGCTGGCGCTCCGGCTCGATCGCCTGTTCCTGCGTCCCGCCTGCCGGCGAGGCGTGGATGGCAAGCTGCTTGGTGACGATCGTCTTGGCGACGACCTCGCCGTCCCGCACCTTGTAGACGTCCGCGTTCACCAGGCCGGAGACCAGGGCCTCGCCGAGGCCGAAGCTGGCCTCCACCGAGACGACCTTGCGGTTGGAGGTGACGGGGTCGGCCGTGAACAGGATGCCGGCCGCCTGCGGGAAGACCATCTGCTGCACGACCACGGCCATGTGGACCTTCCGGTGGTCGAAGCCTTTCCGCAGGCGGTAGGTCACGGCCCGCTCGGTGAAGAGCGAGGCCCAGCACCGGCTGACGTGCTGGAGGATCGCCGCCGGCCCCACGACGTTCAGGTACGTGTCCTGCTGGCCCGCGAAGGAGGCCGTCGGCAAGTCCTCCGCGGTCGCGCTGGATCGGACGGCGTAGGCGGCTTGCTCGCCGAGCCGGGCGAGCGCGCCGGTGATCGCCGCCGCCAGATCGTCGGGGATGGCGATCCCTTCGATGACCCGGCGGCTCTCCGCGCTGAGCGCGCGGATCGGCTCTCGGTCGTCCGGCTTCAGGCGCGACAGCCGCTCGAGCCGATCGTCGATCGACGGCGCGTGCGCCATGATCCGCTGGAAGGCGTCCGTGGTCACGCAGAAGCCAGCCGGCACGCGGATGCCTTCGATCCGCGAAAGCTCACCCAGGTGCGCGCCCTTGCCGCCAGCGACCGCGACCTGCGTCTGGTCGATCTCCTGCAAACCCAACACGTAGCAGCCCATCCGCTCACCACCCTCTCGCGAAACGGCGGCACTCTAGCTCGAACGGCGCATTGAAAAAATCTCCGCCAAATGAGCAGGCCAGTGTCCATCCGGGGTTCTCCCGGCGTCGTCCCATCAGACCTGGCAATGGAGCACAGGTCGTTTCTGGAGGTTCAAGGGATGAGCTACCAAGACGACGCGACGAAGGCGAAGCCGATCGGCTACTGGGTGACGACCGGCATCCTCGTCTTCTGTATGACGGGTGGCATCTTCGAGCTTCTGGGTGTGAAGGCCACCCTCGACGGGATCATGAAGCTCGGCTACCCGTCGTACATCATCCCCGCCCTCGGGCTCGGAAAGGTGCTCGCGATCCTCGCCGTCCTGTGGCCCGGCTTGCCCCGCCTGAAGGAGTGGGCCTACGCCGGGATCTTCTTCAACATGGCGGGAGCGATGGTTTCCCATGTCGCGACCAGCGACCCTGCGTGGAGCATCGTCGTCACCGCGGCGATCGCGGCCATCACGCTGGCCTCGTGGGCGCTTCGTCCGCAGGACCGACGACTCGCGGGGACGGTCCGACGAGCTTCCCGACCCGTCACATGAGTGCGGCATACTCGGCGCGGGCCTGCGGCGATGACCCACGAGGAGGACTCCATGAGCGCACAACCGAAGTGGACCCCGGGGCAGTTCGTATGGCGAGAGCTCGGCGTGAAGGACGTCGACAAGGCGAAGGGCTACTACAACGAGCTGTTCGGCTGGACGTACAAGGACGCGCCCATGGGGCCAGACTTCGTCTACACCCTCGTCCTCGCTGGCGAGAAGCAGATCGGCGGGCTGTACAAGCCGAGCGCCGACATGCCCGCGCTGCCCACGAGCTGGTTCAGCTACCTGTCGGTGCCCGACGTCGACAAGACCGCGAGCGACATCAAGGCCGCGGGCGGCCAGGTGCTGGGCGAGCCGATGGACATCCCCAACATCGGCCGCTTCGTGATGGCGAAGGATCCCCAGGGCGCGCTGTTCACGCCCTTCCGCAGCCTGAACGGCGATCCCGAGCCGGTCGAGCACCCGCCTCTCAGCACCTTCTGCTGGGAGACACTCTCGACCTCCAGCCTCGAGGGCGCCAAGAAGTTCTATGAGCAGGTCGTCGGCTGGACTCCGGGCGCCGGCCCGAGCGACGAGGTGGTGTTCAACGCCGGGCAGGTCCCCATCGCCGACGTGCAGATCGCACCGCGGGGCGCGCCGTCCGCGTGGATGCCACACGTGGTGGTCGAGAAGCTGGAGGCCGCCCGCGACAAGGCCAAGCGCCTGGGCGCGCAGATCCTCGCCCCCGAGGTCCCCGTGCCCGGCATGGGCCGCCTCGCGGTCGTCCAGGATCCATTCGGCGCCGCGCTGGGGCTGTTCGAAGGATCGATGTAGGGCGGGACCGCGCTTCAGATGCCGAAGGACCAGTTCACGGTCACGGCGTGGTCGAGGGTACCGGGGCCATCCTTGCGGACCAGGCTGTATTCGGCCTTGATCGCGCTCCAGACGCTGGTGTCGATGCGCGCTCCGACGATGACCTCGGTCTGGTCCTGCGGAGTCGACGCGGGGAGCGGCGAGGGAGGCATCTCCTGCGGCGTGAAGAAGGGATCCAGGCCACCCATGGCATCGGTTCGCTCGAGCTGGAGGTAGGGCGTGATGCGACCGATCCGGTAGCCGCCCACCACGTACTCGTCCGCCGTCGTGAACGTGTCGGTGTCGTTCTTGTGCACGACCGCGAAGCCCTCGGCGATGAGGGTCAGGTTCACGCCGCGGTAGGCGACGAAGGCGTTCCCGATCATCTCGTCGATGTCCTGGTTGCGGGCCGCGCTGGTCGGCTGGTTGGTGTCGGTCGTCATCGCGAGCGAGGCGATCCGGTCGTAGACGCCGCTCGCCCCCACGCGCAGGTCGGGCAAGCCGAGCCCGACGCACTCGATCTTCAGCTGGAGCGCCTTGAAGTAGTTCGTGTCGCGGGTGATGCGGATGTCGGTCTCCCCGTTGCCCCGGCCGTTGCCGACGCCGCCCGAGATGGTCAGGCTGGCCGGCTCCACCGGCACGATGATGCCGGCCTCCACGCCGACGAAGTGGATGGGCAGGATGCCGCCCGAGCTCTCGCCGCGCACGGCGCGCGGCCGGTTGATGGTCAGCTGCAGCCACGGACCGTGGTGGTAGGCCGTGTTCCAGTAGCCGAGATCGGTGTGCATGCGGCCGCCGATCACGAAGTAGCGCTCGGTCTGCCAGCGGATGTGCAGGCGCTCGACCTTGGCCAGCGGCTGCTGGTCGCTGTCCTTGGTGTCGAGAGCCATCTCGGCCGTGCCGAGGATGTGGGCGCCGAGGCGGGCGTTGATGAGAAGGGCCAGGGTCCCGAGCGTGAAGGTCAGGGTGTCCTTGCTGCTTTCGAGCATGAGCGCCCGGAACGAGGCATCGCCGAACGCATTCAGCGCGAAGCGGACCGGACCGCTCGACACCATGGTCGCCTCGGCGAAGGACTGCACGTCCGCGGGGGGCCGTGCCTGCGCCTGCTCGGGTCGCGCGGCCGGCTCCTCCACGAAGCTCTGGACCGGCGCCGCCTGGATGTCGGCCGGCGGCGACGCGGTCGGCTCTGGCGGCGCGTCGGCCGGCGCCGGCTGCGGGTCGGGCGGCGGCGCGGGCTGCGCGTGCCCCGGCGGCGGGGGAGCCGGTTGCGGCGCGCCGGGCGGCACCATCTGAGCACGGGCTGGCGAGGCGGCGGCCACGAGCGCCAGGACCATCAGGCACGAGCGGACGATCATGACCATGCTCCTTGGGGCGAGAGCTATGGGAAGAGCCACTTGTACTGGATTGTCGTATCCACGCCACCGGCGGGGGCCGGCAGCATCCAGGTCTCGATCTCCGAGGTGATGCAGGCCTCGACCGGGCGCGACCTCAACGTGTTCTCTCTGGTGAATTGGACGGAGGTGACCTGGCCGGAGCCGGAGATCCCGATCAGCACCGACACATCACCCGAGAGCTGGGGATTGTCCATCCGGCCGCGGCGGACGCACTCCTCGATCCTGGACCAGTGGCTGCGCACCGCCTTCTGGGTGGCCACGCGATCCATCGTGCCGGGCCTGGGCGCGGCGGCCGCCGCCGGCGCCGACGAGGCGGCGGGCGGACTCTCGACCTTCCTCTCGGGCGCGGGGGCGGCAGCGGGCGGGGCCGGCGGGGCGGTCGCTCCTCCGGCCACCTCGCCGGGGGAGCTGGCCAGGGGCGGCGGAGCCTGGGCTGCGCTCGAGCCCTTCTCGGACGAGCTCAGGCCGGTGCCCGTGCCCGACCGCTCGTGCGATCGCGAGCCGTCGCGCGACGAAGACGAGGAAGACGAGCGCGTCGGATCCAGGGCCACGTCGAGGCTGCGCTCCTGGTCCAGGGTCACGAGCTGGCGCCTGGACTCGTGGCCGCGCGCGCTCACCTCGAGCGGCTCGGCGACGGCGCTGCGGGCCACCTCCTCGCTGTAGGGCAGCCGGTAGGTCTCTCCGCGGAAGGTCATCTTGGCCCCGTGGACGGGCGAGTTGACGACCAGACGCACGCGCGCCGGCAGCGGCTGGGCGGGCGGGGTGGCCGGCTCCGCGGTCGCGTCCGCGGGCGGCAGAGCGGGGCCCTTCTCGATGGCCGGCGCGGCCGGGCCAGGCTTGGCGGAGGCGGGTGGCCGGCTGGAGCGGAGCGCGGTCCAGGCCACGAGCGCGAGGGCGAGGGCGCCGAGCGTGGCCCCGGCAAGAAGGAGGCGGCGGGGGCCGCTCCGCACCACCGCCAGCTCCTCGGACGGGGTCAACTTGTGCGGCGCATCCAGGACGGCGGCGTAGAGGGGCGGCGTGCCGTAGACCGGCGGTGCCCCGCCGCCGGTGGGCACGCGGACGGGCGACGGGGTGCTCGATACGGTGGCCTGGAGGCCGATCTCCTTCTTGTCCCCGTTCGACGTCCTCGGGGCGGTGAGCGGCGGCTCTTTTCCGGAGAAGGAGAACAGGGCGCGGGCGAATTCCTCCATGCTCGGAGTCCGCGCGTCGAGCGACTTGGCCATCGCCTTGCGGATGATCTCGCCCAGCTCGTGCGGGAGGTCGGGGCGGAGCTTCTCGATCGGGGCCGGCTCCTCGGTCAGGATCTTGGCGAAGATGAGCGGGAACTTGGTCTGGTCGAAGGGCAGCTTGCCGCCGACCATCTCGTACAGGCAGACGCCGAGCGCGTAGACGTCGGTGCGGCGGTCGACGGCGGCCGGATCGCTGACCTGCTCGGGCGACATGAAGCCGGGCGTGCCGAACAGCATGCCGCGCTGGGTCTGGCCGGCCGTCTCCATGAACTTGGAGATGCCGAAGTCGAGCACCTTGACGTGGTCGCGGCCACCCGGGTCGATGAGGAAGATGTTCGGGGTCTTGAGATCGCGGTGGATGATGCCCTTGGCGTGCGCCGCGGCCAGCGCCGAGGCGATCTGCAGGGCGATGTGGACGGCGCGTGCGATGGCCAGCTTGCCGCAGCGCTGGATCTCGTCCTCGAGGTTACTGCCCTCGAGGAGCTCGAGCACGATGAACGGCGCGCCGTTCGCGGTGAAACCCATGTCGGTGGATTCGACGATGTTGGGGTGGCCCAGGGTGCCGACGGTCCGGCCCTCGGCCATGAAGCGGCGCACGCACTCCGCGTTCTCGGCGAACTGGGGATGGAGCACCTTGATCGCGACCAGCCGGCCGATCAGCAGGTGCTCGGCCACGTAGACCGTGGCCATGCCTCCCTTGCCGATCTCGCCCACGATCCGGTACCGCTCGCCGAGCAGCTGCCCGAGCAGGACCCCACCCGCATTGGCGTTCCGTGATTCACCGCCAGGCAGGGTATTGATGCTGTCGTCCACGTCCCCCCCTCGCCCCTCGAGCTGTAAAACTCACAAGCCCCGAGCTACGCCCCGAGATCGACTGTAGCAAGGTGTGCGCAAAGAACAAGCATGTTCAGGCCTGCATGTCGCGGCCTGCAGTGCGTTCTGGTGCGCGGTGTGACGTACGACGCCACCACGGAGCGGCACGGCGCACCACAGGTGAGCCCACGCGCGGTCTATTAACTAATGTGCGACGGCGCGTGGAGTGGCCCGAGCGTGCGTGCGAGGGCATTGGGGTCGGCCGGTGATTGCGGCAGACGCGCTGGACGGCGCCCCGCTGTCGGCGTTCATTGCGGAAGCGCAAGCGGCTGTCCGACGAGAATGAGCCGACTCGATGACTCAGCCCATCCTGAGCTCTTGGAGTGCAGAAACGCCTCCCAGGGCTAGGTCCCGGTTTCGTGACAAACCGCTTCGATGTTGTGCCCGTCCGGACCAATGACGAAGGCTGCATAGTAGTTCGCGTTGTATTGCGGGCGCAGACCAGGCGCCCCATTGTCTTTGCCACCCGCCTCCAGAGCCGCGCGATAGAAAGCTTCGACTTGCTGGCGATTCTCGGCCATGAACGCCAGGTGAAGATGCGCCGGCTTCTCCTCGGTTCGGTACAGGCACAATGAAGCCTCACCCTTTGCGCTGAGCTCGACACCGTTCGTCCCCTCCCAGATAACAGCTACGCCGAGCGGTTCGAGTGCCTTGAGGAAGAACGCTCTGCTCGCTGCATAGTCGCTGACTCCGAATTTGACGTGGTCAAACATGAGCTCTCCTGAAGTGTGTGGGCCTGCGCGAGGCCTAACTTGCTCGTACCGATGCTGAGCGACAAGCGGATCGATCAATTCGGTCGGCTCGAGCTCGACCGCGTTGGGCTGCTGAAGATCGCAGACCAGCCGTTCGAGGTTTACACCGACGCGGAACCGACCGCTCGCTCTCGATCAAGACCACGCAGCGCTACATGCCCCGTGCGGGAAGTTCGGATCATGTCCGCGGTCATGGTGCCTGACGATGACGTCGCCGAAAATGTAAAACGCCGCATCGGGTGCACCTGATGCGGCGTCGACTCAAACTGCCTAGAAGTTTGTCAAGACCGTCTGGCCCGACGAACGAGGCTGCTTATCGCACTCCGACCTGCGCCGTCAGCCAGAGCCAGTGGGCCGTGTATCCCACGCTCGTGTAGCGCGACACGAAGCGGAGAGCCGAAGCACGGAAGAAGTCGCCGGAGAGAATTCCCACCAGCTTGAGGCCGCCGCTGCTCGACAGCTGGAAGATCGGACCACCCGAGTCGCCATCGTTCACGACCACAGTATTGGCTTCAAAGTAGCCGCCGCTGTCGCTGCTCGAAATGAGCGGCGCGTTCTGATAACGCAGCTCCTCGCGCTCGTTCAGGAGCCCATCGTGCATTCCAATGCCCGCGATCCAATTCTGCTGCCCCGGACTGAAGGTATTCGGCGCCGCAAGCGGGACAGGGACGTAGCCGGCAGGGATCGGGGAATCGAGCGTAAGGAGCGCGAGGTCGGCGAAATTGCCCCAGGCGTCGGTCACGTGAAAGGAGTTTTCACCAGTGACGCCGGGCGGCATGGTGACCGAAACGGCGTGGCGAACGAACCCGAGTCCCGTCCGAGGCTTGGTCCCCAGGTAAAACTGGATGAACGTGAGACCATCGCTCGTCGGCTGGCAGTGAGCCGCCGTCAGCACGTGCGTCGGCGAGACGATCACACCGCTGCAGCGCGTGCTGCCTCGCAGGACTCCGACCGTCGACAAAGAGATGCTGCTGTTCGACTCGACGGCCACGCCACCAATGATCGACTCCGAAGTCGAGGCGGTTTCGGGTTCGGGTGCCGGGTCGGTATCGACCTCGCATCCCTGCCCCAGAGCCGCTAAAGCCAACATCACCAAAAATGAGCCGCCATGAATCTTCAAGATGTTCTCCCAAGTAGTAAGGGGGTGAGCGCGGGCGCGCGCAGGCGCAAGAAGTCGCGCCGAGAGAGCCGGAGTACGAGCTCGGTCCTCTTGTTTCGACCTGCGCGTCCTCGCAGAGCGAGAACCAGGCCAAAACGCCAAGCCCGCGGAATGCGTCGCGCGCCCGCGCACGCGTCGCACGGCTGTCTCGCGGCCTCGCGCCGGAGTCCCGTGCTGCCGAGCGGCTGTCACACGCGCGAAGCGCCGGGAATTTCCCGCGAACGATGAGCGGCACGCACGATGCCGCGCGAGCGCCGCATGAGATCACGACAGCCTTCTGATCGGTGCGCAGCTGTTCGCGCGACAGCCTGTGTCCTTCGAAGTCACTATGGCCCGGGTACACAGGAGCGGTCCTCGCGAGGCGTCCCGGGGCTCGTGCTACCGTGCGGGAAAATGATGTATCGCGCCGTACGACTCGCCGCCCTCGCGCTCGCTGCCGGGCTGCCGCTCGCCCACGTCTCTGGCTGCGGAGGCGACGACACGTCGTCGCCCGACGCCGCGCCGCCGCCGCCCACGGACATCCTCTACGCCACGCCCGGCTCGCTGACGCAGGCGTCGGGCCAGGGCAGCTTCCGCTTCGGCGCCGCCAGCGCAGCGACGCAGATCGAGGACCAGGACACCAGCACCGACTGGTACCAGTGGACGCTGCCGGTGGCCATGGGCGGTCTCGGCCACGACACCTTCGTCGGCGACGCGGCCCAGGGTTACACCAAGGCGATCGAGGACATCCAGCTGCTCAAGGACATGCACCTCGACTCGTACCGCTTCAGCATCGAGTGGGCGCGCATCGAGCCGATGCAGGGCGTGCACGACGACGCGGCGGTGCAGCACTACCGCGACTTCCTCCGGGCACTCCACGACGCGGGCATCAAGCCGATCGTGACCGTGCACCACTTCTCCTTCCCGGTCTGGGTCCACGATCCTCGCGACGCCGCCTGCTCGCACGGCCCGCGCCCGACCAACCTGTGCGGCCTCGGCCACCCGGTGGGCGGCGCCATGGTGGTCGCGGCGATGGCCGCGCACGCGAAGTTCCTCGCCGAGCAGTACGGCGATCTCGTCGACGAGTGGGGCACGCTCAACGAGCCGGTGAACTACCTGCTCGCCAGCTACGGCGTCGGCTACTTCCCGCCCGGCCAGAAGTACGTGCTCACCGATCTGCTGGGCAAGTTCATCCCGGTGGTGCGCGACATGATGTCGGCGCACGCGGCGATGTACAAGGCGATCAAGGAAACCGACACCGTCGACGCCGACGGTGACGGCGTCGCTGCGGAGGTCGGCCTGTCGCTCTTGGTCTCGGCGTGGACGCCCGCCGCGAGCAACGAGGTCTCGACCGATCCTGTCGACCTGGCGGCGCGCGACCGCATCGTCTACTTCGACCACCACCTCTTCATCGACTCGTTCGTGAACGGCAACTTCGACGCCGACCTGGACGGCACGCCCGACGAGGCCCACCCGGAGTGGAAGGGCACCGGCGACTGGCTCGGCCCGCAGTACTACTTTCGCATCGGCGTCACCGGC
>OBEQ011707532.1_pt1 | contig 13236 bp, 10 predicted proteins | sample 1670901 | NCBI WGS metagenome assembly OBEQ01 (sample SAMEA104232315, study PRJEB22302) | groundwater metagenome | biome: forest; feature: aquifer; material: groundwater | place: USA | collected 2011-08-07 | depth 5.4 m
AAGAAACTCGAGAACTGGCCGCCGGCCCAGTTGAAAGAAAAAATGAGCGAAGCCGGTTCCGGCTCGCCGCTGTAGTCTGTTAACGGAAGGTATCTATGCGTCACCAAAATAGCGGTCGCAAATTAAACCGCACCAGCGCCCACCGTGCTGCGATGTTTCGCAACATGGCGGTCTCACTCCTGCGCCACGAGCACATCGTAACCACCTTGCCGAAGGCAAAAGAGCTGCGGCGTGTGGCCGAGCCGCTTATTACGATGGGCAAGAATCCCACGCTCGCTAACCGTCGACTTGCGTTTTCGCGTCTGCGCGATCGCGAAATCGTCGGCAAGCTGTTCGACGAATTGGGTCCGCGCTTCAAGAGCCGTGCGGGCGGTTATACGCGTATTCTCAAGATGGGTTTCCGTCCGGGCGATTCAGCTCCGCGTGCGGTGATCCAGCTGGTGGATCGTAACCCCAAGGCCGAGGCCGAGGGTGAAGCCAAGGCTGCCAAGGAGTAACGGTTTCTGCATTGACTGAATAAAAACGCCGGCTTGCTGCCGGCGTTTTTATTTGTGGCCGGGTTTAGTCTGGCTGGAAGTATCCTTTGGATCTTCAGACATGATTGTTCTCTTCACCGACTTTGGCGTTGCCGATCCGTACGTTGGCCAGCTCCACGCGGTTTTCGCCCAGTACGCCCCCGGCGTTCCGGTTGTCGATTTGTTTCATGCTGTGCCGAATTTCGATGTGCGCGCCGGGGCGTATCTGTTGCCGGCCTATGCACGCGAATTTCCGGAGGCAACAGTATTCCTGTGTGTCGTCGACCCCGGTGTCGGCGGGGCGCGCGCGCCGGTGATGGTGCGGGCGGACGGCCGCTGGTACGTCGGACCGGACAATGGCCTGTTCTCGGTGCTGGCAAATCGGGCACGGCAGTTGGAATGTTTCGAGATCCGTTGGCGGCCGGCCACACCCCTGTCGGACAGTTTCCACGGACGCGATCTGTTCGCGCCGAGTGCCGCGCGGTTGGCATGCGGAGAGTTGCCCGAACATGAACCGATCTCGCTCGTGACGCCGGCCTGGCCGGCAGATTTGGCGGCGGTGCTGTATATTGACCACTACGGCAATGGGGTTACAGGGCTACGCGGCGACACCGCAACGAAAGACCATTGCCTGCAGGTGGGCCGCCACAAACTGCCGTACGCAAAGGTGTTTAGTAAGGCTCGGCGGAGCGGAGCCTTTTGGTATGTGAATTCCAACGGATTGGTTGAGATTGCTGTGCGCGAAGGCAATGCTGCGCGGCGCCTCGGGTTTCGTTTAGGAACCGCGGTGCGATGGGCGAAGGGCAGAACCGGCAAAAAAAGCCGCCGCTGATTCCGTTCGCGCAAATAACTCAATAAGAACGGGTAATGAAGAACTGGGGAATTCAAACTCGCGTACTGTTTCTGGCGCTGGCGCCATTGACCGTCATTGTGCTGGTGATTTCGCTGCACTTTGTCTTCACGCGCCTGCACGATCTGGATGGGGCGTTGCAATACCGCGGTCAGGCGCTGGCGCGTGGACTGGCACCGGCGTGCGAGTACGGAATGATCTCCGGCAACCGTGCCATTCTCTCCAATCTCGCGAAAGCGGCGCTGACCGAGCCCGATGTGCTGGTCGTGACGCTTACCGATATGCGCAATGCGGTGTTGGTGCGCGCAATGGGCGCTGAAGAGCCTGGCCCTGCTCCGGCGACGTACGTGTTTCGTGCGCCGATATACCAGAGCGAAGTAGTATTTGAGCCCTTGCAGAATGACTTGGAAGGCCGCCGCCCGACGAGCGACCAGCCGCGCCGTCAGATCGGATGGGTATCGGTCGAAGTATCGTTGCGCACGACAGAGCTGCAACAAATCCAGCTTCTGGTTAATAGTCTGCTGCTGGTTCTGGCCGGCCTGGGCGTCACGGTGATTTTTGCGCAGCGCATGGCCCGTGGGGTGATCCAACCTATTCTTGCGCTTACCACCACCGTAGAACGCATTCGCGACGGCGACCTCGACAGCCGCGTACCACCGCACTCCAGCGGTGAACTGGGGCGGCTCGAGGTGGGTATTAATGCGATGGCCGAGGCGCTGACCGTCGCGCGTGAGAGTGAAAAGTGCCGCGCCGAAGATGCGCTGTATCTGGAACAAGTCCGCGCCCAAGTTACCCTTGAGTCGATCGGCGATGGTGTGATCACCACCGATGCGGATGCAAACGTTGTCTACATGAACTCGGTGGCCGAACAGTTTACCGGCTGGAATCGCGATGCCGCGCGCGGGCGCGGGCTCGACAAGGTGTTTCGCCTGTGGGACGAGAGCATCGAAGCGCTGCACGAATATCCGATTACCGACTGCCTGCGCGACGGCCGTGGCCTGCGACACGATGGCCATCACTTGCTGGTGAGCCGCGAGGGCACGCGCATCGAAATTCAGGATTCCGCCGGGCCCATCCGCGACCGTGACGGTTCCATCATCGGCGCCGTGGTCGTATTTCACGACGTCTCCCAGTTACAAAGCATGGCGCGCCGCATGGCGTTCCTGGCGTCTCACGATCCGCTGACGGGCCTGCTCAACCGGCGTGAGTTCGAGGAACGGCTCAAGGCCGTGCTCGAAACCGCGCGTTCGGAAAACGTCGATCACGCCTTGCTCTATCTCGATCTCGATCAGTTCAAGATCGTGAACGATACATGCGGACATATTGCCGGTGATGAGCTGCTCAAGCAGTTGGCGCATCATCTGGCACGCGAGATCCGCTCCTCCGATGTGCTCGCGCGCCTGGGCGGAGATGAATTCGGCATCATTCTCGAACGCTGTTCGGTTGACAAGGCGCGTCGGATCGCCGACGGCTTGCGCCAATTCATAAAAGATTTCCGCTTCGTCTGGCAGCAGCGCAGTTTCGAGATTGGCGTATCGATCGGGTTAGTGCCGATCACGACCGAGAGCGGAAATTTAACCGACGTGCTCGCCGCCGCCGATTCCGCCTGCTACGTGGCCAAGGACGAGGGCCGCAACCGGATTCACCTATACCAGCCCGACGATACGGCGCTCGCACAACGCCAGGGCGAGATGCAGTGGGTCCATCGTCTGCGCCAAGGACTCGAAACCAACAATTTCGAACTGTACAGCCAATCCATCGTTCCGTTGAATGCGGACACGAAGCCAACGGGACGTTTTGTCGAGATTCTGCTGCGCATGCGCGAGAAAGACCTGGTGTTGCCGGCGGCGTTTATTCCCGCGGCAGAGCGTTATCACCTGATGCCCGCCATCGATCGATGGGTAATAGAGAATGTGTTCGGGTTACTGGAGCGCTGCGCGTTGATGGACCGCTGCTCGGGGAACGACACCATCGCGATCAATCTTTCCGGCCAGTCGCTGGGCGATGAGCAGTTCCTGGAGTACGTGATCGAATGTTTCGTGCGCTACCACATTGCGCCGACGATGATCTGTTTCGAGATCACTGAAACCGCGGCGATCGCCAATCTCGCGCGCGCCCGGGATTTCATCGTGCGCCTGAAGAAGATGGGTTGTCGCTTTGCGCTTGACGACTTCGGCAGCGGATTGTCGTCGTTCGGTTATCTCAAAAGCCTGCCGGTCGACTATCTCAAGATTGCCGGCGATTTCGTGCGCGACGTCACCGAGGATCCGGTGGACTACGCCATGGTCGAGGCAATCAACCAGATCGGGCACGTCATGGAGCTCACCACCATTGCCGAATCGGTCGAGACCGCCGAGATTTTCGAGAAGCTCAAGTTGAGCGGCGTGGATTACGGCCAGGGCATCGGTATCGACTCACCGCGGCCGTTCCATGAGGTCCTGGATCTGCCGGAAAGCGAATGGCGCAATCTGTGCGCACGTGCCAGCGTCGTTCTGTAGTGCGCGGGTAATTGGTCCACCGACGGGTGGTCGAGCAGGCGCCTTGATTTCTAAAGACGTTTTCACTCGTTGTCGGGCCGCGTAGTCGCTCCCATTCGTTGCCGCAAGTCGCCGTGTCTCAGGTGTTTACCTCAGTACCCTCGCCTTCAAAGTTCAGACATAAGCTTGACTATCATACGGTCTCGGCTAAAGGCGCACTCGTCTTGTGTTGTACCGTGTCTGCTGTAGGATAAATTGAGTTATTCGAAGAAAACGCCGATCAAGGAGGATAAGCGATGGTCATCCCGCCGAGTAATTTGTCCGCACTTCCCCTGATTTATTAACGTCGTCTCGATCGGCCGGTATAGACGTCTATGCCGGGTCATCGAGCCGTCAGCCGTTTTCATCGAAGCAACCTGAGCCTCATGGAAGCGGGCCTTATGGAAATGAAAAGTCGTCTCGTCACAGGACAGTGACATGGCAAGCATTTTTTGCCACGTAGCTTAAGGAACCCCGTACTGCCAGACGGGTTATTTTAACGAAGCAAAGGAGAATGTCGTCATGCAAACTACACCAGCCTTTTTACTGGAAAACCAACAGTACGAGAACTTGTCGATAGAACGGGATGCGGACGGAGAAGCAATATTCATGTCGATGGATGTCAGGCCGCGACCGTGCTTCACGTGGGGCCTGGTTCGCGACATGTTGTCGTTTCAGAGATGCCTTACCGAGGCCTCCAAGTTCAGTGCAACGAATCCGCGTTGCATCGTTTACGCTTCCGAGAGCCGTGGGGTCTTCAGTCTCGGCGGCGATTTGAGTCTGTTTCAGGCGACGACCGAAAATAAGGATCGGGCGATGTTGACTCGCTACATTGAAGACTGCATAAATGTGATGCATAACTTCGTCAGCATGCCGGAAACCGTAACCGTGTCGTTACTGGAAGGAGAGGCGCTTGGTGGGGGGTTTGAGCTGGCGTTATCCAGTGACGTCATCATCGCCGAACGAGGAATTCGTTTAGGTTTTCCAGAGGTCCTGTTTAATTTGATTCCCGGCCTGGGCGGCTTTTATTTGATGGCGCGACGCGTTGGCCCACGGATTGCGGAAAAGATAATCCGAGAAGGCGGACTTCACACGGCCGAGGATCTCCATGCGCTTGGTTTGATTGACATCCTCGTAGACAAAGGGGAAGGGCGCCGTGCAGTTTACGATCTGTTAGACGGCCAAAAAAGGTCGTGGAACACATATCGGGCGCTTCAGCACGTGAAACGCGATTACTTGCCCATCACACGCCAAATGTTGCTTTCGAATGCGAGGATATGGGTAGATGCGGTCATGAAGCTGACGGGGCGCGATTTACGGATGATGAAGCGGCTCGTCCGCGCCCAGGGCAAGCGGTCAGATATGGACGTGGCGGCAGAAACGATGGAGAACGGACTGGTACAGCGCGTTGCTGCGTAGAGAAAGGCAGGGTTTTTGATAACCGCGTTCATCGGTCCTTTAGCAACCGCCCGCAGATTGTGCGGGCGGTTGCTTGGGCTAAACTTTTTTCATCCGCTATTGTTCAAGGAATGCCGGCTGTGTCCAGATTAATAAACTTCGCAACTGCGCTGAAATCAAAGTATTTACAGGAGCGACGTCGCGGGGGAGACGAGTTCGAGCAACGGATTTTTGGAGTTCTGATTCTGGTGCTTGTCATCTCCTATCTCCTGGTCGATAGGATATGGAACGGTGCAGCACACAGTTGGGCACTGCTTCTTACCGGTTCGTATCTTTTTGTGCACTTGGTGTTGCTGTATGTCATCCACCGTTCGCCACAACGGTCTCCTGTGCGCCATACCATTACGATGGCAACAGACATTGGTGTCACGACCGGATGCATGTATCTGGCTGGTCCGTCTGGCTCGGTTCTATACGTCGCCTATCTGTGGGTTTGCACTGGTAACGGATTCCGATACGGACTGCCGTATCTTTATCTATGCATGGGGTTGAATATCGTCGGTTTCGGCGTGCTTTTCGCTACAAGCAACTTTTGGCATGGAAACCCTGAACTCAGCTCAGGGCTGATGATAGGCTTGGTGGTTCTGCCGCTGTTCTTTTCACTGTTGGTTCGTCGTCTTAATGAGGCGATACGGCGCGCCGAAGAGGCAAATCAGGCGAAAAGCGAATTCGTGGCGAATATGAGCCATGAGTTGCGTACTCCGCTGAACGGCGTCGTTGGGACCAGCCATCTGCTCATGCAGACGCCGTTGTCACCGCTCCAAGGAAAGTATCTCGATACCATTGTTTCGTCTTCGCGGACGTTATTGTCCCTTATCGATAACGTGTTGAATATTTCGAAGATCGAAGCTGGCAAGCTCTCGATTGAGTCGACCGAATTCAATCTTTATGAGCTGTTGCACGAAACCGTCGATTTGTTCCACTCGCAAGCGCATGCCAAGGGGCTGCGCCTGATGCTGCATATCTCACCCGAGGTGCCACCCGTTTTGCTCGGCGACCCGACACATCTGCGCCAGGTGTTGTTGAATCTTGTTGGCAATGCCGTCAAGTTTACCGAGAAGGGTGAAGTGGACATTCGTGTATTTCCGGCCGCTGTCGCCGCATCGAATTTATCCGTTCGTTTCGAGATCGCCGATACGGGTATCGGCATTGCAGCGGACGCGATCGGCAGCATATTCAACAGTTTTACCCAGGCTGATGCCTCGACCACGCGCCGCTATGGCGGCACCGGTTTGGGGACCACCATCGCCAAGAGTCTGGTCGAGGGTATGGGCGGCAAGATCGGTGTGACCTCGCAACCGCAGGTTGGCAGCACGTTTTCGTTTGAAATCCCGTTCACCGTCGTGATGGATGCGGACGTTCTCCTGGAGGATATCCGCGCACGCGTACTCATGGTCGGCATGCCCCCGGGGCACGATTCCGATCTGCTTTCGACGTTGCGCCGCCGCGGTGTGCGTCCAAGCCTGGTGCGGACGTCGACCCAGGCGATTACCGAAATGGTGAACGCGGTCAATCGAAACGAGGAGTTTCACGCCATCATTCTCGATCAGCGCTATTGCATCACCGATCCACGCCAACTGATCCGCTTCCTAATGGGCGACTTGCTGTTTACGGGCATGACAACAATTCTCGTGTGTCGCAATGAAGATCCGCAGCAGCGCGAGGAATTCCTGCGCTCCGGATACTCGTACGTTTTCGAACGCCCCGTCGATGAGCGCGCACTCGTGCATGCATTGTTAGCCTCGTGTCCTGCCGCTACCCAGAGACGTCCGGTCGCGACGGTTTCGCCCGCTACAAAAAAGCTGCGTATCCTGGTTGCCGAGGACAATGCCACGAACCGATTCGTGATCCGGCAGACGTTGGAAAATGTCGGGCATTCGCTGTGCGTCGTGAACGACGGAGAACAGGCGCTGGATGCGCTGGAACAAGAGAGATTCGACCTCGCCATTCTCGATCTGCATATGCCAAGTGTCAGCGGTTTGGACGTAATGCGGTTCTTGCGTGTGTCGGACCCGGCGAATTCGGCGATGCCATGTATCGTGTTGACCGCGAACGTCACAAAAGAGGCGTATGACGAATGCACGGCCGCCGGTGCGCGCGCGTTTCTCACCAAGCCGATCGAACCGCTGCGGCTTTTGAAGCAGATCGAATCGGTCGTGACGGCCCAGTCCCAGGTCACGGCATGGAGTCCGCCGGCGCTTGCAAGCGAATCGCCGCCGGCACACGACGACGCGCTGGACGAAAACATGCTCCAGTCACTCGGTTCCGCCAGCGATTCGAGCGGTTTCCTTTCCTCTGCGATCGATACGTTTTGCAACGATGCCGACATGTTGATCGCCGGCATGGACCGGGCGCTGAGTCGAGAGTGCTATGACGATTTTCGTGAACGGGTTCACGAGTTAAAGGGCTGCGCCGGATTCATCGGGGCCAAGGTGTTGCACGCTGTCTGCACTGCCGCCTATCGCCTGGAAGAACGACAACTCAAGACAGATGGTCAGCGGACGCTGGATCAGCTGCGGGGGGCATTCGAGTTGTCGCGCACCGCGTTACGAAAGTACGTGGCCCGGCCGGGCGGTCAGTTCGGCGACAGCCGACGCCTGAAGGGGCCGTTTCCGTCTGCAAAATAGTCGGGCGATTACGACAAGGATTTTGAATCGTGCATGATCGTTTGCAGCGCATGCAGCGATTCGCTGAAGACCGCCCGCAGGCGCGATAGCGATTGGTCCCGCTGGCGCGTAAAATCTATAACACCCGCGGCTTCGCTGTCGCTACAGTATTGAGCGAGCTTGACCGCCCCCACGTTTGCGGCATTGCCGCGCAGCGCATGCATCCAGTCACTAAACGCCGCGTGGTCGCGCTCATCGCAGGCCTGTACAATTTTTTCCAGCAATTCTTTGCCTTCGTATTCGTACACCTCGATGATCTGCGCCAGTCCGCGCGGATCCTGGTACAGGCGATCGAGCTCGGTGAGCACGTCGGTTTGAAGAACCGGCTCGTCGTCGGTCACGGCAGTGTGTTTTGGCGACGTCGCCGGGATCAGTGTTTCGATCTGTGTTTCCTTTATCAGCCGATCGACCTCGCTCAACAGATTGGCGGCGGTAACGGGTTTGGCCAGATACGAATCGGCGCCGGCATCCGCCGAGCGCTGCTGCGCGTCCAGGCTCACGTTGGCCGTGAGAATGATCGTCGGTAGTCGCGAGTGCGGACACCGGATCCGGTACTGGCGCAGCACATCGGTGCCGCTCATGTCCGGCATGTGCATATCCAGGATCGCGAGCCGGTAAATACCGCCGCACAGGCTTTCAAAGGCGGCCTTGCCGGTCTGTTTTTCTTCGACGTCATAGCCGGCCTGTTCGAGCATGCGGCGCACGATCATCAGGTTCGTACGGTTATCGTCGACGACCAGGATCCGCGGCCGCCTGACATCGCGTCGTGCCCACATCCACGGCGGCACGTTGACCACGCCCTGGCTCGACGAGAAGCGTCGTAACGGCGCGGCATGCAACGTGGCATATACATGGTCGGGGGCGGCGCGTCGCGACAGCACGGTGTTGTATCCCCAGGCACGCAATCGCGTCGCCGGTGGCGCAAAATCGCTGACGAGGATGACCAGGGACCGGGTCGACATGGCTTTTTCGCACAGCTCACCGAGGCGATGACTCGTGTCGGTCGCCAAGGCAGCGCCGACATCGATCAGAAGTGCCTGCACCGGGTTGCCAAGCCGGATCGAACGGCTCAGCACATCCAGCGCGTCCTTGCCCGAGGTGACGGCGATGGCGGTTCCATGCAGGTCGGTGATAACGCGTTGGAAGTGATCCATGGCCCCCGGCTCTTCCGACAACAACAGTACGCGCAAGTCGGACAATGTCGCCTCGGACGGCGTCGATTGCTTCTCGAACGGAATTTCCAGCCACAACACGCCGGTCCGATCAGACTCGGCCTCAAAACCGATGCGGCCGTGCATCAGGCCGACGAGTCGTTGCGCGATGCTTATTTCCAGCGCGGTACCGTTGACGCCGGCGCTTAAATTCATGGCGGCGTCGTCGAACGCACCACTCAAGGCGTTGGTGCCCGGACCGTTACCCGTGTGCCGTATCTCGACGCGCACGCTCGCACGCTGTGCCGATTCGTCGCGCCCGCTGACGTCGACGTAGATCGCGCCGTTGTCGGTCAACCGCGTCACACTCGAGAGCAGGTGCAGCAGCACGTCACGCAGGTAACGCGAATCGCCTATTAGCCGGTACGGTGTTTCCGGAGCCACGCGCGCAAGAACGCGCATGCTTTTCTGCAGCGCTAGCGGCCGCAGCGTCTCGATTGCGACGTTGAGGATTTCATACAAATCGAACGGGGTCGGCTCAATGACGAGTTTCCCCGTTTCCAGCCGGGTAAAGTCGAGCGCATTGCCGATCTGATTGAGCGAGGCCTGCGCCGATTCGACAATCACGCGCAACTGCGAGCGCTCATCGAGCGTCAGTTGCCGGTTTTTCTCAAGGCCCTGGGCGGCGCCGAGTATCCCTTTGAGCGGCGACTGCAGTTCGTGATGAACGCGATCGAGAAATTGGCCCTTGGCGGCCTGGGTCAGGGCGTTGTTCAGCATGCGCATCAGGTGTGCGGCGTACATCGGCAGAATCGCCAGCGCGAGCAGCACGCCGAGCGCGAACATCGGCTGGTACTGCCACGCCGGCGTCAGCCAGACGACCACTGCGAAGCCGATCAGGGTGAGCACGGCGCTTATGCCCATTGCCGTCAAACCGTATCGAAATCCGTAACCGAGCGTGGCCCACAGATACAGGCTGAACAGCGGGATGCCCGCCGCCCCGGTGAAAATCATAACGCCGCTGATCGCGACTGTGTCGGCAATGTTCGTCGTTGTCCGGCGCAGCAGCGACGGGCGTGTCGCACGGAACGCCGCCCACATGGTCACGCATGCCAGCGCCAGCAGGCCGATGCAGAAAAGCAGCCAGACTGGTATTCCGGTACGCGCCTCGGCGTCCGAACCGTTGGCACCGAGATAAGCAATCAAGGTCAGGACGATTGCCGCCCGTACCAGGGTCTGGCCTCGCTCGCGCCCGAGTTCGTCGTGGCGGGCGATCTTGAGTCGTTGGAGAATTTTTTGAACTGGCAGGCGTTGCGAAACGATGTCCATGAGCCTGTTCATGGTCTTGCGGGGCGGGCGTGACGGTCAGCGATCTGAACGCTTGGGCTTTCCGAAAAGCCGGTTTGCCGCGCCGCCGAGACTGGGCTGTTTTTCCGTAACGCCGCGTTCGCGTTGAATACGCTTGTAGACCTCTTCACGGTGTACCGCGACGTCGGCCGGCGCTTCGACACCAATCTGAACCTGGCCACCGCGAACGGACAAGACCGTGACCTTGATGTGATCGCCGATCTGAAGTGATTCGCCGATGCGCCGAGTCAGAATTAACATGGTTCCCTCCAGTAATAATAATTGCCCCGGGCTTGCGCGTGCCAGCGCAGACGGGACGTGTCCACCGGTGGCGGCACCATCTGCACAATCAAAACTGTGCATTGGCGCCCGGGGAAGTTTAGCCACCCCGACGCACGCTAGTCTAGATGCTTAGATTCTCGGTCGTCGGCACGACCCGGCCACCACCCGACGGAAGGCCGAAAATACGCGTCTTTCGCGGATAAGTGTGTGATTTAGGCACGCGTCAGCGCTTAACGGCCTCGACCTGAATCAGCAGTTTCACGTCATCGCCGACGGCGCCCAGGTAGGCCGACATGCCGAACGCCGAGCGCTTGATGGTCGTTTCGGCATTCGCCCCGCAGGCATCCTGACGCACGATCGGTCGCTTGCCGCAGTGAAACGATGTCACCGACAGCGTGATTGGCCGCGTCACGCCACGAAGCGTGAGTTCGCCGTCGATGCTGGCAAGCGCTTCTCCCGCGAAGCGCAGTTTGTTCGATTTGAAAAACAGGTACGGGTAGTTGGCGCTATCGAAAAAATCCTCGGCGCGCAGGCGCTCTTCCAGGCGCGGATCGCCGGTGTCGAGCGAGTCGGTCTCGATGCGCAGCTCCATCGAACCGGTATGCGCCGCGCGGTCCAGCACCACCCAGCCGGTCGTCTTGTTGAAGCGGCCGCGATGTGTGGAGAAGCCCAAGTGGCTCACTTCGAAGTTGGGAAACGTGTGGCTCGAATCCACGACGTATATTTCCTGGCCGGCAGAAACGGCAGGCAACGGTGTTTCGCGCGGCAAGCTTGCCGCGCACGCGGTGAGCAGGACGACGACACAGAGCAGCGTAGTACGCGGGATCATTGCATCTCCTTGATCAAATAAATCTCAGGGGTTTATGGCTGATCATTTCGGCGCGACAACCAGGCGGAAGCGAATCTGCACTTCGTCCGCGACGACGTCGGGGTCGCGCCACTCGCCCTCGCCGACGTTGAAGCTCGTGCGTTTAATCGGCAGCGTGCCTTCGAAGACGCGCGCCGTACCTTCTGTCTTGAGCGTCACCGGGACCGTGACGTCCGCACTCTTACCCTTGATGCTGAGCTTGCCGGAGACAACGAGCCGATCCTTGCCGAGCGGTTTGATGGCGCTCGAGGTGAACGTTGCTTTCGGATAGGTCTTGGCATCGAACCACGGTTTCGTGCGCAGTTCGTAATTAAAGTTGTCGTCGCCGAAGTCGATGCTGGCCACGTCGACTTCGATCGCGGCCTTACCGGCGGCCGGGTTAGCGGGATCGAACTGGATTTGGGAAGAGAAATTTTTGAACTTGCCCTCGATCGGCACGTTCATCTGCTTGCCGACGATCGTAATACTCCCAGGCGCCGCCGCCGGGGCCAGCGCCCATGCCGTCGTCGCGAGGGCCGCGAAAAAACCGGCGCGTAATATTGTTTTCGTCATGAGCGTGTCCCCTTGAGAAACGGCAGCATCCGCGAAAGCAGCCCATCGCGTTGAACGAACTGGTGCCCCAGCGCCGCCGCGATATGACCAATGACCAAAGCCGCCATGGTGAAGTTCAATCCGATGTGCAGGTACTTCCAGAACACCTTGTGTGCAGGGTCGGGTGTGATGAGCGGCGGTAACTCGATCAGTTCGAAATAAACCACCGGCACACCCGCGGCGTAGGTATACAAATAGCCCGCGAGTGGGATCATGATCATCAGCCCGTACAGTGTGCCATGTGTCACGTTGGCGGCGAGACGTTGCCAGTGTGGCATCGGCGGCAACGGCGGGGGCCTATGCGTCAGGCGCCAGATGACCCGTGCGCACACGAGAAAGAAGATGGTGACGCCGAGCCATTTGTGCCAGGAGTAGTACTTGAGTTTGGTCGGCGTCAGGCCGGGGATGTCGGTCATGATCCAGCCAAGGCTGAAGCCGGCGAAGAGCAGGAGCGCGATCAGCCAGTGCAGGCTGATGGCGGTGGTGGTGTATCGCTGGGTTGGGGCGGGGGCGTCCATGGCCTTTCTATTCTATGAGTGCTTCGTCGTATCTACGATAGGGGTGTGTCCCGGGATTCAATACCCCATGGGCGCTAAGCTGATGCACGCTATCTGCTAACCGGGGAGGGAGAATGTTGGCGCGAGCGGGTGCTGTTGCAGCTGTTCTTTTCGTTTTATCGCTGCCAGGACCCGGTCGAATGGGGCATGGACGGCAGATTTAATAGCACCGGTGCCTGGAAAGCGTGCCCCGGTCGGCGCGAAGACCCCCGCCACGCTTACGTGCTGGGGGCGGTCACGCGCATCGTGCGCATGACCCCTTCGGGGCGCTTTCCCAAACACGCAAGCGTGACGGGCGCGCCTCACGGGGGTTAACGCTTGGAACAGCTACTGCAACGGCAACCACAAAGGCGCTCGGTCGCACGGACCTACCAGTTAGGTCCACGGCCGTGCAGCAAACTGTCGGCGGTATCAACAGAGATGAAGCATCCGTCG
>OBEQ010738808.1_pt1 | contig 13235 bp, 10 predicted proteins | sample 1670901 | NCBI WGS metagenome assembly OBEQ01 (sample SAMEA104232315, study PRJEB22302) | groundwater metagenome | biome: forest; feature: aquifer; material: groundwater | place: USA | collected 2011-08-07 | depth 5.4 m
GAGGTCCAGGTGGCGGCCTTTGTGAACGACCTGATCAACCAGCACAACGCCCTGTTGCAGGAGTACGAGTCGGTCAAGTTAGTGCGGGGTTTTTCCAAGCAGCTCCTGGAGGACACGGAGCGCCAGGCCGCCTCCCTCCGTGCCAGGGCCAAACGAGAGGCGGAGTTGGAGGCAGCCCAGACCCTGGCGGAGGCCCAGCAGCAGGCCAACCAAACCCTGGCCCAGGCAAAGCGACGGGCTGAGGAGCTCGCTGCGCTGGAGGTGCGGGACCTCATCCAGACCGCCCAGCAAAGGGCGGAGGTGGAGGTAACCCGCATCTTGTCGGAGGCCCAGCAGCAGGCCAGCCAAACCCTCGCCCAGGCGAAGCGACGGGCCGAGGAGATCACGGCGCAGGAGGCGCGGGACCTCATCCAATCCGCTCAGCGAAGGGCGGAGTTGGTTGAGAGACAGGCCAAGGTCGTGGCCCAAAAGTTCCTCCTCCAGGTGCGCGACGAGGTCCAGAACCAGATTGCCAACGAGGTCCAGGCAGCGTATTACAAGCTGCTGAACACCGTTGAGGAGGTTCTCACGGCCGGCCAGGGCATTGAGACGGAGTGGAAGTCCAAGACCTATCACCTCATGAGCGCCGCTCCGCTGGAGCTTGAGGAGTACCAGTCCCACTTCCTGGATTCCGACGGGCCGCGACTCACGGAAGGCTTCACCCCCACGGAGTCGGTGGCGGAGCTGGGCCCGGAGCGCCCAGGAGAGGCCCCCTCGCCCAAGCCTACCGTGAAGGAGCTGCTGGAGCCCTTGCCCGTTGCCGAGCGCTACGTTCCAACTGTCCCTGAGGTGGTTGGGGACGCAATGGCCCCCACGATTGAGGCGCCCATGCCCCCGGGGAGACCTTCCCCGGAAGCGCCCAGAGCGCGGCTCACGGCGGCCACCGCCCCCAAAGCGGCCCCCTCTGAGGAGGTCCCAGCCTCAACGGTAATGCGTGGTTCCAACGAGTTGGAAGTGCTGAGGAGGATGGCAGAGGGAAGGCCACCAGGGACGCCGCAAGACATCCCTACTACGGTGGCTCCACTCCTGGAGGGGGTTGCGGCCGCTTCGAGCATGAGGGATGGGCCGGCGGTGAAGCCGCCCGCGGAGCGGCGGTCTCCGCCTAGCGGCGCAGAGACAGCGCCAGGGGAATCCGCAGTCGACAGGGATTTGGCGTACCATGGTGAGGTGGACCTTGTCATGGGGACCTCGGTGGATTTCCAACGTGTGGCCAAGTTCTACAGCCACCTGCAGACCCTTCGGGGGCTCCAGATCCTTCGCACCACGGGAGACTGGAACGTGGGCACCGTGGTCACCATCGTGCTGGACACGCCTGCGCCCCTTATTACTCTCCTGGAGAGCATCCCCAGCATACGGGCCACGCCCGATACGCGAGAGACGGGCGCAGGCAGGGGGGAGAAGCGGGTCAGAATTGCGGTCACCATCGAAGGGGACAACTAGGCGGGAGAGGGGTACGAACTATGGCAATTGAAACCAGGCGTTCGCAGAAGAGCATTGAGGACATGCTCTTGGAGCTGAACCTGGTGGACCGGGACCAGCTCAAGCAGGCCATGGAACGCCTCACGCGGGGCCAGAGGTTGGAGGAGGCCCTGGTGGAGAGTGGGGCGGTGCCTCCGGAAACCATGGCCCTCCTCACCAGCATGCGCCTTCGCATCCCCTTTGTGAACCTGAAGAAGCAGGCGCCGGACCAGACGGCGTTGGACCTCCTGCCTGAATGGGCGTGCCGGAAGCACAGCGTGGTGCCCCTGAACATCTCCAACGGCGCCCTGACGGTGGCCATGGCGGACCCCGCCAACATCCAGGTTATTGACGACCTCGCTGCCATGACCAAGAGGGCCATCGAGCCGGTCCTGGCGCTGCTGGCGGATATCGAAGAGGCGATTAACGTCAACTACCGTATCAGCGGGGAGATTGAGGCACAGCTTAGCCAGATCCCCGGGCACCAACTCGGAGGCGACGGGACAGCCGGTGACGCAGCCTTCTCCATGGAGGCGATTGACCAGGCGCCGGTGGTCCGGGCCATTGACCTGCTCATCCGCCAGGCGGCTCGAGACCGCGCCTCGGACGTCCACATCGAGCCGGAAGAGAACGCAGTGCGCGTCCGCTAACGGATTGACGGCATCCTTCACGACGTCATGTCCCTCCCCGTTTCAGTCCACTCGGCCCTCATCTCACGCATCAAGATCATGGCGGGCATGAACATCGCCGAGCGCCGTCGCCCCCAGGACGGTCAGATCAGCATCAAAGAGGGCGACCGGGAGCTGGACATCCGCGTGGCCACCATCAACACAGTCCACGGGGAAATGGCCGTGCTGCGGCTGTTGAACAAGTCGTTCGCCCTTCTCTCCCTGTCGGACCTGGGCTTCCTGCCCGAGTCGCTGGAGCAGTACCGCATGATGCTGAAGATGCCCTTCGGCATGATCCTCATCAGCGGGCCCACGGGGTCAGGCAAGACGACCACTCTCTATGCCTCCGTCAACCAGATGGACAACGTGGAGCGCAACGTCATCACCATTGAGGACCCGGTGGAGTACCGTTTCAAGAGCATCAACCAGGTCCAGGTGAACCCGACTGCTGCGGTGACCTTCGCCGCAGGGCTGCGGGCCACCATGCGGCTGGACCCCGACGTGATCCTCGTCGGCGAGATTCGCGATTCGGAGACGGCGCGCATAGCCGTTCAGGCGGCCCTTACCGGCCACCTGGTGCTCTCCTCCATTCACGCCAACGACACCGCAGGGGTCATCTACCGATTGATTGACCTGGGGGTGGAGCCCTTCCTGGTGGCCTCCGCCGTCATCGGCGTGGTGGCCCAGCGCATGGTGCGGCGCGTCTGTCCCAACTGCTCGCGCGTCACCACGGTGCCCAGCGAGGAGCAGCTCTCCTACGAGCGGGAGATGGAGGAGAAGCGCTCTCAGTTCGTCTACGGCGCGGGGTGCAACTTCTGCGCCCGGACCGGCTACCTCGGACGAACAGGCATCTATGAGGGGATGGTGCTGTCGGAGGGTCTGCGGCGCCTGATCCTCCCCGGCGCCGGTTCCGACCCTATCCGGAAGCTGGCTCTTCAGGAGGGCCTCATCACCCTCTGGCATGACGGGATGATGAAGGTGAGGGCGGGAGTCACCACCCCCTACGAAGTCATCCGCAACGTCTACACCATCGGCTAGGGTGATGCTCCAGGCATATCGTTAATTTAGATGTAGGGAAGGGAGCCATTTCCTCCCCCTTGATGGGGGAGGACTAAGGTGGGGGTGAAACCTCCCCCTGAAAGTAGCCTCTCACCCCCATCCTAACCTTCCCCCATCAAGGGGGAAGGGACCCAGGCCAACGCTAACCAAGCGTTGGCATCACCACGCTAGGTAGGGCAAAGGTATGGCAGCTGTTCGGACGCGGGTCAAACCGAAGGAGTTCAACTACCGCTACACGGCGGCGGCAGCGGGAGGCCGCATCGTCCGGGGCACCATCAGGGCGGCCAGCGAGGTGGGGGCCCAGGACCGCTTGGTGGAGCGCGGGCAAACCCCCATCAATCTGGAGGTGGCGCCCCCCACCTTTAGCATGGAGGCGCAGTTCCCCGGCCTTTTCGCCATCAAAGAGAAGGACGTCATCAACTTCTCCCGGCAGTTGGCCACCCTGCTGGAGGCGGGCATCACCCTTCTGCCGGCCCTCCAACTGCTGGGCAGCCAGGGCTCGGTCAGCGCCCCCTTCCGCCGCATCATCGCCACCATGGCCCAGGACCTGGGCACTGGCCGGTCCTTATCGCAGGCGATAGCCCGTCACCCAAAGGTGTTCGACGACGTGTACTCCCGCACCGTCGCGGTGGGCGAGAAGACGGGAAAGCTGGAGACGGTGCTGCGCGAGGTGGCCGACCACATGGAGAGGTCCGGCGCCTTCGCCAAGAAGGTGTCCGGCGCCCTCACCTATCCCATCATGGTGCTGTCGGTCGGCGGCATCGTGGGCGTCATCCTGATCACGGTGGCCCTGCCCCCGCTGGCAGATATGTTCAAGACCCTCAACGTGAAGCTCCCTCTTCCCACCCGGATCCTTCTGGGCCTTTCCGGATTCATGGCGGCCTTCAAGTTCTACATCCTGGCTGGCGTGATCGTGGGCATCCCTCTGATAAGTTTCTTCCTGCGGCGACCTAGCGGAAAGCGGGCCATGGACCGGTTCCGCATGAGAGCCCCTCTGATGGGCAAGATCTACCACATGTCAGAGCTGGCTCGATTGTGCCGCTCCATCTCGCTGATGCTGAGCGCGGGCCTCACCCTCCAGGAGGTCGTGGAAGCCCTGCCCCAGATCACCACCAACACCGTCTTGCGTGACGCCCTGTTGGCGGTGCAGCGGGGGCTGCTTCTGGGCCAGGGGCTCACCTACCCCATGTCCCTGCACCCAGAGTTCCCTCCCCTCTTTCTCCAGATGGTGCGGGTAGGGGAAGAGAGCAACTCCCTGGAATCCAACCTCAGGGTACTGGGGGTGTTCTACGAGGAGACGGCCGGCGAGCAGGCCGCCACCATGGTCGCCCTCATCGCCCCACTCTCCACCATCCTCATCGCCATCGTTGCGGGGTTCATCTCCCTGTCGGTCATCATGCCTATGTACACCATCACCCAGGGGTTCTAACCCTCGATGGGTCATCCGGCTTTGCACAAAAGGGCCACACCCCATTGTCACCCTGAGCGAAGCGAAGGGTCTGGGGAGGGGTTTCTCTTTGGTGAGGAACCCCACCCCAGATTCTTCGCCCCGACAAGTCGGGGCTCAGAATGACATTTTGTGCAAGGCTGGGTCACCCAAAGGGATGACCAAATTCGCCCAAGGCGGTGATGCGCCGTGCTCAGGGCTCAAGCTACCATACTGGTGGAGCAGTGGCCCACCCTTCGACAGGCTCAGGGTGAGCGGTTCTTGTCCCCCCCTCGAGGTGAGCTTGTCGAACCATGAGCGGGGCTGGAGCGAACCAGGTGCACACGAACATACGCAACGGAACCATGGGGCCAAGGCGAGGTCAGCGCGGCTTCTCTCTCATGGAGACCATCATAGCCATCGGCATCCTGGGGATGGTGGGGACGGCCTTCATGTCCGCCCTCGTCGTTGGCGGCAGGGCCACCGGCAAGCTGAGCGACCAGGTCCAGGCCGAGGCCCTGGCCCGCTCCCAACTGGAGGCCATCAAGAACACCGCCTACGGCGGCACCTGTGTGCTCCCTTCTACTACCTGCTACTCGGCCTCCTTCATTTCGCCGCCCCCAGGGTACACCATCACGGTGACGACGGACGTGGTCGCAAACCCTGCTGGGGACCTGTTGCTCTGTGACACGGTTATCCTTCCGGACCTCAACTGTGTCCAGAAGGTCACGGTGCAGGTGCTCCGCGCGGGCGGCCAGGGCCTTACCCTCATCACGTACAAAAAGCGATGAGGCAGTTTTGCCCAACAACCCCGCTACAACCCTGTCACCCTGAGCATGTGCAAGAATGAGGGAATTGTCGTTGCGAGCGAGTCCCCGAGCGTGGCAACCTGGTGGGGCGGGGCATCGGACCCCTCCGCTCCAGATTGGTTCGCGGAGCCTCGCAATGACATTTGGTGGCGAGGCCTCATGATGCAGCGCGGGTTCACCCTCCTGGAGGTCCTGGTGGTGCTGGGGATCATGGCCCTAGTGATTCCCCTGCTGGCAGGCACCATTCGCCAGCTCACGGTGTCGAGCAAGGGCAACACCACCCGCGTCACCGCTCTGGTAGCCCTGGAGGACGCGGCCCGCGCGCTGGGGCGGGACATCCCCCAGGCCCAGGCCGCGCCCAACAACTCCCCTGGCTCGTCCCTTTCGACCCTGGAGTTGCAGTGGACTAATTGGATTGTCGCCTCGGGCACTCCCGGCCCGGGCACTCCCACTCCCACTCCGGTCCCGTACACCCAGTCTGCGGCACTGTACGCGCGGACAAAGGTGACCTATAGCGTTGTGAGCACCAGCCCACCGTGCAGCGCCATCGGCAAACCCTGCCTGCAGCGTAAGCAGGAGGACTGCGGCCAGTGGAAAACGAGCGCCTCCACCGTGGAATTGAGCGGTTGGACGGCCTCGGCAACCACGGTAAATGTGACGAGCGGCACACCTTTCACGGATGCCACCACTCCGACGACGACTATGACCCTACTGGTGGAGAGTGAGCAGGTGTATGTCTCGGCAGTGGCTGGCAATACCCTGACCGTGCTTCGCGGGCAGAACAGCACAGTGGCGGCCGCCCATGCGGGGAGCACCACAATCTTGTTTTGTAAAGTCGCCTGGACCACCTCCACGGTCTCCGTAGCGCGTGAGATCGCCGCTCCTGCTCCCACCCCGGCCATCACCTTCACGCGCAGCGCCAGCCCGGGGTACGTCTTCACCGTAACCATCTTCTCCTACCCCGAGGGCGCCGGTTTTCCCGGCGATAAGGGCACCTACACCATCTGCGCCGCCCTGTTGAGCAGCACCACGCCAATAGGAACACCAACGCCAGCAGGAACGCCAACGCCGGTAGCATGCTGAATAATCAGCGCGGAATAGCCATCATCCTTGTGCTCATCATCGTGGGGGTCGGGGCTGTGATCATGGTCCCCACCCTGCGGTACGCCAACACGTCGCTGAAGTTCCTCGGCATCTCCCGCGAGACCGTGGCTTCCGAGTATGCCCTCAACGCTGTCACCCAGCAGGCCCTGGCCATGCTCCAGTACGACACCTCCTTCAAGGACTGCAACAACAACAACGGGACCCCCACGCCCGACTCGATTGTGGACAGCTTTCCCAACTGCGTGGCCATGTGGAGCAAGTGGACCCTGACCACGAAGTCGCCTACGGCCTTCAACGAGACCCAGGTGGAGAAGGTGAACGACCAGGATTTCACCGTCTCTGTGGAGGTGCCCGGCGCGCTAACCGCACTGCCCCCCCCCGTGCCCACCCCTTGTGATCCCAACAATTTCTACATCTGGGTCACCCGCGACACGGACCCTAACACGCCAGGCGACCAGACGTGGATCCAAGTTGGCCAGCCTATCACCTACACAATATGGCTCAAGAACTGCAGTTCCAGCGCCTCTACCAAACATCTTCGGCGTTTCGGCATGCTTCTGCCGGTGGGCTTCACGTACGTTGGCGGTTCATCCGTTACGACGGGGTACGCATCCCAGGGCGAACCTACGATAACGTCCTGTGCGGGCGCAGCAGTTGATCTTGGTGGTGCAGGGTTCTACTACGGGTGCCTTCAAAACGACGGCGCGAAACTGCTGGACTGGCCCAGTGGGACAGCAGTCACCGACATTTCAGTGAAACCCTCAGATCCCGTGGTTTCTGTAGCCTTCCGTGTAACGCCCCCAAGCTGGGGCGTGTTCTACGTTGATCCTTTTTCGTGCAACCTGCTTCAGGCCACAACAGGGAACTTTGGGCCCTGCGCGGGAACCAACGCCATCCGACCGGGGAAGCAGGCCCCGGTGGTGGTGGGGATGTTCAACATCAAGGGGAACGGCGAGGGGTACGGCTTCGGGGCCAGCGCCAAGCTGGACGGCGCCGGCAGCGGCATCACCTCGCAGGTCCCCCCGTAGGCCAAGTGCAGAGGGCGCCTACCCGTATGCATTCGGCAACCGCGGCGTCCAAGAACGGGCGCTTTCGTCGCAACTCTCATCTCCGAAGAGGCCTTGACGTTTGAAGAGGCCACCCCTACAATACGGCTCGCCAGTGCCAAGCTCCCCCTCCCATTGAAGGGGGAGGAAGAACCCAAGTCATAGAACCGAATGGAGGGCGCCATGGACTTCACACTTCCGTACAGCGAGGAGCAGCAGCGGTTCCGCGCAGAGGTGCGCACCTGGCTTGAGGCGAACGTTCCCGAGGAGATGAAGAGTCCCATTGACGGTCGGGACTTCACGGATGAGCACTACCTGTTCTGGCGGGGGAAGCACCAAGAGCTGGCCCAGAAGGGGTGGCTCTACCCCACCTTCCCCAAGGAGTACGGCGGCGGCGGGCTCTCTGGGGACCATGAGACCATCCTGCAGGAGGAGTTTCTTCGCGCCCGGGCGGTTGGGACATTTACCAATCCCTTCGCCTTTCCCACCCTCCTGGTCTGGGGCACCGAGGAGCAGAAGCAGAAGTTCCTCGTTCCCATGCTGACGGCGGAGAAGGTGGCTTGGCAGAAGTTCACAGAGCCCCAGTCAGGGACGGACCTGGCCAACTACCAGAGCCGAGCAGTAAGGGACGGCGATGACTGGGTCATCACGGGCCAGAACGTCTTCGTCAGCGGAAGGGGCCCCCAGCCCGACTACCTCTTCGGCCCCGCCGTGACGGACACGGAGGCGCCTCGCCACCGCAACCTGGGATACTTCATGATCCCCTACCCCACCCCGGGGTTGGAGATTCGGAACCAGAACCTCGTCACCGGCAATGACCAGCACTTCGTCTTCCTGGACAACGTGCGGGTGCCCGGTGACCACCTCATCGGCGGCGACCACCAGGGGTGGCAGGTGTCCAACACCGCCCTGGAGCAGGAGCACGGCGGCAGGGGATCGGCCTTCCCGAGGAATGAGACGGTGGACAATCTGGTGGAGTACACACGGACCACCAGGCGCGATGGGGGGACGCTGGGGCAGGACCCGGTAGTCCAGGAGGCCACCATGCAGAACTACCTCGAGGCCCATGTCCAGAGCCTCTTGGCCAAGCGCACCTTCTGGATGTACTCCAACCACCAGGAGATCGTCTTCGAGGGCAACGAGGCCAACGTCCACGGGCGGGAGTCCGGCCTGCGCATCGCCATGCGAGCCAGGGAGGTGATGGGCATGTACGCCCTTCTGGGCACCAAGGACCCGCGGGCTGCCCACGGGGGCGCCCCAGCCGCACGACAGATGGGGGCGGCGGGCCAGAGCCATGCGGGCGGAAGCACCAACATCGCCAAGGTGGTCCTTGCCCGGCGCATCGGCATCAGCCGCACCAAGGAGCGGCCGGCGCCCACGCCCTCCACGGCCACCAAGTCCGGCAGCTAGCATCGCCGTTCGACAGGCCAGTGAGTATGGAACAGGGCCCCGATGCAATCGGGGCCCTGTTCCTTCATTGGCGCTCGAAGCCCTGATCCCCACCCAAGGAGCGAGCCATGGAACAGCCCCTTCAGCCCCAGCCCCTCGCTGACCTGCGCGTGATCGACCTGACCCACGGCATCGCCGGCCCCTACTGCACCAAGCTCCTGGCCGACTTCGGCGCAGACGTCATCAAGGTTGAGCGCCCCGGAAGAGGCGATTATGCGCGCTCCCAGGGGCCCTTCCCTGGGGACGTCCCCCACCCCGAGAAGAGCGGCCTCTTTCTCTTCCTCAACACCAACAAACGCGGCATCGTCCTGGACATCAAGACCCCCCAAGCGGTGGAGATGGTGAAGGAGTTGGTGCGCGACGCCGACATGCTGGTGGAGAGCTTCCGGCCAGGGGTGATGGAGCGCCTGGGGTTGAGCTATGAGGCCCTGGCAAAGATCAACCCCAACCTGGTGATGACCAGCATCAGCAACTTTGGCCAGACGGGCCCCTACCGGGACTACCTGGCCTCGGAGCTGGTTCTCTATGGCATGGGTGGGATTATGAGCCGGTCGGGCTGGCCGGACCGCTACCCCCTGAAGCTGGGGGGGAACCACGTCCAGTACCAGGCTGGGAACGTTGCGGCCATGGCCACCATGTTTGCCGGGTACGCCCAGCGGCGCCAGGCGGTGGGGGGCCAGCACGTGGACATCTCCATCTTTGAGACTCAGATGGCCTCCTTCAACTCTCGTATGCCCACGCTCTTGACCTACCAGTATATCGGGGTGCGGCCGCCACGGCAGGCGCCAGGGGCGGTGGGCTTCGGGTTTCCCGCGGGGTTTTACCCCTGCCAGGACGGCTACGTCAACGTCACCGGCGGAGGGGCCTTCTGGCCTCGGCTGTGCGCCCTCTTGGGCCGACCTGATCTGGTCACCAACCCGCGCTTCGCCCCTCCCCTGGGGCAGTTGGACCCGGAGGCCAGGGAGGAGTTTGAGAGCACCATCTGGCTCCCTTGGGTCATGGAGAGGACCAAGCTGCAGGTGGTGGAGGAGTGCCAGAAATACGAGATTCTGTCGGGGGCCGTCAACACCATCGACGAGGTAGTGGATAGCAACCCCCAGTTTGCCGCTCGGGGGTACTGGGTGGAGATTCCCCATCCGGTGGCAGGGACCTTCCGCTATCCGGGGGCGCCTATCTACACCTCACAGGAGCGCTGGTGGCGGATCCGCAGGCCAGCCCCCCTCCTGGGCCAGCACACCGAAGAGGTGCTGAAAGAGGCGAAGGCCGCGTCCCATGTCCCAAAGGCGCCAGCCGCCTCCCAAGGACAGGCCAGGCAGCGCCTTCCCCTAGCGGGCATCCGGGTCCTCGACATGACGGTGGTCTGGGCTGGCCCTTACGGCGCTATGTTCCTCGGTGACATGGGGGCGGAGGTGATCAGGGTTGAGTCCATCAACCTCTTCCCCTCCTCCACCCGGGGGCAGCAGGCCCGTCCCAGCAGGGAGGCGGAGCTCAAGAGGCCCATCCCCAGCTTCCCCAACCGGGACCCGGGGGAGCGGCCCTGGAACCGGCAGTCCATGTTCAACGCCCACGCCCGCAACAAGTACTCCATGACCGTGGACCTGCGCACCCCAGAGGGCAAGGACATCTTCCACCGCCTGGTCCAGGTGAGCGACGTCTTTGTGGAGAACAACGCGGTAGGCTCCATGGAGCGGCTCGGCCCCACCTACGATGTCGTGAGCCAATGAAACGCCCGCCTCATCATGATCTCCTCCACCGGCATGGGCCGGACGGGCCCCTGGGCCCACTTCCGGGGCTTTGGGCTCCACTTTGAGGCCCTCTACGGCCATGCCACGGTCACCGGCTACCCCGACATGGACATAGAAGGGGTTCCCGGCTCGGTGGCTGCCGATGCCGCCGCTGGGGTCACCATCGCCCTGGCCACCACTATGGCCCTTCACCAGCGTCACAACACGGGCAAGGGAATGTTCATTGACCTGGGCCAGGGCGAGACCTTTGTCCCCCAGCTGGGAGAGCTGTTCATGGACTACACCATGAACGGGCGGGTGGCGGGACGCCTGGGCAACCGGGACCCCCACCTGGTCCAGGGGGCCTACCAGTGCGCGGGGAACGACGAGTGGATCGCCATCTCCCTCGGGACCATGGAGCAGTGGCGCGCCCTGTGCCGTGCCATGGAAAGGCCCGAGCTCATCGAGGACGAGCGGTTTTCAACCTGGGAGAAGCTGAAGGCCCACCACGACGAGGTGGACGCAAGCATCAGCGCCTGGACCAAGAACAAGGACAACGTGCAGCTCTTCCACCGCCTTCAGGAGGCAGGGGTGCCTGCGGGTCCCCTTCTGAACGATCCCCTGGCCTACGCCGACCCTCACCTGAAGGAGCGGGGCTTCTTTGTGGAGATAACAACGCCTGAGGTGGGGACCCACCTGTACCCGAGCACCGCCTTCAAGATGTCCAAGACACCCTTTGTGGTGCGCAAGCCTCCGGTGCGGCTAGGGGAGGACAATGACTACGTCTATCGGGAGGTGCTGAAGCTGTCGGAGGCGGAGTACGACCTGCTGAAGGCCCTGGGCCAAATTGGCATGGACTACGCCCCTAACGTGCTGTAGGCCCCACTCCGCAGTTGGGCAGGAAGAGAGAGACATCCAACAAAGAGGCTAACCCTCCGTAATGCTCATGGACCCGAGGGTTAGGCTGCCAGTGGGACTCCTAACCTTGCGGCTTCTCGCCTAGTGTGGTGTAGTGCCCTCAAAGTTTGCCGCCATTGTCATTGCGAGGCCCGACCACGGAGGGCCGTGGCAATCTGGCGGTGGGGTCCACCCCTCCTCCAGATTGCTTCGTCGTCCCGATGTCATCGGGACTCCTCGCAACGACAATGCTGTGGCGTATTTCAGGGACAGGACGCTAGTACTGCATGAGGATGATGCCCAGGCTGGCTCCTGCCGCGAGCCCTATCCACATCAGCAGATCGCCTCGACTTATTTCGCCTCGTTCTTCCGCCAGCGCGAAGCCGACGGGCATGGAGGCCGCCACCATGTTGCCCAGTTGTGGTACGGTCACCACTACCCGATCGCCGGGTACGCCGCTTATCTCCAGAAAAGAGTTCAGGGCCGGCACCGACACCTGATGCACAAGAATACGGCGGTAGTCCGTAGCCTGGGTCCCCGTCGCCTTGAGTGCGTCTAGGAGAAGGCTGGGCCCGATCTCCTCGAACACGCGTTGCAATTCGTTGCCGTCGCCCTCCAAATAGGAGAACTCATCGCCCCGAGGATGCATGGTCCCGCCTCCGGCGACGGTTGCGATGTTCCAATGGCGACTCACGGTCTTGAAGGAGCAGTGGAGGATTCCTGGCCCATTGGCCGATGGGGTGAGGAGCGCTGCCGCCCCGGCGTCACCGAGTGTGTACCCCAGAAAGCTCCGCTTAAAGGCGGCCCGGTCGCTTACAGACCACCTGGTGCCTCTGGAGGGGATCTCGCCCACTGCAATCAGCACCTTGCGATAGGCGCCAGCTAAAATAAGCGATTCGGCCACTTGCACTGCGTTCAGGAAGCTGTTACAAGCATTCTTCAGGTCTAAGACCGGACAGCAAGTGCCCACCTTCTCTTGGACGATATTCGCCGTCGCTGGCTCGGCGAGGTCCTGACTGGCAGAAGCGAAGATGAGGAGGTCCACCTCGTCTGGGTGCGTCCCGGTACTCTCCAGCACCCGGCGGGCAGCTTCTGCAGCGAGGTCGGAGGAATAGACTCCTTCTGCCGCAACTCGCCTCGATTGGATGCCAGTTAACGCCTCAATAATTCCCGGTGGAATCAGGACTCCAGGGCTGTTTTGCCGGACCATCTCTTCGACCTCACGACTTGTCCTTACGAGTGGCGGGAGATAGGCCGCGACTCCAGCAATTTGCACGTTACTCACGCTACTCCTCTCGGAACGAGGCATATTCACCTCACCTCCATCCTGTTTCCATTCCCGGGCGGGCGCAGCCGCTCTCCTCGTCAACCGCAAGGCCCAGCGCTGCTCCAGACTGCAGGCAGTGCCTAGCCCTGGCAGGTTGTTGAAAAACCCCGTTCGACCCCCGATAGATGCGGGGCCTTCGGCATCCCCCTACCCCCTTCCTGGCCCGGAAGGGGGGGGAGGGTATATCCCGATGCCCCCTCGGGACCCCCCCCACAAGCGACGCGGCGCA
>OBEQ011268334.1_pt1 | contig 13233 bp, 12 predicted proteins | sample 1670901 | NCBI WGS metagenome assembly OBEQ01 (sample SAMEA104232315, study PRJEB22302) | groundwater metagenome | biome: forest; feature: aquifer; material: groundwater | place: USA | collected 2011-08-07 | depth 5.4 m
GGGAAGCTTTCCCCCGCCGCTCGGGGAAAGTCTCCAGGCTTTTCCTGTTGACACGTGGGAGGAGGAGTTCCCGAAAGTCAACTCCTGCGGCTTTGATGCGATGGAATGGATTTTCGAGGTTGGCGGCTATCGCGGCAATCCCATCTGGACGGAAGAAGGGATTCAAAGGATTCGGGAACTTTCTCATCAATACGGGGTCGATGTTCCTTCCATCTGCGCGGATTATTTTATGAAACGGCCGTTGTTTCGGGTCTCCGTTCAAGAGAAAAAAGAAGCGGTCCGAACCCTTAAGCGATTGATTCGGCAGGGCGCTCTTTTGAGGATTCAGAGGATTCTTTTGCCTGTTCTCGAGGAGGCCGAAATCCGCACGGAAGAGGAGTTTCGGGAACTCGTTATCTCTATGAAGGAGTGCTTTGTTGTCGCCGAGGATTTCGGAATCGAACTTGCGATCGAATCGAATCTTGAGAGCGAACGATACATTTCGTTGATGAAGGAGCTCGATCATCCGCTGGCCAAAATTTACTATGATGTCGGCAATCGCGTGGCCATGGGCTATGACATTCAAAAAGATGTGCGACAGTTAGGCCGGTGGATATCCGGTGTTCATATCAAAGACAGGAAGCGTTCCGGTCCGAGCGTTCCCTTCGGAGAAGGGGATGTCGATTTCCCGGGTTTTTTCCGAGCCCTGCGAGAGATAAACTTCCAAGGGTTCTATATCCTCCAAGGAGCCCGGAAAGGAAATGAAGTCGAAACGGCGAAGCGCTACCTCGAATTTGTGAGAGGCCATTTGAAAGAAAAACGGCATGAAGAACATTCCTATGGAATCCGGTGAAATTCTCTGTCTGATTCTGGCGCGCGGAGGTTCGAAAGGGATCCCGCGTAAAAACATCCGACTCCTTGCGGGGAAACCGCTCATTGCTTATTCTATCGAGTGCGCGCTCCAGTCAACGCTGATTCAGCGCGTGATTGTTTCTACGGAGGATGAGGAGATCGCGGCTATTTCGCGACAATATGGCGCGGAAGTCCCATTCATGCGTCCCGCCGAGCTTGCGCAAGACTTGACACCCGATCTGCCTGTTTTTCAGCACGCCCTCCGGTGGCTTAAAGAACATGAAGGGTATTCCCCGGAACTCATTGTGGACCTCCGCCCGACCGGGCCCTTGCGCCGGTTGGAGACGATCGACGCGGTGATCCATCTGATGCTACGTCATCCCGAAGCTGATTCACTCCGTTCGGTTATCTGGCCTTCCCAGACTCCGTATAAGATGTGGCGAATCGGCCGAGACGGGTACCTCGAACAGCTTTTGAACGTGAAAGGACTTGAAGAGCCGTACAACATGCCCCGGCAGATCCTCCCCGAAATCTACTGGCAAAACGGCTATATCGACATTGTCCGCCCCGGCGTCATTCTCGATCAAAATCTCATGTCGGGAAGAAAGATTCTTCCTTTCGTGGTCGAAGAAGAATACATCGAGATCGACTATGAAGACAGTTTTCTAAAAGCAGAAGAGCGGATCGTTTCCATGAAGCAGGGGACTCCGACTCCGCTTCCTTCCGGCGTAAGGAGACATCCCGCATGACGGTCAAAACCAGACGAATGAAAATTTTGATGGTGGGGCTTGGGGGGATCGGGCAGAGGCACGCGCGGAATCTGCGCGCTTTTTTCAAAGAAGACGTTGATCTTTTGGCCTACCGTGTCCGCGGCCTTCGGCAGACCTTGACGGATAAACTCACGGTGGAGGAAGGGGTGGATCTGGAGCAGAAATATCGGATCACGCCATATCGGGAATTTGAAGAGGCGCTGGAGCAAAAACCCGATGTTGTCTTCGTGACCAACCCGACGAGCCTGCACATAAAGACAGCACTTCGCGCCGCGGAGGAAGGGTGCCATCTGTTCATTGAGAAACCGCTTTCACATTCCCTGGAAGATATCGACCGGTTGGTGGCACTTGCCAAAAAAAAATCTCTGGTGACATTTGTCGCCTATCCTCTCCGATTTCATCCCGGCCTCAAAATCGTCCAGGACCTTTTGGAAAAGCGTTCCATCGGGCCCGTTGTGTCGGCGCGCCTTTCGGTCGGGGAGTATCTTCCGAATTGGCATCCCTACGAAGATTACCGCCGCATGTACGCCTCGCGGGCAGATCTGGGCGGGGGTGTCATTCTCACGCAAATTCATGAGTTTGACTCGGCCTACCGGTTTTTCGGGATGCCCCGGCGTCTTTTTACCGTTGGTGGAAAGAACAACCGCCTTGAGATCGATGTGGAAGACACGGCAAGTACATTGATGGAATATCATTTAGACGGAAAGAAAATACCGGTTCACATTTACCAGGATTATCTGCAAAAGCCTCCCTATCGGACGTTTGAGATTTTTGGCCAAGAGGGGAGAATTCTTTGGGATTACCACGGAAACTCCGTCCAGCTTTTTTCTCCCGAAGATGAGGCGGTTCGGACCTTTGCCTTAAACGGCTTTGTTCGGAATCAGATGTTTACGGAAGAACTCAAACATTTCTTCGCCTGCGTGAATGGAAACGCAAGACCGCTTGTGACGGTGCGAGACGGCGCGAACAGTCTGAAAATGGCCCTTGCGGCTAAGCGTTCGCTTGAGACGGGGGAGGTCATGTTTCTTGAGCAACCTGCAGAAGACTAACGGACTCTTTTCCCTTCTGGGCCGCGTCGCGGTGATCACCGGAGGGGCGGGGCTCCTCGGACAGAAACATGCCGAGGCGATTGCGGGAGCGGGAGGCAATGTCGTCCTGGTCGATCAAAACGAATCCGGCGCCGCAAAGGCCGCGAAGGCGGTCAAAAAGCGTTATCGCGTCAAGGCGATCGGCATGGGCTGCGATATTACCCAGAAACAGGATGTTAAAGAAATGGCGGGAAAGGTTCTTAAAACATTTTCCCGAATCGACATCCTGATTAACAACGCGGCCATGACGGCGAAGGAGGGAAGCGGAGGCGGGGAAAATTACTTTGCCCCTTTCGAGGAGTATCCGCTTTCGCTTTGGGAAAAGGCCCTTGCGGTGAATCTAACGGGGATGTTTCTCTGCACCCAGGCCATCGGGAAGATCATGGTCCGCCAGAAAAAGGGAGTGATTGTGAATATTGCTTCTACCGCCGGAGTGGTGGCCCCCCATCATGACATCTACCGGGGGGTCAAGAGCCCTTATTCCGGAAAGCCGTTCAACACCCCGATCTCTTATGCGACGACGAAGGCGGGGGCCATTCATTTTACGCGGTATCTTGCCACCTACTGGGCCAAGAAAAATATCCGTGTGAACTCTCTTTCTCCGGGCGGGGTCTATGACGGCCATGATCCCGCGTTTGTGAAAAACTACAGCGCCCTTGTTCCGATGGAGAGGATGGCGGACCGCGACGAGTATAAAGGGGCGATCCTTTTTCTGGTCTCCGACGCTTCTTCCTATATGACAGGCACAAACCTCATTGTAGACGGAGGGTTGACCTCCTGGTAACGAGAGGGCAAAGTTATGATTAAAAATATCGAAGAACTTCTGGTCGGTCCTGAAACGATGATTTCGGAGGCGCTGGTCTGTCTGGACAAAACTGGCGTGGGCCTTGTCCTGGTCGTGGATCAAAACCGTCACCTGTTGGGGACCCTCGTCGACGGCGACATCCGAAGGGCCCTTTTAAGGAATGTTGGGCTGGAAGAGCCGGTCGGCAAAATCATGAGTAAAAATCCGGTCGTCTCAAGCGTTCAGACCTCGAAACAGGAAGCGATCGATTTGATGAAGAAAAGGCAGTTGCGCCACATCCCTCTCGTCAATGACCGGGGAGAGGTGGTCCAGGTCCATTGGATGGAAGATCTTTTCTGGGATGCCGTCCAGGATGAAACCTCTGTCGTGATCATGTGCGGCGGATTGGGGATGCGTCTTCGGCCCATCACAAAAACAAAACCTAAGGGTCTCCTCCCCGTGGGGGAAACGCCTCTCTTAGAATCGATCATCAAAGATCTTGCCCGCCACGGTCTGAAAAAGGTTATTTTGACGCTGAATTACAAGGCCGAAGCGATCAAAAACTATTTTAAAGACGGCAGGAAGTGGGGCGTTTCAATCCAATACATTCAGGAAGACAAAAAACTCGGGACAGCCGGGTCTTTGAGGCTTCTTGAAAATCCGGGCGACACACCTCTTTTGGTCATGAACGGAGATCTTTTGACCAAGATTGATTATCGCAAACTTCTTCATTTTCACCGGAAAGAGGAATTTGAATTCACGGTCGGAATAAAATCGGCGGATTTTCAGCTCCCCTACGGGGTTGTGGGGTTGCACGGGAAGGAAATTTTGAGCATCGAAGAAAAACCGACGCAACGGTTTTTCGTCAACGCCGGCATTTACGTGGTCAACCCTGAACTTATTGACTTAATTCCGAGTGACGCCTATTTTGACATGACCCAACTGATTCAAAAAGCGATCGACCACAACGTCAAAGTGGGCGGGTTCCCTCTTCATGAATATTGGTTAGATATCGGTTCTAAAGAGGATTATGAAAAGGCCAAAGATGAGACGGCCAAAGTGTTTGTTGAGAGGGTCTTCCATTGAACTGGACCGGAAAGACGATTTTTGTGACGGGGGCGGGAGGATTTATCGGGAGTCACCTCGTTGAAAACCTGGTGCAACGCGGGGCTCGCCCCAAGGCGTTCGTCCGCTATAACTCCCGTCACGACACGGGGTGCCTCAAAATCCTTCCTTCAGGCATCCAGCGCGAGGTTGAAATTATTTTCGGCGATTTGCGAAATCCGGATGACGTCCGCAAAAGTCTTAAAGGGAGTCACATCGTATTCCACTTGGGGGCTCTCATCGCGATTCCCTATTCTTACGTCAATCCTCGCGAAGTGGTCGAGACAAATGTGCTGGGGACCCTGAACGTCCTGTCGGCCTGTCTCGAGCAGAAGGTTGAACGGATCATTCATACTTCGACGAGCGAGGTCTACGGCACGGCCCAATATGTTCCGATCGATGAAAGCCATCCGCTCAAGGGGCAGTCCCCCTATTCGGCGAGCAAAGTAGGGGCGGACAAAATTGCCGAAAGTTTTTTCTGCTCTTATCAACTTCCTGTTGTAACGGTGCGCCCCTTTAACACCTATGGCCCCCGCCAGTCCGCAAGGGCGATCATCCCGACGCTGATTACCCAGGCGCTCACAAAGGACAAGATTTCTGTGGGGTCTTTGAATCCCCGACGGGATTTTACCTATGTTTCGGATATTGTGAACGGCTTTATCAAAGCGGCTGAAGGCAAAGACGCCCTGGGCAATGCCGTGAATCTCGGTTCCAACAGCGAAATCACGATCGAAGCCCTGGCCAAAGAGATTTTTCAACTTTTGGGAAAAGAATCGATACAGATGGTGCAGGAGAATGAGCGAATTCGGCCGCCCCAGAGCGAAGTCGAACGTCTTTGGGCGGATAATTCAAAAGCGAAGACGCTTTTCGGGTGGTCCCCGGCCGTTTCTTTAAGGGAGGGATTATTACAGACCATTGCGTGGGTGCGGGAACACCCCCATTTCTATACGGAGGGGAACGGTTATGTCATCTGAAGAGACGCGGATTCCTCTTTCGGAGCCTTCCTTCGGGGGGAACGAGTGGCGTTATCTCAAAGAATGTTTGGATACAAACTGGGTTTCTTCGGGGGGGCCTTTTGTAGAACAGTTCGAAGAAAAGGTGGCGCAGTACGTCGGCGCGCGCCACGCGGTGGCGACGTGTAACGGGACGGCCGCGCTTCATGTGGCGATGGTCGTCGCCGGGATCGGACCGGATGAAGAGGTAATGGTGCCGGCACTCACATTTGTCGCCCCGGCGAACGCGGTGCGGTACGTGGGAGCTTATCCGGTATTCATCGATGTGGATCCGGATCACTGGCAGATGAACCCCCAGAAGGTGAAAGATTTTCTCGACGGAGAATGCATCTGGAAAAAAGAGTTTCTTTACAACAAGCGAACGCTCCGTCGAGTCAGGGCGATTCTGCCGGTTCATATCCTGGGCCATCCGGTGGACATGGATCCTATTCTGGAGGCGGCGAGGCGGTATGAACTGATCGTTATTGAAGACGCGGCGGAAGGATTGGGGGCGACGTATAAGGATCGTTTTGCCGGGAATTGCGCCGCGATTGGATGCCTCAGTTTTAACGGGAATAAAATCGTCACCTGCGGCGGCGGGGGGATGGTAGTGACTCAGAATAGCGCCTGGGCTCAAAGGGCGCGTTATCTGACCACACAGGCGAAGGACGATTCGATCGAATACATCCATCAGGAAATCGGATATAACTATCGTCTCACAAACTTGCAAGCTGCAGTCGGCCTCGCCCAGATGGAACAACTGGACCGTCATATCGAACGAAAAAGAGAGATCGCTATCCGTTATCAGGAAGATTTCAGGGCGAGCGGATTTTCCGTCTTTCGAGAGGCCCCTTGGGCAAAGAGCATCTACTGGCTGAATGCGATCACGATCGAAGCGCGCGTCATGGGACTTGACCGGCATCGCCTGCTGACGATCCTGCGTGAGAAGGAGATCGAAACGCGTCCTCTGTGGCGCCCCCTGCCGCAACTGGCTCCTTTTGCCGACTGTGACCAGTTTCGCGTCGAGGTCGCTGACCAGTTGTACAGGACCGTTCTCACCCTTCCGAGTTCCGTCGGTTTGACCCGCACAGACCAGGAGATTGTGGTCGCTTCTATCTTACAGGCGGGAAAAGAATCGCCCGTTGCGAAAAAGGTTTCGTGATGAAAGTCCTTTGCACCATCTGCGCCCGCGCAGGGTCGAAGGGCGTTCCCTCAAAAAACATTCGTCCGATTGCCGGGAAGCCCCTCATTGTTCATACCATTGAACAAGCCCTCGCCTGTCCTTTCATCACCCAAACGATTGTCTCGACGGATGGGGAAACGATTGCGCAGATTGCGAGAGAAGCGGGGGCCCTGGTCCCTTTTCTGCGGCCAGGCGAATTGGCGACGGATGACGCCTCAAAAATAAGAGTGATTCAACACGCCGTTCGATTCTTTCAGGAAAAAGGGGAGTCCTATGACATTGTGATTGATCTCGACCCGACTTCACCCCTTCGCCTGGCCAGTGACATCGAAGCGGCCTTTCATCAGTTTTTGGAATCGGATGCCTTTAACCTTTATTCCGTGACGCCTGCGCGGCGGAATCCTTATTTTAACATGGTGGAAGTGGATGGGCGGGGCCGTGCAAGACTCTGTAAGCCGCTTTCCCGCGAGGTGCAGAATCGGCAGGCCGCTCCCCGGGTGTATGAGATGAACGCTTCCATCTATCTCTATCGGACGGCATTCCTGTTGTCGGGGGAGATAACGCTTCATACGGAAAATACGATAGTGTATGTCATGCCTCCGGAACGGTCGATGGATATTGATACCGCTCTCGATTTTAAAATCGTGGAGCTTTTATTGGGCGAAAGGCAAACAACCGGCGCAAAAGGGTATCGATGAAACGGAAGGCGATCTGTATCGGCGGAGGAGGGCATGCCAAGATTCTGATTGAAATCGCCCAGCGCGCCCAGACGGCAGACATTGTTGCAGTCACCGATAATGACCCCTCCAAGAAAGGGTCGTCTCTCTTGGGAGTCCCGGTGGCGGGTGATGACGCGTTGCTTGGGACTTTTTTGGAGAAAGGGGTCCGTGCGGCGATCATCGGCGTCGGGTCGGTGAAGGCGAACCCCGTGCGCCAAAAGCTGTTCGACGAAGCGGTGCGTCTTGGATTTGAAATGATCAATCTGATTGAACCGAGCGCGGTTGTTTCCCGCTCAGCCCGCCTGGGAAACGGGGTGGCCATTTTACCCGGCGTTATCGTAAATGCGGAAGCGACTATCGGGAATAATGTCATCCTTTACACGGGTGCGGTCATTGAACATGACGTGTTGTTGCGGGATCATGTGCAGGTTTCTCCGGGGGCGATTGTCGCGGGCGGCGCGGAAGTGGGCGAGGGAAGTTTCCTCGGCGCGGGCTGCTGCATTATTCAGGGAGTAAAAATCGGTCGCGGCGTGACGGTAGGGGCGGGCTCTGTCGTACTCCAGGACGTTCCCGATGGCGCAACGGTTGTGGGGGTTCCCGCAAGGCCGATCGTCTCGGTAGTCGGAAGATAAAGAATGAAAAATACAACGCAAAAAATTAAAGTGAGTGTAGTGACAACGTCGCGGGCCGATTACGGAATTCTTCTTCCCCTGTTGACTTCTTTGAAGGAAGATCCTTTTTTCCAATTAAGACTTGTTGTCAGCGGTTCTCATCTGGAGCCGATCTATGGGGAGACGATCCGGGAGATTCAGAAGGACAGTTTTCAGATGGTTAAGACCGTGAAAACAACAATGAAAGGGGACAGGGAGTCAGATATTTGCCGAATCCTTTCCGAAGGGCTTGTCGGATTTTCAGATCTTTTCCGGAAAGACCCCCCGGATCTTATCGTGATCGCGGGGGACCGGTATGAACTTCTTGGAGTTTGTATTGCAGCGGTCCTCCACAAGATTCCCATCGCGCATCTTCATGGAGGGGAGATGACTTTAGGGGCAATGGATGAACTGTTCCGGCACGCCATGACGAAAATGGCCTCTCTTCATTTTCCGTCGATGGAAGCCTATGCGCGCCGGATCCTCCAGATGGGGGAGCGCCCCGACCGGGTTCATGCGGTAGGAGCGCTCGCCATCGATACGATCAAGAGCGTGGCGTTGTTCAGTCAAAAGGAACTCTCGGCTTTATGCGGGGTCGATTTTAAAAAAGAGGTGGCCCTTGTCACCTATCATCCGGTGACTCAGGACGACTATTCTCTGGCCTCGAAACAGGTTCAGGAACTCCTCGACGCGTTGGCCGAAACCGAGTTATCGGTTCTTGTGACGATGCCCAATGCGGACGCGGGGGGACTCCAGATCTATGAGGTCCTCCAGAAAACGGTTCGGAGCCATCCCGAGAAATTTAAATTGGTCAAAAATCTGGGTCAAAAGGCTTATCTGAGCGCCATGCGCCACGCCAGGCTCATGGTCGGCAATTCATCGAGCGGGATTATCGAAAGCGCCTCTTTTAAACTTCCCGTTGTGAACGTGGGGGACCGGCAGGGGGGGCGGATCAAGCCCCGGAATGTGATTGATTGCGACTGCACAAAAGATGCGATTTTAAATGCGGTCCGTCGAGCGTTGTCCCAAGATTTCCGTGATTCTCTCTCCGGACTTAAAAATCCTTATGGGGAGGGAGAGACCTCCCAAAAAATCATCCGGGTATTGAAGTCGGTGGACTTTCGTGACAAATCAAAACTGATCAAAAAGGAGTTCTGTGATTTTCCATGGGTGTCTTCATCATTGCCGAAGCAGGAGTCAATCATAACGGCGAGTTGAATCTCGCAAAGCGTCTCATCGATGCGGCGGTAGAGGCGAAGGCCGATGCGGTGAAATTTCAAACCTTCCGCGCGGGGCGCCTCGCCTCGAAGAGCGCCCCGAAGGCCGAGTACCAAAACAAAGGAAGCCATGAAGCAAACCAGTATGGGATGCTCAAGAAGCTCGAACTGAGCTTTGAGGAGTTCCGGTCTTTAAAAAAATACTGCGATCAGAAAGGGATTTTGTTTCTTTCCACTCCTTTTGATGAAGAGAGCGCGGAGTTCTTGGTGAAGGACCTCGGGATGGAGATAGTGAAGGTGGGATCGGGAGAAGTGACAAACCTCCCATTTCTAAAATTGATCGCCGCGTTCAATAGGCCGATGATTCTCTCAACCGGTATGTCCTACCTTGAAGAAGTGCGAGAAGCTGTTTTGGCTATCCGCACCCTTTCAGCCGAAATTCCTCTCACGTTACTTCACTGCACAACGAGTTATCCTTGCCTTTTTGAAGAAGTCAATCTTGCAGCGATGCGCACACTCCGGGAAACGTTTCATCTTCCGGTCGGTTATTCCGACCACACCTTGGGGATTGAAGCGGCGATTGCCGCCGCCGCACTCGGAGCGACGGTGATCGAAAAGCATTTCACCCTCGACCGCACTCTTCAGGGACCGGACCATGCCGCTTCGTTGGAACCGCACGAATTGGAAAAATTGATCTCCTCGATTCGAAATGTCGAACGGGCCTTGGGAAACGGCCGGAAAGAACCGACCCCTTCCGAAGAGAAAAATAAAACGGCGGCCCGGAAGAGCCTCATTCTGACAAGAGGCCTTAAAAAAGGTTCTATTTTGAAGGAAGACTATTTAACGGTAAAGCGTCCGGGGAACGGAATCCCTCCCGGGGACCTTCAGAGAATTATCGGTCTCAAACTCAAAGTGGACAAAGGTGAAGACGAGGTCTTAACCTGGCAGGACGTCGAATAACGAACAAATTTTTAGTTGACGAAAAGGGCGTAATGGTGTAGGCTAAAAATCTATTGTCAGTAGAAAATAAGGAACTCCACGAAGAGGGCGAAATTATAACTCTATGTGGCATTTAAGTTAGGAGCTAAAGCATTTCGATGAAGGCTTTGGTAACAGGGGGGTGTGGTTTCATCGGTAGCCATCTTGTGGAGAGGCTGCTTCGGGAAGGGTGTCGCGTGATTGTCCTAGACAATCTCAGTACGGGCCGTTCGATAAATCTCAAAGAGGTCATCGGGCATCCCCAGCTTGAAATGGTTGAGATGGACGTCACGCAAAGGGAATTGATGACACCTTATTTTAAAGGGGTTGATATCGTTTTCCATCTTGCCGCACTGGCCGATATTGTTCCCTCGATTCAACGGCCTATGGAGTATTACCACGCCAATGTGACCGGCACGATTGCTGTTTGGGAGACGGCCCGATCGGCTTCTGTGAAGCGATTAATTTATACAGCCTCTTCTTCCTGTTATGGAATTCCAGACCTCACTCCTACTCCTGAGACAGCTTCCACGAGACCAGAATATCCGTATGCGTTGACAAAGTATTTGGGAGAGCAAATCGTCCTCCACTGGGGAAAAATCTACAAAATGGATGTTGTTTCTTTACGATTGTTTAATGTTTATGGACCCCGTTCCCGCACGAGTGGGACCTACGGGGCTGTCATGGGCGTCTTTCTTGCCCAAAAGTTGGCCAACAGGCCTTTGACCCTCGTCGGAGATGGGACCCAAACGCGCGATTTTACCTATGTGACCGATGTGGTAGAAGCATTTTGGTTGGCTTCGCAGAGTGACCTTCGCGGTGAAGTGCTGAATGTGGGTTCCGGAGGCGCCTATTCTATCAAACGTCTTGCAGAGCTGATCGGCGGTCCCACTGTTTCTATTCCGAAACGCCCCGGTGAGCCGGATTGCACCTTCGCCGATATTACGAGAATTCGTCGTCTTCTCCATTGGAATCCTCGAATCTCATTGGAGTCAGGCGTGAAGGGGATGCTCGATCGAATTTCTGATTGGTCCGATGCTCCGGTATGGACACCGGAAACCATTGCGACTGCCACAAAAGAGTGGTTTGGTTATCTCACGGTCTCATAACATGAAAACAGATGAAGCGATTGCAGACGGAAAGACGTTGACACTCTCCCAATTGGAAGAGGTGGTCAAAGAGGCGAGGGAAAAAGGGAAGAAAATTGTTCTCTGCCACGGGGTGTTTGATTTGATGCATCCCGGCCATGTGCTTCATTTCAAGGCAGCCCGTCGTCATGGAGATCTTTTGGTCGTCACGATTACCCCAGACCGTTTTGCCCGGAAAGCGCCGGGGAGGCCTGTTTTTCATCAACGGCTCCGGATGGAGACGATCGCAGCGCTCGAATGTGTTGATTTTGTGGCCCTCAATGAATGGCCGACAGCGATCGAGACGATTCACCACTTACGTCCCCATGTTTACGCGAAAGGAAGTGATTACGCAAACGCCGAATTGGATATCACAGGAAATATCGCGAAGGAAGAAGTGGCGATTCGGGAAGTAGGAGGAAAGATTGTTTTTACCCAAGAAGAATCCTTCAGCTCAAGTAACCTCATCAATCAATTCTTTCAAACCCTTCCCCCCGCGGCCGAGGAGTTTTTACAGGCCTTTCGCAAACGTCATTCCGCGAATGAAGTCATCGGTTATCTTGAGAAATTAGCCGAAGTTCGGGTGCTGGTCGTGGGAGAAGCGATTCATGACCAATATACCTATTGTATCCCCTTAGCGAAACCTCCCAAATCGACGATCGTAGCAGCCAAGTTTGCTTTGGAAGAAGACTTCATCGGAGGATCTCTTGCAGTGGCTAACCACCTTGCCAGTTTTTGCAAAGAGGTTACTTTGGTAACATGCCTCGGTCAGGATGAGAAGCAATTCCAGTTTATCCGTTCGAAACTGAAACCGAATGTCCACCTCGCTGCGGTACGGACGCCAGATCGCCCCACTATTTTAAAACGGCGATTCCTCGAGCCCAATTTCCTAACAAAGATCTTTGAAATTCAACATTTGGATGACACCCCTCTTCAAGCCCCCATCGAGAATGAAGTGAGCGCTTTACTCACAAAACATATTCCTGACCATGACATGGTGGTAGTCACCGATTTCGGACATGGCGTGTTAACGGAAAACATTCGAGGCGTCTTTTATGCCAGTAAGAAGTTCCTTGCAGTCAACGCACAAACCAACAGTGCCAATCTCGGTTTCAATCCTGTCACCAAATACAAGCGAGCCGATTACGTCTGTATTGATGAGCCAGAACTGAAACTGGCAGCGCAATCCCCCTACGGGGAGATCCGGACGATTGTGAGGAAGATCAGCCAGGAATTGCATGCCCCTCATTTCATGGTGAGCCTTGGCCCCGAGGGGACGATGTTCTTTTCAAACGATGGCATGTTTCATAGAACGCCGGTCCTTTCGACAAGAGTCGTGGACAGGACCGGTGCAGGAGATGCCCTTTACGCGGTGACCTCTCCCTGCGTCTATCAAGGTTGTCCTCCAGATATCGTAGGACTCATCGCGAATTGTGTGGGGGCGATTGCCATTGAGATCGTTTGTAACCGCGAGTTTGTTGAGCCAGTAGTGCTCAAGAAATTTATTACCTATCTTCTTAAATGACCCAGACAACAAAACAGCAACGTACCCCTGATGTTTCTCACAAAACAACACCTCGCACTGCAACCTATGGTGCTGGCGCCTTGCACTTCATGCAAGAATTGAACCAGATTCGTGAGCGGGTCGAAGTGGCAGAGGCTACGGGCAAAGCACTTTCATTGGAAAATGCCCTCACAAAAGCCATGGATCATATGATTTCCTGCAGTAAAAAAGGGAGGAAATTGATTTTCATTGGGAATGGCGGAAGTGCCGCCATTTCAAGCCATCA
>OBEQ012410170.1_pt1 | contig 13233 bp, 14 predicted proteins | sample 1670901 | NCBI WGS metagenome assembly OBEQ01 (sample SAMEA104232315, study PRJEB22302) | groundwater metagenome | biome: forest; feature: aquifer; material: groundwater | place: USA | collected 2011-08-07 | depth 5.4 m
CAACAGCGAGTCGAAAATACGGTGACGGTTCTTACAGTTTGTCTGTCGAGGCAACACTGCCAACTGAAGGAGATAAGTATCAGGTATGGATAGTGGGTGATGAGATTAAGTTGGCTGGCACGATGAGTGGATCAGGAAAAAGCTGGAGTTTAGTTTTTAACGATAAAGACCAGAATTATTCAAAAATGAACACTGTTTGGATAACGCGCGAAATTACCAGTAATGATGAAAAGCCGGAAAAGCATATTTTGGAAGGAAGCTTTTGAGTCTAGCAGGCTGGCCAGTATTACGGGTCCTGTCGCGCGCTTCTCGCCCATGCCCACGTCCTCGCTTCAATCAAACATTGATGAAGATTGAAAATCTCTTCGGCCGTTGCGGGCGCTGGGGCGGGAGACCCCCACGCGTGCTACCCGCAGCCATAGTTTAAGTATTGGGAGGGTTTTTTTAAATATGAGGAAAATTATGGTTTTTGGGGCGTTTGACGGGTTGCATCCAGGGCACCTGGATTTTTTTAAGCAAGCGAAAAAATTCGGTGGTTTGCTAATCGTTTCTGTTGGAACTGATAAAAATGTTGAAAAGATAAAGGGCAAAAAGCCGCTGTTTAACCAGCGCGAGCGCTTAAGACTCGTTAGCGCCTGCAGGCTTGTTGACAAGGTAATAATCGGAGCAGAAACAGATTTTTATCAGCATATAAAAAAATATAAGCCGGATGTTGTCTGCTTGGGCTATGATCAGTGGGCTAGTGAAAATGAGGTTAAAGGTAAACTTAAGCAAGTGGGCCTCGGCAAGACTCGAGTTATCAGACTTGAGCCATACAAACAGGATCGGGCCAAGTCAACGATTACCAAAAAACACTCTGTAGATTTTGGTAATTTAGGGACGAAATCTGTTAAGTAATTTATTAACTAATCCCTCTCTGTGTTTTCGAGTAATCTGCTTCTCTTTGTGCTTGACAAGGGCACGCTTCATGCGCTCGACTGCTTTGTCTATCGCCTTATCAATGGCGCGCTCACTATCGACTATTTCTAAGACATGGCCAGGTACGGCGACTTCGATTTCACAAGCAAAATCGTGGTCTTGGTTGCGATGGGCTTTTTCGCCAAATAAACGAATATTAACTCTTTCGATCTTAGGATGAAATTTAGTGAGTTTTTCGACCTTCTTTTGGGCATAAACTTTAGCCTTTGGGTCCTCAAGATGAATTTCGGTGATTTGAATTTTCATTTGAGAAATTATACTTTTTTAATTACAAGCAATTCAATCGGCAATATTTGACTTGGGTGAGATCAATTTTCTAAAATACGCACAATGGTTGCGGAGAGAAGAGATCAGTAGGATGCCGAACAGACTACCGGTATTTCGAGACTTGTTAATGAATATATCATTTTTAGAACAGGCGCATCAAAGAGAACTTTGTCCAAAAATACTGTCACTAGCTACAGATCAGACTTAAAGGCTTTTGCTGGGTTTTGCAATAGAGCTGGGACTATGGATTTGGGAGGACTTGAACCAAGCCATATTCAGGCATTTTTCTCAGAGATGGTTAGTGAGCCTAAAAAAGCCGCCTCTAGTTCGATTAAAAGAAGAGCATGGGTTTTAGGAGATTTTTTTAAGTACTGTCAAGATAATTTGAGACTAGCTGATTTTGCCAATTTGACTAAAGAAACAGCTTTAAAAATTAGAGAAACAACTCCTATCGTTAACCGTTCTAGAAAGACTTTAACAAAAGTAGAGGCTAAAAGGCTGCGCTTAGCACCACTTTTATCACTGGAAAGCGCTGAAGGTAATAAAAAAGCGATTCTGATAAGAGACGCTTTGCTGATAGAAATTGCTTTACAAACCGGCGCGACTTCTTCAGAAATTGTTAGTTTGAGAAGGTCGGACATTCAGATTTCAGAAAGTGCCAGCACTATAGCGTTTGGGGAAATGGATTTAAGGCGCGAAATTGTCATTGACAACAGCCTGCGCCAGTTGTTTGGAGCGTATGACAAGCTGCTGAAATTATCAACCGATGATTACTTGTTTTTTCATACTAAAGGATGGTGCATAGAAATTAAAAATGGTTTAAGTCGGCAAAGTTTTAATGAAATACTACTTAGATATTCAAAAATTTTGGGAATTCATGTTAGTCCGGACATCCTTAGAAATACATTCATAAAAAATTTCCAAGGGACAGACCAGGAACTTGGTAGAATACTTGGCGTAGCTTTTGAAACTGCTGGGGCAATGCGAAGATCCATTCAACCGAGTTGATATTTATTACAAAACCTAGTAACCTAAACTCATTATGGCGGTATTTGATAAACTGCAACAGTTAAAAGAACTTAAGAAGATGCGCGACGAGGCGATGGCTATTCAGAAGGCACTCGATGAGGAAACGGTTGAAGTTGAAAAGCATGGGGTCAATGTTAAGATAACGCTGGCGCAGCGCGTGGTTTCGATTGAGGCAAATAGTAAATCGAATGAGGATATTGCCGAGGCTGTTAATGAAGCAATAAAAGAAAGCCAAAAACAAGCGGCCCGCAAGATGCAGCAAATGGGTGGGCTGGATAGCCTCAAAGGCATGCTGGGCGGCAGCTAAATAATCTTATAGCCAAACTCTAATTTTTTCACATTGCTACAATTACAACATGGTTAGTCAAGAATTAAGACGTGCGGAAGACATGCCTTTAAGAGGAGAAAGCATAGTTTTTGATTTGGGCAACACTTTGATTTTCGATCCCTTTGATCAGTTAAAAGAGGTAGTTGGAGATGAGGCAGTCGGATTGGCGAGAAATGATTTTGGGGTTGAGTTAGATAAGCAGAAATTTTTAGATGCTTGGAGCAGAGCCAATGATGAAACCAACTGGCAATTCGCCTCTCATTTTTCCCAAGAGGAGCCGTGGATACAAGTTGGCTTGAAAGAGGCAAGTGTGGCAGAGGAAGTGAGAATTTTGCTAGGATTACAAATTCTGGTGATATACAGGAGAAAGTTTAAAGAACTTTTAGAACATGATCCCAGAAGGTTAGAATTGAGAGAAACGCTGGAGCAGCTAAAAAGGCGTGGCAAACATTTAGCGGTTATCTCCAATGACAGGAGTTTTGCCACAAAGTCTATGTTGACCTGGATTGGGATTTCGGATCTTTTTGATCACGTCATGACGAGCGAAGAGATTGGTATCGAAAAACCTGACCCTAAAGTGTTTGAAATAGCTTCAAAGTTTTTTGGTAAACCAATTAGTGATATTATCTACGTGGGAGATGATCCTGTTAGAGATGTGGATGGTGCTCATAAGGCAGGCGCTAAAGCGATTCTCTATATGCCCCCTAAGGCTTCATAGGTCGACAAAAGGTTGGCGTGATTATTCTCATGGAAAAGATCAACCAGATGCCAAAGTTGAGAGCTTCCGTGATCTTCTAAAAGTCATTGCTTAATCTATAAATAGTTTCCGTACATTGATATACTTCATTAAGAGTGAGAATTCCAAAAAGTGTTGCTAGTTTAATTGAGGCGTTTGAGCAGTTGCCGGGAATTGGGCCAAAAACGGCGGCGCGTTTAACCTATTATCTTTTGCACGCTCCAGATGGTTTATCCGAAAAACTCTCCCAATCTGTTGCCGATTTAAAACAAAAAACTAAAATTTGCTCGATTTGCCAAAATATTACAGAAGTCGATCCTTGTGAAATTTGTGATGATGAGAGTCGCGATAAATCGATTCTTTGTGTAGTTGAAGATCCGCTGGATGTCTGGGCGATTGAGAAAAGCGGATCGTTTAATGGGCTTTATCACATTCTGCATGGAGTAATTGCGCCACTTGATAATATTGGGCCGGAAGAACTTAAGATCCGTGAGCTTTTGCCACGTCTTAAAAATGGGCAAGTCAAAGAATTAATTTTGGCGACTAACCCTTCGATGGAAGGGGAAGCAACAGCAATGTATATCCAGCGTTTGGTTAAGCCTCTAAAAATCGAAATAACCAGAATTGCCAGAGGGATTCCAACCGGTGCCGAAATTGAATATGCGGATGAAATTACGGTGAGGCGCGCGTTTGAGGGAAGGAAAGAATATTGAGGAATTTTTGCTCTCTTTCATTACAAAAAAGCGCTCGACCAATTATAAGAGAGCCCTACGAACGAACACTCGTCTCGCTTAAGTCTTCATCAGCCACTTGCAAGGTTTAAGTTAGTTGCAATTTCTGGGCTGACTACGCCAAATTTTTTGAAATTTCAAGAGAGCAAACGTGTTGAGGAGACAGGTGTAGATGGGTGTAAAATGGAGTTATGGATCCATCGGATATTGCCAATGAGGCTGTTGAAGCTGCTCATCATGCTGGATCTGGCATTGTTGGTGAGTTTAAGAAATTTGGATCAGCATTTTTTTCGCAACTTTTAGGCTCGTCTCCAAATGCAGACTTAAAGCATAACGAAATCAAAGATCTTGTCAAAGGTGATAAGGAATTTAGCGAAGCGGCTAGTGCCGAAGTTGCGGCCCGAGTTAAAGCTTATTATGACGAGTATTATGCAATACAGAAAAAGAGACAAGAGAAAATGGAGGAGGCTGAGGAGCAAAAAGAAGAGGAGGGAAACAAACTGGAAGAGTTGAATGAGCAAAGGGTAGCCAAAGCTCAGATGGGGGTAAGCCCTGAAATTGCTAAAACGAGGGCGGAAATAAAGAACTATGGATCAGAATAAAAATTTCTAAATAATGCTTTCAAAAATAACCTCAAGCGTTTAGAATTCTAGGTGAATGCTTAAGCTTTATAATTTTTTCTCCCGAAAAGTTGAGGAGTTTAAACCGATTGGCAAAAGTGTCGGGCTTTATACTTGTGGACCGACGGTTTATGACGATGTGCATATCGGCAACTGGCGAACGTTTATTTTTGAAGATATTTTAAAACGGATTTTGACCTTTAATGGTTACAAAGTCAAGCACATAATGAATATTACTGACATCGATGACAAGATTATCAAGAGGAGTAGAGAGCAGAGGATAGAGTTAAAAGAGTTAACGGCAAAATACGAAGGTGCTTTTTTTGCGGATTTGGACAAGCTTAATATTTTAAAGGCGGACAAATATCCGAGAGCAACTGAACACATTGATTCGATGGTTCGAATCACCGAACTTTTGATTAAAAAGGATTTGGCATACGAAAAAGATGGTTCTGTTTACTTTTCTATAAATAAATTCCCGAATTACGGAAAGTTGTCCGGTGCCAATGTCAAAGGGGTCAAAGCCGGCGCGCGAGTTGATGTTGATGAATATGATAAGGATAACCCCCAGGATTTTGCACTTTGGAAAGCCGAGGATAGCGAAGCCCTCTCGCGGCATGAAGCTTTCAAATCGCCCTGGGGAATTGGCCGGCCCGGCTGGCACATCGAATGTTCGGCAATGAGTATGCAGTATTTGGGTGGCTCCATCGATATTCATTGCGGTGGCGTGGATTTACTTTTTCCTCATCACGAAAATGAAATTGCCCAAAGCGAAGGCGCGACGGGTAAAAAGTTTGTTAATTTTTGGCTGGAAGGAGAGCATCTTTTGGTTAGCGGCGAAAAGATGGCTAAACGCTTAGGTAATATTTTTACGCTTGGGGATATTACTAAAAAAGGTCTTGACCCCTTGGCCCTTCGTTATCTTTTCTTAACTGCCCACTATCGATCGAAATTAAACTTTACTTGGGAATCGCTGGAAGCTGCCCAAAATGCCCTGGAAAATTTAAGAGAAAAAGTATCAGAGGTATCAAAAGTATCACAGGTGTCACGTGACTTTTCGGATAAATTCAAACAAGCGGTTGATGAAGACTTGGATATTCCTAGAGCGCTAAGCATCAGCAGGGAAGTCATGAAATCCGGCCTTGATGATTCTGTTAAGCGTGCGACAGTTTTAGAGTTTGACAAAGTTTTGGGATTTGGTTTAGACAAAATTGAAAAAGCTGATTTGCCAAAAGGTGCTAAAGAATTGATTGAAAAGCGTGAGAAGTTGAGATCGCAAGGAGAGTTCGAGGATTCTGACAAAATTCGCGAAGAGTTAAAATCAATGGGGGTTGAGGTTGAAGATACACCACAGGGATCTAAGTGGAAAATAAAGAAATGATTTGTGATTTTAAACTAATGAATAATGATTAAAATTATTAAAGTTAAAAATAAAGATGAGGGACAGGTTAAAGCTCATGATCTTTTAAAAAAGCTTGTTAACAGTAAGATTTTACTTGCACTTTCCGGGGGCAGGACATCAGATTATGCAAAGATGATTGTGAAGCCGGCAGATGTTTGGCCTGGGGCAATTTGCGTTGTTGATGAAAGATTTGGCAAGCCATTTCATGAAGACAGCAACGAGCTCTTATTAAAAAATCAGGGAGTCAAAGATTTTGCAGACGAAAAGTGCATCGAATCGCACAAAATTTTAAAGGGCAAGGATTTTTTAATAACTGCCAAAATTTACCAAAGGGAAATTGAAGATTTGTTTAAAAGATTTAAAAAAAGGATTGGAGTGATGGGAGTAGGTAGCGATCTGCACACTGCAGGGATTTTCCCAGAAAGTGTGGCTGCAAGATCTCCAAATTATGTAGAAGCAGAAGTAATTGAAGGCAAATTCCCCAAAAGAATAACGCTGACAATGAAAGCGTTGGGTGAGTTTACAGGTTTTATAATTTTAATGTTCGGGAAAGAAAAAAAGGAAGCTTTAAAAATACTTTTGGATGAGCGTGAAAACGATATGCAAAAATACCCGGCGATTTTTTATAGAAAAGTGCCGATAAGCTCTTATCTAATTACAGATATTTCGATGTAAAGTTTATAATTTTTATATGCAACTTGGTTTCATCGGACTTGGCAGGATGGGTAATCGAATGGCTACTAAACTGGTCAGCGAAGGCCATGAGGTAGTTGTCTGGAATAGAACAAAAGAAAAAATTTCAAATTTCAAATTTCAAATTTCAAATTTAGGTCTGGATAAGAATTTAAAGGTTGCCCAAGATATAGCTGATCTTGTTAAAAACCTTGATTCTCCACGAATAATTTGGTTGATGCTGCCGGCTGGGCAGGCAACACAAGAAATTCTTGGTGAAGTCGAAAAGTATATCGAGGCCAGTGACATTGTAATTGACGGAGGCAATGCGCATTATACTGATACTCAAAAACGTTTTGATCACTTTAAATCAAAGGGAATTAAGTTTTTAGGAATCGGGATTTCTGGTGGCATTATTGCCGCGCGTAGTGGTTATCCTTTAATGGTTGGGGGGTCGCAAGATGGATACGCGCATATCAAGCCGATTTTGGATTCACTAGCAAAGCCGGGCGGTGGCCATGAATATTTTGGCCAAGGCGGCGCTGGGCATTTTGTCAAGATGGTGCACAACGGTATTGAATATGGCATTATGCAGTCGATCGGCGAGGGCTTTGGAGTTTTGGCGAAATCGCCATACGATTTAGATTTGGTGAAAGTTGCAAAGCTTTATCAAAAGGGTACTTTGGTTTCCGGGTTTATGATGGAGCGAACAATTGAGGCGCTTACTAATGATCCAAAGCTTGAAAAACTTGACGGTTACATTGAAGCGTCCGGGGAGGGTGATTGGACAGTGGAGGAAGCCAAGAAAAAGAATTTACCAATTGAAGTAATTGAGACGGCTCTTAATTTTCGTACAAAATCCCGAAGCGACAAAAAAATCTCATCAAGTTTTGCTGCGCGCATGGTTGCAGCTTTACGCCACGCCTTCGGCGGGCACGAAGTTAAGAAGAAGTAGCCTTGCAATTTTGTGAAAAAAGTTATATAAATTTCCCTATGGTAGTCGAAGTAGGTTCCTTTGCAGATCGGGTTGAAGCATATGTGCATGGGCAATTGGAGAGAAAACGATCTGAAGCTCAGCAGCGCTTTGATGAAATCAAAGGGAACTTTGCCAGAGATAGAAAAATACTTCATAATTATAATGTTAAGGGACAGTTCGAGCAAGCAGCCTCAATTTTGAGTGAGAGTTTAGGTTATATCTGTGATGTGGGTGAAGAGGGAGAGCCTGAGCTCGATTTGTCTAATCCCCAAAAGCCGGAAATTAAAGGCGAGGGCAAAAGATATTCCTTATCTCTTAGGTGGTATGATCCTCAAAAAGTTAAAAGTTGGGATATATGTGTAATCGTAGGTGATGAGAGGATAGAGGTTCTGTCGTTCCTCAATCACGTTGTGGAGTTACCAGTGGATGTAACGGCAGAATTACTAAACGATGCTATATTTGATGCCTTTACGCGTCCTCGCGAAATAACAAACGATTGGGTAGCTGCCAGAAAATAATTTCGATCAAATCTTACAAATTGTCAGAAGCGGTGTTAGCCACTGGCGGCCGTCGCGAGCAAGTAAATCGTCGGCGGCTTTTGGCCCCCAGGCGCCGATTTTGTAAGAGTGAAGTTTTGGCTTGCCGCTAGCCCACACTTGCTCAATGGGATCAATAATTTTCCAGGACTCCTCAACTTGCCCCAAAAACAGTGTTTGGTCTCCAACAATAACATCAATTAACAGCCGCTCATAAGCGTCGGGTTGAGCAACATCAAAAGAGGTTTTGTAGCAAAATTCCATATCAACCGGCTCAAGGCTTGTTGAAAGGCCCGGCTTTTTGGCAACCAGTCTGATGCCGATGCCCTCATTAGGCTGAATTTGCAAAAGTATGTGGTTGGGCATAGGTTTATCCCAAAAGTTTTCAAAAATTTTATGACCTTTTTCTTTAAACTGAAAAATGATTGATGAGACTTGGCCGGCGAGCTTTTTGCCAGTTCGCAAATAAAAAGGCACCCCGTCCCATCTGGAGTTTTGGATATAAAGCTTTAGAGCAGCAAAAGTTTCGGTTTGAGATTTTGGGTCAACTTTTTCTTCTTCTAAATACGTTTCGTATTGGCCTCGAATCGTACTAGCTATAACCTCATCGGGTGTTAACTTTTTGATACTTTTGATAATTTCCAGCTTTTTAGTTCGAATAGCTTTTTGTTCAAAGCGCGCTGGCGTATCCATGGTGACAATTGAAACAAGTTGCAAAAGGTGATTTTGGACAATGTCACGTAGTGCTCCAGCTTTGTCGTAATATTCGCCGCGTTTGCCGATACCAGCAGGTTCTGCCAAGGTAATTTGGACATGGTCAACAAATTTGTTATTCCAAACAGGCTCAAAAAGTTCGTTGCCAAAGCGAAAAGCAAAAATATTCTGAACTGTTTCTTTACCCAAATAGTGATCGATTCTAAAAATTTGCTCTTCGGTGAAATACTTATCGAGTATGAGGTTTAATTTTTGGGCAGAGGTTAAATCGTGGCCAAAAGGCTTTTCAATAACAATCTTGGACTTGTTGTCGTGGAGAGTGCACCCAAGATGCATTTTGTGTTTGCCTAAATTATTGAAGGCATTTTCATAAATAAAGGGGGAGACGGCCATATAGAAAATTCGCTGTGTACATTTGCCAATTTGATTTTCGTACTCGTCAAGCGCTTTGGTGATTTTATCAAGGTCCTGATTTTTTTCGATGTCGCAGGCAATATAGGCGATAGTTTTAGCAAATTCGTCCCAGGCTTTGTAATCAGCAACCATGACTCTTTCTTTAAGGCTGGTGATGAAATTCTCGTGTGCCAGTTTTGAGCGGGCGGCGGCAATTATTTTAAAGTTTTTGGGTAGTAACTTTGCTTTGAAAAGCTCGAAAAATGATGGAAAGATTTTTTTGCGCGACAAATCGCCTGTTGCGCCAAAAATAACAAAAGCCGTCGGGATTTTTTTGGCACTTTGAATGTCTTGGGGAAGAGCCATATTCTAATATTAAACTCGAATTTCGAATTTAAATATACTTAGATTGTACACCAGATGAGGGTCCAAGGATTAGAATCTGACCAGAATCTGTTGGAGATAATGAGGAGAGCCGTCGACTCCCGATGGGTTGTAAACTTCGATGGTGCCAGCTTGTGTTTGCGAAGGTTGGAAGTTTATGGTTGTTTCAAAAGCGCAAGCGTCATAGCCCATGCAGGCTGTTGCTTGGCTCTCACCCAAAACTTTGCCGTTTGAGTCTTTGAGTAAGATGACGACTTTACCCTCGAAAACATTGGCAAAACCTGAAACCGTGAGGGGAGAGGAAATTTTAGTTGAGGCTTGGGGATTAGCTACTTGAATGCCGATATTTTTAACCTGAAGTGTATTTGATCCAGATTCAGGTTGAATTTGCGGTGGATTTTTGCTGCCAACTGGGCTTGCGCCTGGAGTTGGGCTGGGTGGAGTCAGACTCTCAAAACTTGAACCGGGAGAAGGATAAGGAAGCAGGTTGTCTTTGTTTTTATTGACTTGTGTTTGGTAAAGATAATAAATGCCGGCGACAGCTAGCACGAAAACAATAACTAACAGAATAATAGTTTTAATGTTATTCATTCAATTTTTTTTGGGGGCAGATATCAGGCAGTTTTTAGAGTAGTGGTTATTCTACCATAGCTTTGCAAGTTTATGCAGATTTTACGGGAAAGATTACCAAATTGACAACTAAATTTATTAGCCACAAAGCAACGGAGGCAATTAAGGCGGGCATAAATCCGGTAATTATAAAGCCGGGAACAATTTTGGAAACAAGGATAATTAATATGGCATTAATAACAAATGTAAAAAGTCCCAGAGTCAAAATGTTAATTGGCAAGGTTAAGATAATGATAAAAGGTTTGATAAAAGCGTTGATGAAGCTAAGAGCGAGAGCAACAATTAGCGCAGTAAAGAAACTGTCTACTCTAAAGCCCGGCAAGTATTTCGCAACAATAATAATGGCCAGCGCCGAAAGAATCCAACTAGCAAGCTTTTCCATAATTTTTTTTAGTATAACATAAACTTAATTTTGCAAACACAATGACAAATTGAGTCGCTACTTAACTTCCTTTTGGTAAATCAGATAGTAAACCACTGGGATAAAAAGCAGCATAATGGCGCCGGAGAATAACATGCCGGCAATGATAGCGCCGCCTAAGCCTCGCCAAAGTGGATTTGAAAGAGTAATCGGAATAAGGCCGACAACTGTGGTGATTGTTCCAAACATAATTGGCTCAACTCGGCTGGCACAAGCATCAGAAATTGCATCTTTCAACTTCATACCAAAAGTTAAATTTCTATTTATTTTATCGACAATTAACATAGATTGATAAACCACAATTCCAAAAAGAGCCAGTATTCCAATCAAGGTTGGGAATGAGAGTGGTGTACTGGTTAAGGCAAATATCACAAAGACTCCGGAAATAGCCAAAGGTATCAAAAGCATGACAACAGCCGCCTTGCGATAAGACCCAAACTGCAAAACCATAGTTGTGGCAATTAAGATAAAGGCAATCAGCATCGCCTGGAAAATTGAGTTGACACTTTTCTGATTTTCTTCATTAACGCCGCCAGTTTTCCATGAGTAACCGGCAGGCAACTTCAAAGTTTTGGCAAAATCAGCAAGCTTTTTGTTTTCCTTGGTTACTGGAAATCCTTTTAAAACACCGGCGGTTACCGAAAGAGTGCGAGTTTGATCTTCCCTGGTAATTTGAGTTGGGTTAGCGGCAAGTTTAAAAGTTCCAAGCGATGCTAGCGGCACGCTGCCACTTTGAGTATTTATTGGTATTGAAGCAAGAGTTTCGGGTGACTGTGTTTGATCTGAGTTTCTGAAAGTAATGTCGGTTTTACTACCGGTGAATTTGGCATTGGAATCAAGAGTAAAACCGCTGGCGTAAGTTCTTAGCTGCTGCCCTAGTGTATTTTCATTTAGACCGTATCCGGCAAGTTTCAGCCTATCGGGAACAAAAACTATTTTGCTTGTGCCACTTTTAATTGATTTGTCGACATTAGTTAAGCCAGGCTCGCTAGAAAGATAGCCAGTTATTTGATCTGCTAGTTTATCAAGAGTTGCCAGATCATCGCCAAAAAGTTTTATTTGAAGATCGGCACCCGCAGGTGGTCCACCCGTTTGTTCGACAACGGAGAGTTTACCTTTGGTGTAATCTTTATAGCTTTGACGAAGATTGTCAGCAATAGCTATCGAATTTTTCTTGGGCAGTACAAATGTAAACAAAACACTATTTGATTTCCCCTGCGGAGCAAAAAAATCAGTAGTTGATATTGTTTTGCCGACTTCGGCAACTACATAATTTGTATCCTTAGTATTTCTGAATTTTTCAAGAAGGTTTTGGACTTCCTGTTGTGTTGTTTCAAGGTTGGTGCCGGATGGAAGCTCGACAGTCGTAAAGAGTGCATCGGCATCGGTCTTTGGGAAAAATTCGTTGACAACGAGCCCTAAGGGCACTAGCAGATAAGAAAAGAGGGCAAAAGCAACAACAACGATTAAGGTTTTACGTCTGGCGCTGGGAGACGCCAGTACCCGGTCAATTAGTCTTTGATAGCGGTCTGCTAATTTTTGGGAATTGATAACTCCGCGACTCGCAAAATCTGCAATTTTTTTGGTATCAACTATTTGCGCAAGCCACATGTTTAGCTCGCGCGCCAGGTGTTTTCTCAAATAGAAGCTGAGGGCAATAAGGGCCACAGTTGCAATAATATTTAGGGGCAGAAGCGGACTTTTTAAGGTTGTCAAAACAACTAACGCAAGAGTCAGCAAAAAGCCAATAAAGTAGAGAAGCAATCGAACTCGATTCGGAAAATTTGGTTTTAAAAGAAGCATCATGGTGGGCAAGGTTATCAAAATGGCAATCGCTGTTGATGCAATTAAGGTTGTGGAAACAACGATTGAAATTGACTTTATAAACTCACCGATAATCCCGGAAGCAATTAAAAGCGGCAGAAATGCCCAAACGGCGGTGATTGTTGTCGACCAGATGGGCACAAAAAAGTCGCGAAGAACCAAAAGTCCTGTTTGGGGGGGCGTAAACCTCTTTTCCCTATAGTAAACGGTGACTGCCGTCACGATAACAATGGCATCATCAACCAGGAGTCCAAGTGCCAAAATTAGTGAAAATAATGAGAGGAAGTTAATTGATAACCCTGTGATGCGCATAACCGTAAATGCCACCAAAAACGAAAGAGGAATGGCGAAAGCAACGACAAGCGCTTGTCGCAAGCCCAAAAATATAAAAAGGGTAACAAGAACCAAAAAGATAGTATCTCTGAAACTTGTAGTCAGGTCTTTGAACTGATCGTCAACAAGTTTTGCAGAGTTGGTGACAGTTATAAGTTTAAATTGGCCGCCCTTTTCAATTACCGTGTCGGTTAGCTTTTTAACATCGTCAACGGTTTTGCTAATATTTGCCGATTCTGATTTAAAAATTGAAAAGGAA
>OBEQ012768050.1_pt1 | contig 13232 bp, 11 predicted proteins | sample 1670901 | NCBI WGS metagenome assembly OBEQ01 (sample SAMEA104232315, study PRJEB22302) | groundwater metagenome | biome: forest; feature: aquifer; material: groundwater | place: USA | collected 2011-08-07 | depth 5.4 m
CGCGACCTTTCTCGTGCTCCAACCGGAGCGGATCAAGCGAACCGCATCCATGCGGACGCGGGGAAGATGGGGATTTGATGAATATGCCATGTACATAGCGTGGAACACCGAAGGGTGATTACAAGCTATTGAACCATTACGTCAACTTGACTTTTTATGTTCAGTAAGATATCATATCGCCAGCGTTCTCTTAACGTTTCGTTCACTGAAGGAGGCCCTTTGACAAAAAAACTTTTGAGTCAGAAATGCCGGGAAGCTGTCATTGAGATGATGCGGAATCTTCGGCGGTATCAGTTGCACCAAGTCGCGGCAAACGTGAGAGAGGTGAAGAAAGACCATTCTTTCTTATCGCAAGCCGACACGCAAAACGGCGACATTGCGGCCAACATTTTGGGACCGCACTTTCGGACTTCGATCGAGGACAAGTCGCCGGGGGTCGAAGAGAAATTTTCGGGCATGTCCCGCAACCCCGACATTCTCGCCCTCGTGGACTCGGTGGACGGCACGCGCCTCGTGCTGTTGCATATGCCCGGGTCGGTCGTCATCGCCGCCGGGTACGATGAAACGCGCAAGATCGTAACCGCCTGCTGTATGGGCGATCCCCTCACGAGCTTCATCTGGGAAGCGGACGAGGATGTGCCCACAACCCGTTCGCGAACCGATCTGACGAGAGGAGATAATATTAGTTCGGAAACACGAGTGCACGTGTGGGATGCTCCGCTCTCGCGCAGACAGTCGGTCGTATTTTTCGACGTTTCCGACACCTTCGCGACGGACGGAGGGAAACGATTAGTGCTGAACGACGATCAGATGGAGCGATTCTTCATCGGCGTGAACCGCAAGACACGGACGATGATCACGCTCTGCAACGGATTGAATCAGATCGCCGTTGCCGATGGCGGATTCGGCGCCCTTGCGAGCGTCACGACCGCAAAAGGCGGTCCATGGGACGTGGTCGGCGTACGGCTTGTCTTAAACGCAGGCGGCGCGGCTCGAGCGTTTCGGATGAATCCGGATCGCCATCTCGAAGAAGTCGATCCGCTGGATGTCGTGGCACTCGACATCCTCATCACGGGCAATTCGCCAGCCTCGGTTAACGCCATCGCGGACGAACTGCACGCCGCGGTACGATAATCGTCACATCGTAACAATAACGGCGCGGGAAATATCCCGCGCCGCTTTTCTATTTGTCTCACCTGCCTACGTTTTGAATTCCTTGATCTCTTCCTGGCTTCCTAAAACTGCTTCGATCTTATTTTCAGAAATCGCTACCGCACCGCCCCGCCGAATGAGCTCGTTGTACACGGGCCCGACGAAGAACATATCGTGATAGAGATAGCTTCTGCGGCGGATCATTTCTTCCACGGCCCAGACGAAATCCCGCCCGCGAGAGAAATAATAGAGGCCCATCGTGGCAAGATCAGACGACGGCACTTCTTCTTTTTCCCGCAACGCCGCGGCGTTTCCCTTTTCATCAAGGACCACATAGCCCCACAGGCGTCCCACCATCGTGCGGCGGTCAATGGGAATAATACCCGCAACGTTTTTCTTGTTGTTGCGGATGTCGCGGTAGAGATTATCGATATTCCTCAATACGTCGCCCAGTTCGATCAGGATGTCTTCGTCGTTATCGATAAGATCGCGCGCGCCATCGAGAATCGTGCAAGGCGATCCTTGCGCAAGCTTCGGAATCGTTCGAACAACAATTCCCTTGCCGAACGCCGCGGAGAGCTTTTCCGATATCGCGAATTGCTGATTATGTTCCTGAAGCACGATGAAGGTGAGCTTATCGCTCTGAAGAATATGGTGCCGCTCGAGAATACGCTCGATGAGCAACTTGCCTCTCATCTCTATAAGCGGCTTGGGGAGTTCTTTGAAGCGCGGATCTTTGCCCGCAAGGGGGATGACAATGTTCATAGGGGTTCCTTTCTTATTTTTTAATTACGTCTTTCCATTCAACGAACTGCGGGAATATTCACAAAGAAACGCCTTGCGGTCAAGAAATAATTTTGCGCAAGCTTGATGAGAAACTACCTGTTCCGCGTGCATCCGCGTCGGGCGGCAAGAGCACAAGGATTGGTGATACCGCCGGGCATCCCACCTCCCGTTTCTGCCTGAATCCGCGTAGCCGTGGGACTATGTATGATTCACGATTCTCACCTACGCCTTGCCCCATTTTTTGATGGCTTCTGCGTATTCTATGCCGTAATTGCCGTCAACGGCCTGCCGCATCGCCCGCGCGCCGGCTAAGGTGCCCATGGGATGGCTCGTAATCGCGCCGCCCACGTTTGCCATCCAATTCGAGTGCCCCACTTCTTTTTTGATGTAGTCGATGAGCCCCGGATGCATGCCGCAGCTTAGCGCCGGCACGGAGTTAATGCCGTTGAGGTCGCCGATAATTTTCTTTGTTCTTTCCGTATCGTCGTTCAAATACCCTCCGATCATGCCGACATGGAGCGTGCTGCACCCGCTCATGCCGACCAAATTAAAGATCACCTGCTCGTTGATGTGATAGGGCCCTGTGTTCAGTACTTTGTCGCCGCTTTTTTGGAAATGCACCAGCAATGGCAAATTCAATTCACGAATTGATTTATAGACTCCCAATCCGCAATGAAAATTGACGTGCACGCCGTTCCCGCCCAGTTCGGCAACTCTCTTCACGCGCTGCAGAATATATGCCGGGTCCGAATGAAGAGAAACACAATAAAACACTTTTGCTCCCGAAGAACGGATGTAATTCATCACCAACGGAACCCGCTCTTCTATGGGGCAATGTTCCGGATCGGAGAGAATTTCGTCCTCTTTAATAAAATTGCATCCTCCGTCCACCAATTGCTTCACGAGATCAAGATGGCGCCGGGGAGAAAGTCCTATCTTCGGCTTCACGATGCCGCCAAAGAGCACTTTGTCTTCTCCTATGCCGCAGTACGCTTTCATTTCTTTCAAGCCGATCACCGGCCCCTGAAGGCACGCGCGCATCTTGGGCGTAAGACGGATGTCCAATAATTCGCAGGCGAGAATCGAGTCGATGTCGCACTGCCCGCCCATGGTCTGCACCAAGAGCTGGGAAATGCCGTCGGTCTTGAAATTGATATTGGCTTCCGGAAACGCAATCGCGACCACGCCCTCTTTCTGCGACTGCAGTTTTCTCTCGTCATCCAACACCAAGCACGAATGGTTTTCGAATAGTTCGTCCGTTTCGAATTCGGAGCGCTGATTCGGATTGCCTATTGACTGCCCGATGGCCAAATTCCACGCCGCATCCCGCAGGGTGATCTTGCTCCTCAGGAAGTATGTGGCGATATAATACCGTTCGAAAAAGTCTTTCGACTGCTCCCCAACGGGACCGCGAAAAATATTAATCATAACTATCCTATGCTAATGAATGTCGTCTTATTTAGCAATACCTTGGCAAAAAAGATGATTACACCACCTTCACCTCCGGGAGCGGGACGATGAATTTCGTTCCCCGCGAAACGAGATCCGCCTCCCGTTTCATGAATGCATCCGTAAAACTATAAGGAAGAGAAAGCAGGTAGTCCGGCTTTGCGGCGCGCATTTCCGCTTCACCCCTGATCGGAATATCGGCGCCGATAATATATTTGCCCACCTTAAACGGATTCGCGTCGGCCGCGGCCACAAAATACTCTTTGCCCAAGTCGCAGTACTGGAGAATCGTATTGCCCTTGGTGGAGGCGCCGTAGATCCAGATGGTCTTTCCCTCCGCCTTGATCTTCGTGCACAGCGCGCGGAGGTCATCCCGCGTTTTCTCTATCCTCCGCGTGAATGCATGATACGTCGCGGGGTCGAAGATCCCTTCGGTGAGTTCCTTCGCTAAAAGTGCACGGTAGCGATCGGTCGCGGGGAATCTGCTGCATCCTTTTTTCTTTACGAATGTCCGGAAGCTTCCCCCATACACGTCGTTCTCCATCACGTCAAACACTTCGAGCCCCATCTGTTCCATCATCCACTTCATATGCTGGGCGGCATAGTAGCCGTTGTGCTCGTGCACAATGTTGTCATACATATTTGTCCGGAGCATCGCGGGTAAGTATGCCATCTGGATAATCCACACGCCCTCATCCTCGAGGCACGCGCCCACTTCCTTGATAAACCTCATCGGGTCGTCCAAGTGATAGAACATGGCGATGCTGAAGATGAGCTTCGCCTTTTTCTGCGACACGTTTTTAAACGCCTTCTCGCTAAAAAATTCGGGGACGTAGGTATAATTCGGAGATTCGAGCAATGACTTCACATTGTGCGCGGGATCGATATTCAGCAATGCGAACGCCTCATCGCGGAAGAACGAGAGGAGTGTGCCGTCGTTGCCGCCGATGTCGAGCATCACGTCACCCGGTTCAATGTTTTTCAGCGCCCGCGCGCTTTCTGCGACGTCTTTTAAAATACCGGTCATCGAAGAATTCGTGGCGCTCGTGTAGGGATACGCGTCATACATCGAGGTGAGATCTAATCGGTGGTCCAGTTGCACTGCTCCGCACGTGGTTCCATCTTCTTTCTTGCGGCACATGACGAGGTCAAGCGGGTAGCGGGATACTCCCTCCCGATAATCGAGGTTCGACGGAAAGACCGATGAAAGATACTGGTCGCCGATCGATATACAGGGAATGAGCTCGGTGTTGCCGCATACGCGGCAGTGTGCTATTTTTAGCGGCGGCGCCGCTCTTTGGTTCATGGATAATTTTTTTTATAGGTGTCGAGAAATCCTAGCACATCGCGCGCGCTTGGAAAATCCGTCTCCGGAGATTCGATTTCCTGATCGTCAAGCGCTCCTTCAAATTCTATTTTTGCGCCGAGATGGCTCGCCACTTCCCCCAGGGAGATGGTATCTTTTGCGCCCACTTCCACCACTCCTTTGCGGTCGAGGTGAGACGCGATCCAGCCCGCAACAAAATCAAGAGGCGCAAAACAGTATCGGCTTTTCCCGTCCACGAATACTTTTTTTTCTTCGAGTATGTCGATGAGGACCCCCTTCTTGAGTTCGGCGCTGTACATTGACCCAAGACGCACGATCAGGTGCTCGCCGAAATGACAAAGCTGTTCTGCCGCTGCCTTGTGGCGCCCGTAGGCCGTATCCAGCTGGCACCGCGCGGAGACTGTGCTTATCTGCACAAATTTTTTATACTGCCAGCCGTAGAGCAAATCCGCCGTTTTCTGCACCGTCTCCGTAAAATCTTCGCGGGGATTATTTTTTGCCCAGAACCGGGCGGCGGGCATCGCGGAATTGATCAGCACATCAAACTGCCGCCGCTGCATTTCGGCGTAATTCTCCCGCGTGACGCCGCTCACGGCGTATTGAGGAAGACGCGAAAGCGCGGCATAGAGCGCGCTTCCTACGTATCCTTTTGCCCCGACGACCGCTACTGATAGAGAACTCACGGGTTCTTAATTATTTTATTGGTCCCGAGAGATTGTCCACGCGCACGATCGGCGGCTTGCAGTCATCCCATTTTTTCGAGAGCATCACGACCGCAGTCACCGGCGTAATCGCATAGAACGCGTGGGATACTCCCATCGGCGTCCGCGTGCAGGTTCCCCTGCTCATATGGATCTGCTCTTCGGGAGAATTCTCGTCATCACGCGTGACCATCACGCCCGAGCCCTCAATCACCAGAAAGTACTCGTTGAACTCGGGATGATAATGGTGCCCCCGCGTCTTCCCCGGCTGGAAGTAGAGGATATTAAACTCCAAAAGCGGATCCTTCGGGATCCAGGTAAAAATTCCTCCCCGGCCGTCGCGGACGGTATCGAGATTACAGGAAGGATGGAGGATTTCAATTTTCATCCCGTAAGTATAGGGCAGCCACCCACCATGTCAACGGTTTACGCTGAAAACCCTAGGCACACCAATACTACTTACCGAATACCGTGTATCGCACGAGCTTCAAAAAGTATTTGGGCGCTTGCTTCAAGAAACTCACTTTGGATTCGCCGAACTTGCGCGTAGAGAACGTTACCGGAATTTCGGTGATCCGCGCGCCGGATTGCTTCGCGCGAAAGATGGCTTCGAAGAGAAAAAACTGCCGGTCTTCCACCGTGAGGAATTTTCTCCACATCGAGGAACGGATGATGCGGAAGTTGGTATTGTAGTTTCTGAGCCGCACGCCACTCATCATCCGTATCGTCCAATTCGAGAGTGGGCTCGTAATGGAATCTTCCATCCACGCCTTGAGCGCGTGTTTCGACAATTTCTTTTCATGCTTTTCTTCATTCGTCGGCGCAGAACGGATCCGGTACCCCAAGACCATATCGAACCCCGTGCGGATTTTATCATAGAGCGCGCTCATGTCTTTGGTGATGAACGAAAGGTCGGCGTCGGACGACAAGATATATTCGCCGCGCGCCTTGTTGTACCCGTCGCGGAGCGCCGAGCCGATACCCATGAGGCCGGGCCGCTCGATGAGAACGACGTTGTGGTACTTCTTGTCCAATTCCGCTATCAATTCTCGCGTGCCGTCTTTGGAGTTATCATCCACCACGATAATTTCGAAAGGTGTGCCTTGGAACTCCGCCTCGATCTGCGGGATAAATATCGCGAGGTTCTCTTTCTCTTTATAGGCGGGCAGAATGATCGAAAGCTCTGGGATTTTTTCAGCCATGGGGGTAATAGTAGCACTTTTTCATAAAAAGCCGACGCGGAAAAAAGTGGTATTATATGAACCATATGCCTACTCTCGTTCGCACCATCCGCAATCTTTTCTCCCACGACATCGTCTACGCAACGTTCTGGATGGCCGTTGCCATCACGATTTTCTTTTTCCCCGTGATGCTCGGATGGCAATCGCTCGCGGAAGCGGTGCCGACGTTCTATTCGCACACTACCCCCGACCCCAGCGTGAAAACGCTGTGGCAAGTGGATGGCGGCTTTCACACCGTTGACGTCATCCCCCTCATGCGAGCCGAGGTCGGCATGATCAAGGCGGGAATTCCGCCGCTGTGGGGCGCATATTCGGGAGGAGGCGAACCGCTGCTCGTGAACAACACCGTGAATGTATACTATCCGCTCCGGCTTATCTTCTTCTTCGTGGGGAATTCCGCGCGCGCGTTCGATTGGTACTTCCTCTTGCGCTTTTTAATAACCGGTGTGGGAATGTTCATGTACTTGAGAATAATCGGCCTTCGCCGGATCGTCTCCTTGTGGGGAGCGATCGCGTATGCATTCACCGGGTATCTTCTCCTCTATCTTACCTATCCCTTTCTCGATATTGAAAGCATGCTCCCGTGGGCGCTCTGGGCAACTGAACGTTATTTCAAGGACCGCAGCGTCCGTTCTTCGGCGTTCCTCGGATTTTTTATCGCGATGATCATTATGATCGGCCAGCCCCAGTCGACCATCATTACAACCCTATTTGTCGCTCTGTATTTCATCTGGAACGCCGCGCTGCACAACAAAACAAAAAAAGAATGGTGCGCGGTCATCGGTCATGCGTTATTCGTCATAGGTATCGCTGCCGCGATTGCTTCGCCTTTCATTATCGATTTCCTCGTAAGCTACGGCCAAGGCAAAGGCATTGATGACTGGCAAACGAAGGGACTCCTTACGTTCTCCCCGATGTTGCTGCTTCATTTCATCGTCACTCCGGCGATGATGCCAGAGGTTGCTGCGGCAGGGCACCTCTTCGACCGCTACCAATTCATTATTCCCTATGTGGGCATGAGCGTGCTCATGCTGTTTTTCGTGAGCTTGTTCTTAAAGAAAAAACCATTTCCCCTCGTACCTCTCTATGTCTGGATCGCATTTATCGTCCTCAAGAATGCCGGGTTCCCGCTCGTGCAGTGGATAGGAACGCTGCCTGTCTTGAGCCAGATCGGCTGGTATAAGGCATATGGACCGCTCGCGGCTGCGATAGTTATTTGCGCCGCAATTGCCTTTGAACATATTCTCCGCGAGTATCAGGACGAACGTAGAATATGGTGGCGGGGGTTTTATACCTGCATCGCACTCATCCCCGCGGTATTTCTCGCCGCCTATGCCTTCGCGCGAAACGCATTCGTTGCCGCCTATGTGCCGAACTTCGATTTCTTCAACCGGCGGCCGGAGATGATCCAGAAAGTGATGGCATTAATCGGGCATCTGCCGTCCCGCATCCAAGGATTTGCCGTGAACATCATTGAACACAACGGCGCGTATGCGGCAGTGTTTCTCTGTGCGGAAGCAGTTATCTTCAGCGGCGTTGCCCTCGTCATTCTTTTCTTCCTACGCCATAAGCGCTACGCACGGCACGCCACGGCCGCGCTAGTCCTCCTCACCGCCTTCGAGCTTTGGTTTTCTATGCCAAAAATCCGCGACGGATTCCAGTACTTTGATCCCTACGCACACACCCCTCCCTACGTGCAGTTCTTAAAAGACCGCATGGGAAACGAAGGGGTGTCGAGAACATTTTCTTTGGGGGGCGTATTCCGAGGCCATGCAGGAGAGCTCTACCATATCCAAAAAGCCCAAAATAATTCATCTCTCAAATCCAAGCGTTATTTTCTGTTCTTGCCGGAAGCCATCGCGCGCCGGGCGCTCACTGCCGAACTGCCCGCTTCCGAGCTCGCCGCTGTGCCGGAAAAATTTTTCGACGCGTTCAATATCCGCTACCTTATCTCCGAAGAGGCGCTTGATCCGAAATTGGGATTTCAGCTCGCCTACGACGAGGATGTAAAGATCTACGGAAACAAGCGTGCGCTTCCAAAGGCCTACGTCGTGTTCCAAAAACAATCCGTCTCGTCTCCCGAAGAAGCGAGGAATATGTTCTACGCTCCCTGGTTCGATCCGCATACTGCAGCGATAGTGGAGGACGGGAATGCGATCGCCCTGCCCCCCGCAACGAGCGCGGCTATAGAGCCTCGTACCATCGGAACTCTCGGGGCCAATGGGCGGGCCGCAAGCCCCGCCGCAGTCATAAGGTATACATCAAACGAAGTTATTCTTCAGACCACCTCCGACCGCGATGGCATACTGGTCATTACTGATGTGTTTTATCCCGGCTGGCAGGCGTATCTTGACGGCAAAAAAGTCACGACATATGCCGCGAACGTCATGTTCCGCGGCATCGCTCTCCCGCGCGGCGCACACACGGTACGATTCGCCTATGAACTTGCATGGTTCTGGCCCTCACTCATTCTTTCGCTTATTACGATGCTCGGCGTGATCGTTTCTCTTTTTTCTTTCACGAGAAAGACGATGAGTTCTTGAGATTTCAAGCAAAAATAGCTATCATTGCGGCGATACCGCCATGGATGGATTAATCTTTTTCCACAAAGAACTAAAAACATTCCGCTTTCCCTACTACCTGCCCAACAATAAGCTGCGGCAACTTGCGCGGAGGACCATTGGCTTTGAGGGGTGGATGAAAGGGGACCTCACCCTGAACGATGCATTCCAAAACCTTTTGCCGGCTCGCTTCAAGAAAGAGGGAGTGGGAGAGCGGCTGTGGGAATACACAAAGAAAAATCTTGATGCCCTATTTGCGCGCAACGGGCTTTACGATGCCGGATACGTTTCTCTCTTTGGACATGCATTTTATCCCGCACAAGGAACCAATAGATTGCATTCGTGGCTTGATACATTCAAAACGGTGAGTGAAGCCATCGTGTGCGACCAATATCACGCACAGAAATCCATCAAAGAAGATTCTGTGGTGATCGACGCGGGAGCAAACATTGGGGCGTTCTCGGTATTTGCCGCTCACCTCGCTCCGAAGGGGCGCATCTATTGTTTCGAGCCGACGCCGGAAACATTTGCAATACTTCAAAAGAATACGAGGGAATATCCTCACATCACCCTGTTCCCTATGGCGCTGGGAGAAACGAAAAAAAACATTGACCTGATCATCAATGAAGGGGCGCAGGCGGCGAACACGCTCGCAGACAGCGGGATGCTGGACTCCCACTCCGCCAAGCACTTCGGAAGAAGAGTGTCCGTTCGCGTAACCACGATCGACGCACTGGGATTGGAACGAGTTGATTTTATCAAAATGGATGCCGAGGGGTATGAAAAGCAGATCATCGAAGGGGCGCGGCACACCATCAAAACGTGCTCTCCCCTTATGTCGCTCTCGGCATACCACCGCCCAGGAGATAAAAAAGATATACCGGCGCTCGTACGATCGATTGACCCGGGATACAAATTCAATATTGATGCGCGCTCAGAAGAAGATATCTTTTTCTGGAAGGACACATAACAAGTGGGCAGGGTGGTGGGTATGGATATCTCACAGGCAAAAATCTTCCTGCAAAAATCGTGGAGCCTTCACTGAAAAAACCTCCACTGGCGCGCACGGCGCAAGTCTACAACAATCCTACGGAATCTCTTGAGGTGGGCTCGAGAACTCTAGAATGCCTTCTTGAATACGTCTGCGATGCGTCGTGCAACGACTTCATTTCCCTCGCCGTTTATATGGACCGCGTCCAGATAATAGGCGGCGTCCCGCTTCGCGAGCGCGTCCGAGATATCATAAAAATGGTCCAGCTTCATGGCGTCGAGATTCTTCGTCACCAAGCGATGGAGCTCTTTCCGCTTCTCATCACCGAGCCACGGGTCCACGCCGAGGAGCGCGGATTCTCCCCCTACGATCCGGTCTTGCATTAAGGTCGGCTGCCAAAATTCCAGGTAGCGGAAGTGGTATGCCTCGGAAAGCGTGTCGAGTAATTCGTGGGATTGTTTGTAATATTCGCTTATGTCGTTCGCGAAACTGATGATTCCCGCATCATCTTTCTTCTGCGCGGCATTGAATTGAAGGGAGTCTTTGATCTGTAAGATATACGGGGTCAGATAATCCTTCACTATAGGAGTGTTTCGCGCGAGGATGACGAGCGCCCTGCACGTGGCGCAGTTTCCTACTTTCGCAACGAGCGCATCTTTGAGGTTCGCCCACGTTCCCCCTTGGAGCTTGTGCTTGATGAGCGTCTCTCCATACAACGCCCCCGCCTCGCCGGCATCGTAGGCGTTGTCGATGTCGTTCGCGCCGTTATAGAACACGACGTAGTCAAAACGCTGCCCCTCGCGAAGGCGAAGCAGGAGATCCAAGACGCTCTGGGTAAACGTGTAGCCGCTCACGCCATCGTTCTCCACGGCGTAGACCCGCGCGGTGTTCTTCTCTCCGCTGTTCACCCGCTTCGAAATATGCGAGGGGATGGTTTCCATATCTATCGTGCCCGCGCCCTCCACCGTTGATCCTCCGAATACGCCGACGCGGTAGATCTTCGCGCCGCTCGCTACGGTGCTCGTCGCGGGGTTCCACGTCCTCCGCATGCCCCCGCGGTACTGGATCGTCTCCGTGGAACATTCCGTGGTCAAACGGAACATGAGGTAACGCTCGAAGGGCCCCTCAATGTTCTTTGCCTTCTGCGCTGCCGCGGACTGCTTGCCACATTCAATCGTGTCCTTGAAGTATTGGTCTACGTAAGGTTCGTGTTGGTATGCGGCAAACTTTTTTCTTTTTTCAGCACTGCCAATCTCATTGTTCGGGCTTACCACGAACCTCAAAAGTATTTCGGTAAGGAGGAAAAAGAGGGCTATAGCGAGAAGGGTAAAGGCAATTTTCTTGCGGCGGGACATGGTAATGAGTGTACTTCTTTTACTTTCCCCGTGCGAGAGAAGTGCGGAAAACCACGAGCACTTCTTCCGCGTAGCGCTTCCACGATTGGTTCTCTCTCACATATTTCTGGCCTGCGCTCGCGATGTGTTGATACGCGTCTGGATGGTCCACGAGAAATTTGACTTTCTCTGCGATCTGCTCGGGATGGAGCGGCTCGAAGAAGAGTGCGGTCTCTCCATCTTGTAATACTTCGGTCGCGGTCGCCGAGCGGGTCACGACGACGGGCACTCCCGCCGCGATCGCTTCGAAATTCACGATGCCCCAGCCGTGGTGCGATGGCGGCGGAGAATAGACCGCCTGAACAAAGACATCAGCTCCCCGCATCGCCTGCACGAGTTCCGGCTCCGGCAATCCATCAAAATAGAATCGTAGGTAGGGTTCAAGGTTATATTTTTTCACGAGCGCAACGAGGTCTTCGCGGCATTGGTCTTCGTGCCAGACGTTCTTCGCCACGATCTTTGCGCGTGCATCGTATCCCCATTCACGAAGCATGCGCACCGCCTCCACCACGTTGTCGTAGCGGCGGTAGGCATTTAAGGCGCCCAGTGCCAGAAGCTGGACTTCTTTCCTCGCGGCTTTCGCATGGAAATCTTTCACCGGCGCGTAGAACTTTTCCACATCGAGGCCGCAGCGCACGACGACCACGTCATGCCCTCCCGCTTCCTCGCGGCGGCGTTTATTGTAGTGATCAAGGACTACCATCGTGTCCATGGCACGGAAATATTTTTTGTCCTGCAACTTTTTCACACACCAGTAGAGACGACCCGCAAGATCGTGCAGAAATTTCCCTCGCGTCATATAGACAAAGAGCGTTGCGTTCTCGTGCCACACGACCTTCGCCTTAGAGTGGCGTTGCTTGTAGAAATACCCTACTCGATAGGAAAAATCATGGACGTTTACGATATCGAAATCCGGATCCATCACTTCCGCCATTTTCTTCGCCACGAGAATATCGTTCCGCTCCCGTTCCAGTTTTCCAAGTATCCATCCCAAGAAGCCCGGCGCTTGAGCCTTGGCGGATGTACCCTGCGTCACCGTCTCAATGCGAAGGCCGTGCGTGAGCTCCTTGAAGTGGTCGCCGCCGGTGTCGGTAGAATACACCACCACCTCGTGCCCAAACTCTCTCAAGTAATGCGCGAGGTTAAAGAGCAGGCGCGGCCCGCCGGTGATAAACGAGATGTTATTCGAGACGAGGGCGATTTTCATGCGTGGGCTACGAAATACGAATTGGTACCTGCCTACCGGCAGGCAGGCGAATATACAAAAAGGGAACCGTGCGGTAAGCGGATCATTACGCGGTGCTTGTGCTGTTTTTCCTCGCCACGTGGGCGTAGTACCAGTCGATGGTTTTACGGAGCCCTTCTTCAAAATCCATCTTTGCGCGGAAACCGAACTCGCGCTCGGCGCGGCTCACGTCGAGGAAACGCCGCGGCTGGCCATCGGGCTTCGCGATGTCCCAACGTATTTCTCCTTTGAACTCCATAAGGCGGCAGATGGTTTCAATCGCTTCTTTAATCGATATCTCTTTCCCCGAACCGAGATTCACCGGCGTAGAGTTATCGTAGTGCTCTGCGGCGAGGAGAATTCCCTCTGCGGCGTCTTCGGCGTAGAGAAATTCGCGCGTGGCGC
>OBEQ010057721.1_pt1 | contig 13230 bp, 10 predicted proteins | sample 1670901 | NCBI WGS metagenome assembly OBEQ01 (sample SAMEA104232315, study PRJEB22302) | groundwater metagenome | biome: forest; feature: aquifer; material: groundwater | place: USA | collected 2011-08-07 | depth 5.4 m
AAAAATTGAATTTTTATACATAAAAATGCTATTTTTTTAACAAAAAAAATTGAATTTTTATACATAAAAATGCTATTTTTTTAACAAAAAAAATTGAATTTTTATACATAAAAATGCTATTTTTTTAACAAAAAAAATTGACAAAATAAATATATTGATTACATTTATCAATCAAAAATAATAACATATAAATATATTTGTTTATATGTTATTATTGTACATATTGTATATATACATTTTTGATACAACAAATTTATATATAACATATATAATAAATTACATAAATTACAATAAATATACATGATACATTTATAAATTTTTTCATATATTTATGAATTTATTTATATATTTATGAATTTATTTATATATTTATGAATTTATTTATACATTGCATAGAAAATGCTTATTTTTTTAAATATTTGTTTGTTTATTTGTTTATTTATTTATTTGTTTTTAGTTTTGCTAGTTTTTGTCTTACTAGTTTTTGCTTTATTTGCTTTATTTTCCTCTTTAATTTTTCGTTGTTCTTCTTCTAATTTTTCTTTTTTCTTAGTTATAATGTCAATTTTATCCGTAACTGATTCTAACCTTTTTTTAACTAATTTATATTGATCAAATATGTCATTTTTTTCTTTTTCGGTTTTGACAGTTTTAACATCTCTTGCGAGTTTTGATTGTTCTCCTCTTAATCCAGCTAATTTAACATATAAATCTTTTTCTTCATCCATTGATAATTTTATTGAAGATTTAAGAACTAATTTATCAATTTTATTTAATCCGTAATATCTAACTTGTCCAGCATCAGCACATTCTTTCATATTTCCTATACGATGATTTGTTGGAATTAATCCAACACCACAATAAATTTTTTGTTTAGGAACTTTTTTTGGCTTTGGTTTAGCTTTTGATTTAGTTTTTGATTTTGCATCATTCTTTTTTAATTTTGGTGGCATAATAAAATATATAGATAATAAATATTCTATAGGTATTTATTATAATGAAATTTATTGCAATAAAATACAAATAAATAAATGAATGAACGAATGAATAAATATTTATTCCGTTATTTGTTATTTGTTATTATTATTATTGTATACTTTCCAACCGAAACATTAAAATTGAATCTAAATAAGCCAATATTTCGTCAATTCTTTCTGAATTAATTTGCATAAAACTAATTGAATATTTTAATTTATTTTTAAACGAAAGATATTCGTCAAAAATAATTTGATTAATGTTATTTGTTTTATTTATAGTTGTACATATGTTAAATATGCCAGCATAATATTCACCTAACTTATATAAATTTTGATCATTGGATATCTCTCCAGTTCCTAAAAATTTAGCAATAGTTAAAATTATATAAAAAAAATCATTTAAATTTTTATTTGTAATAAATGATTCTAAATATTGTGTAATTTCTTCCATTAAATTTGCTATATTGTTATTAATACTGTTTTTAATATTAATTGGCATATTTCCTCTTTCATTAATGTAGTTTATGTTTGCAAACAAATTTTTATAAAAATTAATAACATCAATTGTGTTAATTTGTTCAAGATTGAATTTAATAAATAAATTTATCAATGATTGAGATATATAATATCCATGCATCGTTATTTTGTTCTGTTTGCAATATCTATTTATTTCAACTAAAAATAATACACCAATTAAATAATCATAATTTTGAGAATATTCTGATAAATTAATTGTGTTATATTTTTTATAATTATTTTTTGTATTAAATGAAATTATACCTTCCTTATACAAATTTATTTTATCCATGTTAATATTACATAATTAAAAAAATTAACAATAACGCATAAAAAAATTAAATGGCGATAAATTATTATATGATAAATTATTATATGATAAATTATTATTCGATAAATTATTATATGATAAATTATTATTCGATAAATTATTAAACAACAATAAATTATTAAACAACAATAAATCATTGAATAAAAAAATTTATGGTAATAACAAATTTATAGTTGTTGAACATCTTGTTATTGCTGTATACAAACATTTTAATGATTCTTGTTTGTTATGATTATTTAATATATCATCAACATCAATATAAACATCATCAAATGTTCCACCTTGTGCTTTGTGCGTTGTAATGGCATAACCATAATTTAAAACAGCAATTTTGTCAATTATATTTGAATTCCATTTTTTCCAAATAATGTTTGTAATTTTTAATATTTCTGATAAATAATTTGTTTTGTCCATATTTGTAATTTGTCCATCGTCAATATTATTAATATGTTCTTGCAACATCAGTTGCAACTGTTGCATTCCATCAAAAAATTTTTGTTGAATTTCTGTAAATTTGCCATCTGATACAAGAACATTAATGTTATGTATTGGTGTTGGAATTTGTGTTCCATTTTCATCATGTGTTATATTTTTTAAATCACATAATTTGTTTACACCTAATTTATATATTTCAAAATTATAATTTAATTCAGTGTTTATTGTATTGATAAATTTATTAATTTCATTATAAATAAATTCAGATATTTTATATTTGTCTTTTTCAATTTCTTTTAATTTTTTAAAATTCAAAATTTCGTTTTCAATTGTAATTATTTTAACTTTTTCAGATGTGTGAAATGTTATGTCATTATTTTTATAAAATCCATCAAATAATAAAATTTCTCCAATTTCATATTTTAAAAGTATATCTTTATTAAATATTTTTTTACGTATATATTGATTATATGTGTTACATTTTTCGTTTGTCCATGTTAATATAATATTTTTTTCTAAATTATTTAAATCATTTGTTTTAATTGTGTCAACAAATTTGTTTAACCAAATTTCTTTATTTTTAACTGATTCAAATGTGATATTTTCTGATTGGAAATTGTTTAAATTCGGTATCTTACTATAATCAAAAATCCAAAATCTATGTGATTGTGATAAATTATGAATTATTTCGTTTTTAGTTCTTATTATTTGTTCTAATTTTATATTTTTAATATTTTTGTTAAAAATTTTACTTTCAGAATGATTGACTGGTGGAAGTTGTGCTGGATCACCAACATATAAAATTTTTGTATTTTGTTTCAAGATATCCAAATCATTTACAATTTGATTTGATAACATTGAACATTCATCAATTATTATTAAATCATATTTTAACAAATCAGTTTTATGTTTTCCTTTTGCAAAAAATTTTGTTCCTTTTTTATCAACATACATATTATATGATAATAAACTATGAACAGTTGTTATTTCTATTTTATTTTTAATATTATCATCAATATCGCTTAATAATTTTGATTTTATAATGTTAACTGCTTTATGTGTTGGCGCAACAACTGCTAATTTATTAATTTTTTTTTTATTAGCAGTGTCAATAATAAATTTTGAAATTAATGTTGTTTTACCTGTTCCTGCATATCCAATTAATAACATTTCTTTTTCTTGTTTATTTTTAACGAATTTCGTTAAAACATTGTATGCATTTTGTTGTTCATCAGTTAATGCAATATTCATATAATATTAATTATGTATTATTTCTTTTAATAATCAATTTTTATTTGTTTAAATAATTATTGTTTATTATTATTATTATTTATGAGTAATGATAAACAAGAATTGACAAAACAAGAATTAACAAAACAAACATTAATAAAACACATTATGAATAAAAAAATGAATGATAATGGTAATGGTAATGGTAGCAATAATGGTAGCAATAATGTTAGCAATAATGTTAGCAATAATGTTAAAAATAAAAATAATGAAAAATTCAATTCAAAAATTATTGGCATAAATACAGTTGTTAACACAAAAATAAATACAAAAATAAATACACAAATGAATGCAAATACAAATAATTTGAATGCAAATGCAAATGTCAATATCAATACCAAATTAAATCAAACAAACAAAGTTATTGAAACAAATAATAATCATATTGTTAACGATACAAAAACTATTGTAATAAATAATATTAACAACGTATCAACACAAAATATTATAAATGATGATGATTTTTTTAATGAAATAAATATTGATGATAATGATGATAATAATTCAAATATTGATAACAAAAATATTAACATTGATATCAATATTAACAAATATAACAACAATGATGATGTTAAACAATATTTTACCTTAATGTTCATTTCAAATTATTTATTAAATAATAAATGTTCAATTGATAATGAATATGATAAATTATTTATTAATAAAAATATAAAATATGAACAGCAAAATAATAATAATAGTGATGATGACAATGATGATAATTTAAATAATAATTTAAATAATAATCGTGATGGCAATTATAATAATGATGGTAATAGTAACAGTGATAGTAACAGTAATAGTAACAGTGATAGTGATAGTGATAATGAAAATGAAAATAGCAATAACAACAAAAACAAAATGAAATTTTATTTAAATTATGATTTAGATTCGAATATAAATGCTAGCACCAATAAATTTTTGAATGTAAATACATTAAAAAATACAAAAAATGAACTTGTTATTAATAATGAAATTAGCAGTAATGATGAGTCATATGGAGATGGTGAAATAAATAAGAATAGACATGTAAACACAAATGCAAACACAAACACAAATACAAATACAAATACAAAAACAAATGTAAACATTCGCAAACAAGTTCCTGTAAATAGTATTAACAACAAACAAGTTTTAATAAATAATGTTAACAACAAACAAGTTTCAGCAAATAGCAATAAAAAAACATCAATAAACAATGATAATGTTATTGAAATAAATAATATTGACGAAATTGATAATGTTAACAAAGATGATGATTTAAATAACAGTAGTGTTACATCACGCACAAATGCATTAAATATAAAAACAAATTTAAATAAATTATATACTGAATTAGTAAAAACAGGTATTGAACAAAATAAAAATGAATTAATTTATGGCGTTGAATCATCAGAATCGTCAGAAATACAAAATGAATATGCAACACATATATTTAAAAAAATAGAATCAGATATTGTTGCAAATGTATTAATTGAATCAACATATGGATATAACACCAGTAAAAAAATATATAAAATAAATTTAAACAAAATTTACACAAATCTATTAAAATTGGATTTTAATGAAAATGATGGTGTTGAATGTTATATATATTATTTTGAACCACCAATAAAAATGTTAAAAAAAATGCTAAAAATTATAAATGAATTTCATAAAACATATAAAAATACATCAAAAAAACAATTAAAAAATAATTGTTATTTGTTAGATTTGTGTTATGTAGATTTGCAAAAAAAAAATAAAATACATAGAACAATAAATAATGTTAATTATTTATTTTTAAAAAAACAGTTTGAAGCAAATAGAACAATAGTTGATATTTATTGCATTATTAAAAATATTGCTTAGATAACAAACTAACAAATAAATAAATAATAAATAAATAATCAATAATCAATAATCAATAATCGATAATCAATAATCAATAATCAAACAATTTATTTATTATTTATTTATTAATTTTATTAATTGGTCAATTTCATTTTGAATATTTTTATTTTTTGTGTTTTTGTCAGTTAAATTTTGTAATTCATTTAATTGTTTATTTATTTCAGTTAATTTTTCATTAATTTTGATTTTGTTATTGTTATTGTTATTATTATTATTTTCATCTGGCATTTCATTATAAATTTCTTCTAATAATTTTATTTGTGTTTTATTTATTTCATTAATTTGTTTAATGAAATCATCATTATTTTTAAATAAAATTGTGTTACGTTTTAACGTTTCATCATTCAATTTATTGTATAAAGACATTATTTTATCATTTTTAAAATAATTATTATATTTTTCGGAATATGGAATATATTCAAATAAATTATTACTATTATTACTATTATTATTATTAATGTTACCAACATCATTATTAACAACATTACTATTGTTAACAAATTTGTTGTTAACAAATTCACTATCATTTAATTGATTTAAACCACTTTGAATTAATGTATTGCCATTAATTAATAAATTATCAGCAATTAATTTTAATTTTTCATCATTATTTTTAATTGCATCATTTTTTAATTCATAAGATTTATTTACCATTTTCTTTCCTTCATTAACCATATTATTATATTTTTCATTTGGTGTTATTAATGTAAGATTTAAACTGTCATTTATTTTTTCCAAATCATTTTTATTTTTTAATGGATTATTTAAATATTGTGTAAATTTTTCATTATTTAATAAATTTTTCATAATTGTGTTCTGTGATAATAATAACACAATAAACGCAATTATAGTTGCACCAACAATATTAATAGATGCAACGTATAGAATTAATACAAATATAAATAATTTAAAAATGTCATGTTCATGTAAATTTGTATTTTCATAAACAAATATTAATCCATACATAATTACTAAAAATATAATTATATAATTAATATCAATTGAATTATTAATTGAATTATTCAATAAATTAGTATTAACTGCATTCATAAATATATAATAATTATATAATATAAATTACATATAAAAAATTGATAACATTAAACATTAATACTATAATAATGATGGAATATACTATAAACGGAACAATTAACAATTACGGATTTTGTATAAAAAAGAAAAGATACAATAATGAAGTATTTGACATATTAAAAAATTTTTTAACATTGGAACCAAAAAATACATTTATATTTGACACACCAAAAGATGACACAGTAAAATTATGGTATGAAGATGATAAATTTTTTATTTTTTCAAAATTTGCAACAACTGTTAAAATTGATATTACAAAACTTAAAAATGAAAATAGCGAAAAATATAATTTTTTAACAATTAATAATGTTAAATATACACATATAAAATTTAATATTAAAAAATACAATTACAAAAATGAAAAAACAAATTTTGAATTTAAAGGAAGCTTAAGAGATTATCAACAAAAAATTATGGATGACACAATGAAAATTTTTAATGAAAATAAAAATGGAATTAAAGGTGGAATTTGGAAAATATCATGTGGCGGTGGTAAAACATTAATGGCAATATATTTAGCACATTTATTAAAATTAAAAACATTAATTGTTGTTCCTAAAAATTTTTTAATAACACAATGGACAACAGAAATTAAAAATTTTACAAATGCAGATGTTGGTGTTATACAGCGAAATAATGTTGATGTAAAAGACAAACAATTTGTGGTTGCATCAATGAAATCGTTATGTATTAAAAAATATGATGATTCAATATTTGATGGTTTTGGATTGGTTATATATGATGAAGTACACAATTTTACATCAAAAGTAAATTCTATTGCATTATTAAAGACAAATTTTGAATATACAATAGGTTTATCTGCAACCCCTGAAAATACACGTGGTTTGATTAAAGTATTAAATTATACAATTGGCAATATATTAGCAGAATATGAAAGAAAATTAAATTTTCGTGTTGTAGTTAAAAAAATTAATTTTCGTTCATCAGATCCAAATTTTTGTTTAAAAAAAAGAAAATTCTGGAATCCTAAAAAAAAAAGAAAAGAAGAAGTTGCAAATGTAGCAGAAATGATAGCAGATTTGATGAATAACACAAAAAGAAATGAATTAATAATAAATATAATAAATTATGTTAAATCATTAGGAAGAAATATATTTGTGTTTAGTTCTAGAACAGACCATTTAAAGATATTAAAAAAAATGATAGATGACAAATTAGTTGAAAACAAAGAAGCACATATTTATAGCACATATATTTATGATGCATCAACAAAAGAAAAAACAAGAAAAATTGCAACTGAAGAAGGTAATATATTATGTTGCATATCACATATGACACAAGAAGGATTAAACAGTCAAAATATTAACACATTAATATATGCATTACCATTTAACAACACTGATAGATATAATGTTCAATCCGCTGGAAGAATTATACGTAAAAATGAATTAGAAAAATTATTAGATATTCCAATGATAATTGATGTATCTGATTTGATTGGAACATTTAAAACGTGGGGAGATAACAGAGATTCAATATATTTAGAAAAAAACTATTATATGCAAATATATAATTGGAATGATGATAAATTTATGGATGAAGATGATGAAAAAAAAGACCCATTTAAAATAATGTTTAATGATATTTGTGATGAAAAATTTATAGCTGAAAATTTTCTTATTAAAGACGTTGAAAATAATGGAACAAAAAACAAAAAGGAAAATAAAGCAGAAGAGCATGATGAATCAATTGATGATTTAATTGATAATGTATTTGATGTTATTGATAATGATGACACAGACACAGATAGAGATGAAGATAAATAATATGTGTAATAAACAACAACAACAACAAATAAATAATAAATAACAAATAATAAATAATAAATAACAAATAACAAATGATAAATGGATATGCATGCATGTATTCATTAATTTTTATAAAAAAATAATTTAGTGATAAGTTATTTTTATTTTATTTTTATTCAATTTAATTTTTATTTTGTTTTCAATTAAAATTTTAATTAAAATTAAATATTACGTTTACTGCATTTGGATTAATATGTTTTTTATGATAAATAATTTCACCAATCATTAGCAAATTTTGTTCAAGATTTTCATAGTTATTATTTTCACATAAAATTTCTATAATGTTAACATATTCAAATAATTGTTTATTGAATTTTTGATCATCATATGTTGTTTTAATTTTTACGCAAAAATCTTCATTTGAATGGCAACCTTTATGATGCATATTTTTTTCTGAATAATCAATAATTTGTTCATCTGTCCAATTTTTATTAAATGTTGAAAATCCAATTGAATATTTATTTTTTGTCATTTGTGTGATTGAAAAATGACATACATAATATAATTGCTGTGTATTACTATTATTATTATCAATAAAAAGATTGTTAATATTAAACATGTTTGATAGTGTTTAATTATATTTATGGTTTGAATATTCAAATGGTTTAAATATTCAATTTTTTTATAAAAATTACTTATTCGAAATAAATAATTTAATTTGTTCAAACACATTTTCTTTAGACATAACGTTTAACCAATCATCAAATATCACATTAAATGTATTTTCAACATAACGTTTAAATTCACCAATATATTGTGCAACACTTCGTTCGTTGATACCTAAATCTAAAAATATTTTTCCGTTAAATTTATCTTTTAAAATAAATTTTTTAACAACATCTAAAATCATATTTTTTAATTCGTTTTCTTTGTTAAAATATTGAATTGAATATATTTGCATATCATATTTCGTATCGGTCAAAATACCATTTAGTGTTTCATTTTGTAAATTATTATTATTATTATTATCTTTAAATAAAAAATCAATAAAATTCATGTACATTTTTCTGTCTAAACGATATTTGTGTTTACAACTTGTTGATACATTAAATATTTTTTTATTAAATATATAAGAACTACAAATCCAATTGAATATTTCATTATCATTTTTAAAACCATTTTTCCATTGTTGATAATTTAAATTTAAATATTTGCATATTTCTTCTGGTACGTCAATGAGTGTAATACTTTTATAATTCGAACTAAGAATTGTGTTTATTACATTTTTATCAAAATCGTCATGTGTTTCTGTTAATGGATTTTCAAAATTTTTATAACATTTTTTAATATCTTCATCAAATTGCACTATGTATTTTTTAATTGTTTCGCTGTTCAATTTGACAAATAAACCATCAAATCCAAATGACAAACAATAATAATGTGCAATTTGACCAATGATCATTCCTAAATCTCCATATGAAAAATACAGTTTTGCTGTTTCAAGATTTTCGCAACATATAAAATCAACTTGAACATATGTTTTATTAGTTGTTAAATTAAAATCATTATTTGTTAATTCATATGCAAATGAGCATACATTACCATTTTTAACTATTTCAATTGGATTAAAAATATTATTAATTAAATTTACAATATTGCTGTTGTTTGTTTTAAATTTATATAATATATCCAAATCACCAAAATCTTGTTTTTCACATCTATCAATTAAAAATTCGGTTTCAATATTTTTGTTATGTTTATGTACTTTTTCATAAATATCTATTTTAATTTTGTTATATGTTTGCAAATTAATTCTTGATGCAATTACTTTTTTAAGTGCATGACCACCCATGATTATTTGTATATAAAATTATTTATTATAAAATATATTCAATAAAATGATTTTATCAATTTTTATTTTTAATAAATACAATGTAACAAATATTAATTATTTAAAAAAATATAAAAATATAAAAATAAAAAACATTAAGCATTTCTTTTAATTACGTTTTGTGCATTTAAATTAACGCGTTTTTTATAATAAATGATTTCACCAATTGACATTAAATTTTGTTCAAAATTTTCATAATTATTGTCAATACCGAGAATTGTCATAATTCTTACATATTTAGATATTTGTTTTAAAAATTTTTGATAATCATACGTCGTTTTAATTTTTACACAAAATGTTTCGCACGAATAATACATATTTTTATGTTCGCAATGTTCACCATTATCAATATAACTAATAATTTGTTCATCTGTCCAATCTTTTTCAAAACAAGACCATGAAAATGTGTATTCATTTTTTATTTCTTGTATTTTGTTGAATGAATATGTATAATATGAATATAATGATGTTGTATCATCATTATCAATAAAAAGTTTATTGGCATCAAACATGTTTAATTATGTTTGATATGTTAGTTGGTTAATTGGTTATGTTATGTTTTATATATCAGTCAATTACATATTCAATTTTTTTATAAAAATACTTATTTACGCATTTCTTCTGTTGTTAATTTTTACAAAATTTTTTGCTTCTGGATTAACATGTTTTATATGATAAATAATTTCGCCAATTGACAATAAATTACATTCAAGATTTTTATAATGATTTTTATCATCAAGTATTTTTAAAATTTGTAAATATTTGAAAAATTGGCTCTCAAAATCTATAAAATTTATGATTGTTGTTTTAATTTTTACACAAAATATTTCTCTTGAATGATATATATTTTTTTCTTCACTATTTTCTTCAAAATCAATCAGTTGTTCATTTGTCCAGTTTTTGTTAAAAAGATGTGTTTTTAACACATAATAATTTTTTTGTTCTTGTGTTACATAAAAGCTATATGTATGATATATTGGTATTTCGTCGTTATTGTTAATAAAAAGTTCGTTAATACTGAACAGATTTTTAATTATGTTTAATTGCATTTTATGTATTTAGATAGATAATTATTTATTCAATTTTTATATTTTACAAATCGCAAAATTTACATTTATTACAAACATTGTTAAAACATAAATATTTTCGATTAAGATAATCATAACATCGTCTTTTATAACAAATAAAACAATAACTTAATATGTTAAATTCATTGTTATTTTTACGACACAAATGGCATATTCTTTTGTTGCAACCATCACATTTATTTGTTCTTTTTCCACAAGCACATTTAAAATGTCTAAATTTTGTGTATAAACTTTTTGGCATATAATTATTTATATGATGTGTTACTGTTGTTAAAATAATTATTTAAATAAATTATAATATTATATTTTATAATATGTCATTACCAATAGTACAAATATACCAATCAAATATTTATGATCGTTATTTGAACCTTAAAAATTCAAATAAAACAGAATACGATAACTATGACTTAGCTAAAATTTTTGAATATTTCACATGTATAAAATTAACTGAAGAATCAAAAACAAATTTTTATGAATATAGCGATATTGATCCTGAATTTAAAGAAATAAATAAGATGTCAAAATCGGACACAGGCATAGATTGTTCGAATTTAACAGATACAATTGTTCAGTGCAAACTGAGAACAAATAATTTAACGTGGAAAGAATGTTCTACATTTTTTGCGAGTCAAAATATGTTTGATAAAATATTAAATCAAACAGTCATCAAATGGAAAAAATTAATTATTGCTAGAAATGAAGAATGTTCATTATCCAATAATTTATTAGATAAAAATGAATTATTTATTGACAAAACATATAATAAACAAGAACTGTTAAATTTTTGTGAAAATTTATGTCAAAATCCACCAATAAAATTGGCTAATAAACAAATTGAAAATAAAAAATTTGAGTTAAGAGATTATCAAATTGAATGTGTTGATTTAATTAAAAACAGCAAAAAAAATGTTGTTATTTCTTTACCAACTGGCACAGGTAAAAATACAATAATTATTCATTCTTTTGAAGACGATAGAAAATATTTAATACTTGTTCCTAGAATTATTTTAATGGAACAATTAAAAGAAGAAATCATTAAACTTAAACCAAAATTAAAAAATCAAATACAATTTATTGGAGATTTAAATAATGTGTTTAATATTGATAAAAATATTACAATTTGTGTTTTTAACAGTGTTAATATCATTACAGATCATTTTCATTTATTTGCAAAAATTTATATTGATGAAGCACATCATATTTATAAACCTGAAATTTATTATAATGATGATGACAACAATATTGACGATGATTGCTTAGTTGGTTCTAATGATGTTGATAGCAATATTGATGATAATTGCTCAGTTGATTCTAATGATTATTCATCTGATGTAAATGATTCTAACAATTTTAACGAATCAATTAATTTTGATGAAGATTTAAAAGATGCTAAAAAATACATGTCAACAATCACGAATTTAACAAAATACAACAACAATGTATATTTATCAGCAACAATTGACAAGATAGATGATTTTGACTATTATTCAAAAGATATCAGAGAGATGATTAATTTAAAACATTTGTGTGATTACACAATTCAAATACCGATATTTTCTGATGATCCGACAAACACAAATATTTGTAAACATTTAATACAAAATTATCAAAACATTATTATTTATTGTAACACACAAAAAGAAGGAATTGCAATAAATAATTTATTAAATAATTTACAAAATAATATTTCAGAATATATTGATTGCGACACACCAAAAATTAAAAGAAATAAAATTATTAATAAATATAAAGAAGGTAAATTATCGTTTTTAGTTAATGTACGAATATTAGTTGAAGGTTTTGATGCACCAATAACTAAAGGTGTATGTTTTTTACATTTACCAAGTAATAAAACAATTGCAAATGTTATTTTACCTTTTTCATCTATGAGTGATGAAAATTCAATCTGTAATTTTTTAAAAATAATTGCTTTAAATGACAGTAG
>OBEQ011109193.1_pt1 | contig 13229 bp, 6 predicted proteins | sample 1670901 | NCBI WGS metagenome assembly OBEQ01 (sample SAMEA104232315, study PRJEB22302) | groundwater metagenome | biome: forest; feature: aquifer; material: groundwater | place: USA | collected 2011-08-07 | depth 5.4 m
GTTGCTTTTTGTGGTGCCTTAGAACGCAATTTATTACTTGTGGAATTTATTGAAATTGTCGTAAAAGATGCCTACATCACACATATGGAAAAGTTAGAAACTTATCATTGGTCGGACTTCGTATATGAACGCGGGAATCGCGATGGGGCTTTATTGGATTGGAAGGAAAGCACCATCAACAGAATGGGCCGCACAGTGTTTAGTATGCTGGCTGAGGTGGGCTATCTCAATAATACCCGCAATAAGAAACTTCAAAATGTATTGATTCGACCAGAAGTCAAAGCCCTTTTGAAAAATAATGCTAAACAACGCTTACTCGCCTGTGTGGATATCAAATCATGAATCAGCGATTACAAGAAAGACTCAACCAGATACGTGAAAAAATACTATCTGATGACTTCTTGAAGAAGCAGGGACTAGGCGGCGATATTTGCTTTTGGATTTTTGATTATGCCCCAGAAGACGAGCTTCAGGTGCGCGAGTATGTAGACTTCTTGCTGCAAGACCTCGAAAAAAAGAGTAGACATTTAGACATTGCCAACATCAACTTATTACAAGGTATGGTTGATTACTTGAAAGATAGAGATTTACTCGATCGGGTGATAGAGCAGCAGAAAAAGAAAGGTGATGATGCCTTACTAAAAGCATTACGCGGACCACTGCATACCGATAAGTTTTCGCCGTTTCTGATGAAACATAACAATATTGAAAATCAAGATATAGTTTTCATCACAGGGGTTGGTTCTGTATGGCCACTCATCCGTACCCATAACATACTGAACAGCCTTCACTCTCTTCTAGGGCATAAACCCGTCATTTTGTTTTATCCTGGCGAATATACAGGTCAATCCTTGAGTCTATTTAATCGCCTTCCCAGCAATCCCTATTACCGCGCTTTTAAGTTAGTTGCTCAATAAGGAGAATATAAAAAATGAGTATCAAAGAACTGTTTTTAAAAGATGTTGCGCGGCCCATCAATGGCGTGGTGAAAGCAGACCAGAATGACAACGCTACCGTGTTTCAAGAACTTGATGAATACGTTGTCACTAATGAATTGGATAGACATTTTAGAGACTTTTTCGAGGCCTATAGCACAGATATTAGCGACCCATCTATCGCTGGCAAAGTGGGGGTTTGGATTTCAGGGTTCTTTGGATCAGGTAAATCTCACTTTCTTAAAATTCTGTCTTATATATTAGCGAACAAAGTAGTAGTAGACAGCCAGGGCAATCGTAAACAAGCAGTTCAGTTTTTTGATGCAGAAAAAGTAAGAGATGGGATGACCAGGGCAAACATCGACAAAGCAGTCAGCAACCCGACGGATGCCATCCTTTTTAATATTGACAGTAAAGCCAGCTCCAATGATGACGGCAACCCAATACTAAATGTGTTTCTCAGGGTCTTTAATGAGCATCAAGGCTTCAGTGGAGACCATCCTCATGTGGCACATATGGAACGACACTTGGCGAAACGGGGCGTCTATAAGAAATTCATAGAAGCATTTAAAGAATCCAGTGGGATGGAATGGAGAAAAGAGCGTGATGGGTTTCATTTCTACCAAGACGACATCGAAAAGGCAGTATCGATAGTTCTTGATTTATCCCCGGATGCTGCGCACAAATGGTTTGAAGAGTCTGAAGACACGTTCAGTGTCTCTGTTGAAAACTTCTGTCACTGGGTAAAAGAATATCTAGATAATATGAGCCCTAACCACAGAATGCTATTTCTCGTGGATGAGGTCGGTCAGTTTATTGGTAGCGATACCAAGCTGATGCTGACTTTACAAACGATCACAGAGAATCTAGGCACCATTTGTAAAGGCCGTGCATGGATCGTAGTGACCTCCCAGGCCGATATGGATGCCGTATTAGGCGAACTGTCAGCTTCAAAAGCGAATGACTTTTCAAAAATTGCTGGTCGTTTCAAAACACGATTGTCATTATCAAGCTCCAACACCGACGAAGTCATTCAAAAGCGTCTATTGAAGAAAACGCCCGAAGCAGCCGCGGAACTCAGCGCGGTATTCGATAAAAAAGGTGATATATTAAAAAACCAAATCATGTTTGATCGTTCCGGGCCAACGCTCAAAAATTTTGATGGGCCAACAAGCTTTATCAACAATTATCCGTTCGCCCCTTATCATTTCCAGCTAGTCCAAAAAGTCTTTGAAGAGATTCGTAAAGTAGGCGCAACTGGCGCTCACTTAGCCTATGGTGAACGGTCTATGCTGGATGCCTTCCAATTGGCAGCGAAGGACATTTCCGACAAGCCTATTGGCGCAATGGTGCCAATGCATCAGTTCTACCGCGCAGTAGAAGGTTTTCTAGATACAGCCGTTAAACGCACCATTGATCAAGCGACAGAAAACCCCATTTTTGATAGCGTCGATGTAAAACTTTTGCGAACTTTGTTTATGATCCGTTATGTCGATCTCGTTAAAGGGACACTCGACAACTTGGTCACCCTATCCATTGAAGAAATCGATCAAGATAAATTAGCATCAAGAAAGCAAATAGAATCCAGTCTTCAACGTCTTGAAAAAGAAAGTTTGATTACACGTAACGGCGATGAATTTTTGTTTCTTACTAACGAAGAGCGCGATATTACACGTAAAATCAAAGCTACCAATATTGAAAGCTCAGAAGAAAATGAAGCGCTATCCAATCTTATCTACAAAGACATTCTCAATGACAGAAACAGATATCGCTACCCGGTTAACAAAATGGACTACAGTATTGGCCGATATGTCGATGGCCATACCCTTGAAGGCCGCTATGACAGTGATTTGCGAGTAGAAGTGATATCACCATTGGATGTCGATTACTCTCTCTATTCAGAGGGTAGATGCATCACTAAAAGTACGGAAGGAGAAGGTTCCGTCTTAATTAAACTTCCCGATGAACGCGGCTTCTTCGCAGAACTTGGAACCTGGCTCAGAACCGATAAGTATATTCGCCTTAACTATGATAGATCTCAGGCAGATATGGCTAAAATTCTTGATGATCGTGGGAGAGAAAACCAGGAGCGTAGAAAACGCCAACGCGTACAAATTGAAGATATGCTGTTGAGGTCGGATGTATATTGTCTTGGTCAGCATCGTAATATTAAAAATAGTAGCGTTTCTGGCCTGTATGACGATGCTTGTCTGTACTTATTAGAAAACACATACAGCAAACTAACTTATCTAAAAGTGCTACAGTCTGATCCTTGGCGCGAATTAAATGCCATATTAACAGTTGATGATATCGGTCAAATGGGCCTATCACTCGATGGCGAACAGGGCAACCCAAAAGCAATTAAGGATGTTGAGCAATATATAGAGCTCAAAGGAAGTGGCAATGACCGAACAATGGTGTCAGAGATTGTAGACCGATTCAGTAAGCGTCCCTACGGTTGGCCGGAAGCTGAAATCATTTTGATCTTGGGTCGCTTAGCAGCGACCAATAGTATTACCTTTCAACTCAGCGGTGGGCCATTACCCACCAAAAATGCGCATGAACCACTACAAAATTCCCGTCGACGCCGTGATGTCTCGGTTCTAAAAAAACGTCAGACTGATGAAGCAGTACTTAAGCAAGCCAGAAATTTAACCCAAAGTCTGTTCTCGGCAATGGGGCCGTCAACTGAAAAAGAATTATTTGCATACTATCGAGAACACTTTAATGAATGGCTCAATAATCTAAAAAGTTACAAAAGCAAAACCGACGTCAGGCGATTCCCTGGAAAAAAAGTTATCGAATCCGCCATTTTGGCATTGGGTAGAGCCTTAAACAATAACGATAGCTTTGATTTTTTTAAGTCAGTGGTAGGCAACAAAGCTGATTATCAGGATCTCGAAGAAGACTACAGGGATATTCACGAATTTTTTACCAATCAGCTATCAACTTGGCAGCAGTTACAAACTGCACTAGAGAACTTTGATAAAAATAAACAAGCGCTGGAAAAGGACGAAAAAGCCAACAAAGCATTAGCCGAGTTGCGTAGCATAGAAAGGGCAGAAGCTCCCTACGCCAATTTACATAAAGTTGCAGGCATGATCAGCACTGTCAAAAGTGTTAATGACGCATTACTGCAAGAAAAGCGCGAATATGCCATTGCTCGAGTTGATGAGAGAATCAAGCAATTACAAGGAGAAATTGAGAACAGCGGCATGGGTTCTGCAGATTTAAGCAATCGCTTGTTATACCCGTTACAGCTCATTAAAGAAGATATTGCCAAGCAAACAAGCATCCCTCAAATTTTTATGTTGCAAACGGAAACAACAATTGAGCACTTTGACGATGGACTCTTTCAACTAGAAAAGGCGCTTACGGCTGAAGAAGAAAAACGGAAAAAGCAAACTGAGTCAGCAACAATGGAAATTGATGATACGGGCAAATCATCTGAGACCAAAGCACCTGAGCTAACAAAACCTTTAATCAAACCCAAGCCAGTTGTAGAAGTGTCTGTTGGTACAATATTTAGTGCTGTCAGTCCGAGAGCTTATCTGGAATCCCAAGAAGAAGTTGACCAATTTATTGCAAAACTCAAGTCAATTTTGGAATCAGCTGTCGCTGAAGAAAAGCGTGTTCGTATAAGGTTTTAGGAAGCAAATAGATGAATACTAACAACGTCAAAAAATACGCCCCAAAGGCGAGAAGAGACTTTATCGCAGCCATACAAAAACAGGCTACCAAATATGGGGTAACCGCAAAGAAGATCCACCCAGTAGAAGTCAAAGGTGACGTTGCTCTAGTTAATGGCACGCCATTTCCGTCAAAGCTTGCGCCTAAGATAGAAAAACTGTCAGCCAAAGTGAAGGCAAAAGGTTATCAGCAAACTATGGAACAGGTGGCCTATTCCTGGTTTAACCGGTTGGTGGCCATTCGTTATATGGAACTGCATGGCTATTTGGATCATGGTCGCCGCATATTATCGCATCCAGATCATGCCACTGGTTTTCAGATTCTCGAAGAATGTACTGACATCACTTATGGGCAAGGCGGGCAGCTACCGCATATAAGTCGAGATAAAGTCGTTGAACTCAAGCTGGATGGCACTAAAGACGAAGAGCTTTATCGAGAGTTACTATTGGCACAATGCCATGCGTTGAGTAAAGCCATGCCATTTCTATTTGAGAATGTCGACGATGAAACAGAGCTCTTACTACCTGAAAACCTAACCAAGACAGATTCACTAATTAATGATCTAGTTACAGTGATACCCGAAGAGGACTGGGAACACGTTGAAATCGTTGGTTGGCTTTATCAATTCTATATTTCTGAAAGGAAAGATGAAGTGATCGGCAAGGTCGTCAAAAGCGAGGATATACCCGCAGCTACACAGCTTTTTACTCCAAATTGGATTGTGAAGTATTTGGTACAAAACTCAGTAGGCCGCCAATGGGTACAATCCTATCCCGATTCAGCGATAAAGTCAGAGATGGAATATTACATCGAGCCTGCTAAACAAGCGTCGGAAGTGCAAACACAGCTAGATGCTATCACACCAAAAGACATTGACCCGCTAACTATAAAGATTTTAGATCCTGCATGTGGTTCCGGACATATCTTGGTGGAAGCTTACAGAATATTAAAAGCTATCTATGAAGAGAGAGGTTTTCGCTCGCGTGATATTCCGCAATTGATTTTGGAAAACAATATATTCGGCATCGATATTGATGATCGCTCTGCACAACTCGCAGGTTTTGCCTTGATGATGTTGGCTCGTGAGGATGACCGCCATATTTTTGCTAAAAACATAAGATTTAATATTCTGTCTATTCAGGAAACAAAACATCTCGAGCTGGAAAGCATCTGGCGTGATGCCGAATTGCCAGATGATGACACTTACAAGTTGGCACAGGATATTTGGCAGAAGTTCGAATTGGGTAAAACCCTTGGTTCAATGATTGACGTTCGGAATGAGTATGAAGGGCAATTAGAAGCTTTATTAAAAAAGCTCTCGGAGCTTGAGGAGGCAGGGGAGTTTTTACAGAGACCAGCAGTAAAAACATTAACACCAATCATTCATCAGGCATATCTATTGAGTAAACGGTATGATGCCGTGGTAGCCAATCCGCCTTATATGAACACAATGTTTCCGGCTTTAAAATCATTTGTCTCTCAATTTCATCCTGACGCAAAACCTGATTTATTTTCAGTTTTTATCGAAAGATGTGGTCAGTTAACGGCAAAATATGGTTACGTATCTATGATAACTATGCAGAGCTGGCTGTTTCTATCATCTTTCATAAAACTCAGAGAAAAGATAATTAAAGGATCAACAATCGAAAGCCTTGTTCAAATAGGATATAACACCTTTCCTTCAATGAATTCGAAAATTGCTCAAGGAGTATCTTTCACTATACGCAATATCCCCATTCCCGGCTTTCTTGGCAATTATTATAATCTCAATATTGGTGCTAAGCAGTCTGCTAATAAAGAATTAATATTCAGAGAGCACCTTGCCACACCTCATATACGGGATCAGTTAGTGTTTTTGGATATACCGAGTTGTCCTTTCGCTTATTGGATTGATCCCATATTCTATAAACTTTTCAAACATGAAAACCTTTTGTCCCATTATTTTTTTTCGGATGGGTTAACTAAAACAGGCGATAATGAGATCTATTTGAGATACTGGTGGGAGGTAGATCTGTGTGACTTTCACAATAAGGAAAAATATATTTCGTGTGTGAAGGGGGGTGATTTAAGGCATTTTTATGGAAATGATGAATATATTATCCGATGGGAACCTACCATCCGAGAACACTTTAGAAAAGACAAAGTCGCAAGAATAACTCCGAAATACTTATGGAATAAAGAGGGGATTACTTGGAGTAAAATAACATCCTCTGTTCCATCATTTCGCTTAATGGAGTCAGGTTTAATTGCTGAAACCGTTGGACCAGCCATTTTTCCAAAAGAAGGCGCCTGTCTGTATTCAGCACTTGGAATGTTAAACTCATGCTTCGCTGAATATTTGCTTCCAATTCTTAACCCAACTGTAAGCTTACAAAGCAATGATGTTCTTAGGTTACCTTTTCCGGAAGTACTTAAATCTAGAGAACTAGAAGATCTATCTATTCAACTAAAAGAAATCTATGAGAGAGATTGGAAAAGCCTCGAAATATCGAAAGATTTTGATGGGTTTAGTGCGGAAGTAAACTACGAGAAAGACATAGAAGAATTTCTAAATTCATATGCTAATGGGTGGGCTGCAATAACAGATAAAGCCATTAAACTACAGGCAGAAAGTAATCGCTTTATAACGAGTTCTTTAGGGCTAGATCATATATTATGTTTTAACAATAATTTTGAAAAGATCAGTTTAAAAAGAAAGTTGTTGGCTGCTAATAAAAGAGATTTTATTCATTCTGTTATACCAGAGTTTCTTAGTTTTTCCATTGGATGCATAATGGGGCGATATTCTTTAGATAGAGAAGGTCTGGTTTATGCTCATTCAAATAATGAAGGCTTCGCTGAGCTTAAATTTGATGGAGCCTACCGAACTTTTCCAGCTGATGATGACGGCATCATCCCATTAACCGATCAGGAGTGGTTCCCTGACGATGCAACGAACCGATTCCGTGAATTTGTGGGTACTGTTTGGGGCGAAGAAAAATTACAAAAGAATCTAGATTTCATCGCAGAAAGCCTCTGCTTACATGCAATTAAATCCAAAAAAGGGGAAAGCAGTCTCGATTGTATTCGACGATATCTGTCAACTCAGTACTATAAAGATCATTTAAAAACATACAAAAAACGCCCGATATATTGGTTATTCAGCTCAGGTAAATTAAAATCATTTGAATGCCTAGTATACCTTCATCGCTACAACGAGGGCACTCTTGCACGTATGCGTACCGAGTACGTGATTCCACTCAGCACAAAATTAACTTCGCACGTTGAAAAGCTTGAAAATGACAAAGAATCCAGCTCATCAGCCGCAGAGGCCAGCAAATTAAAAAAAGAAATTGAATCGCTATATAAACAGCAAGCCGAGCTTGCGAGATTTGATGAAAAACTCAAACATTTCGCCGACCGACGCATCAAACTTGATCTTGATGACGGTGTGAAATTTAACTACGGAAAGTTTGGTGACTTGCTTGCTGACGTAAACACCATTCACGGTGGGAATTCAGGGACAATCAAATGATAAAATATATATGGATTGATAATTTTAAATCTTTGGTAGATTTTGAATTAACGCCTGCCAAATTTACATGTCTTGTGGGATTGAATGGAGCGGGGAAATCAACCGTGCTTCAAGCGATGGATTTTATTTCACAGTTAATGATTGGCGATATAGATGAATGGCTTAAACAACGCCAGTGGGATAGTGCGGATATTAACTCAAAGCTTACATCAAAGAGTAATATTGATTTCAAAATCGTTGTTGATCATAGAACTTTTGGAGAGATCACTTGGAGTGGAAGCATCAATCGCAAAACGCTGAGTTGTACAAGAGAGCGAGTTGAGAGAAAAGAAATTAATTATCTAAAAGTTGATGATGGTCATTGTAGTATCAAGAAATCGACTGTCACTTTAGATTCCGCTGATAAAGGTGTAGACCTTTTAAATTTCGATTCTTCGATTGAACGATTTCCAATAATGTTTGAATATCAGGGTTCTATTTTGTCTCAGCTTAAGGAGAATCAAACCAATCCGGTAGTCAATACTTTGAAAGAATTAATGCTAAATATCCGTTCTCTCGATTTGCTATCACCAGAATTACTACGAAGTAGAACTAAGTCTGCGGATGGAAAGCTGGGCTTAGGCGGTCAAAAACTCTCGGCTTTTATTCATGAATCCGGGAAGTCTGTAAAAATGAAGCTTAAGAATGATTTGTCTCAAGTCTATAAGCAACTTGAGCGAGTTGATACTCGTTCATTGAGATCTGGCTGGAAACAATTGGAAATTATCGAGCGCTTTGGAGACCAATTACTAAAAACGACTGGGCGCCATCTAAATGATGGAATGTTGCGGTTGATCGCAGTTCTAGCTCAGTTAGAAAGCGAAAATGATTTTCTGTTATTCGATGAAATTGAAAATGGCATAAATCCAGAATTGATCGAGTATTTGATTGATCATTTGATTAATTCTTCTCATCAGATTTTGGTCACAACACACAGCCCTGTGATTTTAAACTATCTTGAGGACGATGTGGCAGTCAAAGGCATTGTCTATCTATATAAGAATACCCAAGGCTCTACTAAGTCGATCAATCTATTCGATATTCCTTCAATGAAGAAAAAGCTGAAATTTATGGGGCCTGGGGAGGTATTTGTCGATACTGATTTAACAAATCTCTCCAAAGAAATAGCCGAATTGCGATAGAAGGAGCTGGGATGTGCATTTGTTATTAAGTGGTGAAGGTTCCAGTGATATTGGCGCTTGCGAAAGTTCAGCAGACTCATGTGACAAAGAATCCTTTAAAGTAGGGCCAATGGCTTTGGTTATTGATCAGTTAGTAGAAGTGTTTCTTGGTTATGAGTTTTCACATATCGATAGTGGTTGTGCAACTTATGTTTCTGAATCCTTTCTGGCTGCAAATAGATTGCCTCCCACAAAGAAGTCAGTGAGCATGCCAGGGAAGAAGAAACCAAAGGAAACGAAATATTTTTACGAAAACGCGCGAGTGATGGCTCGCTATGCAAAACAAAAGGCGCTTGAATTAAACGATACTGTGATTGCGGTTTTGTTTCGTGATGGAGATGGGACTGCCTCTGCCGGCAGGGGGGAGTGGAGTCATAAAAAAGATTCTATGCATAAAGGTTTTGAAGTAGAGGTTTATGAGTTGGGTGTACCTATGATCCCGAAACCTAAATCTGAGGCCTGGTTACTTTGCGCAGTTAAGGACAATCCCTATCAAGGTTGTGAAAAACTTGAAAATGAATCGGGTAACGACAATAGCGCTAACCCGCTTAAAGATCAGCTATCTGCTAGTCTCAACGGCAAAACCTCAACTAATAATCTAAATGACATGATTAGAAATCATTGCATAGATGTACAGAAAATTAGTATGCCATCTTTCGTTGAATTTAAACAATCTCTACAAGAAGCGATTACGAAGGCTTTGGCGACAGGGAGTAAGCAATGAATATTAGCCAGCTTAATGAAGGCCTAAATCAAGCTTTTCATCGAGAAGGCCATCGCATCGTATTTTGGTACGACCCAGATCGTGATTTTGAAGCTGAGTTAGATGATCTAGAGTTAGGTGATATCAACATACTGAATATGCAACATGAGTCGTTTTTAGGTATTAAGTTGAAATTGGAGCTAGAAGATTCCACCGGCAAGTATCTGCTCTATTTTCCGCTAGAAGAACCTGAAATTGAGGTGGACTGGCTGCTTGATATCAAACTGTATTCTCGCTCATTCTATGCTGACCGCATTTCAATTATTTTTAATGATTTGGGATTAACACAACACAGTCTTCGAGATCATTTGTCCAAACGTGAAAAGTTTTTCTCCAGTAAAGCACGTATGACTGCACTACATAAATGGATACAGCCCAACTTTAATGAAGTAGCGATCGATATGGCAATGATCGCGGTACTGGTTAAGGCTGAAGATCACACGCTTTCACAGATTCTTTTCGCAATAGCTCAAGAAACTGCTGATAAAGATAGTGGGCTAGAACACAATCCAAATTCAATTGAAGATCTGGAAAAGTACGAATTACTGAGTACGTTTATTTCTTCACTAAGCACTCAACTGTCCTACCCTGCAACGGAGGCAGAATTACTCGGCGAGCAAAAATTTGCGTTTGGCAGCTTCTTGATTCGCTTACTCATCACGGCCTTCTGTGAAAACGCTGGAGTTGTGCCTGACTGGGCGTCTCAATTAGTGATGCCTTCAGCCAAAGCACCTGTTCGAGCAATAACGTCACGTTGGCAAGATAGCTCAACTTATTACAGGGCGTTCGATAAGATTTCCGCATGGATTAGCGATGCGTTGCGGGTCGAAGACAAATTGTCTGATTTCGAACTAGATAGTCTAGTCCAGATGGCGACATTTGAAGCAGTCGAGAAGCAAATAATAGTTGCGATTTCAGATGCTATTCCACAGGCTGAAACTCGTGAGCTACATAAATTCGAAGAAATTATTAGTCATCGCCTTGATAGCTATTGGGCATCACGCCACAAGGTTGACGATACACGTAAACGGTATCGCACTATCTATACCGCATTATCAGCGGCTATTAAATTATTTAGCTTGCGACATATCCACAATACTGGCTTCCACTATACATCGTGTGAAGAATTTATCAGTGCCTACGAAGTGGAATTATATCAATTTGATATGGCCTATCGGCATTACAGCGAAGCTTCACAACGAGCGCATGTCAACATTCTAAAAGCCCTTGATGATACCGTGGAACACTGTTATGCCTATTGGTTCATGGACAACTTAGCAAAAAATTGGGGAGATTTGCTTACTAAGGAAGACCGGCTCTCGAATTGGCATCTGACAACGATGCCCAATCAATATAATTTTTACCGCAACTCAGTTGAGCCATTATTGGATAAGGCAAAGAACAAGCGAGTTATGGTCATTATCTCTGATGCTTTTCGATATGAAGCGGCAGTGGAACTCAAAGAGAGAATTAACGAAAAGCGTTACAGTAGAGCAACACTAAGTACTCAGCTAGGAGTGGTGCCAAGCTACACAACGCTGGGCATGGCCTCATTGCTACCTCATAAAATAATGGAGTATCGCGACAGTTCTAATGAGGATGTCGTTTTTATTGATGGCCAATCAACCCAAAGTACAGTATCAAGGAATAAAATACTTAGTTCCCACCAAGGAATGGCAATTACCTCTGAGACTCTTATAGGATGGTCGAAGGATCAGGGACGCGATGCTTTAAAGGATCAGCAGTTAATTTATGTATTTCACAATATTGTTGATATCACAGGGGATTCGGCATCTAGTGAGGCTAGAACCTTTAGTGCAGTCGAAGATGCCATTGAAGAGCTATCCGAGCTCGTGAAAAAAGTATTAATGCAATTTAATACCTCAACGGTGATTGTCACGGCCGACCATGGGTTTTTATTTCAGCAAAGTAAACTTGAAGAAATAGATAGAACTAATCTTGCAGAGAAGCCAACCAATGTAATCAAGAGTAAAAAACGTTACGTGATTGGGCACAGTTTATCGCAGCCTAAAGATGCACTTTACGGCTCTACTAAGAACACAGCAAATACCGAATCAGATACTAAGTTCTGGGTTCCTAAAGGCGCTAATCGCTTTCACTTTGTCGGGGGCGCCCGCTTTGTTCACGGCGGAGTGATGCCCCAAGAAATTGTTGTCCCAGTATTGACCGCGGTATCGTTGCGTGGTGATGAAGCGAAGAAAAGAACGAAGCGAAAGGTGGGAGTTATCTCTGCTAAATCAACATTGAAAATGGTAAACAACATTCAGAGTTTTGATTTATTGCAAACCGACGCGGTAAGTGAAAAGACGTTACCAATCACCATATCGGTGGGTATCTATAGTGGGGATCAATTGGTATCGAGCGAGGAGGTCATTACCTTCGACAGTGAATCTGACAAAATGAATGAAAGAGTTAAAAAAATCAGGCTCTCGTTAGCTGGCTCCGATTATGATCGAAAGAAAGATTATTTTTTGGTGCTAAAAGACAAAGATCTGAATACACCGCTTGAGCGCTATAAGGTCACCATTGACTTAGCTTTCACTGATGACTTTTTTTAAAAACTATTATTAAGTATTTAGCCTGGTATATGTTTATGGAAATGAATACAGATCAAGATCTCGATCAGCTTTTAAATGCGAACTTTGGAGGTAGGGTTGTCAGAAAGGATCTAACAAAACTTATCAAGGAAGGAGCAAATGTACCGGTCTATGTACTGGAATATCTATTAGGCATGTACTGCGCTTCGGATGATGATGAGGTCATTCAAACAGGCTTAAAAAATGTAAAAACCATTTTGGCAGAAAATTATGTTCGCCCTGATGAAGCGGAAAAAATTAAATCACTCGTCCGTGAGCGTGGCACCTATAAAGTCATTGATAGAGTGACAGTAAAACTAAACGAAAGGCAGGATAAGTACGAAGCAAGTTTTAGCAATCTTGGTATTAGAGATGCTGATATTAGTGCTGGTATCGTTAAGGAATATGAAAAGTTGCTCGTCGGTGGTATTTGGGTGATAGCAACGCTAAATTATTACCACGAAGAAGGGCAGAAGGGCTCTCCCTTTGGCGTCACCCTTTTAAAGCCCA
>OBEQ011646348.1_pt1 | contig 13227 bp, 10 predicted proteins | sample 1670901 | NCBI WGS metagenome assembly OBEQ01 (sample SAMEA104232315, study PRJEB22302) | groundwater metagenome | biome: forest; feature: aquifer; material: groundwater | place: USA | collected 2011-08-07 | depth 5.4 m
AACGCTCCCCCGACCCTTTAAAGTCGAAACGGAATCCCGCCAGCCGCGCGGCGGCGCTTGTAGTTTCTTTGCTTGCTGTCTCACGAGACGCGCCGGCCGCTGAAACCTTGTTCTGTACCGTCGAAGCGGGTTTTTCACCTTTTGGCAGATTAAATAATTGCATTGTCTGGCTTAAGCCTTGTCCAATGGCTTTCCCATAATCAATGCCCGCCAACCGCGCGCCTGTTATTTCCTGTTTTTTAAGAGACGCTGAAATAGCGTTTTCCGCTGCTTCGAACTCTACCGAGGAGATTGCTTCGGCCGCCTGCGGCGGCCTCGCAATGACATGTTGACCGTTTGGCCCAATGAAAAAAGACTGATCTTGATTAAATCCGGTCGCAGCCAATCCATCGCTTTGGACATGGTTGGGAAATGACGCAAAAAATTCCCGAGGCGCGTTGTCTTTCGGATCCTGCAATTTTATAAGCTCCGTGCCCCACATTGATTGGACGGGCGCAATATTTTTAAGAAAAGCAGGATTAACCTTCTGGCTTAAAAGGATCTCTTCGTACCGCTTTTGGTTGGTCTCCTGCGTGACCTGCGGGGTCAGGCATATATAGGAGATATTCTTGTCTTTCAACATGCGTTTGAGATTCGGCGTGTGGAAACCTCCTGTGATCAGTACAGCTTTTCTCCCCTCCGGCGTCACCCGCCCATTCTCGCTGTTCAACTTGACGAGCATATTCTCAACAAACTTCTGGTCTCTCGCGGTGGTGAGTTCATAAAATTCTTCCGACGCCTTGACAATGTCCTCATAGCCTTCCTCAAGAAACACGGCCCTTTCATAGTAACTCTTGAAATCCATGATCTTCTTGTTGAGGAAACCGGTGAGGTGGGTGATGTTGAAGTTTTCCGTTTCTTTTTTATAGGAAGCGTATTCGTCCGGCGTGAGCGTCAGATTGAAAAGTTTCTCAAAATGCCTTAAAACTTTTTCGCACTTGAGCAGCGTTTTTTCTTCGTCGGTCAGCGCGAGCTTCGAGAAGATCGCCGCCTCGAGAGAATCTTTTTCTTTGAGAATGGCTTTGGGATCGAGTTTCTTGGATTCTTTAAGATAAGAGAAATACTTGGAGAGATTGGGATACAACACGTCATTGCGAACGTGGTCCCCGCTGCTTTCTTGCGAAAGCAAGAAGCGGGGACGTGGTGAAGCAATCTCATCTTGGAAGGTCTGGGATTGTTTCGTCGCGCCTTCGGCGCTCCTCGCAATGACGCATTCCAAGAGAGCATAGAAGCCTTTGAGCTCTTTATGTTCGCCGCTTGTCAATTTCTTCGTCTCTTCGCTCGCCGAAAGTTCCAGAAGCTCTTTTTGAATATTTTCCGGCAAAGAAAGAATGGCGGCCTGCTGTTCTTTCGTGGCCGCCTTGAAATTGATCTCTTTTTCTTTGTCTTTTAAGGTCTTAAGCCCTTTGAGATCGGGATAGGCATCCAACGAAATGTCATGCATCTTCGCTTGATCGGCGAGAATGTCGAAATAATCTGTCAGAGATATTTCTTCCTTGAGAAACTTGGAATTTTTTTCTTCAAAAGCCAGGAGAAGCGGATTGTAGATCCGCGGCTTCAAGGTGTCCAGAGTCTGGCTGATTCTCTTGAGGTAATCCTGAAACTTGGACCTTTGCTTCACCACAAAACGGTAATTTTCAATGCCTTTGAGATAGAGGTTCAGGTCTTCCACGCCCCAAATAACAAAATTACGGTCGGAGGTCAGGTCGAGGTATTCCTCGCCATGGAGAAGGCCCCTATTCAGGAAGGAAGAGGCAATTTTTTGCCTGTCTTCCAAAGAGGCGTACTTTCTCAAGAAAGAAAGCGAGCTGTCGCCCACGCCCGCCTCGGCGAACACATATTTAATGCCCGTCATTCCCGCACGCTTTTCGGCGGGAATCGTACGATCCCCGACAGAAGCATTCGGGGATGACGTGTTTTGATTTTCATGTTTCAAAAGAATATCCAGCAATCTTGCAAGATTGAGCTGTCCTGAATTATTCGTGTGGGCGTCTTGAATAAGGTACACGATCTTGGACGCGGCCGGCGCCTGCCAGGCGTCTTCTATCGTCGCCACGGACGCGGGGATCTCGGGAAGCGTTTTCTTCGCCCACGCAAGCCAGTTCGTGGAGAAAGAAGGGTTGATATTAAATGGTTTTAGCTCGGGAGCGGCGAAAGAAAGTTCGTGAAAGAAAAAAGTGGCGACGAGCAAGGCGGATAAAACACGGATAAAACGAGAATAACGGGTCCCTTGTTTCATCATTTTTGGAATTTAAAATTACGTGAAGACAAATTTTTCATAATAAGATTTTCATAACAAGATATGGGAAGTCTACCTCACTGTTTTAGTTTTTACAAGATTTAATATAAACTTTTATTTAATCATATTTAAATCGTTTTAATTAATTCTAACCAATTTTAAAAAACAGGCCAATTGGGTGAACGAAAATCAGGAGTCATGTCGTCTATTTATGTAGGGGCGCAATTCATTGCGCCCCAACCACATCATGCACAAATATAACAAAACACGCCACAACCGCCAATCGACGCGTTTGCGAGGATACGATTATTCCCGAAATGGCGCATATTTCGTTACCCTATGCACCTATCAACGGGAATGTGTTTTGGGTGAAATTGTGCGCGGGGAAATGCGATTGAATGAAATTGGACAGGCCGTTTTGGAAACGTGGCAACAATTACCACGCTATTTTCCAAATATTCGGTTGGATGAATTTGTTGTCATGCCAAATCACGTGCATGGCATCGTCATAATTGATCGATCAATTGATAATCACCATGTAGGGGCGCAATTCATTGCGCCCAAAAATGAAAATGCGCCCAACCGTGAAAATATGTCCGATTGGGACAGCGTGACCACACGGGGCGTGATGAATCACGCCCCTACATTGGGTAATGTGATACGTGCATTCAAGGCGATGGCCGCTCGAAAAATACATTTGTCCGGATTTTCAAATCGAATGTGGCAACGAAATTATCATGACCATATCATCCGGAACGAAAAATCGTTGAATGAAATCAGGCGATATATCATATATAATCCAGCACGGTGGGATTTGGATCGCAATAACCCCAAAAACATCCGAGAATGAATTTCAATTGGGGCGTGATGAATCACGCCCCCACGCATAGGATTTTTAAAATTATCTGATATAATGTGCAAAAATAAGAGGATACATCATGGCCGAAAAACCGAGATTTTACGACGCGACGCTTACAAAAATAATTTCTCTGACCGATACCGTAAAGCATTTTGTGTTCGACTATCCGCCGGACGCGGACACCCGTTTCACGGCCGGTCAGTTCATGATGATCCATTTGGAGCGCGACGGCCAGCCGGTCAAAAAGCCTTACTCTATTGCCTCGTCCCCTTCTCTGAAAAATAAAATCGAGCTTTGCATCAAACGCGTGGAAAGCGGTTTTGTCTCTAATTATTTTTTCGGCTTGAAAGAAGGCGACGTGATCCATACCAGTCTCCCCTATGGGATTTTTACGGTGAGAGAGCCCTGGCAAGACAATCTGATTTTTGTCGGCACCGGTACCGGCATCGCGCCGCTTCGCGGGATGATTCAAAATCTTTATGAAAAAGGCTGCACGAAAAATATCTGGCTTATTTTCGGCAATCGTTACGAAACTGACATCCTTTATCTGGACGAGTGGCGCGAGCTCGAAAAACAGCACAAGAGCTTTCATTTTATTCCAACCGTGAGCCGCGGCAAAAACTGGACCGGGGAAACCGCTTATGTGCAGGAAGTCGTCAAACGCCTGTTCGCGCCCAGCGTAGGGGCGATTCATGAATCGCCCCTACACGATTTCTACGGCTGCGGACTCGTGCCGATGTGCCAGCAGCTCAAAACCGCGCTGATCAAAATGAACATCCCGAAAGAAAGAATACACTTCGAGCAATTCACGTAATACATTATTGTGCAATTGCCCCTTCCCCTGTAAAATAATCCTCTATGCACAAAATCAAAGCCGAACTGCAAAAACGAATCTTGGTGCTCGATGGCGCGATGGGCACGATGATTCAAAGCTACAAGCTCGACGAGCAGGGCTATCGCGGAAAACAGTTTAAGGATCATCCGAAAAGCCTGAAAGGCAACAACGATCTTCTATCCATCACCCAGCCAAATATTATCGAAGAGATTCACCGCGGCTACCTGAAAGCCGGCGCGGACATCCTCGAAACGAATACGTTTAATTCGACATCTATTTCAATGGGAGATTATGGGCTTGAGAAGGAAGTTTATAAATTAAACCTGGCGGCGGCGAAGCTTGCAAAAAAAATAGCGGATGAGTTCACAAAGAAAAAACCGGCCAAACCCCGCTTTGTCGCCGGGGCGATCGGACCCACAAACCGGACCGCTTCGCTTTCACCCGACGTCAACAACCCGGGGTTCAGGGCGGTTTCGTTTGATGACCTGGTGGAAGCTTATACGGAGCAAACGCGCGGGCTGATCGACGGAGGCGTGGACATTCTCCTGATTGAGACGGTCTTCGACACCCTCAATTGCAAGGCCGCGCTTTTTGCGATCCACCAATACTTCAAGAAAATCAAAAAGGAAATCCCCGTCATGGTCTCGGGCACCATCACGGACGCCAGCGGCCGGACACTTTCGGGCCAAACTCTCGAGGCTTTCTGGAATTCCATTTCTCACGCCGAGCTTTTATCCGTCGGCTTAAACTGCGCGCTCGGGGCAAAAGAGTTAAGACCTTACATCGAGGAATTGTCGAGAATCTGTCCCATTTTTATCAGCGCGCATCCGAACGCGGGACTCCCCAACCCATTTGGGGAATACGACGAATCTCCCGAAAGCATGGGCCGTGTTATCGAAGATTTTATCCAAAGCGGTTTCGTGAATATCATCGGCGGCTGCTGCGGTACAACGCCCGCGCACATCAAAAAAATCGCGGAGTTCGCCGCGAAAAGTAAACCGCGAAAACTCCCGACGGTCGAACCTTTTACGCGTCTAAGCGGACTTGAACCGCTCACCATCCGGCCTGACAGCCGTTTCATCAACATCGGCGAACGGACCAATGTCACCGGCTCACCAAAGTTCTCAAAACTCATCCTTTCGGAGGATTATGAAGGCGCTCTTTCAGTTGCAAAACAGCAAGTCGACGCCGGCGCGCAAATCATCGACATCAACCTGGACGAAGGCCTTTTAGATTCCGAGGCCGCGATGGTGAAATTTCTGCACCTCATCGCTTCGGAACCCAACATCACCAAAGTGCCGCTCATGATCGACTCTTCCAAATGGTCCGTGATCGAAGCAGGTTTAAAGTGCGTTCAAGGAAAATGCGTCGTTAATTCGATAAGCCTGAAAGAAGGCGAAGCTCTTTTCAGGGAACGCGCCCAGAAAATTAGAGAGTACGGCGCGGCGGTTGTGGTGATGGCCTTCGACGAAACGGGCCAGGCGGATACCGCCAAACGCAAATTTGAAATCTGCTCAAGGTCCTATAAAATTCTCACCGAGCAGGCCGGTTTTCCGCCCGAAGACATCATTTTTGATCCAAATATTCTGACTGTAGCCACGGGAATGGAAGAGCATAACAATTATGCCGTCGAATTTATCGAAGCTGCAAACATTATTAAAAAAACTCTTCCCCGCTGCCACGTCAGCGGCGGTGTGAGCAATATCTCATTTTCTTTCCGCGGAACCCAGCCGGTGCGCGAAGCGATGCATTCGGTTTTTTTGTTCCACGCGATCAAGGCCGGCATGGACATGGGCATCGTGAACGCCGGGCTCATCACGGTTTACGATGACATCCCGAAAGAGCTGCTCGGGCTCGTGGAAGACGTGATTTTAAACCGGCGCGCTGACGCGACGGAGAGGCTCCTCAAATTCGCTCAAAACTTGAAAACGGAGGAAAAGGCACCCGTCAGGAGTGAAGAATGGCGCGGCACTTCCGTGGAAGAACGTCTCGCCCACGCGCTGATTCACGGCCTCACGGACTATATTGAAAAAGACGTCGAAGAGGCGAGGCTCAAATACCCCAAACCGCTCGATGTCATCGAGGGCCCGCTCATGAACGGCATGAACATCGTCGGAGACCTTTTTGGATCGGGAAAAATGTTTCTGCCTCAGGTTGTGAAAAGCGCGCGCGTCATGAAAAAGGCCGTCGCAATCCTGACGCCTTACATTGAAAAAGAGAAAGAAAAATCCGGCAAACACTCGGCAGGGAAGATTCTTCTGGCCACGGTGAAAGGAGACGTCCACGACATTGGGAAGAACATCGTCGGCGTGGTCCTTGGCTGCAACAATTACGAGATCATCGACTTGGGCGTCATGACTCCCTGCGAAAAAATCCTCGCCGCCGCCCGCGCCGAAAACGCGGACATGATCGGCTTGAGCGGGCTTATCACGCCGTCGCTGGATGAGATGGCGCACGTCGCCAAAGAGATGACCCGCGAAGGCTTCACGATCCCGCTTCTCATCGGCGGCGCCACCACTTCCGTTACGCATACGGCCGTCCGGATAGCCCCGTGCTACACGGGCCCGGTCATTCACGTGCTGGACGCTTCGCGTTGTGTCGGCGTCGTGGGCCGGCTCATGTCCGCCGGCATGAAGGAAAAATTTGTCCAGGAAAAAAAAGCGGACTATATGAAAATAGTGATAGACAGGGAATTTTCGCACCCGCAGGCACGCTACGTAAAAATCGCGGAAGCCAGAAAAAATAAATTTGAAAGCGACTGGCTTAAAACAACGGCGCCCGCGCCCTCGTTTCTGGGAATTAAAGCGTTTGATGATTACCCGCTCGAAGAAATCGCCAAAAAAATCGACTGGTCGCCGTTTTTCCACACCTGGGAGCTTCGCGGCCGCTATCCGCATATTTTTCAAGATGAAAAAACCGGCGAAGCGGCCAAAAAATTATTCGATGACGCTCAAAAAATCCTTAACGAAATTATCTCGCAAAAACTTCTGACCGCCAAAGGCGTCATCGGCCTTTTCCCGGCTTCGAGCGCCGGAGACGATATCGAAGTCTACACCGATGAAGGCCGCCAAAAACTCCTGGCGGTTTTCCATACGTTGAGGCAGCAAACCTTAAAATCCGGCGGAGACCGGAACTTTGCGCTGGCTGATTTCATTGCGCCCAAAGAAACGGGAATCAAAGACACCATCGGTGCGTTTGCCGTGACCGCGGGAATCCGTATCGAGCCCCTCTTAAGGAAATACGAAAAAGAACTCGATGATTATCACTCCATTATGGTGAAGGCTTTGGCGGACCGCCTCGCCGAGGCGTTCGCCGAAACAATGCATGAGCGGGTGCGAAAAGAATTCTGGGGCTACGCGAAAAACGAATCCTTGACCAACGAAGACCTGATCCGCGAAAAATACCGCGGCATCCGCCCGGCGCCCGGTTATCCGGCCTGCCCGGATCATACGGAAAAGAGGGTTTTATTTGACCTGCTCCATGCGGAAAGGTACGCCAAGATCACTCTCACTGAAAACTTTGCGATGTACCCGACTGCGTCGGTGAGCGGCCTTTACTTCGCGCACCCGCAGGCGCAGTATTTCTCGGTAGGGAAAATCGGGAAAGACCAGGCAGAGGATTATGCCCGGCGAAAAGACATGGATATCAAGACAGCGGAAAAGTGGCTTGCGCCGAATTTAAATTACGAAATTTAAAACAGACGCCCGCGGCGCTTAAAATCGTCAAAAAGCTTCTTCATGTCCCCGTCGGCGGCTTTTATGATCTGCCCGCCGGTAAAAATCAAGACAGAAAATTGCCATACGTCTTCTGCCCCGGCGATCAGGCCCGTATGCACGTTCTCCTCGCGTTCGAGCTTGGCGGAAAAATGTTCAATGGCCTTTGAAAGCCCGCCCTCATGAACATCGATCGAGTCGGTTTTATTGTTGTAACGCATCGAGGGGAATGACACGCCCCGCACCAGAAAAAAGCTCGTCAGGATATCCTGATTGATATCCATCTCTTCCTCAAAATCAAACCCTTCAAAATACGGCAGGTTGAACGGGAGGACAAGCGAAGGTTTTTCGACAATGATCTCCCCTTTCCGGACCACCGTGTCGCCCGTGTTTACCGAGGATTCGCTCAAAAGCAGGTAGGGAATATGGGTCGCCTCAAACGTATGAAGCGGCTGGACCCGCGGACGGATAATCTCGGTGCTTTTAAGCGCTTTCTCCCACGCTTCCTGTATGTTCATGGGTTCTCCCGTTTGAATTCAAGCCTCGGAGCGGACTTTCCTCCATCGGCAAAAAAAAACTTCAAGTCCTGCGTCAGTTTTTCAACGTTTAAACCTAAAGCCTCGGGCCTGTATTTATTCAGGTAAACAACCGACGTCCTGAATAAACCTAGCGCCCCGCTTAAAATTCCTCTTTCCAACTGATAAACTGCGGCGGCCGCTTGAATCACCCCTTTATAAAGATCGCGGTAAGGGTCGGCCGGGTCCGTTTCAAGCCAAAGGCTCTCAATCACTTCGTGGCATTCATAATAATCTTTTTTATTAAAAAGCTCAAGACCTTTGACAAAACGGATATCCGGCATGCGTTTAAAGCCGCCTTAAAGCGTCGAACCCGTAAAGTCCTGTTGAATGGCCGTCACTCCATACGATTTGAAGCGCGTATCGCCCGACCGGATGAATAGCAATGGCCCGAATATCGGGTGAAATTTTTTTCAAATCGAGCATTCTCTCGCCGCTGTTTTCATTGACACAGGAAGCGCAGGGACACATGAACCGGAGGTTCCGCGGATCATAAACATTTTCCGTGCCATCATTCCATTCGATACGGATCACGGCTTCGTTCGGCGACCCGATTTTCTTCGGAATTATTTTCGTTTGGCCTTGGGCCTTGAGAATGTCAATCTGTTCGGTCAAACTTCCGGCGATTTTCTTAAAACCCAGGCTGGCCGGACTTTCGGGATCATACAGCACAACCGGCTCACCTTTATCGGATGCCGTCCGAACCTGGGTTAAAAGCGGAATTTCCCCCAGAAAAGAAATGCCGAGAATTTTGGCGGCCCTTTTCGCGCCGCCCCTTCCGAAGATCTCCTCTTTCTCACCGCAGTGGCGGCACACATAGTGGCTCATGTTTTCAATGATGCCGATCACCGGCGTATTGAGTTTGCCGAACATCACAATCGCTTTCTGCGCCACATTCCACGCGACATCCTGCGGCGTGGAAACAATCACCGCGCCCGTGAGTGGAATCGTCTGACAAAGGCTGAGCTGTATGTCCCCTGTGCCCGGCGGCAGGTCTATGATCAGAGTGTCGAGCGTCCCCCATTCCACGATTCCCAAAAAATCCTGCACCATCTTATGAAGCATGGGCCCCCGCCAGATCACCGCCTCATTGGCCGGAACAAAAAACCCCATGGAAATAATTTTTACACCGAATTTTTCCACCGGGACAATGCGGTTATTCGGCAGGCCTTGCGGTTTTTCGTTCACACCCATGATCGTGGGAATGCTCGGGCCATAGACATCGGCGTCCATAAGCCCTACGCTGGCCCCGGATCGACTTAAAGCCACCGCAAGATTCGCGCTGACGGTGGATTTTCCGACGCCACCCTTGCCACTCGCTACAGCGATAATATTTTTGATGTTCGGCAATTGCATTATAGCTTCCAGCGTTTGTGAAACCAGCACCATTGCTCGGGGTGTTCCAGAACAAAAGATTCCAACACACGGTTATAATTTCTTGTATTCACCAGTATCTCTTGATCGGAGTCGGGATGCTCAATCCATTCCAAAGGCTTGTAAAATTTCATCACATGCATTCCATCGTTCCTCTTAAAACAACGGGTCGGAACAACCGGCGCGTCGGTCGTTCGCGCGATCACCGCCAAGCTTTTGAACGTGCCCGCTTTTTTTCCGAAGAAATCGACGGCCACGCCGTCTTTTTCAAGCATTGCGTGCTGGTCCATGATAAAAGTGACCGCGTCATTATTCGCCAGGCATTCCAGAACCCTGGGCAGCGAATTATTTTTTGGGATCACATCCAGACCGGCGGCATAAAAACGCCCGAAAAGAATTCGCTCAAGAGTTTTGTTGGAAAGACTGCGTCTTAAAATATGGAATCTTCCGTGAAACTCTTTAAAATTGAGCATCCCCCCGACAGGCGCGAATTCCCAGTTCCCAAAATGGCCGGTTAAAAGCAAAACTCCTTTCCCTTTGGAAGCCGCCGCACGCACATGGTCTTCACCAACAACCGTGACTTTTTTTCGGATGGCTTCAGGACTCATGAAAACCATAAAAAAATTCTCCGCGCAGCCTTTAAAAGAATGGGCGTAAAAGTTTTGCGCCAGTTTCTTGAGCTTATCTTCCGAAAGCCGGTCCCCAAAAACAAGCTTCATGTTTCGAAGCACCGTAGCACGTCGAAACGGCAGAAAGGTGTAAACAAGTCTTCCCAAAACGGAAGATTGCGGGACGGGTATCCCGGGCCGGCAGGTTAATTGCGAAAAATCAGCGGCTGTTGAATCCATGAAGACCTAGATTAAGTCTCCGGACATAGGTTGTCAAGATGCAATAAACCCGCTGAAATTTTAATTGAAAACTCACGCCATTTAAGGTATTATGCATGCATAGGAAATTCGATGTTAAGCAAAAATCTAACTCTCAACGCACTCTCGACGAAGCATGCGGCAAAAACCGTATGGCGGGGATATTTTATGCCTTGTCATACCCGCATTTCGATGCGAAGCGGTGGTGGGTTGGAAGGAGATTTGAGCTAACAGAGTAATCCGGCAAATAAAATTCTTCAAACCCATTACCTTTCGAGGTAGTGGGTTTTTTATTTAAGTGAGCGCGGGACTTGCGCAACTGCAAGGAGCGCCAAGTCTCTCGCGCGAACTTATCCCGAGGAGGTCGCCCCGGCGACCGACGAGGGATCTAATAGAAAAGGAGGCGCTATGATGTTAAACACGATTCAGCATTTCAATACACTTAAAAGGAGGCCTGTTATGAAACACCCGGTGAAACTGACGGCACTTCTTTATCTCAAGGAAGCCCTCCTAAAACAACAGTACGAGACTTGCCCGGAACTCATCACCGTGGCCAAAGAGTTTGGCGCGGGTGAATTCGAGATCCAGGACCTCTTGGAGGACCCCAGAAGAAGTCCAAGCTAAACTATGACGTTCACGGGTCCTGCCGCCTCAAGGGACTCTATTTTCTTCAAGTAATCCTTCTTGAAGAAAATAGAGGACTCCCCTTCGGCGTCACCCGCGAACGTCATATGCTTTAAATATCTATGGGTTTCTTACGAATATCCGCGCCACGTTGTCGCGGTAAACTTCCTTCCACACGGGACTTTCTTTCAACAGCGCGCACAAAGCGCGGTCTTTGGCGAGAATTGCGTATTCAATCTTGTATTCATCGAGCGTCGAGCGCCATTTCTCTTTCAGCCGCAATGTGTCAAAATATTTGTTCAAATAAGCATCCCCGTACATGTCCGCCCGCCCGTCGATAAACACCGGGATGTCTTTCCAGATCAAATAACCGCCAAAATCATAGTCGTTGTATCCGCGCTTGCGGTCAAGCCCCTGATTTTTCAAATAATCCACCGCCGTTACGGGAAATATTTTGGCAATCTCATGATCATTCGAACCTACTCGTCTAACGCTGTTCACCAAGATAAACAAAAGCACACCGGTTAAGATCGCGGTGTTCAGGACATGATTGAGGAGCGCAACGCGGGTGTCCCTTGAAGCCGGCGAGACAATTTCCTTGAGGCCCTTTTCTTCCAGAATATTTGAAGCGGCCCGGCAAAGAAGCGGAGCGTTTAGCACCGCAAAAAGCGGGATGTGCCGGATCGATAAAAATGCCATCCCAGCGCTGCCGGCAAAAAGAACCATAGGCGTTGCAGCAAGCTGCCTCCGGTCTTTGACCACAAAAAAGAAACAAACCCCAAACATCAGCATAAAAGGCCATGTCGCAATCGAGTGAAAATTGGGTGATTGCCACTCCGTGATGTAAAGCCGCTGGGCCGGGCTCGTCATTTGTAAAAATGGATAAATCCAAATATGCCAGCCGCTGGGATTGAAAGCGGTAAGAAAAAAACTTATGCCGCCCATAATCCCGAGCCGCACAAGAGAAGGCCGGCGCTCCCAAACACCGCCCACAAAATAAATTAGGATAAGCGTAAGACCGAGAATATACCCGCCGTGCAAATTAACCCATAAAACAGAGAATAGAGGAAACAGTAACAGTTGCCGGGATGAGGCTTTCCCATCTCTCCAATTTTCAAGGATATATAAAAAAACAGCCGCTAGAAAATAGGTGAAAAGTTTCGGGCCCGCGCTCCAACCAATGGTAGCCGTGACAGCCGATAACAAAACCGAAAGCCCGGCAACGTAAGGCTTGCCTCGTCGGCAATTTTTGTAGACCAGGCCAAACGTCAGAAATGATAGGAGTGCCGTCCAAAAAATAATCCCTTGCAAACCGCCGTTCCGAAAAATAAGCCACAGGATCACTTCGGACAGCCATTCGTGAGCGGTCCACTCGCGGCCTAAGACCGTAAATGAAAAAACATCCGCACTGGGAATGCCTTTTTGAAGAATGAGCTGACCCGTTTTGAGATGCCACCACATGTCGGGATCAATGGTTGGCGCGATGCCCGTGATAAAAAGGGCCGCAAAAAATAAAACAATGAAAACTTTTTTAATCGTCACAGATCAATAACTGGCGATCACGGCGTTCGGGTGGTCGTTGGAAAGTGCCATCATGCGTTTCAAGGTCGCCTCGGCGCGCACGCGGACAGGCTCCGGAACTTCAATCTTATGCTCCATCGTCTCAAGTGCGTGAGCCACCCAACCGAGCGTCGTCATTTTCATCGTCTGGCAGACAAAATGCTCGGTCGGCGCGATAAAACGCTTCGCGGGGTGGTCTTTTTTTAATTTAAAAATCATGCCGACTTCGGTGCCGATAATAAATGTCCCCGCCTTGTTTTTGGCGATATAAGGCGAAAATCCACTCGTGGAGCAGACATGATCCGCCAAATCAATCACATCAGGAGGATACTCGGGGTGCACGATAAAAGGCGCATCGGGATATCTTTCCTTCACACGCAAGACATCTTGCGCAGTAATCCGGATATGCGTCGTGCAAAAACCCTGCCAGAGAATGATTTCTTTTTCGGGACAAAAACGCTGGACATAATGCCCGAGGTTCTTGTCCGGCACAAAAAGGACGCGCTTGTGCGGAAGTGATTTCACGATCTGGACCGCGTTGGA
>OBEQ012575313.1_pt1 | contig 13227 bp, 10 predicted proteins | sample 1670901 | NCBI WGS metagenome assembly OBEQ01 (sample SAMEA104232315, study PRJEB22302) | groundwater metagenome | biome: forest; feature: aquifer; material: groundwater | place: USA | collected 2011-08-07 | depth 5.4 m
AGATTGCTTCACCACGTCCCCGCTTCTTGCTTTCGCAAGAAAGCAACGGGGACCACGTTCGCAATGACGGAAAGTAGAAATGTTTACTGCAATTAGAAAATCAATACGTAATTTAATTCTTCTTCTTATTTTCGTTCTACTTTTCATCGGCTATTTCAAATTCAGGGAGTTTCTGCTCTTTCGTAACATCATCCACAATTTGAAAGCCGAATCGCGCATCGCGGAAATACTGGTCACAGAATCCAGCCTGGATGAATACACGCGAAAATACACGACGACGATCAAATTTTTGGAATACGACGTGAAGGGCCGACCGATGAAGCCGAAGTTTTTTACTTTTAAGGGAAATTTGATTCAATTTCAGACGCTGGTCGTGCGTTTCGACGACCGGTACATAGAAGAAGGCCATCGCATGAAGGGTAAGAGCATCTACCTTTTTATGAAGGCGTTTGTGCTGGACGGGAAAAATACCCAGGAGTTTGAAATCACGCCGATCGACATCGTGCCGGACGGTTATCGTATCGGCGATCCGCCGTCGACGTTTGAAAAGGAAATCTGGAGAAAATTCTGGAAATATGCGCTCGACCCGAAAGAACGCGAGCACATCGGCATTAAGAACGCACAAGTTGAGGCGCCAGGCTCGGTGTTTGTGCCGGGGACGATTTATACGCTCATCATTGAACACCATGGCGGTATCCGAATAGATACAAGACCGATTCCTGAGATATTGAAACAGGATCCGTCTCCCCATTAAATTTTTTATGGAAAAAGATTATATTTTCATCAAAAACGCTCGTGAGCACAATCTGCAGGGGATTGATCTCAAAATTCCCCGCAATGCGATGGTGGTGTTTACGGGCCTAAGCGGCTCCGGTAAATCTTCGCTCGCGTTTGACACGATATACGCCGAAGGTCAGCGGCGCTATGTGGAAAGCCTCTCGGCTTACGCGCGCCAATTCCTCGACCGCATGCAAAAGCCGAATGTCGAGTACATCGAAGGTCTGTCTCCGGCGATCAGCATTGAACAGCGCATCGCCGGTTCCAATCCCAGGTCCACCGTTGGCACCACAACGGAAATTTATGATTACCTGAGGCTTCTCTTTGCGAAGATCGGCATCCCTCACTGTCACCGTTGCGGCCGCAAAATCACTCAGCAAAGCGCGCAGGAAATTGTTGAACAGATAGTGTCCGCCGAAGGCGGATCCACCTCAGGCGGAAAAGTCCCAGCCGGTACAAAAATCCAGATCTTGGCCCCGGTTGTCGAAGGGCGAAAAGGGGAATACCAGCAAATTTTCAAAGACATTCAGAAAGAAGGCTTTGTGCGCGTGCGCGTGGACGGAAAAATTTTTGAAATCTCCGAGATTGCAGGGGCGACCCGGCGGGTCGCCCCTGCATTGGATAAGAAGAAAAAACATGTGATCGATATTGTCGTGGACAGGCTTATATTAAAGGAAGGCATCAAAAAGCGTCTCACCGATTCGGTGGAATCCGCTCTTAAAGTCGGCAAAGGCACCGTCAAGATTGTATTCGAAGACAGTAGGGGCGAGTCGTCGACTCGCCCCTACGCGCCAGCCGAGCAAATGTTCTCGGAATTACACGCTTGTATTCATTGCGGTATCAGTTTTCAGCCCCTTGAACCCCGCCTTTTTTCTTTCAACAGCCCCTACGGTGCGTGTCCGGACTGCGATGGCTTGGGCAATTGCATTGAAATCGATCCCGAGTTGGTTGTGCCCGATAAGTCGAAATCGATCCGCCAAGGAGCGATCGCCGGCTGGAACCGCGGCGGCCGATCGCTCCTTATTTATCTCAGACGGCTTTTGCGTCATCTTTCAGAGGAATATGGTTTTTCGCTCGATACGCCTTTCAAAGATTTGAGCCAAAAGCATAAGGACTTGATTTTTTACGGGGAAGAGGGCGAACGGTGGCATTCGTTTGAAGGCGTGGTTCCGAATCTTGAGAGGCGTTTCAAGGAAACGGATTCGGAATACATGAAGGAAGCCATCAATAAATTCATGAGCCTCAAGCCCTGCGAAAGCTGCAGCGGAAAACGCCTGAAACCCGAGGCACTGTCCGTGAAGGTTTGCGATAGAAATATCATGGAGATTACGGGGTTTTCCATCGAGTACGCCGATAAATTCTTTAAAGAGCTTAGTCTGACGAAGAAGGAAGAAGCTATCGCCCATCAGATCATGAAAGAGATACGGGCGCGCATTAGTTTCATGAAAAACGTGGGGCTCGGATACCTTTCGCTCGACCGCATGAGCGGGACTTTGTCGGGCGGCGAAGCCCAGCGCATACGTCTGGCCACACAGATCGGCGCGGGGCTGATGGGCGTTCTCTATGTGCTCGATGAGCCGTCGATAGGGCTTCACCAGCGCGACAACGAGAAACTGTTGGATGCGCTCGGCGCGCTGCGGGATATCGGCAACACGCTCGTTGTGGTCGAGCACGATGAATCGACGATGAAACGCGCGGACTGGCTTGTCGATTTCGGGCCCGGTGCCGGCAAGCACGGCGGCCGCATCGTTGCGGCGGGGACTTCGGATGAGATCATGCGAAACCCTGATTCGCTCACTGGAAAATACTTAAGCGGCAAGCTTAAAATCGCCGTGCCTGAAAAACGCAGGGATCTCAGGAACCAGAACAAGATTGTTATTAAGAAGGCCAGGGAAAATAATCTTAAAAATATCGATGTTGAAATACCGCTGGGTGTTTTTGTTTGTGTCACCGGCGTGTCCGGTTCCGGGAAGAGCACGCTCGTAGATGAAATTTTGTACAAAGGCCTCTCCAGGCGTTTGAACGCGTCAAAAATTGTTCCGGGTGCGCATGAAAAGATCTTGGGCGTCGAACACATCGATAAGATTATAGAAATCGACCAATCCCCGATCGGCCGTACGCCGCGTTCAAATCCCGCGACCTACACAGGGCTTTTCGGGCCGATACGGGACATTTTCGCGAAGCTTCCGGAGTCGAGAATGCGCGGCTACCGGCCGGGGCGTTTCAGTTTCAATGTGAAAGGCGGGCGCTGCGAGGCCTGCGAGGGTGACGGCGTTAAAACCATCGAGATGCATTTCCTGCCGGATGTCTATGTGACCTGCGAGGTTTGTAAAGGAAAACGGTTTAACGAACAGACGCTTGAAGTGCGTTATAAAGGCAAGTCGATTGCGGACGTTTTGGCCATGAGCGTGGAAGAAGCGATCGCTCTTTTTGAAAATGTCCCGATGGTGAAGTCAAAACTAAAGACTTTGCATGATGTGGGTTTGGATTATATCGAGCTTGGGCAGGCGGCCACGACGCTGTCCGGAGGCGAGGCCCAGCGCGTGAAACTTTCGAGCGAACTTTCGCGCCGCGCGACGGGACGGACGTTTTACATTTTGGATGAGCCGACGACCGGGCTTCACTTTGCGGATATCGACCGGCTTTTGAAAGTTTTGCACACGCTGGTCGATCAGGGCAACAGTGTTTTGGTGATTGAGCACAACCTTGACGTGATTAAAACCGCGGACACACTCATTGACCTTGGGCCCGAAGGAGGCGACAAAGGAGGAGAAATTGTTGCGACCGGCTCGCCTGAAGAAGTCGCCAAATGCACCCGGTCCTATACGGGACGCTTCCTGAAAGATGTGCTAAAATGACGCCCATGTTTCTAAACATTAGGCGTCATCCTGAGCGACCGAGCCGTAGGCGAGGGAATCGAAGGATCTTATTGTGCTTGGGATTCTTCTTCGCTGCGCTCCTCAGAATGACATATATTGCCTCTGCGGCTCAGGAAGACAAGGCTTTTTATTCGCAGGCTGAAAATTATTTTCGTGCAAAAGATTTCTCTTCGGCTATTAAGGCTTACACCGAGGTTATCGACAAATACCCTTCCTCGCGCTTTTTGGTTTACGCGCTTTATTCCCGGGCCTGGTCTTATTATGAGCTCAAAGATTATGACAAGGCGGTCGGGGAGTTTCAGGGCGTCATCGACGGTTTTCCGGAGCATCCGCTTGCGGTCGAGTCCAAATACAAGATCGGCCAGTGTCTTTTTGAACTCAAGAAATATTCCGAGGCCTCCGAGGAACTCGCCGACTTCATCTCAAAAAATTCCTTAAGCCCGAAGATTCCAAACGCGTACTTCCTTTTGGGAGAAAGCACCTACGGCCTCGGCGAATACAACGTGGCGCTCGAGCTTTTCAAAAAAAGTGTGGATCTGGGAGGCAAAAGCGAGTTTCATGCTTTCGCGCTTCACCGGATCGGGTGGTGTTATTTTGAACTGGGAAAATACAACGAGAGCCTGCAGAGTTTCACCCCTTTTCCGGCTGAAATAAAAGAATCGGGGCTCGAGAATTCTTTTCTTTTTGGCCGCGCGCGGTCTCTCGGAAAACTCGGCCGTTTTCAGGAGGCGCTCGAGGCCTATGATCAAATCCTGCAGAAATCTCCCGAGCCCGAGCTTTTGCCCGGCGTTTATTTTTGGAGGGCGGAAACGTTGTACGACCTCGGCCGCTACGAAGAGGCTGAAAAACTTTATCAGGAGACTCTGCGGAAATTTCCCGACAGTGAGCTTAGCAACAATATTGCGCTGGGCCTGGGGTGGGTCTATGTCGCGCTCAAGAAACCGGGGCTTGCCATTGAATATTTTGCGAAGGTCGCCGATCAAAGCCATGATGAGAGCTTGAAGGTGCAGGCGATATGCCGGATCGGCGACACTTATATTGAGGGCGGCGAGCTTGAGAAATCGCTTGCCCAATATGACCGCGTCCTCACTGGCTACCCCAAGAGCGACCGCGCCGACTATGCCCAATACCAATCGGGCACGACGCTTTTACGGTTGGGGCGCGTGGATTCGGCGATTTTGAGCTTCAAAAGCCTTTTAATCAATTATCCCAAGAGCAAATTTCTTCCGGAAGCGATGTACCGCTTGGGTATGGCTTTCATGCAAAAGCAGAATTTTCCGGAAGCGCTCGACGAGTTCCAAAAACTCATAAGTGTGTTCCCTGAAAACGAATTGAAGGAGAAGGCTTATCTTCAAGTGGGAAATTGTTATCTCAGCCAGGGCCAGGCGGACAAAGCGCTCCCGTTTTTTCAGGATCTCTATCAGAAATTTTCGGACAAAGAACTCGGCCAATTTGCCAAGTATCAGGTCGGATTGTGTTATTTTAAAATGAATAAAACAGTGGAAGGCATCCGTGAATTTGAAAGTTATCTGGGTCAATACCCCGAAAGCCAAACGGCCGCCGACGTTCTTTACGGTTTGGGGCAGTACTATTTTGACAAAGGACAGTATGCGAAAGCGCGGGAATATTTTTCGGTAATTGAAAAGAAATTCGGCTCTTATCCGATGGCGGACAAGGCAATTTTTCAAATGGCCTCAGGTTACGAAAAGGAAGGGGATATCGCATTGAGCCTGAAAGAGTTCAGGGTGCTGGCCGGGCGGTTTCCAAAAAGCACCTTGTCCCATCAGGGCTTGATAAAAATAGCCGAGACGCTTGTCACGCAAGGCCGTTCGGATGAAGCCAAGACCGAGCTCATGAAAATTATCAGTAACGCGGAACCGGGAACATATAAGATCCTGGCCCAAAAGAGGCTGGCTGAAATCTTGAGGGCCCAGGGGCATTTACGGGAAGCCGCGTTTTATTTCCGCGAGGCTTTGAAAGGCGCGGATAGTTCCACGGCTGCCGAAGTCGAGCCGGAGCTGGCCGAGGTGTTGGAGCTTGAGGGGAATTATAAGGAAGCGGAAGCCCTTAAACGGGAGAAATAAAACACTCATTGTCATTGCGAACGTGGTCCCCGCTGCTTTCTTGCGAAAGCAAGAAGCGGGCACGTGGTGAAGCAATCTCAGCTTGGGTATGAGATTGCTTCGTCATCGCCTGCGGCGATTCCTCGCAATGACACCCATTCATAAAAGGAGAAATATCGTATGTGGGAATTCATGCAAAAAGGCGGTCCGATCATGTGGCCGATCCTTCTTTGTTCGGTGATCGCGTTTGCGATCGTGATCGAGCGGCTGCTGCAGCTTCGGCGCGAAGAAATCGACACAAAGACATTTATGGAGCAGATATCGAAATCGCTTAAACGAAACAAGGTCATGGAGGCGCTTGAACTCTGCGACCGCACGAAAGGCCCGGTTGCGAATATTTTGAAGGCCGGCATTTTGAAGCATGACCGTCCGCGTCCGGAAATCCGCGAGGCCATCGAAGACGCTGCGATCCACGAAGTCCCGAGGCTTGAAAGAAATCTCCCGGTTTTATCCACAGTGGCGCAGGTGGCTCCGCTTCTGGGGCTTCTCGGCACCGTTACGGGACTCGTGAAGGCGTTTCAAGTGATTGAATCTAAAACTACGGCGATGAATCCCGTGAATCCCGGCGACTTGGCGGGCGGCATCTGGCAGGCGCTTCTGGCGACGACGTTCGGTCTCTGCGTCGCGATCCCGACATACGTGGCTTACAATTATCTCGCCAGCCGCGTGGACGGTTTTGTGCTCGACATGGAACGGAGCGCGACGGACCTACTCAACATTCTCGGGGAAAAGCGGGGCGAAGATGAGGTTTAAGCGTCTCAAGCGCCGCACGTCATCCGGCAAGGGTCAACTGGATGCCACGATGAAAGTGCCGCTCATCGATGTGATGTTCAACCTCCTCATTTTTTTCATGCTGACGTCCAATTTTGTGATCCAGCCCGGCATCAAGGTCAGCCTGCCGAAGGCCATCACGAGCGAGGTCATGAACAGCGAATACCTGATCCTCACCGTGACCGCGCAGGACCTTTTGTTCTTGAATGACGAGCCCATCACGATCAATGACTTGACGGAAAAGCTCAAGGAAGCGGTGCGTGAAAACAAGTCGCTGCTCCTCAAGGCCGACACCGGCGCTTCGCTCGGGCGGGTTGTCGAAATTTGGGATCTTTGCCGCGACATCGGCGTGCCGCAGATCAATATCGCGACCAACCAAAAGTCGGCGGCGGCTTAAAGGAAATCATGAAAGATTACGACACATGGTCTTTTAAAAATAGGTCATTCCTAACGGCGATTGCGGCGTCGCTTCTATGGCATTTTTTCTGGTTTTTCGCGGTGACGATCACGGTCAATCCGGACAAGCACCGCTTCCGCTCGAAGCCCGTGATCGTTTCACTCGGGCCCGTCCTTGACGACAGGATTTTCCGCACGCTTGTCGACACGCGTCCGCAGGCTTCCCAGACGTTTTACCGGCGGCTTTCCGATTTTTCGTCGCCGGCCGAAGTGGAAGTGAAGACTTTGCCGCGCACCTCGCCCGGAGAGATCGTGAGTTTGCCGTTTGGCAAAAAAATGTCGAATTCCATGCGGACCCTTATCGGCGGAGACAAGCTTTCGCCGGATTTTTTGCGGGACGTTGAGGAGGAAGAAAAAAGGAAGCACGAAAAGGGCGGGACGGGCCCGTGATACGCATCGATGTTTCGACTGCAGTTTTCCTTTACGTGATGACGTCGCTCGTTGCGATCTTTTTTATGTGGATATTTTTCGAGAAAAAGGCGGTGCTGCCCAAATTCGTCCGTGAGGAAGCCGATGTTTGGGAATGCTCGATCTGCGCTTATATTTACGTGGATTCCCAGCACCAGGAGATATCCCAGTGCCCGCAGTGTAAGAGTTATAATAAGAAAGAAAAGGAAGATAGGCTTATCTGAAAAGAACTGTCATCCTGAGGAACAAAGTGACGAAGGACCTCAAGATTTGAGATTCTTCGGCGTTCGCCTCAGAATGACCTTTCAGCTAGATCCTTCGACTCGGACTTCGTCCTCGCTCGGGATGACATGAATATATTGATTTATTGAAGCGCTGTGATTATCATAGGAAGACTTACGCACTTATATTTCTTTACACGGCATTTTATGGAGGGTCAAAATGATTACGGAAATTGGCATTGTAGCGGGCGACATCTGGCATTATCTCGATCAGCACAGGACCTGTACGCTGACAGAGCTGGTGAAGGCGATCGATAAAAACAGAAACATTGCGCTCATGAGCCTCGGCTGGTTGGCGCGAGAGGGCCATGTGATTCTGGAAGACCTCGGCGGGTCGGATTACAGGGTCACGCTGCGTTTTTAAATGCGAGCTTTCGTGGTGTTCACCACGGTTCCCGACTTGAAATCAGCCAGGCTTATCGCCGGGCTGCTCGTGAAGCGGAGGCTCGCGGCTTGCGTGAGTTTTCAAAAAGGACTTGAGTCGGTTTACCGGTGGAAGGGAAAGGCCGAGAACGCCAAAGAGATTCTCTTGATGATCAAAACAGAAGAAAGCCGGTTCAAGCCGGTCGAGCGGGTGATTAAAAGCAAGCACCCTTACGAATTGCCAGAAATTATCGGCCTGCGCGTGGCTCGTGGGTCAAAGGAGTATTTGTCGTGGTTAAACCATTCTTTAAATTAACGGCGCTGGCAGCGCTTTTCCTTTTGAACGCCCACTTCGTGTTTGCCGAAGCTCAGACCCAGATTTTGGCGCATGGGCTGCTGAAGGAGGAGGTTATCTTCGCGGATGATCTGCGGAATTGGCAAAGGAAGAAAGCAAATTTTATTTTGATCGACGCCCGAGATGATAAAAGTTACCAGACCCTGCATATTGAAGGCGCGGTGCTGTCGCTTCCGGCGGAATATTTCCGGCAGAGGGAACTGAACAAAGAAGGGATTCTCCCGACGCCTCCGGATACGCAGAAATTTTTGTCCGAGAATATGCAGAAATATCCTAAGGACACTAAGATCGTCACTTATTGCAACGCCAATTGCGGCGCCAGCGCGGCACTTTTGTTTTCGCTCAAGAAAATGGGTTTTACGAATGTCCAGTCCATGGAAGAAGGAATTCAGGGATGGCAAGCCAAAGGCTATCCGGTTATTTCTAGCTCTTCCACGAAAACCAACCTATAAAATCTAAAAATTTCTCGGGCCTGTAGCTCAGTTGGTAGAGCGCTTCGTTCGCAACGAAGAGGTCAGCGGTTCGACCCCGCTCAGGTCCATTTTAATTAAAATAAAATATGATTTTTATTCAAAATATACTTGACAAATAAACAAACATCGTGTATGCTCCTGGCAGTGTTCATTTACAAACTGCGTTTAATCGAGAAAACAGACTCTTCCTGGTCATTCTGAGTCCGCTGAAAGCGGACGAAGAATCTCAAAACGAGATCCTTCGTCATCACCTGCGGCGATTCCTCAGGATGACGGTTTATACCCGCAAATAGAAAGGCAAAAGGATGAGACAGACTAAAAAAAGATTGATTTACTTCGGCTTACTGAAATTACCAGTAAGCCGTTTTTGTTTGAAAAAATATTTTATGAGAAAACTTTTTATTAAGTCTGTTTCCTTATTGATTATCGCCGGCTTCAGTTATTCCCAATTTGCCTGGGCCGAAGACCCCAGGCAGATGCTCCTTGACGCAAAGAAGGCCTTTGATGAAATGGTGGGTTCGCCGCGTCCGAGTACCGGAACCTCCGCGTCGCAGTTGACCGCTTCCCAAACTACGGCACAAAATGTTGTCACTCAGCAAAATGCGCTTCAGGATCTGCAAAATTTAAATTTTAATCTCACCACCCAAAACGGCGACATCCTGACTTATGTGGGGAATACTTTAAACCAGGCGAAGCGCCCCGATGGCACGACGCTGATCAATATCCTGACGGACGCCAGTGGAAACATCTCAAGTGCGGACTTAAGACTTTCTGATGGGTCGGTCCAGGTTTATCAAAACGGGCAGGTGATCGGCACCCAGACGCCCGATGGCAGCCAGGTAATTTATTCGGGCGGCCAGATTCAAAAGGTTATTTCAAAAGACGGAACCCAGACACTTTACTCTTACGTTAAAGACACCGGCGGGCATGTGATTCAGACGATTCTTGATTCCCCGGCGACGCAGGCGAAGTACGACGCGAATGGAAAATTGACACAGGTCTTGCAGAAAACCACGGGGAATACCACCTATTACACAAACGGCGTCTTAAATAAGATTACTCTCACCGGCGGCGGAGAGCTCCGGTTTAGCGGATCAGCGAGCGGCAGTGATCTTGTCGTGGCTTTAAGTCAATATGTCGACTCCTTGGGAAATAAACTCCAGTTCCAGAACGGCGCTGTTTCGGGCGTCACTTTGGCCGACAACACGCTTCTTACGAATCTGTCCTGGAACGCGGACAACACGATCAAGACTTTTAAATACACCGATTCGTTGAATAACCAGGTGTCGTATGATTCCTCCGCCGGGTATCAGATAAAAATGTCCGACGGCCTGGCCCTCAATAATATCGTCTGGAACGCGGACAACAGCCTTAAACAGGCGACATGGCTCGACGCTTCAAATAACCAGTATTTTTATGATTCGGGCAATGTTTATCAGATCACGCTTTCCGGCGGGAACAGGTATCAAAATATCGCCTGGGGTTCCGACCAAAAGATAAAAGACGCGGGCTTAATTTTGACGGATGGATCGAAATATTCTTACCAGAATAAAAAACTTGTCCAGTCCTGGAATGCGCAAGGGCTTTCGACCACTTATACTTACACGGCGGACCGCGTAATCGCTGCCTCGGGCGGCGTCACTTATGAATACCTTTTGGATAAAACGCCGGTGAAAACGACATGGGCCGACGGCTCCACTACTTTGTATCTTCAGTCAGGCGTTTACAAAGGACTGCGCGATAAAGATGTCACCGCGACAAGCGCTTTTATTTATGAATATCAGACAGTCTCCGGTGTGGTGACGGTTCAGAAAAGGGAAGCCGTGAATTCTGTTTACAACATGACCACGCTCCAAGGTGATGCGTCGATTTCTTCCTCAAATAATCCTTTTTCAAAATTCACTGTTTTTTTCGCGAACGACAATTCTCCCGACCCGGCCGTTACCGCGACTGCCACCGGAAACGGCAAAACCCTGATGGTGAGCCTGGCGTGCGGCTCGGGCTCAACGTATACGTTTAGCGGATCCGCGGCCGCGCCGCTCGGTGTCACTCTCCAAAAAGGCGTTCTATACAATGTTGAAATTCGCTGGCAGTTGAACGGCATCGGCATTTATGTTTACGCTGCGTCCACCATGCGTCCCGCAAGCCCGCAGGCGCTGGTTACGAATAAATCCTGGAACCCCCAGTTTAAGATCCAGGCCACCAATGTCGACACGCAGCTCGACGCCACCTCAAGCGGTACGTATACTCGAACGACAACCGTTTCGGACAAGAACAATGCTTATCAACCGTCGAGCCCCGTTGAAAAAGTGGCGTTCCGGTTTAATTCCAATTTATCGACAAACACGATTGTTTTGAACGCCGACCAGCAAAAAACGGGGAACATCACAAGAAAGCTTGCGTTCACTTATCTGTCCGGCAAATGGACGGTCACAAAAGCCGATACGGATTCGACAACCAATAAAACCACCAACACGACAGTCACCGCGAACCAGGCTCTCACCAGCGGCATTGACACCGTGGCGGAGCTGCGAATCGAAGGCGGAAAGGCGAATCTTTATGTTTACGCGTCGGGCACCGCCCGGCCTTCAACTCCCGCCGCTTCGATAGACGCGTTTGACACTGCAACAAAACTTTATGCCTCAAATCTTAAAAACGCCAACTCGTCGGGGCAAATCTTAAAAAATCTTTCAACGCCTGCTCTTTCGACCGCGCAGTCGCAAAGTCTCACCGCGCAATTTGACACGGCGCAAAATTCGACCTTCACACGCAAGACGCTTTCCGTTTCTCCGAAGAAAAATACTCCCACGCAAAAACCATCCCAGAGTTTTTTGGATGGTCTGATAGCGTTTCAGACGCTGACTTACGATTCGAATAGCAGCCTTAAAGAGATTCTTAAGAAAGACAACGGCAAACTTAACTTTGAAAACGGGCTCCTGAAACAGGCGCTCGATGCCTCCGGCAATATCACAAACTTCAGTTTCACACAAAGCGCTTTGTCGAATATTTTCGGCTCACAGATTGTTCAGAACGGCTTGACTTCCAGTTATGACCCCGAAGGCAAACTTTCCGCAGTTTCTTTAAACGGCCTCACGGTCCATTACAAATCAGGCGCAGCCGGCATTGATTTTATTGAGAAAGAAGACGGCACGGAAATTCACGGTCCCGTGTTCAGCGCCAATGGCCAAATCACGGGCGCCCTCGTCGTCACGCCGGACGGGGAAGAAAGGACTTATGCCGCCGGAAAGCTTGTGTCTTTGAAAAAATCTGACGCGTCCCAGATTTTTTACGCGAATGACAAACCTCTTAAGATAGTCACGTCCCAGAAGCTCACTTATAATTTTAATTACACGCCTACCGTGATAGAAGCGGTCCTGGATACTACCGGTATCCCAACCCCTGACGCGCTCACTCCCGTTAAGATGCAGTACGACGCCTCTTTTAATTTAAAAACAGTGATACGTCAAAATCAGGAGAGTTTGAATTATCTCAATAACGATCTGACTCAGATAAGTCTCCCCGGCGGCCAAAACCAGGTCTTTAATTACACCAAAAACGCTCAAGGGAACATTCTTTCGTACACTGTCACCCAGGGGAACACGACGACTTATTACGACGTGAACAACAATCCTTTAAAAGCCATCATCAGTGCTTCTTCGGACAATCCCCACACACTTGAAGTCACCTATCAATACGGCAAGATCAGACAGATCACAAAAGACACCGTCCTAACTTTCGTTTATTCCTATTCTTTTAACGCGCAGAATGAAGAAATAACCACGATCGACGACAAGCAAGAAAAGAGCCTTAAAACTTATAAGAACAGCTTTTTATTAAACTCGATCACCACCGATACTTCAGTTCTTGCCACTTATTCCTATGACGCGTCAGGAAAGGTTGCAAAAGTAGACGTCACGCGATTTGGAAGATTGCTTCATACCTACAATTATTCTTATCCAACAGATCAGACCGTGGTGACGGACGAAGAGGGGACGGTCCGGACTTATGATGCCCAAAAACGACTCGTTCTTTTTGAAAAAGACGGGAAAACTTTCAGCTATTCTTATCAAAAACAACAGGTGGAGACGGGTGACTTCGTGCCTGCGGGTGATCCCTTTTCGATCACGGCAACCGATACGTCCGCTCGCAGCACTCAAAGCGGCAGTCCAAGCGCCTCGGGCTGGACATCCTGGCGGCCGGATCATCTTTTTACTTATTGGGGAGGCCAGTGGATAGAATACACGGTGAATCCGGCTCAAACCGGCGACCTCGAAGTGGATTTCGAAACCAAAAATATAGGCAGCCTTCCTCCGCCGCCCGGATATGAGGGCTTTCAGCTTG